>Ga0335083_10009567_pt1 | contig 11750 bp, 9 predicted proteins | sample Lox_Sample_42_FD_206716 | JGI IMG/M metagenome (GOLD analysis project Ga0335083, IMG submission 206716) | Soil microbial communities from Loxahatchee National Wildlife Refuge, Florida, United States - Lox_Sample_4.2 | ecosystem: Environmental > Terrestrial > Soil > Wetlands | place: USA: Florida... | reverse complement strand
GTCGAGCCACGCGAAGGCATTCCGGCGTGACCTCCGCCGCGCGTTCGGCATCGACCAGCGCCGCGCTGTCGTCGTGAAGCGCTCGAACAACCGACCGCTCACGAAGTACCTGTGGGAGCCCGTGCGTGAGCTCACGGCGCGCGAGCGCGAGCTCTTCGAGGAAGGGCGCTATACGCTGCCGGTCGACTTCCACAGCTGGCGTCGCGCGTTCTCGCAAGCGCTCGCCGACGCTGACGTGAACGCGCAGCAAGCGCAAGCGCTCGCCGGCCATGCGTCGCTCGCGGCGCACCAGCGCTACCTCGCGAACGCGACGAAGGTGCGCTCCATCCCCGAAGCCGCTCTTCCTCGCATCGGAGTTTCGCACCATCCGAGTGGCGAAACTGGGGTCGCGAATGACTCGGTCGCCAACGAAAACAGCGATATTTCTGGTGGGCGGGACAGGTTTCGAACCTGCGACATCCGGCTTGTAAGGCCAGCGCTCTACCGCTGAGCTACCCGCCCGGGGCAGCGCGGCGAGCGTAGCAGAAGTCGTGCTCGGTGGCGGTCGCGTCGGCCCGTCGACCGATGGGATCGGTTTGTACTGCTGCCCCGGCCGGTGGGGTGCGCCTCTGGCCGCGCGGGGTGGCAAGCCTTATGTTTTCTCGCGTGAAGCTCAGGCGGCACGTGGTCGTGGTCGGCGGCGGGTTCGGCGGGCTTGCCGTGACCAGGGCGCTGAAGCACGCCGACGTGCACGTGACGCTGGTCGACCGCTCGAATCATTTTCTGTTCACGCCGCTGCTCTATCAAGTCGCGATGGCGGGCCTCGCGCCGGCTGAAATTGCGTCGCCGACGCGCAGTCTGCTCCGCAAGCAAACGAACGCGCGCGTGCTCCTCGCCGAGGTGACTCGCGTCGATCTGGCCGCGCGGCGCGTGTACACGCGGGAAACGCCGCCGCTCGATTACGAGTTTCTCGTGCTCGCGACCGGCTCGCAAAACGGCTATTTCGGCCATGACGAGTGGGCGAAGGTCGCGCCCGGCTTGAAGGATCTGGACGACGCGGTCGAGATCCGGCGGCGCGTGCTGCTCGCCTTCGAGGCCGCCGAGCGCGAAGGGGACGAGGTGGAACGCCGGCGGCACCTCACGTTCGTCGTGATCGGCGGCGGGCCGACGGGCGTCGAGCTCGCGGGGGCGATCGCCGAGCTCGCGACGTTCGTGCTGGCGCGTGATTTTCGCAGCATTCGGCCCGACTCGACGCGCGTCGTCTTGGTCGAGGGCTCGGAGCGCGTGCTCGCGGCGTTCGATCCCGAGCTCTCCGAGCGCGCGGCGCGCAGTCTGCGTGCCATGGGCGTCGAGCTCCGCACGAAAACGCGCGTGACGAACATCGACGCGCGCGGCGTCGACGCGGGCGGCGAGCGCATCGAAGCGTCGACCGTGCTCTGGGCGGCGGGTGTGCGCGCGTCGCCGCTCGGGGCGACGCTCGGCGTGCCGGTGGATCGGCAGGGACGCGTGGTCGTCGAGCAAGATTGCAGCCTGCCCGGCCATCCCGAAGTTTTTTGCATCGGCGACGTGTCGGCGTTCAAGCCCGCGGGGGAAGCTCACGAGCTTCCCGGCGTGAGCCCCGTGGCGATGCAGCAGGGGCGCTTCGTCGCGAAGAAGATCGCCGCGACCGTGAGTCACACGCCCACGACGGAAGCGTTCGAGTACGTGGACAAGGGCATCATGGCGACGATCGGGCGGAGCCGAGCAGTCGCGCGCATGGGCAAGCTTCGCTTGTCGGGCTTCGCGGCGTGGATTGCGTGGCTCCTTTTGCACATCGTCTACTTGATGGATTTTCGGAACCGCGTGCTCGTGCTGATCGACTGGGCGTGGTCGTACTTCACCTACCAGCGCGGCTCGCGCCTCATCACCGGGCATAGGCTCGAAGCGGGCACGCCCGAAAGCGTGAGGCCGGCCGAGAACCGAGCGCGAACGGCCTGAGGTTCGGAGTCGGGGTTCGGGCTTCGCATGGGCGCGTGCGGCCGAAAAAAGCTCGCGCGCACGCGCGGCCGGGGTCGTATGCTCGTCGTCGCATGAGCGAGCGCGCGTTCCTCGAGCCGGCCGCCAAGAAGCGGGCAGCGGACACCGTGCGCGCGGTCGAAGCGCAGACGGCGGTCGAGCTCGTCATCGCAGTGCGGCGTCGCGCCGAGCGTCACTACGCGACGTGCGCGGGGTTCGGCTTGCTTTGCGGCGCCGCCGGCCTCGCCGTCATGTGGTTCAGTCCTCGCGTTTACGACGTGCGCACGATGCCGCTCGACGTGCTTCTCGCCGTCGTGCTCGGCGCCTGCGTGTGCGCCGCGGTGCCGAGCCTCGAGCGCGCCCTCACGCCGAAGCGCAGTCGCGAGCGCGCCGCGGAACGCGCCGCCCGCGCGGCGTTCGGCGCCCTCGGCATCGAAAAGACGCGCGATCGCAGCGGTATCCTCGCGTACATCGCGCTGTTTGAGCGCACGGCGGTGCTCGTGCCGGACAGCGGCGTTCCGGCGTCCGCCGTCTCGGGGCCGCTCGCGGCGATCCAGAGCGCGCTCGCGGCCGCCGTGGCCGAGCTCGATTTCGAGGCTTTTCTGACCGCCCTGAACCGGCTCGGCCCCGCGTGCGGCGCCGTGTTGCCGCGCCGTCCCGACGACGAGAACGAGCTGTGCGACGACGTCGCTTGAATCGCGTTCGCGCGTGCGCGCTCCTCGCGGCGGTGTTCGTCGCCCTCGCGGCGAACACCGCCGCGCGCCCAGGCGGCGGCGAGTCGTACCGCGGCAGCAGCAGCCATTCGAGCGGGAGCAGCACCCACTACTACTCGCCGAGCTCCGGCCCGAGCGGGGGCGGCGGCGGCAACGTCGACTCGGGGCTCGTGCTCGAGCTCGTGTTGCTCTGCTTTCGGTACCCGCCGCTCGGCCTCGTGGTCGTGGCCGGCATCGTCGGCTGGGCCGTGGTCAACAATCGCCGCCGGAGCAGCGCCCCCGATTGGTCGATCGGCGGCGCTCCGGCGCGCGTCGAAGCGCCGACCCGCGCGCAATCGGCGCGGCGCGAGCTCACGCAGCTGGTCGAGGCCGACCCCGGCTTCTCGCTCGTCTTGTTCGAGGACTTCGTCTACGCGCTCTACGCCGAAATCCAGGTGAGCCGCGCGCGCGGCGGCGTCGGTCGTTTGGCGGCGTTCCTGAATCCCGCGGTCCTGCAACAGCTCTACGATCCCGCGCTCGAGCGCGTCGAAGGCGTCGTCATCGGCGCCATGCGCTACCTCGACGTCGAGCTCGGCCCCGAGCGCACGTTCGTCACGCTCGAGCTCGAAGCGAACCTCACCGAAGTGCGGGGTCAGACGGCGCAGCGTTACTACGTCTGCGATCGCTTCGTGGTCAGTCGCGCGCGGACGGCGCGTTCGCGGCCGCCGGGACGCACGCGCAAGCTCGATTGCCCGAACTGCGGCGCTCCGCTCGAGGGTATGCGGGGCACCACGTGCGCCTATTGCCACCAAGAGGTCGGCGGAGGCCGGCTCGATTGGCTCGTCGAGCGCATCGAGCGCGTCACGACGGAAAACCAGCCGCCCGCGGTGACGACCGACGTGCCCGAAAGCGGCAATGCGCTCCCGACGCTCGTCGCGCCGGGCGTCGACGCGCGCATGGCCGAGCTCACCGCGCGCGATCCGGCGACCGATCCGGGTGCGCTCACCGCTCGCGTCGGCCTCGTCTTCAACGAGCTCCAGCTCGGCTGGTCGAACCTCGATCTCGCGCGCGTGCGTCCCTTCGTCACGGACAATCTATTTCAATACTTCGGTTATTGGATTGACGTGTACGTCGCGTCCCACGCGCGGAACGTCACCGAAAACGCGCGCATCCTGAACATCGAGCTCGTCGACGTGATGGCGGACGCCGTCTACGACGCCGTCACGCTACGCGTGTTCGCGACGGGCCTCGATTACACGGTGTCCGACGACGGGCGCCTGCTTCGCGGCAGCAAGAGTCGCGAGCGCCCGTACAGCGAATACTGGACGCTCGTGCGCGGCCACGGCGTGCGCGGCCGTCCGCGCGCGGAACCCGCGTGCCCGTCGTGCGGCGCGCCGCTCCGCATCGCCATGGCCGGCAACTGCGAGTATTGCCACGCCCGCGTCGTGAGCGGCGAATTCGACTGGGTGCTCTCGCGCATCGAGCAAGACGAAGCGTACGGCGGCTAGCGGGTGGCCCTGATTTTGCGAGCCCGGGAGACGCCGGCGGTGAGCGTTTCCGCCTTCGTCGCGGTCCGGAATCGTGCTGAGCTTCGGGCATGAAACCGACTCCGCCCGGCTGGCCTCGCGCGTCCTCGTCCCTCTTTTACGAGCGCGCGTCGGAGGCGATCGATTGGCTTTGCAAAGCGTTCGGCTTCGAGGTGCGCCTGCGCGTCGACGGCAAGGACGGCAAAATCATGCACTCCGAGCTCGTCTTCGGTGACGCCGTGTTCATGGTGAGCGACGCGCCGCGCGCCGATCGCCCGAACACGCACGCGCCGACCGAGCTCGGCGGCGCGAACACGCAGAAAGTCTTCGTCTACGTCGACGACATCGACGCGCACTGCGCGCGAGCCCGCGCGGCCGGCGCGACCATCGTGAGCGACGTGAGCACGCACGATTACGGCGAGGAATATTGGACCGATCGCGCCTACGGTTGCACCGACATCGGCCGGCACGAGTGGTACTTCGCCGAACGCGTGCGCACGGGAAGCGCGAAAAAGTAGGGTTGGTTCCAGGTCACGGCCCCGCGCGGCGCGTGCTGCCAGCGGGTCCGTCCGTGCGCACCGCCGCTCAGCGCGCCGTCACGTAGAAGAAGTCGCGCGTCGAAGAGTGCCCGAGGTACTCGTCGGGCTCGTAGAGCAAACCCTTCACCGCGCCGAGCGCCGTGAGCTTGCCGTTCGTCGCCTCTTCGTACACGAGAAAACGCGGGAACGAGAAGTTCACGTCGAGCTGCGCGACGTTCGTCGCGCCCGCCTGCTTCATGCCGAGCGCCATGGCGCGCGCGGTCGTCGAATTGCTGATGCCGACGAAGAGCGTCTTGCCGTCCGGCCCGAGCCCGACCGCGGAGCGCCGAATCACGGTGTTGCCGTCGATGGTCGCGCCCCAGTTCTTCGTGTCGGGCGAGCGCAACCCGGGGTGCAGCACGCCATTTTCGAGCATGCAGCCGGGCGTCTGGCGCCACCACGAAAACTGATCGGCGCCGTCCTTGAGCTCGTTCCAGGGCGCGATCGTGAGCGCGCCGTCCGAGGTCGACGCGATGGTGCACGAGAGCGGCTTCGGCGCGAGGAGCTCGCGACCGTCGACCATCATCCCGAATTGGCCGTGCTCGGCCTTGAAACCGCCGTTGAACGCCGCGACGAGCGTGCCGCGCTCGTTTTCGGGCACGACGCCGGGCCGCCCGCTCGTCTCCGCGCCGTCGGGGTTCTTCGGTTCGATGCTGCCGGCTTCGGCGTGCACCTCGAGCCGCGACAGATCGAGCGCGAACACGAAGAGCTCGGCGTACGAGCGGTCGGCGTCCGGGTGGAGCATCGTGCGGAACACCGCGGGCGTGCCGCCGGCGCGCGTGGGCACGGGTGTCCAGCTGCCGTCACCTTCGGCCGCGACGCCGGCATAGGGCGCGGTCACGTCGGCCGGACGGTGCTCGAGCGCGAGCGTCGCGGCGGCTTCGGGCTGCGCGACGAGGAGCGCCGCGGGTGTCGCGTCGTTCAGGCTCCGCGCCTTGCCGTCGGTCGTCACCTTTTCGACGTGATCCTCGACGTCGGCCACCGCTTCCTCGAGCTCCGTCACACGCTCGCCGCCGACGACCGAGCGCAAGCTGTCCGCCACGAACGGCCCGAACCAGGGCACCGTGCGCACCGCGAACCAAGACCCGAGGGCGCCCGTCAGCGCGAGCGCCGCGGCGCCGGCGACCCAGCGCGGCCGCTTGCGCGCGACGGGTGCGGACGACGTGGTCCAGCCGCTCGGGGGCGGGCTCGGGGTGCGGAGACCGAAGGGGGTGAAGCCGAAGCGTAGCGAGGACATGCGTGGCGACCGTGGCCGTACCTTTCTGCACCACGCGTGCCACCCCCAAAAACTCCGTTCTTGTCGCACTGAAGTTGGCCCATGCCCCGGAAATCAGCATCTTTTCGGCCCGTTCACGGCGAGCGAGCGCCGTCGGTCGCCGCTCCGGCGTTGTTACGCGGGCGTTCGCTGTGGCGTCACACCCACGAGGGTGTTTCGAGCCGGACACGCGCTTGCCGGCGTTCGTCCCGGTTCGTCGACGCACTCGGACTGCAAACCGCCGTACGCGGAAAAGCGCGTAGCGTGTAGGTGCGTTGCGTACACCGCCTCGCGGCGCGGCGAGTGGCTAGCCTTGCTCTTCGAGGGCGATGGGGAGCACGGCCGCGCGCGTCTGCGCGACGAGCTCACCGCTCACCGCGGAGCCGTCACGCCGCTGGATGACGATGCGCTCGACGAGGCCGCGGCCGAGGGCGCGCACCTGATACGTCGAAACGACGATCCCGAGTGCGAAGAGCACGCGGTGGAGCTTCCCGATGAAAGGCGAGCGCCCCCTATGGCCGATCTCGACGGCCGTGAGCTCGCTTCCGTTCTCGACGAAATGGACCTGGGTCTCGTTGTCCACGGCACGCCTCACATGCGTACGGTCGGTTGTCGTGTCAACGGGCGGCCAGGAGAAGCTATTCCCGGGCCGGAGGTTCCACGCGGGTTCGCTCAGCCGTCGCGGTGCGCCTGAGCGGCCGGTCGAAGGCGGCGCGCCGCTCGAGCGGGGTTACGTGGCGCGCAGTCGCGCTAGATCAAAGGCGTGGAGAGCGATCGCTCGTCGCCGCTGATAGCCCTCAAGCATCGCAATTTCAGGCTGCTCTGGTTCGGGACGTTCATCTCGATGGCGGGGTCGATGATGCGCCAAGCGGCGATTCTATGGCACGTCTCGCTGCTCGTGCCGCCGTCCGAGAAGGCGATTGCGCTCGGCGGGGTGGGGCTCGTCCGCGTGGTGCCGATCGTCCTCGGCGCGCTCGTCGCGGGCGTCGTCGCCGACGCGTTCGATCGTCGTCGCCTGCTCTACGTGACGAACTCGTTCATGCTCGTCGTCTCGTCCACCCTCGCGCTCGTGACGCTGACCGGCGTGCATCGCGTGGGGATCGTGTACGCGCTCGCGGCACTGAGCGCCGCCGGAGGCGTCTTCGACAACCCCGCGCGAAACTCTTTTTTCCCGACGCTCGTCCCGCGCGAGCACCTGCCGAACGCGATCAGCCTAAATAGCATCTTGTTTCAGGCCGCATCGGTGACGGGGCCGCTCATCGCCGGGGTCATCATCGCCGTCGCGGGTGTCGGCGCCGTTTACGTGGTCGACGCGGCGAGCTTCGGGGTGCTCCTGCTCTCGCTCTTCATGATGCGGGACGTGCCCGTGCGTGAAACCTCGGGCCGGGCCGCGGTCACGCTGCGCGCGGCCTGGGACGGCGTGCGGTTCGTGTTCGGGCGGCCGCTCATTCGGTCGTCGATGCTGCTCGACTTCTTCGCGACGTTCTTCGCGTCCGCCACCGCGCTCTTGCCGCTCTACGCGCAAGACATCCTGCACGTCGGCGCCCACGGTTACGGCGTCTTGAGCGCGGCGTCCGCAGTGGGCGCCGTGTCGGCGAGCGTCCTCATGGTCGAGGCCATCGAGCGCATTCGCCGGCGCGGTCGCGTGCTCATCCTGGCCGCAGCCACGTACGGGCTCGTCACGACCTGCTTCGGCCTGTCGCGCGTGTTCTGGCTGAGCTTCTTCTTCCTGTTTCTCGCGGGCGCGGCGGACATGGTGAGCACGGTGCTACGGAACGTGATTCGCCAGCTCATGACGCCCGACGAGATGCGCGGGCGCATGACGAGCGTGAACATGATTTTCTTCATGGGCGGCCCGCAACTCGGCGAGCTCGAAGCGGGAGTCGTAGCGCAGGCGTGGGGCCCCGTCTTTTCGGTGGCTTCGGGCGGCGTCGGGTGCGTGCTCGCCGTGCTCTGCATCGCGTGGCTCACGCCGGCGCTCGCGCAGTACACGCACGAAGCGCCCTTGCCCGCCGTGCCCGCCGGCTGAGACGCGCGAGTCGTCGTTCGCAGCGGAGGCGGCTCGGCGTTACTGCTTCTCAAGGCGTACCGTGCACTCGCTGCACGACTCGTCGGGATCGGGGCCGCTCAGGATCGAATCCCCGTCGGAGAGCGCGAAGGTGAGATCGTACGTTTGCGTGGCGGTCGAGTTTGCCGTGCAGCCGTTGGCGTCGCATTGGCACACGCCGCCCTCGCCACGGGCGCCGCACGCGGCGCATTTCCAGGGTGGATACGTCGCCGGATCGCCCTCGTTGGGGTCTACGGTGCACGTGTCCTGGGTTTCGTCGCCGCCGCCTTGCAGCGTGCAGCTCCACCCGAAGTCGGGCGTGTACACCGGAGTCTGGAGCTCACACCAGCTCTCCCAGATTTCCGTGCTCGCTATGGAAAAACGGAACACGCTGTCGCAGCCGGCGCCACGTTGAATGGTGTACGGAAAGCCGGGCCACGGCGGGGGAACGAGGTTGATGGCGTCGATGGTCGTCCTGTTCCAATACCCGGGCGGGTAGGCGACGTCGGCGCCTTCGGGTGGCGGCGGCGGGTCTCCCGTGCCGACCGTGAACTTGCCGGTGATGTTGCCCTTCGAGTCGGCAACGAGCTCGAGCGTCGCCGGCGCCTGCGGGTTGAAATAGAAATCGAGAACGTTGCCGGTCCACGTGCCGAGAAAGTCGAACTGATCGGTGCAGCTCGTGATGGGAGACGTCCCGCCGCTCCCGGACGCGCCGTTGCCGCCGGTCGCCTCCGCAGTAGCGCCCGCTTCGGAGCCGTCGTTCGCGCCCGAGCCGTCGCGCGCGCCGGAGCCGGAGCCTCCGCGACCACCCGCGCTCGTTGCGCCACCGGTGCCGAGCTCTCCGGCCCCTGCTTCGGAGGGACATTGATTCACGCTGCCGCCCGTGCCGCTCGTGCCGCAATCACCGCCGAGTCCGCCCGTGCTGGAGCTCACGTCGCCGCCGGTGCCGCCGCTCGCCGAGGTTCCACCGCCGGTCCCGCCGGTGGAAGTCGTCGCGTTGCCGCCGGTGCCCGACGAACCGATGTCGCCGCCGGTACCACCGGTGCCCGACGAACCGACGTCGCCGCCGGTGCCGCCGGTATTCACGTCGAGCGTGGTGCCACTGCCGCCGTTCCCGAGCTCGGAGACTTCACGGCGTGAATTGCCGCCGCAGGCGGCGACGAGCAGCACGAACCCTACGGCCCGCAGGCACGCGAACGTCGGCTCACTCGGCCTCTTGTGCAGGGCGTGGCGCGCGTGTGCGCGTGTCGGCGCACGCCGGCGTTCGAATGGTTTTCTGCTCATGCGTTCGCTCCTGCGCGCGCTTTTGCCGGCATTTCCACCGGTCGCCGGCCTTCATTGCAGAATGCCCGGCAGCGCAGCAGCTGATCGCAGCCTCAGCGGCCGAGGCTCGACATCATCGCTTCCGGGTAACGGAGGCCCGAGGCCGCGCCGACGGGGAAGGCCGCTTCGAGCTCGGCAACGTGCTTGTCGCCGAGCGTCAAGGTCGCGGCTCTCACGTTCTCCTCGAGGTACTTCCGGCGCTTGGTGCCCGGGATCGGCACGACGAACGGGCGTCGCGCGAGGAGCCATGCGAGCGCAATTTCGGAGGCCGACACGGAGAGCGATGCTGCGAGCTCGGTCACGCGCGTCACGAGCTCGAGGTTCTTCTTGAAGTTGTCGCCCTGAAAGCGCGGCGAGAAGCGGCGGTAGTCGTCGGGCGTGAAGTCTTCGAAGCGCTTGATCTGGCCCGTCAAGAAACCGCGACCGAGCGGGCTGTACGCGAGAAAGCCGACGCCGAGCTCGGCGCACGTGTCGAGTACGCCGTCCGTTTCCGGATCGCGCGTCCAGAGCGAGTACTCGGACTGCACGCTCGTGATCGGGTGCACGGCGTGGGCTTTGCGCAGCGTCGCCGCGCTGACTTCGGAGAGCCCGATCGCGCGGACCTTGCCGGCGCGCACGAGCTCGCCGAGCGCACCGACGGTGTCTTCGATCGGCGTGTGCGGATCGACGCGATGGTATTGGTAGAGATCGATGTAGTCGGTGCGCAGCCGATACAGACTGCCGTCGACCGAGCGCCGCACTTGCTCGGGCTTGCCGTTGAGACCGCGATCCTCCGGCCGCGGGCCGCGGACGATGCCGAACTTCGTGGCGACGACCACGCGATCGCGCGCGCGCCCGCGGAGCGCTCGGCCGACGAGCTCCTCGTTCGTGAACGGGCCGTACGCTTCCGCGGTGTCGAGCAGCGTGATGCCGAGCTCGAGCGCGCGGTCGATCGTCGCGATCGACTCCGCGTCGTCACGCCCTCCGTAAAAGTCGCTCATCCCCATGCAGCCGAGGCCGAGCGCGGACACGGTCAAGCTTCCGAGCTTTCGTGTTTGCATCGCGAGTCTCCTTTCGAGACGGGAACGATAAGCCCGCGCGGGCTCACGTGCCGCCCGGGCTCGTGACTTGCGAAATGACTACGGACGGTCGGGCCGCTCGGCCGTAGCCTGGTCGGCTCACGGCATTTTCTGGCAAGACGTGGACGTTTTGGCCTCAGAGGACGAGCAGAACGCGCGCAGAAAAGCCGAAGCTGCGTTCCCGGCGGTGTGCGAACGGCTCGGGCGGGTTTGGGGGGAACCGCTCGGTCACCTCGAGCTCGCCGTCGATCACGACACGTGGCCCGCGGAGGACGCTTCGGTGCTCGAGCTCGTCCTCGAGCTCGCTCCGCCGCTCGGCGCGGCGCGCTTCATGCTCGCGCCGTACCTCGAGGGCGGCACCTGGGCCGCACGCCACCGGTTCGAAGAGAGAGCCGCCGCGGACTTCTTCGCGCGCGTGAAGCCGCGCGTCGACGCGCGCGTGACGTGGGGCGCTCGTGAGCTCGTCATGACCGCGCACCACGACGGCAGCGAGCTCGGCGAGGAGCCGCTCGTCCTCTCGGTCAAGCTCGGCGGCGCCGAGGCGCAGGACGCGGCGTTCGCGGCAGCGTCGCAGGAGCTCCCGTCGTTGGGCGAGCTCGTCGAAACGGGCGCGACGGTCGGGCTTTTTCGGCACACGCGCGCGGGTGACGCCTCGAAAGTCGACGAGGAAGCCACGGAGCTCGACCTGCGTTTGAGCGCGCGCCTCGGGCGCGAAGACGTGCCGAGCGTGACGCTCTGGCAGAGCCGGTGCGATCGTCTCGACCGCGTGCTCGCCGCCTGTCCACGACTCGCGGCTTGCCGGACGGCGCTCGAGCGGCGCGCGCTGCTCTCGGCGTATCGGGAGCGTCCGCTGCGCGCCGCGGCTCGGGCTCGAGAGCGACGGGATCGCATCGCCGCGACCCTCGAAGGCGGCGGCGCCGTCCCCGACGCGGATCGTTTCGCGGCGGCGCAGCTGCTCGCGCTCCGGGGCGAGCGTTTCGCGCTCAGGCGGCAATCGCTCCGCGCGGCGGACGCGTTCAACCGCGCGGCGAGTCTCCTCGCCGAACGGTTCGATGATGCCGGCGCTTCCTACGCGGAGTTTTTTGCGTTGTGGCGCGCGGCGACCCGCGCGCTCGGCGTGCTCGCCAAGGCCGGGAACGCCGACGCCTTCGCGCACTACGCGCGGCTCTCGGTCGAGCTGGCGCGCTCGATGCGGGCCCGCCACCCCACGGAGCCCGACTACGCGCGCGCTCTCGGTCACTCCCTCTTGCTCGGCGCCGAAGCCGTCGACGCGCGCTCGGGCGGCCTCGACGATGCC
>Ga0335083_10009566_pt1 | contig 11750 bp, 10 predicted proteins | sample Lox_Sample_42_FD_206716 | JGI IMG/M metagenome (GOLD analysis project Ga0335083, IMG submission 206716) | Soil microbial communities from Loxahatchee National Wildlife Refuge, Florida, United States - Lox_Sample_4.2 | ecosystem: Environmental > Terrestrial > Soil > Wetlands | place: USA... | reverse complement strand
AAATTTCCCCTGCCCAAGGGCACGAAGTGGAAGGGATTGCGATTGAAGGCTGAGATCGAGGTGAAGGGGGCACGGCACCCGGTGCGGTGGGCTTGCCGGCAGAAGCTAAACGACGACGGCACATTGACACTGCGGCCGACGGTAGGGCTTGGGGACAATGACGTGACGGGCGGCGTTTCGCCGGAGGTGGGTTAATTATGATGACGAAAACGGGATTATCAGCGCTGCTGCTTCTTTCTGCATTCTCGTTGAGCGGCCAGGATGCGGCCAAACAGTATCCCGCCGGCCAGGACTGGGCGAACTACGTTCGCATCGGCGCTTATGGTTTGCGCGGTGGTGATGCCGTCGAGATCGTCCGCAAGGCACAAGAGAGCGGCGTGTTCGGGATTGAGGTCGACAACGACATCCCGGGACGCTACGAGAGCTATCTGCAGCCGGAGCAGAAGCTGAAGGCGATTCACGACGTGGCGGTCGAGGCGCATAAGTTTGGTAACTACGCCTACGTCTACATTGCCGGGACGGAATGCATCACGGCGCATGGCGATCAGGTCCCGCATACGCTGGCGAAGGATCATCCGGATTGGCTGCAGCGGAAGATCACGGGCGAGCCTGCGATTTTCGGCGGAGGCACGGCGTTCTGGATTCGCAAGGGCGATGAAGACGTCTGGGTCAGCCCGTACGCGACCGAATGGCGCAAGACCTACATGGAGCGCGTGAAGCAGATTGCCGCGACAGGGATCGATGGAATTTATGTTGATATTCCGTATTGGATGACGCATTTCGACGGCTGGGAAGATTCGTGGGCCAGCTTTGACGACTACACGGTTGCGGCGTTCAAGAAGCAGACCGGCCTCGATGCCAAGCATGACGTGAAACTGGGAGATTTTTCCGACCCGGGATTTCGCAAGTGGGTCGACTTCAGGATTCAGACGATCACGGATTTCATGGCCGAAATCGACCGCTCGGCGAAGTCAGTAAATCCGAAGATCAAGACAATTCCAGAGATTTATCCGGGAATTGAAGAAGAAGCCGTGCGTGTTGGCTCGGATGTATACAGCCTCTACGCCGTCAACGATGCGATTGCGCACGAATACGAATTCGGCAGCGGCGAGCACATGGCGTCGGGCCGCACGCCGCTCGCGTGGTTCCAGTATCAAGTGGGCATGCACACGTTCCGCGCATTTGCGCAGGGCAAGCCGACGTGGATCCTGAACTATTCGTGGGACGGCGACAAGGTGGTCGACAAGCGTGAGGCCATGATGAACCTGGCGATGTCGCAGATCATGGACGGCGCGAATTTCTGGGACGCGCCCGGGCACTCGATGGGCGGATCGAACGACCTACCGACGCGGAAGAAGATTTTTTCGTGGATCGCGGCGCATGAGAAGACGTTCTATCTGCCGCGGTCGCCGATCGATCCGATTGGAGTCTACTTCTCGCCGGCGACAAGAAATTTCGGCGCGAATGAATTCCTGGAGTCGTATCGGGGAACATTGATCCTGCTGATGCAGAAGCATCTCGAGTTTCAAATCGTGACACCACGGACCTTGGCCGACTTTCACGGACAGACGCTCGTACTGCCGAGTGTCCGGGAGCTGAGCGACGCGGAAAAAAGCGAGCTCAAAAGCATGACTGGACGCGGCGCGAGACTGGTGATCAGCGGGAAAGATGCAACCGGCTTGGGTGAGTCGGATTCGATCGTGCGCTTCGCGGATGATCCCGGAAAAGCTTACAGCGCTACGCTGGAGAAGGACTTCGATCAGGCTTCACCTGATTCGCAGCAAGAATTTCTTGCCGCTCTGCGCGGCAGCAATTCGGTCAGGATCAAGGCTGGAACTCATATCGCGACTTCGATCAGCGAGTCATCGGATGGAAAGCTGCAGTGCTTCTTCGCCAATTTTTCAGGCCTGAAGGGAGGAGTGAATCCGGTACAGACGCCTCAGACTGGCGTTGAAGTCACACTGAAGGGAAAACCTGGCGGGAAAGCGACTTTCCTGCAGTTCATGGGCGAGACTCAGGAACTGAAGGGCGCCGTACATGGCGACGAAATCACTTATACGCTCCCGGCGATTGAGAAGGGTGGGGTATTTTCGTATGAGGACTAGCGCTTCTTCGACGTTCTAGGCCTTTCCTGACTCCCAGTTCTTGGACCGAGCGACGGCTTCGTTCCAGCGCTCGCGCAAGGTTCTGGCTTGGGCATGGGACATCTTCGGTTCGAAGTGGCGGTCTTTGCCTGAGCTGAACTCGGAAGGCTCCTTCCAGAAACCAACGGCAAGGCCAGCCAGAGACGCTGCTCCCAGCGCAGTCGTTTCGGTCACTGCCGGGCGGACCACCGGAACTCCAAGAATGTCGGCCTGAAACTGCATGAGACTATCGTTCGCCGCCGCTCCGCCGTCGACCCGGAGTTCTTTCACATCATCGCCGGCATCGAGGCGCATCGCGTCAAGCAAATCGGCAACCTGGTAAGCGATGCTTTCGACCGCTGCGCGGGCGAAATGTCCGGCGGTGGTGCCGCGCGTGATGCCGAAAACGGAGCCGCGGGCGTAGGAATCCCAATGCGGCGCGCCGAGGCCGACGAACGCCGGGACGAGATAGACTCCGCCATTGTCGGGTACAGACCTCGCTAGAGCCTCGACATCTTCAGACTTGCGGATCAGACCGAGCCCGTCGCGCAGCCACTGAACGACCGCGCCCCCGACAAAGACGCTGCCTTCGAGCGCGTATTCCGTGACGTTGCCAATCTTCCATGCCACCGTTGTGACTAGCCGGTTCGCCGACGGCACAGCGCGCTGGCCGGTGTTTTGCAGCATGAAGCATCCGGTGCCGTACGTATTTTTCGTCATACCCGAACGATGGCAACGCTGGCCGAAGAGTGCCGCTTGTTGATCTCCGGCGATGCCGGCAAGCTTGATTCCTTCAAGGCCGTCAATTCCCTGCACCTCGGCGTAGATTTCGCTCGACGAGCGCACAGTCGGCATCATCGAAGGTGGGATCTTGAAGATGTCGAGCAATTCGCGGTCCCATTCGCCCGTGTGAATGTTGAAGACCATCGTGCGCGAAGCGTTGCTGACGTCGGTAGCATGAATCCGGCCTTGCGTCAGTTTCCAGAGCAGCCAGCTATCTACCGTACCGAACGCGAGTTTGCCGGCTTCGGCGAGAGAGCGCGCTCCGGCGACGTTTTCGAGAATCCATGAGATTTTGGTGGCGGAAAAATAGGCGTCGATGAGCAGGCCGGTGCGGCGCTGGATCAGCGGGCCGTGGCCTTCGCTGCGCAGGCGGTCGCAGAGATCAGCGGTGCGGCGGTCTTGCCAGACGATCGCGTTGTAAACGGGCTGCCCGGTTTCACGATTCCAGACGATCGTGGTCTCACGCTGATTGGTGATGCCGATGGCGGCAATGTCGGACGGCTTGGCTTGCGCCTTGGCGAGAGCTTGCAGCGCGACTGCGATTTGCGTCGAGGCGATCTGCCCGGCATTGTGCTCGACCCATCCCGGTTGAGGAAAGATCTGGTCGAATTCCTGTTGGGCAACGGAGCGAATCGCGCCGTCGCGATCGAAGAGAATCGCTCGCGAACTTGTGGTTCCCTGATCGAGCGCGAGGATGTATGCCACAGATTCTCCTTCCGGCGGCGGCCGCCGAACCCACATACTATGGACGCAGAAATCGGCGGATGCCGAAATCATAGAGCGCGGCGCCGGCAAGGCCTCCCAGCAGCGGCGCTACGACGGGAATCCACCAGACGTGCGATCCATCGTTCAGGCCATTATTGCTGAAGCCGGCGAAGACGGTGAACAGGCGCGGACCAAAATCGCGCGCCGGGTTGATGGCGTATCCGTGCATGCCGCCGAAGCTCATGCCGATCGCTACCACTACAAGGCCGACCATCAGCGGCGCAAGGTTCGCGCCCGGTGGCGTGTTGAGTTCGTCGGTAATGGCAAAAATCATCAATATCAATAGACCGGTGCCGATGAACTGGTCGAGGAAGCCGGCTTGCGGCATGCCGGCGAACGCGGGAAACGTGGTGAAGACCCCCGCGGTGTGGTCAAGTTGCGGGTCGACCGCAAGGAACGCGGGATGGTAGTTCCAGAAAACGATCGCGGCGGCTGCGAAGGCTCCGGCGGTTTGGGCGATCGTGTAGGGAACGACTTTGCTCCAGGAGAATCCGCGAAAGACGGCAAGGGCCAAAGTCACGGCCGGATTCAAATGTGCGCCTGAAATTTTTCCCGCGATATAGATGCCCATCGTGACGGCCAGTCCCCACCCGAGCGTGATGTTGGTGAAGCCGCCGTGGACGAGTTCTCCGGCGTTCTTGGTTGGAAATAAGACCACCATTGCAACGACGCCGGCGCCAAAGAGAATGAGAACGAAGGTGCCGAGGAATTCGGCGATCAACTCGGCGGTAAGAGTGGGTTTGTTCATGCGCGTTTCTCGAGCTGGAGAAACTTGATTGTGCGAACCGCGGAGTAGTCTACCAAGCTTGCGGTGATTTTCGCCGAGTCCGGGCATCTGCTCCGATTCGAGTCAGCCCGCTCGTTACTCTCAGGTGAAAATTTCTGCGATTTCCCCTTGACAGCGCTGCACAGCGACTTATTATAGAAATAATTATTCACTAAGCTGAATATTTATTCATGATGAATAAAGCCTTACGCCAGAGAGCGGTTTTGGACGTGCTGAAGCACGGCGCGGTAGCCAGCCAGGAAGATTTTCAGCGGCTGTTGCGCAAGCGCGGCTTCAAGGTCGGCCAGGCGACGCTGTCGCGCGACATCCGCGACCTGAACTTGAGCAAGACGGCGCACGGCTATTCCCTGCCGCATCACGAAGGCGGCGCGGGACTGGCGCTGCCGCCGGTGTCGCGGCTGGTGCGCGAGTTCGTACTCGACATCCGCACGGCGCAGAACCAGCTCGTCATCAAGACGATTGTGGGGAGCGCGCAACCGGTGGCGGCGGCGCTCGACGAGGCCGACTGGTCGGAGGTCGTGGGAACAATCGCGGGAGATGACACGATTCTGATCGTCTGCCCGGATCGGGAACAGGCGCGCGAACTGGCCGAGCGCATCGGGGAGATGCTGGGCTGATGACGGCGAAGTTGAAGACCGCCGTGCTGGGCGCGACGGGATATTCCGGGCTGGAACTGACGCGGATATTGCTGCGGCATCCGCGGGTGGAGAAGCCGCTGCTGCTCAAGCGCAGCGCCGACAGCGGAAGCACGACTGATCTTGCGGACGTTTTTCCGGCGATCTCCGGCCATGGTGGCTATCCGCTCCAGCCACTTTCATGGTCCACGCTGAAACAGCAGGGCGTGAAGTTGCTCTTCCTGGCGACCCCGCACGAAGCTTCGCGGGCGCTGGTTCCGGAGGCGATTGCGCAAGGCCTGCGTGTCGTGGACTTGAGCGGGGCGTGGCGGCTGAAGCAGAAACAGCATCGGACGATATATGGATTCGAGGATGCGGACGCGGAAACAGCAGCTGCGTTGACTGATCGTGCGGTGTACGGGTTGCCGGAGTTGAATGCGGATCGCATCGCGGACGCCGAATTGATCGCCAATCCGGGCTGCTACGCGACCTCAGTGATTCTTGCGCTGGCGCCACTTCTGCGCGCGGGAGTGGTCGATCGCGAGCACGGGATTATTTCTGACTCGAAGTCGGGTGTATCGGGCGCGGGCAAAGAACCCACGGCGAAGACGCATTTCGTTTCGGTCGCCGACAATCTGTCGGCTTATTCGGTGTTCAACCACCGGCACGTGGGCGAAATCGTCGAGCAGTTGGGAATCGAAGACAGCCAAATGATCTTTACGCCGCATCTGCTGCCCATTCCCCGGGGGATTTTGTCGACGATCTATGTGCGGCTCGATCGCGAGATGAGTCCGGCTGAAGTCGAATGCTGCTTTAGGAATTTTTATTCCGGCAAGCGCTGGGTGCGGTTGTTCGCTACGCCAAAGCTGCCGCAGGTGCAGTACTCGCTGCACACCAACTATTGCGACCTTGGCTTTTGTCTGGCTGAAGATCGCCGGCGGCTGGTGGTGATTTCGTGCATCGACAACCTTCTTAAGGGAGCCGCGGGCCAGGCTGTGCAGAACATGAACCTGATGTATGGATGGGCGGAAGACGAGGGGTTGCAATGACGATTGTCGTGAAGATTGGCGGCGCGGCGCTCGAGGACGTGGCGACTCTGCGCAAATGCGCGAAGGCGATTGCGGAACTCGCGCAGGATGGGCATCGCGTGGCCGTGGTGCACGGCGGCGGAGGCGCGCTGACGCGCGTGCTGAAACAGCTTGGAAAGAAGAGCGAGTTTGTCGATGGCCTGCGGGTGACCGACGCCGAGACGCGCGACGCGGCTTTGATGGTGCTTGGCGGAATGGTCAACAAGAAGCTGGTGGCCGCGATTCAGGCGGCAGGCATGCCGGCCGTCGGATTCTGCGGTGGCGACGGAATGACGTTCCGTGCGCGAAAGAAGCTCGTCCGCGGGAACGACCTGGGGTTCGTCGGAGAGATTTGTTTTGCCGAACCGTGCTGGATCGAGGCGCTGTGGTCGCGAGGAGGGATTCCGGTGCTTGCGTCGTTGGCTCTCGGTGCCGACGGCGAGTACTACAACGTGAATGCCGACGAGATGGCTGCAGCTTGCGCCAGCGCCTGCCATGCAAATGCTCTGATTTTCCTGACGGACGTGCCGGGTGTGAAGGGCGCGGACGGCAGCGTAATTTCGTGGTTGAGCACGAGACAGATCGACGAGCTGACGGCGACATCAGTCATCAGCGGAGGGATGCTGCCCAAGCTCAACGCCTGCCGCACGGCACTGACGCAGGGAGTGGGGCGCGTGAGAATTCTTCCGGCGACAGAGGCTGAAGCGCTGCCGCAATTTTATTTGACGAAAATTGAGATCGGAACCGAGGTCACTTGCGTCTAATGTGTCTCGCGCAGATGCAGAGTTGTGAGAAAGAGGAGAAGAGTTGAACAGTCCATTGCAAAGCAGAATGCCGGCGGTGCCGGATACATTTCCGGGGATCTTCTGGGCTCCGGATTTGATCTCGACGCGCGATCTTGGTGTACAGGGTGTGGAAGCGGTGCTGCATCTGGCGGAGTTGATGAAGGCGCGTCCGACGGTTTTTCAGCGCGCGCTTGCCGGCAAGCAGATGGTGATGTTTTTCGAGAAGCCGTCGCTGCGCACCCGGCTGACGTTTGAGGCCGGCATGGTGAGCCTGGGCGGATCGGCGATGTTCGTTGATCAGACGCAGGAGCGGCTCGGCGCGCGCGAGACTTTGGCTGATGTGGCGCACAATCTGGAGCGCTGGGTTGACGTGATCGTGCTGCGAACTTTCGCCCAGGAAACGATCGATCAGATCGCAAAGTACGCGTCTGTACCGGTGATCAATGCCTTGAGCGATCTCGAGCATCCATGCCAGGCCCTCGCGGACTACTTAACGCTGCAAGAGCAGTTTGATAACCTGCGTAAGATCACGCTGGCATACGTCGGCGACGGTAACAACGTCGCGCATTCGCTGATGCTGACCTGTGCGTGCCTGGGATCGTCGATCCGCGTGGCGACGCCCAAAGGCTTTGAGCCGAACACGAAGATCGTGGCTGAAGCGAAGAAGATCGCAAAGCAAACCGGCGCGTCGATCGAGATCATGCAGGACCCGCATGCGGCGGTCGCGGGAGTCGAGGCCATCTACACCGATGCATGGGCCAGCATGGGCCAGGAAAACGAGGCCGATTCGCGGGCGAAGATCTTTCCGCCGTACCAGGTGAATCGTGCATTGATGGCAGCCGCATCGAGCGAGGCGGTCTTCATGCACTGCCTGCCGGCGCATCGCGGCGAGGAAGTCACGGACGAGGTGATGGACTCGGAGCATTCGGTGGTTTTCGAGCAGGCGGAAAATCGCCTGCACGTGCAGAAATCCATTCTCTATTTGCTGCTGGGAGGCGCGGTGCGCCTGCCGCAAAGGAGCGCCCATGCCTGAGAAAGTGGTACTAGCCTATTCCGGTGGACTCGATACGTCGATCATCATCCCATGGCTGAAGGAAAACTATTCCTACGACGTGATCGCGATGGTCGGCGATGTCGGCCAGGGCGACGACATTGAGGCGGTCGTTGAGAAAGCGTACAAGACCGGCGCGAGCAAAGTCATCGTCGAAGACATGCGCGAAGAGTTTCTCACTGGATATGTCTTCCCCGCTCTCCGTGCTGGCGCCGTCTACGAGCACAAGTATCTGCTGGGGACCTCTCTGGCGCGTCCGGTGATCGCGAAGCATCAGGTCGAAGTGGCGTTGCGCGAAGGCGCAACCGCTGTCGCTCATGGATGCACCGGCAAAGGAAATGATCAAGTGCGCTTTGAGCTGACATATCAGGCGCTTGCTCCCGAACTGAAGATCATCGCGCCGTGGCGTGAGTGGACGCTCAAGTCGCGCGAGGACTGCCTCGACTACGCCGAAATTCACGGCATCCAGGTCGACGCCAGCCGGACGAAGATTCACAGCCGCGATCGCAACCTGTGGCACATCAGCCACGAAGGCGGCGAACTGGAAAGTCCCGGCAATGCTCCGCTCGACACCACGTGGCAGATTACGCGTTCTCCGAAAGAGGCGCCGGACAAGGAAGAGAAGGTCAGCATCGGATTCGTAAAGGGCGTGCCCGTGTCGGTAAACGGCATGGAGATGGATCCCGTATCGCTGGTCGAGTTGCTGAATGAGATCGGCGCGCGCAATGCGATTGGCCGCATCGATCTGGTCGAAAATCGTTTCGTCGGCATCAAATCGCGCGGATGCTATGAGACTCCAGGTGGAACGTTGCTGATTGCTGCACACCGCGAACTGGAAGCGCTTTGCCTGGAGCGCGATGTCGCTCACTACAAAGAGCATGTCGGTCTGAAATACGCGGAGCTTGTGTACTTCGGATTATGGTTCACGCCGCTGCGCGAGGCGCTGGATGCGTTTGTCGAGAGTACCCAGAAGGAGATGACGGGCAGCGTCACGCTCTCTCTTTACAAAGGGAATGTCTCGATCGCGAGCCGGGAGTCGGCGCATTCGCTGTATCGGACGGACCTGTCTTCATTCACGATGGGCGAGAGCTACGACCAGAAAGATGCCGCCGGCTTCATACGCATTCTGGGACTGCCGTCGCGCTCGCGGGCACAGTTGCGACAAGGCGAAGCCGTCAAAGAGGTCGCACGATGAAGATGTGGTCGGGACGGTTCCGGCAGCCGCTGGATCCGGATTTCGAACGCTGGCAGCGGTCGTTTGATTTCGACAAACGGCTGCTGCGCTACGAACTTGCGGCCGGCAGCGCGCACGCGCAGGCGCTAAAGAACGCCGGCGTGCTCTCGGCGGATGAGCTGATCAGTATTCTGCAAGGGCTGGAGCAGATTGGACAGAAGGCGGCCGCATCCCCGGCGTTTCTGGATGATCCCGAAGCCGAAGATGTTCATCATTTCGTCGAGAAGCAGCTTGCGGCGCTGATTGGTGATGTCGGCTTCAAGCTGCACAGCGGGCGTAGCCGCAACGAGCAGATCGCGACCGATCTGCGTTTGTACGTGCGTGCGGCGATCGATCAGCTTCGGCAGGAACTTGCGGAGCTGTGCGGAGCGATCGTCGATCGCGCGGAACAGGCCGGCGATGCTGCCGTCCCCGCCTACACGCATCTGCAGAAGGCGGAGCCGGTGCTGGTTGGGCATTGGCTGCTGGCTTATGTCCAGATGCTCCTGCGTGATGCGGACCGGCTGGGCGATTGCCGTAGACGATTGAATGTCTGCCCGCTGGGATCGGGTGCAGTCGCGGGAGCAACTTTGCCGCTAGACCGCGGCTTGATGGCTTCCACGCTCGGCTTCGACGCACCAACTGCAAACAGCATCGATGCGACCAGCGACCGCGATTTCGCGATCGAATTCGCACAGGTTTTGTCGCTGCTGGCGATGCATCTCAGCCGCTGGGCCGAAGAGATGATCCTTTTCTCCTCAAACGAATACGGCTTCGTCGAATTGCCCGAGGCGTATTCCACCGGCAGCAGCGCGATGCCGCAAAAGAAGAATCCGGATTTGCTGGAACTGGTACGCGGCAGGTGCGGTCGAGTATTGGGCAACGCAAACGCGCTGCTGGTTACAGCGAAAGGCTTGCCGCTGGCCTACAACAAAGATTTGCAGGAGACGCAGGAGCCTGTCTTCGCTGTGGCCGAAACGATGCTGCAGATGCTTCCACTGATTACGGGATGGATGAAAGCCGTGGAGTTTCATAACGACACGATGAACCAGGCGGCGCAGAACGGCTTCATGAATGCGTGGGCAGGCGCGACCTATCTCGTCAACCGCGGCGTGCCTTCGCGGATGGCGCACGAGCGTATTGGTAAAGCGGTGCGAATTTGCCTGGAAAGGAATTGCGAATTGCAGGATGTGAAACTGGAAGAACTGCAGGCGCTGAGTCCGGCATTCGACGCAGGCTTCTATGACGCGCTGAAGCTGGCTTCGGTGCTGGCGATTCACGATGTGCCCGGCGGAACGGCGCCGGTTCGCGTGCGGCAGGCGATTGGCGCCGCGAAGAAAAAGATTGACTCTCTTCGCGAGGAGGCGACCCATGCGCACGCGTAGGGCAATTCTTCCGGATGCACAGCAGATTCACGATTTGATCTCGGGATATTCCGGCGACGGGACACTTCTGCCGCGCACGCTCGCGGAAATCTGCGAGAACGTGCGCGATTTCGTGGTGCTCGAAAACAAGGGCCTCATCATCGGTTGCGGGGCGCTGCACCTTTACGGCACGCACTTAGCCGAGATTCGCTCGATCACCGTTGCTCCGTGGGCGCAGGGCAAAGGCGGAGGCAGCCTGCTGATGAAGGCTCTGATGGCCGAGGCCAAGCGGCATCATGTGGACTGCATTTGCCTGTTCACCCGTAAACCAGATTTCTTCGCGGGGCAGGGGTTCACCGTGGTGCAGCGCGAGGACATCCCTGACAAGATTTACAAGGACTGTCACGCGTGCCCGCGATTCCACTGCTGCGATGAAGTGGCCATGGTGCGCGGGGAATTGCCGAAGTTTGCGATTTTGCCGGAGCCTGCGAACTGGCTGGTGAAGTTACAGACCTGGGCTCCGAATGCCGGCGAACACAGCTCCTAGCATCCGCCGTTGGTCGGATCTCGGTAATGCCACTCGCTTCGCTCGGGGCGGACGAGGGCATCCGCCCCTACACAATCTCTTCTGCGCCATTCTCCGCGGCGCACAGATAGACCTGGGGTTCGATGCCAGTCGCTTTCCGATAGCGATTGGCAATCTCTATCGCGAATGCAGAAGCATTCTCTTCCCTCACCAGGTTGACCGTGCAACCGCCGAATCCGCCGCCCGTCATACGCCCGCCGATGAAGCCGGGCAGGTCTTGAGCGGAGTCGACCATCACATCCAGCTCGCGGCACGACACTTCGTACAGATCGCGGAGGCTGGCATGGGATTCGCGCATCAGTTGCCCTACTCGCGGCAGATTTCCGGACGACAACGCATCGGCGGCTTCCAGCGTCCGCTTGTTCTCAAGGATCACGTGCGTAGATCGTTTCGCGATGACCGGGTTAAGTTCGCCGATGTGATCGTTTAGCAACTGCACGCTGACATCGCGCAGAGAATCAATCTTCGGATCCCAGTTGAAGAACAGGCGTACGGCTTCTTCGCATTCCTCGCGGCGCGTGTTGTAGGCGCCGGTTGCGAGATCATGCCTGACCATGGTGTTGCAGACTACGATCTGGATACCCTTCGGGATCGGCACGAGCTTGTATTCGA
>Ga0335083_10009565_pt1 | contig 11750 bp, 10 predicted proteins | sample Lox_Sample_42_FD_206716 | JGI IMG/M metagenome (GOLD analysis project Ga0335083, IMG submission 206716) | Soil microbial communities from Loxahatchee National Wildlife Refuge, Florida, United States - Lox_Sample_4.2 | ecosystem: Environmental > Terrestrial > Soil > Wetlands | place: USA... | reverse complement strand
GTGAGCTGCGGCGGCAGGACGACCGACCACTGGCGCGCATCGTCAGCGCTACCCTGCGGGCGCTCGCCGGTCAGAAACTCGACATCGGCGAGCACCGCCTCGCGGTCAAGTGCGTGGCCGACGTTCATGCGCGCCTGCCCCGCGCTGCTGATGGAGCCGTCGCCGAGCAGGTGGCCAAGCAGGCGGGCAAATGCCAACAGGCGCTGTCTTTCGGGCTCATCCTGCATCGAGAACTCGAAGTCACCGGCCGCCAGCCGGTAGCCGCTCTCGTCCGTGCCACGCACGTCCAGTGGCGCCTCGAGTCCCATCACTACGCGGTCGGCCCCGGGACGCAGCGCGTCCGCACGCACCCAGCGCCCGTCGGCGCGCAGTATGCGGTGGTCGGGGGTACACACGAGGGTGCGCCCGTCCTGGAGCACGAGGGAGACGCAGTTGCGCTCGCCCTGCACCATCATTTCGGTCTGTACCGCGCGCGCGATCTTGCGGCTGGCGTCCGGGCCGTAGACGGTGGCACCGCCGCCGTCCGGCAGCGACTCGATGCGCCGGGCCATGCCGTTGGCCATGAGGACGGGGGTACCCGCCGCGATACACGTGGTACACCCGTAGCCAACCAGGTCGAAGCCGATGTCGGCCAGGTCGCCGAGCACGCCTGCCTTGGTGAGGTAATCGGTCACGACGCGCGAACCCGGCGCCAGGCTGGTCTTCACCCAGGGCCGGGAGGTGAGGCCGCGTTCGCGCGCCTTGCGGGCCAGCAGTCCGGCACCCAGCATCACCGACGGGTTCGAGGTATTCGTGCAGCTCGTGATCGCCGCGATCAGTACTGCACCATCCGTCAGCTCGTGGCGCTGGCCATTGAGTGTGACCTGCGCCGTCCCCCTGCCGGCGCTGTGGCGCGCCGTGCGCTCATCGGCGCTCTTCTTGGCGTTGGTCTCGTAGACCTTCTTCGCGGTCTTCAGCGGCACGCGGTCCTGGGGGCGACGCGGGCCGGCGAGGCTCGGCTCGACCGCCCCCAGGTCCAGCTCCAGCACGTCGGTGTACGTGGCAGCCTTCGCACCCTGGTCCCTCCACATGCCCTGCGCCTTGGCATAGGCGGTTACCAGTTCGATGCGTTCGCGTGGGCGCCCCGAGAGCTCGAGGTAGCGCACCGTCTCGATGTCGATGGGGAACAGGCCGCAGGTGCTGCCGTACTCCGGGGCCATGTTGGCGATGGTGGCGCGGTCGGCGAGCGGCAGGTTGGCAAGCCCGTCGCCGAAGAACTCCACGAACTTGTCGACCACGCCTTTCTTGCGCAGCAATTCCGTGACGGTGAGCACCAGGTCCGTGGCGGTGGCGCCGGGCTTGAGCTGGCCGTCGAGCCGGAAGCCGATGACCTGCGGTATCAGCATGGTCACCGGCTGGCCGAGCATCGCAGCCTCGGCCTCGATTCCGCCCACGCCCCAGCCGAGCACACCCAGGCCGTTGATCATCGTGGTGTGCGAGTCCGTGCCGACCAGCGTATCGGGGTAGGCGCGGTGCACGCCGTTGCTCTGGGCATCGAAGATGACGCGGCCCAGGTACTCGAGGTTCACCTGGTGCACGATGCCGGTGTTGGGGGGTACGACCTTGAAGTTGCGGAAGGCCGTCTGGCCCCAGCGCAGGAAGGCGTAGCGCTCCTTGTTGCGCGCGAACTCGATGGCGGTATTGGCGGCCAGCGCCCCGGCAAAGCCGTACTCGTCCACCTGCACGGAGTGGTCGATGACCAGCTCAGCCGGGTTCAGCGGGTTGACGCGCTCGGCATCACCGCCGAGGCGCACGATGGCATCGCGCATGGCCGCGAGGTCCACCACGCACGGGACCCCGGTGAAATCCTGCAGGATGACGCGCGCGGGCGTGAAGGCGATCTCGTGCGAGGGCGTGGCGGCCGGATTCCACTCCAGCAGGGCCTCGATGTCGGCGCGGGTGACGCTGACGCCGTCCTCGAAGCGCAGCAGGTTCTCGAGGAGGATCTTGAGGGAGAACGGCAGACGCGCGAGTTTGTCCTGAGGCAGGGCGGCGAGGCTCCAGATCTCGTAGGAACGGTCGCCGGCCTTGAGTGTCGAGCGCGCCCGGAAGCTGTTCGTCATGCGTACCTCCGCTGTAAGCGCACGATTATATCGCGGCTGCGACGCCGCTGGCGGGGCTCCTCTCTAGGCCGCGACGGCCCGGGCGGCGCGCTCGGTGTGCTCGATGACGGCGCCGCCCAGGCACCGCTCGCCGTCGTAAGCGACCAGGTACTGCCCGGGTGTGACGGCGCGCTGCGGCGCCTCGAAGCTGACCTGCATCCCGCCGGCGCCCGGGGTCAGGCGTGCCGCCTGGTCAGCCTGGCGATAGCGCACCTTGACCATGGCCGAGAATGCCTCAGCCCGGGGCGGCGCGAGCCAGTGCCAGGGGCCGCTGTCGAGCGCGTCGCTGTAGAGCAGCGGATGTTCGTGGCCCTGCACGGCGACCAGCACGTTGCGTGCGGGTAACTTGGCCGCGACGTACCACGGCTCCTCGGGATGACCTGCGCGCCCGCCGATGGCGAGGCCGCCACGCTGGCCCAGGGTGTAGAAGGGCAGCCCTTCGTGCCGGCCGAGCACCTCGCCCGCGGGCGACTCGATCGGACCAGGGCGGCGCTCCAGGTAGCGGGCCAGGAATTCCCGGAAGGGGCGCTCACCGATGAAGCAGATGCCGGTGCTGTCGGGCTTGTCATACACCGGCAACCCGGCGCGGCGCGCGAGCGTGCGCACCTCGGACTTGTGCAGCTCCCCCAGCGGCATCAGCAGGGCCGGCAGCTCGGCCCGCGGAACCTCGGTGAGGAAGTAGCTCTGGTCCTTGCCCGCATCGAGTGCCTTGAACAGGCCGGTCCCGTCGGGCACCGGCAGCAGTCGCGCGTAGTGCCCGGTCGCGAAATGCGTCGCGCCGAGCCGCCGCGCCCAGTTCAGGCACAGTCCGAACTTGATCTCCCGGTTGCACAGCACGTCCGGGTTCGGGGTGCGGCCGGCGCGGTGCTCGGCCAGGAAGTAGTCGAAGACCCGCTGCCGGTATTGGCGGGCGAAGCTCACCCGGTGCAGCGGGATGCCGGTCTCGGCCGCCACCGCGCGGGCGTCCTGGAAGTCCTGGGCGGTGGTGCAGTAGCCGTCCGCGTCCTCTTCCCAGTTGCTCATGAAGAGCCCCTGGACGTCCCAGCCGGCCTGGCGCAGCAGCAGCGCCGCCACCGCCGAGTCGACGCCGCCGGAGAGCCCGACGATCACACGGGCGCCGGCGCCCGGGGGCGAGGGGACGGAGGCGGACATGGGATGGATTCTACCCCAGCGGCCGCGGGGACCTTGGCCGGGGAACTACAGGCGGGCGGTCGGCGTGGCGGCCGCGGCACTCTCGAGGTCGAGGTGGGCCACCGGATCCAGGCTGCCGGCGGCGCCCGCGAGGAAGTCCTCCACGCAGCGCAGCACCAGCGGGCTGCGCATGAGCGGCTCACGCTCGCGCAGCTCGGACTCGGACAGCCAGTGCGTGCGCACGATCCCGCGGTCGAGCCGCTGGGCGGCATCGTGGTCACGCACCGTGCCGGTGAAGCAGAACCGCAGCGTGGCGCGCCGCGCGCTCGGCCGGCGCCACAGGTAGATGCCGAGCAGTCCCTCGGGGACAAACCGCCAGGCGGTCTCCTCCCGGACTTCGCGGACCACCGCGGCGAGCAGCGTCTCGCCGGCTTCGACGTGGCCGGCGGGCTGGTTGAACACCAGACGCTTGTTGATGCGCTCCTCGACGCACAGGAAGCGCCCCGCGGTCTCGGCGATCGCGGCTACGGTGATGTCGGGCGTGCGGTGCATGTCCGGGGATTGTAGCCGGCCCCGGTACCGGGCTTCGCAGGAGTCGATCAGCCGCGACGGGCGGCGCGCAGTCCGGAATCGGCTGCGCTGGCGTTCCACACCTGATCAAACTCCTGAAGATAGACCCGTGCGGCGGGCTGGTTACTGATGTCGGCAACCCCGTCCCAGCTGTCCGAGCGCATGCGATACACGATCGCGCGGTCGTCGGCGATCAGGTAGGCGCAGGCCCGCTGCGGGGGCTGGGAGGCGGCGTAGCGGATGTCGATGCAGCTGGAGAGCCGCCGCCCCATCGCCACGAAGCGGTTGCTGTCGCGCATGATGCGGGTGGGCTCGCCGATGAGGACGCGCACCTTGGCGAAGCTGCGCGTGAGCACGAAGTGCTTCACCACCTCGAGGAACGCGGTCTGGTCGTACAGGTCCGGTTCGAGGTCGGGCGTATATATGGAAAGGAGTCGCTGGGCGGTGGCGGCGATCTCGTTCACCGCGGCGCGCACCTCGGCGAGCGAGGTGAGCACGGTCAGGGTCTCGCCCTGCTGGCGGTTCAGCCCCGGGGGTCCCGAGCCCCCGGGCGGGTCGGACGCATAGCGGGCGTTGGCGAGCTGCGCCAATGCACTGTTTACGTCGATTTCCCCGCTTATTGCCACGCGTGGCGCCTTCGAATGGCCGGCCTAATGGCAGGCTGCGGAACATCTTAGTGAGGAAAGCTGGCGAAACCGTGCGGAGCCGTTCACGGTTTGCGGCGTCCCGCGGCGGGGGTTAAGGAAAAAGCGCGCGCCAGTTCGCACTCGCGGCGGCATTATGTCGCCCGTGCCCGAGCGGGGCGCCCCCAAGCTTCGGCTTGGGTTTTGGGTCCTAGACCTCGCGGGCCAGCGCCGTGGCGAGACCCACGTAACCCTGCGGCGTGAGCGCCTTCAGGCGCGTGCGCTCGGCCGGCGGCAGCGGCAGCGCGTCGATGAAGGCGGCGAGTGATGCGGCATCGATGGCGCGCCCGCGCGTGAACTGCTTGAGCTTCTCGTAGCCCTCTGGCACGCCGCTCGCGCGCAGCACCGTCTGGATGGCCTCGCCGAGCACCTCCCAGGAGTCCGCAAAATCCTCCGCCATGCGCGCGGGGTCGGCCTGCACCTTCTTCAGACCGCGCCCGAGCGAGCTCCAGGCGATGAGCGTGTGACCGAGCGCGACGCCGAGGTTTCGCAGCACGGTGGAGTCGGTGAGGTCGCGCTGCCAGCGCGAGATGGGGAGCTTCTCGGCGAAATGCCGCAGCAGCGCGTTCGCGACGCCGCAGTTGCCTTCGGCATTCTCGAAGTCGATCGGGTTCACCTTGTGCGGCATGGTCGAGGAGCCGACCTCGCCCGCCACCGCCTTCTGCCTGAGGTAGCCGAGCGCGATGTAGCCCCAGAAGTCGCGGCACAGGTCGATGAGGATCACGTTGACCGCGGCGAGCGCATCGCAGTATTCGCCGATCCAGTCGTGGGGCTCGATCTGCGTGGTCCAGGGGTTGTACTCAAGTCCCAGCGACTCGACGAAGTCCCGCGCGATCCGCGGCCAGTCGAGCTCGGGCAGGGCCGCGACGTGGGCATTGAAGTTGCCGACCGCGCCGTTCCACTTGCCGAGGATCGCGACCGCCTCCCAGCGGGCGGCGGCGCGCTTGAGGCGCGCGGCAAAGTTCGCGCACTCCTTGCCGAGCGTGGTGGGGCTCGCCGGCTGGCCATGCGTGTGGGCCGGCATGGGGGTTGCGGCGTAGCGGTGCGCAAGCTCGGTGAGTTCGGCGCTCCGTGCGTGGAGCGTGCCGAGCAGCACGGTGCGGGCCCCGCCCAGCATGCGCGCGTAGCTGAGGTTGTTGATGTCCTCGGAGGTCGCACCGAAGTGCACCAGCTCCAGGGTGGCCGGCGTCGCCCCGGCGGCCTCGAGGCTCGCGCGCACGTAATACTCGACCGCCTTGACGTCGTGATTGATGCGCGCCTCGATGGCCTTGACGGCGGCCGGAGCCGCGGCATCCGGCTCACGCGCCAGGGCCTGCGCGCGCGTGCGCACCGCGGCCGGCAGCTGGGCCCCGGGGAGCGCGGGTGCGGCGGCGGTGAGCTTGAGCAGCCACTGGGCCTCGACCCGGATGCGCTCGCGTATCAGGCCGGCCTCCGAGAGCAGGGCGCGCAGCGGCTCGGTGGCGCTGCGGTAGCGGCCGTCGACGGGCGCGAGCGCCTCGAGTGCCGTGAGTGGTTCTTGGGCGGACCCGGACATGCGTTGCGCAGGCTCTTGAAGTGCTAGGATTTGCATCATAACGCATACGGTCGTCCGGCCGGGCGTAAGCCATTCCTGGAGCGCGACAGATGACGAGTTCCTTCCGGGTCGAGCACGACAGCATGGGCGAGCTCAAGGTGCCCGCCGATGCCCTGTGGGGCGCGCAGACCCAGCGGGCGGTCGACAACTTCCCCATCAGCGGCCTGAAGCTGCCGCGCGCCTTCATCGGCGCGCTGGGCCTGATCAAGCAGGCCGCCGCCCGTGCCAACACGGCCCTCGAGCTGCTGGATCCGCAGCTCGCCGCGGCCATCGTCCAGGCAGCCACCGAGGTCGCCGGCGGCGCGCACGATGCGCACTTCCCCATCGACGTCTTCCAGACCGGCTCGGGCACCAGCACCAACATGAATGCCAACGAGGTGATCGCGACGCTCGCGAGCCGGCACCTGGGCGCACCCGTGCACCCGAACGACCACGTCAACATGGGGCAGAGCAGCAACGATGCGATCCCGACCGCCGTGCACGTGAGCGCCGCGCTCATGCTGCGCGACCGGCTGGTGCCGGCCCTGGAGCACCTGCGCGACGTGCTCAGGGCCAAGGAGCTCGAGGTGCAGGGGATCGTCAAGACCGGGCGCACCCACCTGATGGATGCGATGCCGGTGACGCTGTCGCAGGAGCTGTCCGGCTGGCGCACGCAGGTCGAGAACGGGCTGGCGCGCCTGCAGGCCACGCAGCCGCGGCTGCTGGAGCTCGCCCAGGGCGGCACCGCGGTCGGCACCGGCATCAACGCCCATCCCGAGTTCGGCCGCCGCTTCGCGCGCGAGCTGTCGGCGATCACCGGCGTGACCTTCAGCCCCGCCCGCAACTACTTCGAGGCCATGTCGGCGCAGGACACCGCGGTCGAGCTCTCCGGCCAGCTGAAGGTGATCGCCGTGAGCCTGATGAAGATCGCCAACGACCTGCGCTGGATGAACAGCGGCCCGCTCGCCGGCCTCGGCGAGATCGCGCTCCCGGCCCTGCAGCCGGGCAGCAGCATCATGCCCGGCAAGGTGAACCCGGTGATCCCGGAAGCCACGACCATGGTGGCCGCCCAGGTCATCGGCAACGACGTGACCATCACGGTGGCGGGCCAGTCCGGCAACTTCCAGCTCAACGTGATGCTGCCCCTGATCGCCTTCAACCTGCTGCAGAGCATCGAGATGCTGACCAACGCCTCGCGCGCACTCGCCGACCGCGCCATCAAGGGGTTCACGGTGAACAAGGCGCGCCTGGCCGAGGCGCTCGACCGCAACCCCATCCTGGTCACCGCGCTGAACCCGGTCATCGGCTACGAGAAGGGCGCCGCGATTGCCAAGAAGGCCTACGCGGAGGGCAAGCCGATCCTCGAGGTCGCGCAGAAGATGACCGACCTCAGGCGCGACGAACTCGCGCGGCTCCTTGACCCGACCGAGCTCACCCAGGGCGGCATCAAGGGCGGCACCAGCGGCGGCGGCTGACGTTGCCGGCGGCAGGTGGCAGCGAGATGCCAGCTCCGGGAGCGCCCGCCGCGCGCGACTGGGCGAGCCTCATCCGTGCCCGCCTCGCCGGCAGCGTGCCGCACCACGAGGTCTCCGAGTGGCGCGTGCCCGGCCTCAATGCCGCCGAGAGCGTGCGCCTGCGGGAGTACTTTCCCCCGGCGCCGCGGCCGGCGGCGGTGCTGGTGCCCCTGGTCGAGCGCGAGGAGCTGACCGTGCTGCTCACCCAGCGCGCCACCGCACTGCGCAACCATGCCGGCCAGATCAGCTTCCCCGGCGGCCGCATCGAGCCCGAGGATGCCGGCCCGCGGGAAGCCGCGCTGCGCGAGGCGCACGAGGAGATCGGGCTCGAGGAGCGCTTCGTGGACATCGCCGGCTACCTCCCGGACCACGTGGTGATGACGGGCTTCCGCGTCACCCCGGTCGTGGGCTTCGTGCGCCCCGGGTTCGAGCTGGTGATCGACTCGGTCGAAGTGGAGGATACCTTCGAGGTCCCGGTGAGCTACATCTTCGATCCGGCCAACCACCGCCTGCGCATGCGACGCTCGGGCTTCACCGGCGAGGAGGTCGAGTTCCGCGACATCCCCTACGGTGAGCGTGACATCTGGGGCGCTACCGCCGGCATGCTGCTGACGCTGTACCGTATGTGCGTGGGCGAGGAGGCCGCATGAGCGCGGGCGCCGCGGCGCTCGAGCGCCTGCTGCAGCTGATGGCGCGCCTGCGCGACCCGAAGGACGGCTGCCCGTGGGACCTGAAGCAGACCTTCGCGACCATCGCGCCCTACACCATCGAGGAGGCCTACGAGGTCGCCGACGCCATCGAGCGCGGCGATGCGGGCCACCTGCGCGACGAGCTCGGCGACCTCTTGTTCCAGGTGGTGTTCCATGCGCGCATGGCCGGGGAGCGCGGCTGGTTCGACTTCGCGGACGTGGCGAACGGCATCACCGACAAGCTGACGCGCCGCCACCCGCACATCTTCGCCGGCGCACGACTGGCGCCGGAGGAGCTGGTGCGTGTGTGGGAGGAACAGAAGGCGCAGGAGCGCGCCGCGGCCGACGCCGACGGCGCGGCGGTGCTTGGCGGCGTACCGAAGTCCCTCCCGGCACTGACGCGCGCCGCAAAGCTCGGCAAGCGCGCGGCGCGCGTGGGCTTCGACTGGCCGGAAGCCTCCCAGGTGCGCCTGAAGGTGATGGAGGAGCTCGGCGAGACCGACGAGGCCATCGCTGAGCGCCGCGCGGGCGCGGGCAGCACCGCGCGGGTCGCGGAAGAGATCGGCGACCTGCTGTTCGCGCTCGCCAACTGGGCACGCCACCTGGAGGTGGACCCGGAGGACGCGCTGCGGCAGGCGAACGCCAAGTTCCAGCGCCGCTTCGAGCGCATGGAGGTGCTCGCGCGCGCGCGCTCGCTGCCGCTGACCTCGCTGGACCTGGACGCGTGGGAAGCCCTGTGGCGCGAGGCGAAGCTGAACGAAAGCTGAAAAAAGCGCCCCGGCACGCGGCGGTCGGCAGCGTCTTTGCGGATGCGCTACGCTTCCGCCGCCATGAAGTCCCTGTGCGCCGCGCTCCTTGTTTTCAGCCTGTCCGCCGCCACGGCGCAGGCCGTCATTGCCGGCACGCAGCCGACCGCGCCGCACGAGCTGTCGATGGAACAGGCGGTCAAGCAGGTCGAGAGCCGCTACCACGCGCGGGTGGTGAAGGCCGAGACCCACCGCGATGGGGCCAGCACCACCTACGTGCTGCGGTTGCTGAACGACTCGGGCAAGGTGTGGACCGTGCACGTGGATGCGGCGAGCGGCGCGGTGAACTGACCGCGACCAGGGGGAGGGCGCATGCGCATTCTGATTGTCGAGGACGAGACGGCGTTGCGCGAGTCGCTCAAGGGGCGCCTGGAGGAGGCGGGCTTCACCGTCGACGTCGCGCGCGACGGCGAGGAGGGACTGTTCGCCGGGCGCGAGTACCCGCTGGACGTGGCCATCGTCGACCTCGGGCTGCCGGGGATCTCGGGCCTCGAGCTGATCCGCCGCCTGCGTGCCGATACCAAGACCTACCCGATCCTCATCCTCACCGCGCGCGACAACTGGCAGGACAAGGTCGAGGGGCTGCAGGCGGGCGCGGACGATTACGTCGCCAAGCCCTTCCACTTCGAGGAGGTGCTGGCGCGCGTGCAGGCGCTGCTGCGCCGTGCCGGCGGCTGGGCCAGTCCCCAGCTGAAGTGCGGCCCGGTGGTGCTGGACACCCGCGCGCAGACCGTGAGTGTCGCCGGCGCACCGGTGGAGCTCACCACCTTCGAGTACCGCATCCTCGAGCACCTGATGCTGCGCGCCGGCGAGGTCATCTCCAAGGCCGAGCTGACCGAGCGGCTGTATGACCAGGACTACGAGCGCGACAGCAACGTGATCGAGGTGCTGATCGGGCGCCTGCGCCGCAAGCTCGACCCCGAGGAGCGGCTGCAGCCGATCGAGACGCTGCGTGGCCGCGGCTACCGCTTCGCGCTCGCGCGCGAGGGCGCCTGAGGTCCGCAGGTTGAGCGGAGAGTAACCGCCCGTGCCCTCGATCAGCCGGCGGCTCCTGATCTCGGTCTCCCTGCCGCTGGCGCTGTTCTTCGGCGTGATGATGTACGTGCTCGACAGCGGCTTCCGCGCGCTGTCGGAGCGCTCGCTGCACGAGCTGCTCGATGCGCAGATGGTCTCGCTCATTGCCGGGGCCGACCCGCTTCCCGGGGGCGGCTACGCGCCGCCAGCGCAGTCGCTGGAGACGCGCCTGGCGAGCCCGCACTCCGGGCTGTACGAGGAGATCCGTTCCAGTGAGCGCCAGTGGCGCTCGCCCTCCACGGTGGGGCTCAGCCCTGACTTCGGGCCGCTGTTGCGCAGCGGCGAGCGCCGATTCAGTTACGGCGACTTCGGGCACGACCGGGTGGCGATCGAGAGCCGCGCCATCCAGTTCGCCGATACCGACTCCCCGGCAGGCACTTACACCTTCAGTGTGGCGGTTTCCTTGAGCCCCTACGAGGAACAGCTGTGGGAGTTCCGCCGCCAGCTGTTCGGCTGGTTCGCCGGCCTGATGCTGGCGCTGTTGGTGACGCTCGCGGCGCTGCTGCGCTGGGTGCTCTCCCCGCTGCGCCGCATGGAGCGCGAGATCGGCGAGGTCGAGGAGGGGCGCACCGAGAAGCTCGGCGAGGGCTACCCGCGCGAGCTCGCGGGGGTCTCCGGCAACCTGAACGCGCTCCTGGTCGGCGAGCGCAAGCGCGTCGTGCGCTACCGCGACACGCTCGGCAACCTCGCGCACAGCCTCAAGACCCCGCTGGCCGTCATGCGCTCGAGCCTGCCGCCCGGCGCCCCGGCCGCGGCCCTCTCCAGCGAGATCGACCGCATGACGGCCATCATCGAGCACCAGCTCAAGCGCGCCGCCGCTTCCGGCGGGGCGCTGCTCGGTGCGGCGCCGGTGGAGCTCGCGCAGGTGGCATCAGAACTGCGGGTCACGCTCCTGAAGGTCTACGCGCGCAAGGACCTGTCCGTCGAGCTGGCGCTCGCCCCGGGAGCGGCCTTCATCGGCGACCGCGGCGATCTCACCGAGCTGCTCGGTAACCTCCTCGACAACGCCTGCAAGTGGTGCCAGGTGCGGGTGCGCCTCAGCGCCGCGGTGGAGCCGGTCTCCGAAGGCCGGGCGCGCCTCAACATCGCGGTCGAGGACGACGGGCCCGGGATCTCGGAAGCCGATCGCGCCCGGGTGCTCGAGCGCGGCGTGCGCACCGACCAGACCGTACCCGGTCACGGCATCGGGCTCGCCATGGTGCTGGACACGGTGGAGCTCTACGGTGGCACGCTGGCCATCGAGCGCTCGGCGCTCGGGGGCGCGTGTTTCCGGGTGCGGCTGCCCGGGCGTTGAAGCCGGCGCGGCTTCAGCTGCCGGCGCTGCGCCAGGAGATCCGCAGCCCGAGCGTGCGCGGGCGGCTGACCGTGATCGCCTTGTAGAACTGGTGGTAGTTGGTGAACAGGTCCGCCTGCGTGTCGGTCAGGTTCTCGGCGTACAGCTGCGCGGTCCAGCCGCCGCGCGCCGCACCCAGCGCTGCATCGTAGGTCGTGAATCCCGGCAGGTCGTAGTAGACCGAGTTGCCCTGGGAATCGAGCGTCAGCCGGTCGGTCGTCGACCAGGAGTGCGACTGGTGGGCGCCGGCGACCTGC
>Ga0335083_10009564_pt1 | contig 11751 bp, 9 predicted proteins | sample Lox_Sample_42_FD_206716 | JGI IMG/M metagenome (GOLD analysis project Ga0335083, IMG submission 206716) | Soil microbial communities from Loxahatchee National Wildlife Refuge, Florida, United States - Lox_Sample_4.2 | ecosystem: Environmental > Terrestrial > Soil > Wetlands | place: USA: Florida... | reverse complement strand
TGTCGCGGCCCGGCACGCCGCTCTCCTGGCCCACCACATTGAGTCGGAAGGCAGCCGTGCTGCTCATGGACTGGTTCCAGTCGGCCGAGGCGCGTCGATGGTCGCCGCTGCCATAAGACAACGAGGCGGTCACGCCGTCGTTCAATTCCGGCTGTTTGCTCACCATGTTGATGGAGCCGGTCGGCGCGGTGCGGCCGTTGTCGGTGCCCGCCGGGCCCTTGGTCACCTCGATCTGCTCGATGTTGAACACATCGCGCGAGATCGAACCGAGGTCGCGCACGCCATCGACAAAGATGCTGCTCGACGTGTCGAAGCCGCGCATGTAGATGCCGTCGCCCGTCGTCGTGGTGCCGTTCTCACCCACGTAGAAAGTGCCTACGCCCGGGCTGTTGCGCAACGCCTCGGTCAGCGTGGTGGCGCCCTGTTCCTGGATCAGCTGGCTGCTGATCACATTGATGGTCTGCGTGGTGTCCAGCAGGGGCTGGGTGAATTTGGGCGAGGAGACCTTGTCGATCTTGTATTCGCTCGCGGCCGTCGCGTCGACGCGCACGCCTGGCAGATTCTTGGTATCGGTCGTCGATGGCGTGGTGGTGTCGACGACATTGTCCGCGGCCAGTGCCGGCGTGGCGATCGCCAGTCCCGTCATCAGCGTTGCGGTGGCAGCACTCAGGGCGGTACGGGTAACAGGGTGCTTGCGACTCTTGATGTAGGCCATGGAAAAGCTCATCGATGGGGTGGGGAGATGGGTCAGCAGCCGGGGCGTGACGAACGATGAGCTGGCGATGGCGGGCTCCGATCCTTCGGTTTTTCTGCGGCGGTCGTGATCGGGTGGGGGCGACGAAGGCCTTCCCGTGGACCGATCCCCTGGCGAGCCGTGCAAAAGATTTAGGGAATGTTATTTTTAATGAGAATGATTTGCAATACCCATTCTGTCGCTGGCCGGGCATGACAGAAGGCGATTTGAGTGGCGACGGTCCGAGTGGGTAGCCTCAAGGGCCTGACGTCGTGGAGGACAGGACATGCGCATACTCGTCATCGGTGCCGGCGCGACCGGCGGTTACTTTGGTGGTCGGCTGCTGGAAAGCGGCCAGGACGTGACCTTCCTGGTGCGTGCCGCTCGCGCCGCGCAACTGGCTGCGCAGGGGTTGGTCATCCGCAGCAGTCATGGCAACACCACGCTGCCTTCGCCCGCCACGGTGCAGGCCGGCGCTTTGCATGACACCTTCGATCTCGTGCTGCTCAGCTGCAAGGCGTATCACTTGCCGCAGGTCATCGAAGACATGGCGCCGGCGGTGGGCCCGCACACGATGATCGTGCCGCTGCTCAACGGCATGCGGCACCTGGATGTGCTGGATGAGCGCTTCGGGAAGGAGCGCGTGCTTGGCGGCCAATGCGTGATCGCCGCCACGCTGGACAAGCAGGGCGTCGTGCATCACCTCAACCAATCGCACTCGCTCACGTTCGGCGAACGCAGTGGCGAGCGTTCGGAACGCGCAGAAAGCGTGCTTGCGTCGATGTCGCAGGCCCGCTTCGAGGCGCGGCTCAGCACCACGATCCTGCAGGACATGTGGGACAAATGGGTGTTTCTCGCTTCGCTGGCGGGCATCACCTGCCTGATGCGTGCGCCGGTGGGCGACATCATGGCGGCGACAGGCGGCGAGGCGGCCACCCTGCAGTTGCTGGAAGACTGCCGGCGTGTGGCGGCGCTCAACCAGCATGCACCTGCCGACACCGTGCTTGCGCGTGCGTGCAGCGTGCTTACCGAAAAGGATTCGAAGCTCAGCGCGTCGATGATGCGCGACCTTGAGCAGGGCGGGCAGATCGAAGCCGATCACGTGATCGGCGACATGCTGGCGCGTGCGGGCGCGGATGCGGAATCGCTCACCATGCTGCGCACGGCCTATGCGCATCTCAAGGCGTACGAAGCGAGGCGAGACGGCGGCCGCTGAGCCGTTCAATGTGCCGTGGGCACGATGGCCGGATCTTCGGTCGGGCAGGACGGCGGGCCTTTCGGTGGCGTGCTGTGTGCCATGAGGTTGCGGCGCAACCCCTGTTCGGGCGTCACCCATAGCTTGCCCTGTTCCGCGCAGTCAGTCGCGTAGTTGAACAGGGCGCGCATGTTGGCTGGGTCGAAGTCGATGAAGCTCGTTTCCGGATAGTCGACCGGAATCGATGTCATCAGGAAATGGATGCCAAGCTGCCGGGTGATCCCGATGGTTTCGGCGATGGCCTCGCGTGTCTTGTAGGTGAGGCCGGCACCGAAACTGCTGATCAGCACCGGCAACGTCTTCACCGGCGTCGTTTTCGGAAAGCGATGGACCTGACTGTTGACGATCATGTACAGGTTCGCGCCGTGCAATGCCGATAGTGTTTCCGGATGCAGTTCGGCAATCAGTGGTGTGGTGAACACGGGTGCCGTTACGCTGCCATCGACGTGCAGTTCGTCGTAATGGTGTTCGCCATCCTGCACGTGAATAAGCATGGGCGGGAACATGCCGGGCACGCTGGCCGAGGCGACCAGCACATCGCGGAAGGTGGCGCGGGCGGTTTCACCGCCTCGCGAGGCAATCGCACCCATGTCCCATAGCACGGTTTCGCTCTTGTCGAGGTCGGTGGTGGCGACGACCAGTCGCCGTCCCTTGGCATTCTCGCGAGCCACGGCCTCGATCATGGTCGGCGTCACGAAGTGATCGACCAACTGGTACAGCGTGCCGTGATGGTGACCCATCGGCGACACCAGGCGGGCCAGCAAGGTGCTACGTGGTGAACCGATCAGATGCGCGGTGGTGTCGCCGCCGAAAGCTTGCTGCATAGCCTCGTCCCAGTCGGAGCCCAGGTAGGCAAACGGCGCGAGCAGGGCACCTACGCTGACGCCGGTCACCAGTTCGTATTGCGGCCGTGTGTGGGCGCGGCTCAGGCCGGTGATTGCGCCCACGCCGAAGGCGCCACCGGCGCCGCCGCCGGAGAGCGCAAGGATGTCGATACTGCCGTCGGATGCAGAATCGCGGATGCCCTGGAAGAATTCGGGCGAGCGTTTGGCGAACTGCTCGACGTCGGAGGCCAGCAGGCGCACGCGCTCCGTATAGCCTTCCGGCACCGAGCCCGAGATCAGGCGGGGCGGTGCAGGGCGGCGGGTGGATGAGCTGCAGGCAGCGAGCAGCGTCACGCCCAACGCAAGCAACAGTGGCGCGGCTCGATGCATGGACTTCCCCGGCATGGATGCAGGCGCGATTGGGCCATGCGGTGCGTGCATCCTTTGTGTGGACCGCCGGCTTGTTGTGGGAGAGCACCCTGTGGTCGACGACGGAGCATCGGCGTCATCGCTCCGCAGACTTTTCGCGCACAGCGTGCGCTCCCACAAGGGAGAGGGAGTCTTGCAACGAAAAAGGCGCCGCGTTTTCACGCGGCGCCTTCGGGTCGGTCACGCAGACCGGCCGGGAGTTACCAGATCTTCACCTGCTTGTCGCCCGAACGCACCATCGGATCGGTCGGCTTGCACTGGAACGCGCTGGCGAAGCTGTCCATGTTGGACGGCGCACCGATGGCACGCAGCGAGGCCGGCGCGTGTTCATTGGTGTTGATCTGCAGCACCAGCTGCTTGTCGCGGATGTTGCCACGCCACACGCGGGCCCAGTTGAGGAAGAAGCGCTGGTCCTGGGTATAGCCGTCGATCTTCTCGCCGGCTTCCTGCGGGTTCTTCTTCAGCGCCATCTGCAGCGCGTCGTAAGCCGAGTTGAGGCCGCCGAGGTCGCCGATGTTCTCGCCCAGCGTCAGCTTGCCGTTGACGTGGATGTCCGGCTGGCCCGGAACCGGCGTGTAGCCGTTGAACTGCTCCACCAGCTTGTCGGTGCGCGCATCGAACTTCTCGCGATCGGCCTTGGTCCACCAGTTGGCGTTGTTGCCTTCGCCATCGAACTGGCTGCCCTGGTCGTCGAAACCGTGACTGGCTTCGTGGCCGATTACCGCGCCGATGCCACCGTAGTTGATCGCGTCGTCGCCGTTGGCATAGAAGAACGGCGGCTGCAGGATGGCGGCCGGGAAGTTGATGGTGTTGTCGGTCGGGTTGTAATAGGCATTGACCGTCTGCGGGGTCATGCCCCACTCGAGGCGATCGGTCGGCTTGCCCACCTTGGACAGGTCGTACTGGTAGTTGAACTTGGCGGCGGCCATCACGTTGCCGTAGTAGTCGCCCTGCTTCACATCCAGACCCGACCAGTCACGCCACTTGTCCGGGTAGCCGATCTTGGGCAGGAAGGTGTTCCACTTGGCGATGGCCTTCTGCTTGGTCTCGTCGCTCATCCAGTCGAGGTTTTCGATGCGTGCCTTGAGGGCGTTGCGCACGTTGTCGACCAGTTCCTTCGCGCGCACCTTGGCTTCGGGCGTGAACACCTTGGCCACATACAGCTGGCCCAGGGCTTCGCCCATCGAGCTGTTGACGCCGCCCAGCACGCGCTTCCAGCGGGGCTTCTGTTCCGGCTGGCCGGCGAGGGTCTTGCCGTAGAACTCGAACTTGTTGTCCTGGAAGCCCTTGCTGAGGAACGGCGAGGCATCGTCGATGACATGGAAGCGTAGGTAGGCCTGCCACTGGTCCACCGGTGCGCCGGCCAGCAGCTTGTCGAACTCGGCCATGAACTTCGGCTGCGACAGCGAGAAGCCCTTGTCGATCGTCACGCCCTGCGCCTTGAAGAAATCGTCCCAGCTGAAGTGCGGGGTGATCTTGTCCGCTTCCTTCACGCTCACGAAATGGTATTCGTTGGCTGGATCACGCATTTCCACCGGCGCCAGCGAGGCCTTGGCCAGTTCGGTTTCGAAGGCCAGCACCTGGTCGGCCTGCTTCTTCGCATCGGCATCGGCGACGCCGGTCAACGTCAGCGCCTTGGCGATATAGGCGACGTAGGCGTCGCGAACATCCTTGTACTTGTCGCTGAGGTAGTAGTCCTTGGTCGGCAAGCCCAGGCCGGCTTCCTGGGTGAACGCGATCTGCACCTTGGCGTTCTTGAAGTCGGCGCCCGAGCCGAACTGGAACACCTGCATGTCACCCTCGGCGAAGCTCTGGGTGAGGTAGTTGGCGACGTCCTTGCTGTTCTTCAGCGCGGCGATGGCGTCGAGCTTGGGCTTGATCGGATCGAAGCCGGCCTTCTCGATGGCGGCTTCGTCCATGCCCGAGGCGTACAGGTAGCCGATCTTCTGCTCGATCGAACCGGCCTTGGCGTTGGCGGCATCCTTGGCGGCGCCGTCCACGATGTCGTGCTGGGTGTTGAGGCTGTCCTCGGCCAGCTTGTCGAACGCGCCCCAACGGGTGCGGTCGTTCGGGATCGGGTTGGCGGCGACCCACTTTGCGTTGACGAAACCGTTGAAGTCCTGGCAAGCCTGGCCGTTGTCGCCCAGCTCGGTCACGTCGAACACCTTCGGCGCGGGAGCTGCGGCCGGGGCGGTCGTGGCGGGGGCAGGAGCCTGGGCGGTCTGCTCGGCCTCCTCGTGCTTGCCACAGGCGGTGAGCGACAGGGCCACGCTGACGGCGAACGCCAGGGGCTTCAGATACGGTTTGGTCATGGGATTCCCTCTCGTGATTCGCCCAATGGGCGCTAAGTAGTGCCGGCGGCCGCGTGTTGCGCAGCGACCGAATTGGCAATCATGACCTGTCAGGCTAGGCCGGAGGTCATGGTTCAGACAGTGTCAAAGGTCAGGGGCGCGTCTCGCAACCGGGGCGGCTTCGAGGCCCGGTGATGCCGCTGGCGGCTCGCCCGGCCGTGGTTGAAGCCACGCGCCAGGTGCCGGGTCCCGAGGGCGCCGAGTCGATCGAGCCGGCGGGAAAATCGCAGGAAAATGCGTCGTTTACCTGTTATCCGGCTGTCACCTTCGAGGCCTAACGTTCGCCGAATCCAGCGCTTGGGGTGACCTGCAGACGGGCATTCCACAGGGGGGCGCTCCACCGCGACCGTAGGAGCCTTCCATGCGAAATCACCTCGCAGTCTGTCTTGCCGCGTGCGTTCTCAGCCTGTCCGCCGTATCGTTGGCGCAAATCCCCGTGCATGCCGAAGAAGCGTCCAATGCCTTCGGCTGGCACGGCAAGGACGATCATGCGTCCACGCCCATCAAGCACCTCGTGGTGATCTTCCAGGAGAACGTCTCCTTCGATCACTACTTCGGCACGTATCCCTTCGCCGCCAACGCGCCGGGTGAGCCGACCTTCTACGCGCGCCCGTTCACCCCGAAAGCCAATGGCTTCACCGCGAGCCTGCTCAACCACAACCCTAACCAGAAGAACGCGGCGAACGGTGCGGGCGCGATCAATCCGTTCCGCCTCTCGCGTGCGCAGTCGGCCACCGCCGATCAGGATCACGATTACGGCCCGGAGCAACAGGCATTCAACGGCGGCGCCATGGACCTGTTTCCTAAATACACCGGGTCGGGAGAAACGCTGCCCGGTGCGCCGGCGGATGAAAACGGCACTGGCCAGGTGATGGGTTACTACGATGGCAACACCGTCACGGCGCTGTGGAACTACGCGCAGTGGTTCGCGTTGAACGACAACAGCTACAACACCACGTTCGGCCCCTCCACGCCCGGCGCGCTCAACCTCGTCTCCGGCCAGACCAACGGCATCGCGCAGACGCTCAACGGTACCGGCGAAGAGGTCGACGACGGGCAGGGTGGCCTCACCCTGATCGGCGATGCCGATCCGATCGGCGACGTCTGCTCGTCATCCAGCGGCAACCAGGTGCAGATGAGCGGCCGCAACGTAGGCGACCTGCTGAACGACGCTGGCGTCACCTGGGGCTTCTTCGAGGGTGGCTTCGATCTCTCGCAGGCCAACGCGAACGGCACCACCGGCTGCAAGCGATCGACGCTGTCCGCGGTGACGCAGACCACCAAGGCGGATTACATTCCGCACCACCAGCCGTTCCAGTACTACGCCTCCACCGCCAATCCGACGCATGCGCGTCCAACCTCGGTGGCGAAAATCGGCCACCAGGGCGATGCGGGCAATCATCAATACGACCTCAGCGACTTCTACGCCGCGGTGAGCGCCGGCAATTTCCCGGCGGTGAGCTTCCTCAAGGCACCGGGCTACCAGGATGGTCATGCCGGCTACTCCGATCCGCTCGACGAACAGCAGTTCATCGTGCACGTGATCAATTTCCTGCAGCAGCAACCGGAATGGCGCGACACCGCCGTAGTGATCGCCTATGACGATTCCGACGGTTGGTACGACCACCAGGCAGCGCCCCGCGTGAACGCATCTGCCACGGCGGCTGACGCACTCGATGGCACGGGCGCGTGCAAGGCGCATGGCACGCTGGCGGGAAGCAACAGCAAGGGCAAGCCGGTACAGGGCCGCTGCGGTTACGGTCCGCGGCTGCCGTTGCTGGTGATCTCGCCGTGGGCACGCAGCAACCACGTCGACCACACGCTGACGGACCAGTCGTCCATCACGCGTTTCATCGAGGACAACTGGCTGCATGGCAAACGCATCGGCGGCGGTTCGTTCGACGCCGAGGCGGGTTCGCTGGAACACATGTTCGATTTCTTCCAGCCATTCACGGACCACCGCAAGCTGGTGCTGGACGAACAGACCGGCCAGCCGGTGAAGCAGCCAAAGCCCTGGCCGTGGGCCAGCCTGCCGCACACGCCGCGCGGTTGATTGGCGAGCTCGTCATCAGCGCCCCGGCCATCGCGCCGGGGCGCTTCGTCGTTTCCTCTGCCGGAGTCGCCTGATCGTGTCTGCTTCTCGCCGCCGTTTTCTGCAGGGCATCGGCGTTCTCACCGGCGCGGGCGTATTGCGCGCGTGGGGCGCGCCGATGCACATGGCCATGCCGAAAAAGAGCAGCGGCCTGTGCCAGCACGACATCGCCGACCAGACGGCCGTGCCGCGCCTGCTCGATCCCGCCCATCTCACGCCTTATGTCGATGATCTGCCGTTGCCGCCCGTGCTTCGCCCGGTGCATGGCGAAGTGCTGCGCATCGCCATGCGCGAGACGAGGCAACGCTTGCATCGCGAACTGCCACCGGCACGGTTGTGGACCTATGGAGGTTCCTTTCCCGGGCCGACCATCGAGGCGCGCAGCGGCAGCGCGCTAAGGGTGGAGTGGATCAACCAATTGCCGACGAAACATTTCCTGCCGGTGGATCACCACGTCTGCGGCGCCGAGCCGGACGTGCCCGACGTGCGCAGCGTGGTGCACGTGCACGGGGCACGCGTGCCCGCTTCGGAAGACGGCTATCCCACCGACTGGTTCGTGCCCGGCCAGTCGCGCCGGCAGAGCTATCCCAATGGCCAGGACGCGGCGACGCTGTGGTACCACGACCACACCATGGGCATCGAACGGCTGAACCTCTACGCGGGCATGTTCGGCATGTACCTGCTGCGCGACGAGCACGAGCTGTCGTTGGGGCTGCCTTCGGGCGAGTTCGAATGGCCGCTGGTATTGAGCGATCGCCTGCTGACCGAGGATGGCCAGCTGTATTACCCCGAGTCTGGCGTTGCCGATGCGCCATGGGTTCCCGAAGTGTTCGGCAATGTGATGCTGGTGAACGGCGCGGTGCTTCCCAAACTGGAAGTGCGGGCGCGACGTTATCGCTTTCGCGTGCTCAATGCGGCCAACGGGCGTTTCTTCCGCCTCAGCCTGCGTGGTCAGCGGCCTTTCCTGCAGATCGGCAGCGACCAGGGCCTGCTGGCGGCGCCCGTCAGGCAAACCAGTTTGTTCCTTGCGCCGGGCGAACGCGCCGACCTGGTGATCGATTTTGCGGACTTGGCGGGAAGCCAGGTCGAACTGATGAACGACAGCCTGCCGCTGATGCGCTTCGACATCGCGGCCAGCAAGGAGAGCGATGCCAGTGCGGTACCTGCTGCCTTGCGCGACGTGCCGCGCATGGTGGAGAGCACGGCGAGCATCACGCGCGTGCTGAGCATCGACGAGTATTCAGACTGCGTGTCCGAGCCCATGCTGATGCTGCTGGATGGCAAGCACTGGCACGATCCGGTCAGCGAAAAGCCCAGGCTCGGCAGCACGGAAATCTGGAGCCTGGTGAATCTCACGGAAGATACGCACCCGATTCACCTGCACCTGGTGCGCTTCCAGATTCTCGACCGGCGTCCGTTCGACGTGAATACGTACCTGGATACGAAAACCCTGCGCTACACGGGCCCTGCGCAGCCGCCGCCGGCGCACGAAGCCGGCTGGAAAGACACGGCGCAGGTATACCCGGGCATGGTGACGCGCTACATCATCAAGTTCGAGGGTTTTACCGGGCGCTACGTCTGGCACTGCCACCTGCTGGAGCATGCCTCCAACGAAATGATGCGGCCGTTCGAGGTGGTGGCTTGAGGCGAGGGCCATCGCGCACTGGGTGCGCTCCTGCAACGCGGCGCAAATGTAGGAGTGCACCCAGTGCGCAATTACACGTCTCAACCTACTGCTGAATCTGCCTCAGCCGCGCCGCATCCCGCTTCACGACCGGTGTTGCGCGCTGTACCACAGCGAACGCCCGGACAAGAACATCAGCCGCGCCATCAGGCTAACGGCGAAGCCAGCATCAACCTTCAGCCTCTGCCCTAATGCGGTCTTGAGGCGAAGCCGGCAGGGTATCGGGCGCCACGGCGCCGCCGGAAATGATGAACGCCATGGCCTGGTCCATGGTCCAGTCGGTGGGCGTGAGCTCCTCCACCGCGACCACTTCGAGATAGCCGCCCGTCGGGTTGGGCGTCGTGGGGATATAGACGGCCGCCATTTCGCGGCCCGTGCCTTCCTCCGTCATCACGCGCGTGACGAAGCCCACCACCTTCATGCCCTTGCGCGGGAAATCGACCAGCACCACGCGCTGCACGCCCGAAGGCTTTTGCTGCAGCACGGCCATCAGCTTCTTGGTGCCGCCATAGATGGTCTGCACCAGCGGAATGCGGGCCAGCAGCGCATCGAAGCCATCGATCAGCCGCTGGCCGATCACGCGGTTGGCCAGCCAGCCCAGCACGTACAGCACGCCCAGCGTCAGCAGCAGTGCCACGATGAAACTGATCCAGGCGTTGTTGAGCGCCATGCCCGCAAGCGGCGAGGCGGAGGACAGCGTGGTCAGCAGGGCCGATGCCAGTGGCGTGCCGATGCCGGCAAGCATGCTCAGCACGAACTTGAAGACCACCCAGGTCACCCACAGGGGAATGAACGTGAGCAGGCCGGTGAACAGATAGCGTTTGATGCGCAGGTGCTTCATGGGAGGGGCCCGGGAAAGATGCGCCCATTGTAGGGGAGCACGCGTCCCTGGCCGGCCTTTGTCGCGCCATGTGATTTTTTCTTCGCGTCGGCGAATCATGGAGGGACATCCGGGGGCGACGACATGGCGGGAGATCAACGGCACCAGCAATTCGAGGCGCGACTGCGGGAACACCGCGGCATCGTGCTGAAGGTGGCCAGCCTCTATGCCAACGGCGCGGAGGATCGCAGCGACCTGGCGCAGGAAATCTGCGTGCAGCTGTGGCGCTCGTTCGCCAGCTACGACGCCGGACGCGCGAAATTTTCCACCTGGCTGTACCGCATTGCGTTGAACGTCGCCATTTCCAGCATGCGCCGCGGTGGCGATGGCGGCCGTCTGGAGCCGCTGCAGCCGCATCACCTGGAAACCATCGGTGCTGAACCGCCGCCCGAGCCTGATGAGCGGCTGGTGGTGCTCTACCGCTTTATCGGCCAACTGGAAGCGCTCAATCGCGCGTTGATCCTGCTGTACCTGGAAGACCGCAGCTACGCCGAGATTGCCGACATCCTCGGCATCAGCGAAACCAATGTGGCGACCAAGCTGGGTCGCATCAAGCAAACCCTGCGCAGCCAGATGACCGGCGCAGCGACCGAGAGGGCATGAGCATGGAACTGGACGAACTGAAATCCGCATGGCAGACGCTGGACCGGCGTCTCGCGGACCAGCAGGCGCTGCAATGGCAGATGTTTCGTGGCCAGCATATGGACCGGCTTCGCCTCGGCCTGCGTCCACTGCGATGGTGGCAAGCGGTACAGCTGGCGCTGGGCGTGCTGGTGTTGCTGTGGGGCGTGTGCGTGTGGAGTTCGCATCTGCATACGCCCATGGCATTGGCGAGCGGCATCGCGCTGCAAGTGTTCGGCACGCTGGCGGCGGTTTTCGCGGGCCGCATACTTGGGCTGTTGAACCGGATCGACTACGCCTCGCCAGTGCTCGACATCCAGCGTCGCCTGGCACAGTTGCGGCGTTGGCGCGTGCGGGTGGAGGCGCCCGTGTTCGCGGCCTTGGGCAGCGTCATCTGGATTCCGGTGATGCTGGTCCTGATCCAGTACGACTTCGATCGCCAGGGGCACGACTACTGGGATCAGGCTCCCGGCCTGCTGCTTTGGATGCTGCTTTGTGCGGCGGTTTCTCTGGCTGTCGTAGCGCTGGCGTATGGGCTCGTGCGCTACCTGGGGAAGCGTCGCTGGATGGAGGACCAGTTCGCCGGAGCCTGCGTGACGCGCGCCGAACGCATGCTCGATGAAATTGCCCGCTTCGAGCGCGAGTGAGCGCGCCAGCCGCGCTCAACGTGCCTTGGGCTTGAGCCGCACATACAACTGCTTGCGCACGCGCGCGACGACTTCACCGCTGCGTGCGGCGACATCCACGTCGAACCAGCGCAATACCTTGTCGCCACCGGCTGCCGCCTGACGCAACTCCTCCACGACAGCCGCGTCCAGCTTGAAGTGGGCGTATACGTCCTCGCGGCCTGGCGCCACGAAATCGATGGCGCCGGCCTTGTCC
>Ga0335083_10009563_pt1 | contig 11751 bp, 10 predicted proteins | sample Lox_Sample_42_FD_206716 | JGI IMG/M metagenome (GOLD analysis project Ga0335083, IMG submission 206716) | Soil microbial communities from Loxahatchee National Wildlife Refuge, Florida, United States - Lox_Sample_4.2 | ecosystem: Environmental > Terrestrial > Soil > Wetlands | place: USA... | reverse complement strand
TATCCACCTGGTCCACCACGCCTTCGCGGCGGCAAATCACCACCGCGCCGGAATCCCGCGCCGTTACCCGCTCCATCCCCGTGCCCACCAGCGGCGATTCTCCCCGGATCAGCGGCACCGCCTGGCGCTGCATGTTCGAACCCATCAGCGCGCGGTTGGCGTCGTCATTCTCCAGGAACGGAATCAGGCTGGCGGCTACAGAGACCAGTTGCTTCGGCGACACGTCGATGTAGTCCACTTCCTCGCGGCTCTTCAGCACAAAGTTGCCGGCCTGGCGGCAATTCACCAGCTCGGCGTTGATCGTGCCCCGCGCGTCCAGCGGCACGTTGGCCTGCGCCACCACGTAGCGGTCTTCTTCCCAGGCGGAGAGGTAGAAGCAATACGGCTCCGAGGTCACCTTGCGCCGCTTCAGCTCCTCGTTGACGTTTTCCACCTTGTCGCGCTCGACGATGTCCCCGGCCTTGAATTCACTGTCGCCGGCATTCAGCACCTGCAGGTAGTCCACCACCCGTCCGTTGCGCACTTTGCGGTACGGGGATTCGATGAACCCGAACTCGTTGATGCGCGCAAAACAGGAAAGCGAGCTGATCAGCCCGATGTTCGGCCCTTCCGGTGTTTCGATGGGGCAGATGCGCCCGTAATGCGTCGGGTGTACGTCGCGCACTTCGAATCCCGCGCGCTCGCGCGAAAGGCCCCCGGGACCCAGGGCGGAAAGCCGCCGCTTGTGGGTGATTTCGCTCAGCGGGTTGGTCTGGTCCATGAACTGGCTGAGCTGCGAACTGCCGAAAAATTCCCGGATGGCCGCGGTCACCGGCTTGGCGTTCACCAGGTCGTGCGGCATGGCCGTGGACATTTCCTGGTATACGGACATCTTTTCCTTGATGGCCCGCTCCATGCGCACCAGGCCGATGCGGAACTGGTTTTCCAGCAGCTCGCCCACCGCGCGCACCCGGCGGTTACCCAGGTGGTCGATGTCGTCCACCATGCCGATGTTTTTGCGCAGCTTCAGCAGGTACTTGATCGCGGCAATGAAGTCCGGTGTATCCAGCGTGCGCTTGTCCAGCGGGGTATCCAGCCCCAGCTTGATGTTGAACTTCAGGCGGCCCACCTTGCTGAAGTCATATTTCCGCGCGTCGAAGAACATGCTCTGGAACAGCGCGGTCGCCGTATCCAGGGTGGGCGGATCCCCCGGGCGCAGTTTGCGGTAGATTTCGATGAGCGCCTCGCGCGAGCTGTGGATCGCGTCGCGGTCCAGCGTGCGGCTGATCACCGTGCCCACGTCGTCCCGCTCCGGGAAGCACACGTCCACTTCCCCCAGCCCGGCTTCCGCCAGTTTCGCCCAAAGCTCGGCGGTAAACGGCTTGTTGGCTTCCAGCAGCACTTCTCCGGTCTGCCGGTCCACGATATCCGCCACCGACAGGGCGCCTTCCAGATCCGAAAGGTCCGCCTGCACGTGGGCCACCCGCGCCTTCACCAGTTCCTTGTAGAGCGGCTCGGTGATGCGGCGGCCCGCGCCCACCAGGGTCTCCTCCGTCTTGGGGTGCTTGATCTCATGGGTCAGCTTGCGGTCGATCAGCCCCTCGGAGAGGTTCCAGTAATACTTCCCCTCGCGCACCGCGATGCGCTCCACCTGGTAGAAGTTCCGCAGGATTTCCTCGCTGGACTTCATGCCCAGCGCGCGCAGGAAGATGGTGCCCAGAAATTTCCGCTTGCGGTCGATGCGCACGTACAGCGTGTTCTTGGTGTCGTACTCAAACTCCACCCAGGAGCCGCGGTAGGGAATGATCTTGCCCAGGAAATACGTGCGGTTGTTGGCAGTCTCGAAAAACACCCCGGGCGAGCGGTGCAACTGGCTCACGATCACCCGCTCCGTTCCGTTGATGATGAACGTCCCGTTTTCGGTCATCAGCGGGATGTCGCCGAAGAATACTTCCTGCTCCTTGATGTCCCGGATGGTCTTGGCCCCGGAGTCCGGGTCCTTCTCGTAGATGGTCAGGCGGATGGTGACTTTCAGCGGGGCGGCGTAGGTCATCCCCCGCTCCTGGCATTCATTCACGTCGTACTTCAATTGCAGCGCCACCGGATCGCCGCACTTGTTGCAGAACGTGGGCGTGTTGCGGTTGAACGTGCCGCACTTGGCGCAAATCACGTCGCCGGATTTATACGGGTCGGTCACCACCGAGGCCCCGCAATTTCGGCAGGTGGCCCGCAGGTGGTGCAATCCGCGCAGGTGCCCGCACTTGCATTCCCAGTTGCCGATCGCATAGTCCACGAAATCGAGCTGGGAAAGCCCGCGGAAATCCTGGATGGGGAACACGGAGCTGAACACGGACTGCAGCCCGGTGTCTTCCCGCTCGCTCGGCAGCAAATCCATCTGCAAAAAGCGCTGATAGGAGCGCTTCTGCACTTCGATCAAGTTGGGAATCTGGATGGTCGCGCGAATGCGCGAGAAGTCCAGCCGCCGCCGTTCCCGGTTCTGATACTGTCCATTCTGCATTTGGTCTTACCTCACGTAGTCCGCGTCGGGGGACAAACCGCCCCGGCCGGCCGGTGCTGTGCGCGCACACCACGACCGCCGGAGTAAGTGGCCGAAAAAGAGTGATGCCAGCAGAACTCTCCCCCGAAATTCCGCTCCGGCCTGCCCGGAGCGCGGGTTCGGAAACCAGTCCAAAGCACGCGCCAGAAATTCGGACTGCGCGGCGCGCCTCGCGTACCGCCAGGCCGCCACCCGGCCTTACTTCACGTCCACTTTGGCGCCGGCTTCCTCGAACTTCTTCTTGATGTTGGCGGCCTCGTCCTTGGTGATGCCTTCCTTCACCGTTTTGGGCGCGCCGTCCACCAGATCCTTGGCTTCCTTCAACCCCAGGCTGGTGACTTCACGAACCACCTTGATGACGTTGATCTTGTTGGCCCCCACTTCGGTGAGCACAACGGCGAACTCCGTCTTCTCCTCCGCCGGAGCAGCCGCGGCCCCCCCGCCGGCAGCTCCGCCGGCCACCATCATCGGCGCGGCGGCCGCGGCGGAGACTCCGAAGGTCTCCTCCATCTTCTTTACCAGCTCCGAGGCCTCGAGCAGAGTCAGGCCCTTGAGCTGTTCGAGCAGCGTTTCCACTTTGCTAGACATGACCGTTTCCCATCCTCCTCAAAAGATTATTCCGCGAACTTTTTCTCTTTGGCCGCTTCGTTCATCACCACCGCCAGATTCCGGGCCACCGCCGCCGTGGTGCTGGCCAGCCGCTGCGCCGGAGAAGAAATCAGGAACATCAGCTTCGAAATCAGCTCTTCCTTCGATGGCAGGCTGGCCAACTGCTGAATCTCGCCCACCGATACCACCCGGCCTTCCACCACTCCGGCGCGGAATTGGTACGCGGGAACATCTTTGGCGAATTTGGTCAGCGCCTTGGCCAGCGCCACCGGGTCCGCCGCGGTGCATGCGATCGAGTTGGTCCCCGCCAGGGACTTGAGCAGTGGCTCGGCGGCGGTGCCCTGCGCAGCCCGTTCCGCCAGCGTGTTCTTCACCACCTGGTAGCTGCCGCCCGCGGATTCCACCGCCCGCCGCAGCCGGGTGTCCTCCCCGGCCCGGATTCCCTGGAACGTGCTGAGAATCACCGTGGACACCTGAGCGAGCTGGGCCCGCAATTCCTCCACCTGCTTCTGCCGCTCCGTCTTGCGATTCATGTCTGGTCCCGTCCTCACGCCGCCGCGCTGCTCGAGGATTCCACCTCGTTCAGGTCAATCGGAATCCCCGGGCCCATCGTCGAGGTCAGCGTAACCCGCTTGATGTACTTGCCCTTGGCCGCTGGCGGCTTGGCCTTGATCACCGCGGCCAGCAGCGCCTGGGCGTTTTCCGCAATTTTTGGCGCTTCGAACTCGGCCTTGCCGATCGGCGAATGGATGATCGCCGTCTTGTCCAGACGGAATTCCACCTTGCCGGCCTTGATCTCCCGCACCGCCTGGGCCACTTCAAACGTGACCGTGCCGGTCTTGGGGTTGGGCATCAGCCCGCGTGGCCCCAGCACTTTGCCGAGCTTTCCGGCGGAGCGCATCATGTCCGGCGTGGCGATCACCGCATCGAAATCCGTCCAACCTTCCATGATTTTCTGCACCATGTCTTCGCCGCCCACAAAGTCGGCGCCGGCCTCGCGCGCTTCGATCACCTTCTCGCCCCCGGCGATCACCAGCACGCGCTTGGTCTTTCCCAGTCCGTGCGGCAGCACCACCGTGCCCCGGATCATCTGGTCGGACTGTTTGGGGTCCACCCCCATGTTGATCACCAGCTCCACGGTCTCGTTGAACTTCGCGTACTTGACCTGGCGCAGAAGTTCCGCGGCCTGCAACAGCGGGTACTGGCGCTCCTTCACCTGCGCCCGCGCTTTTTCAATGTTCTTGCCACCCGTTCGGCTCATGCGTTGGCTCCTACGCCTCCACTTCGATGCCCATGTTCCGCGCGGTGCCCAGCACCGTACGAATCGCGGACTCCATTTTCGTGGTGTTCAGATCCGGCAGCTTGGTCTTGGCGATTTCTTCCACCTGCTTCCGCGTAACTTTGCCCACCTTGGTGCGGTTGGGCTCCCCGGAGCCTTTGACGATCCCCGCGGCGCGCTTCAGCAGTTCCGCGGCCGGCGGCGTCTTGATGATGAACGTGAAGGTCCGGTCGCTGTAGATCGAAACCAGCACCGGGAAGATCATTCCCTCCGGCTCCTTCGCCGTCTTGCCGTTGAACTGCTTGCAAAATTCCATGATATTCACGCCCTGCGGACCCAGCGCCGTTCCGACCGGCTGCGCCGGCGTGGCTTTGCCCGCGGGCAATTGCAGTTTCACCGTGGCTTGCAGTTTCTTGGCCATGAGCTGTCAGCTTTCTTCTCCCGCGCACCCCGCGCTCAGGAGGTTTTTTCCACCTGTGTGAAATCCAGCTCCACCGGAGTGGAGCGGCCGAAAATGGTCACCGAAACCTTTAGGGTGCTGCGGTCCGGATTCACCTCTTCCACCACCCCGTTGAAGCTCGAAAACGGCCCGTCCACGATGCGTACCTGCTCGTTGCGCTCAAAGGTCAGCCGCGGCTTCTGCTTCTCCGTGGGCGTGGCGCTGCGGTTCAGAATCGCCTGCACCTCTTCCTCGGAAAGCGGAGAGGGCGTCTGCCCGCTGCCCACAAATCCCGTCACCCGGGGCGTGGACCGCACCACGTGCCAGGTATCGTCGTTCATCTCCATTTCCACCAGCACGTAGCCGGGGTAGAACATCCGCGTGGAGGTGATCTTCTTTCCGCCGCGCACTTCGATCACGTCTTCGGTGGGCACCAGCACCCGGCCGATCTTCTCGCTCAGGCCGAACGCCGTCACCCGCCCCTCCAGGCTTTCCTTCACCTTGTTCTCGAAGCCCGAATAGGTGTGGATGATGTACCAGTTCTTGGTCGTGGTCATGCTACAGCTTCCCCAGCTTCAAGATGTATGCCACCACCCGCCCAACCCCCAGATCCACCACGAAGAAAAACGCCCCGAAAAAGAAAATCGTCACGATGACGATCAGCGTCGTCGAGCGCACTTCCTGCGGCGTCGGCCAGGTGGTGTGCGTCATCTCCACGCGCACGTCGTGCAGGAATTTCTTGAAATTCCTCGGCCCTTCCAGCAGCCGCTCGAGCCACGCCGGACGCCCCAGCCCCTCCCGCTCCCCGCCGCTTGCGCCCGAACCGGATCCTTGATTCACCATGCTTTTCACGGCCTGCGCCACTTTTCGCTCCTGCACTTCCATCGCGTCTCCCAACCCTGGCAGGGGAGGAGGGATTCGAACCCCCACATCCGGTTTTGGAGACCGGCGGTCTACCGTTAAACCTACTCCCCTGAAATCCCGGGCGCCCCCGCCTACTTTACTTCCTTGTGGGTCGTGTGCTTGCGGCACGACCGGCAAAACTTCTTGGTCTCCAGGCGCTCCGTATGCTTCTTGCGATTCTTCATCGCCGTGTAATTCCGGTTCTTGCAATCGTTGCACTGCAGTGTAATCAGCTCGCGCATCTTGGCTGTCTCCGCCGCTCTTCCGGCTCGCTCCTTACTCGACGATCTCGGTGACTGCGCCGGCGCCCACGGTATGCCCGCCCTCGCGGATGGCGAACCGCAACCCCTTCTCCATGGCCACCGGGCTGATCAACTCGATCGACACCGTCGCGTTATCTCCCGGCATCACCATCTCCACTCCCTCCCCCAGCTTCACGTCTCCGGTCACGTCCGTCGTCCGGAAGTAAAACTGCGGCCGGTATCCGGTGAAGAACGGCGTGTGCCGTCCTCCCTCTTCCTTCGTCAAGATGTACGCCTCCGCCTTGAACTTCTTGTGCGGCGTGATCGACCCCGGCTTGCACACCACCTGCCCCCGCTCCACGTCCTCTTTTTCCGTCCCACGCAGCAACAGCCCCACGTTGTCCCCGGCCATCCCTTCGTCCAGCAGCTTCCGGAACATCTCCACCCCGGTCACCACTTTCTTCTGCGTGTCCCGGAATCCCACGATCTCGATTTCCTCCCCCACCTTCACCTTCCCTCTCTCGATCCGCCCCGTCACCACCGTCCCCCGCCCGGAGATCGAGAAAATATCCTCGATCGGCATGGCGAACGGCTTGTCCACGTCCCGCACCGGCAACGGCACACTCTTGTCCACCGCCTCCATCAAATCCAGCACCGTCTTCTCCCACTTCTCTTCCCCGTTCAAAGCTCCCAGCGCCGACCCGCGGATCACCGGCACCGTATCCCCCGGAAACTGGTACATCTTCAGCAACTCGCGCACTTCCAGCTCCACCAGTTCCAGCAACTCCGGGTCTTCCACCGCGTCGCACTTGTTCAGGAACACCACGATGTACGGCACCCCCACCTGCCGCGCCAGCAGGATGTGCTCCCGCGTCTGCGGCATCGGCCCGTCCGTCGCCGCCACCACCAGGATGGCCCCGTCCATCTGCGCCGCCCCGGTGATCATGTTCTTGATGTAGTCCGCGTGCCCCGGGCAGTCGATGTGCGCGTAGTGCCGGTTCGCCGTCTCGTACTCCACGTGCGCCACCGCGATGGTGATGCCCCGCTCGCGCTCTTCCGGCGCGTTGTCAATCGAGTCGAACGCCCGGAACTGCACCTTCGGATTGTGCTTGGAAAGCACCTTGGTGATCGCCGCCGTCAGCGTGGTCTTCCCGTGGTCAATGTGACCGATCGTTCCCACGTTCACGTGCGGCTTGCTGCGCTCGAATTTTTCCTTGGCCATGCTTGTGCACCCTCAGCAACTTGCTTCGTGAACCTCTGGAGCGGGGGACGGGATTCGAACCCGCGACCACCGGCTTGGAGGGCCGAGACTCTACCGCTGAGTTACCCCCGCAATCTTGCCTGCCACACGCTTGCTTCACTCCGGCAGGTCTTTCGACCAGCAACGCTGGTCTCAGGATCAACTGGAGCCTGGGACCGGGTTTGAACCGGTGACCTCGTCCTTACCAAGGACGCGCTCTACCAACTGAGCTACCCAGGCCCGCGAACTCGCATTTACTCCGCGGCTCTTGACTCTCTTCCGCAGCACGCGCCCTGCGCATGCTGAAACTCTTCGGGCCCGCACGCCCCGCGCCGCACCTTCTTCCAGGCAGGGCTGGTGGACGGGGGAGGATTCGAACCTCCGTAGCTCGCAAGGAGCGGCAGATTTACAGTCTGCTGGTTTTAACCGCTCACCCACCCGTCCACACACAAATGCGTATGGACGCAAAAAAGGGTCTGCGTCCGGAGACACAAACCCTCTCATCGTCTTGTTCTTGAATCTGCTCCGCAGTGGCTCCGAAATTCTCTTGCCCGCTCGGTGGAGCTGGCGGAGGGAATCGAACCCCCGACCCTCTGATTACAAATCAGATGCTCTACCAGCTGAGCTACGCCAGCCTAGCAAACCTTAGTAAGATAGCAGTCCGGCCCCCGAATTGCAAGGGGCTCCGAAAGCACTGTCAATCGGGGGGTTGTGGAAAACTCGCGGCGCTGTGGAAAGCCTTTTTCGGCCCTCAATCCTCCCTTCCGCCAGGGAGATGAAAGAGCCGATCAGTCCCCGCTCGGGCTCGCCTTCAGGAATTTCCAGGGATTTACGGGGGTTCCGTACATATGCACCTCAAAATGCAGGTGCGGCCCGGTGGCCCTGCCGCTGTCTCCCACGTAGCCGATCACTTCACCGCGCTTTACCCGCCTGCCAGGTTCCGTGGCGTAGGCCGAGAGATGCCCGTAAATTGTCTCCACCCCGAATCCGTGATCTACCCGGATGGAGCGGCCCAATCCCGTGTGCGTGTCCACATCCATCACTATGCCATCCGCAGAGGCGCGCACTTCAGTGCCATAGGGCGCGGAGATGTCCAGCCCGGAGTGGAACGCACCTTCACCACTGAACGGATCCAGCCGTTCTCCGAAGGTTCCCGTCAGCCGGCCCACCACCGGCCAAAGCGACGGCGAAAACTGCATGTCCTCCCAATTGCGTCCGGGCGAAAGAGTGAGTCCTTCGGAGGCCAGAGCTACGGCGGTCGCGTTCTTCATCAGGAAATGGAACTGTTCCACAGAGCGGCTGAATCCGGCGTCCCCTTCCTGGGAAGTTTCGGAAGCGAAAAATGGCGTGCGCCGCGCCCCGAGGATTCCGTAGCTCATGGCCACATCCGTGGCCAGCGATTGCAGCGACGAAATCTTCTGGTCGGAGTCTTTCACGCGCGCTTGCAGATCGTGGAATTCTCTTTTCAATTGTTCCTGGTCCCGCCGCAAAGCGTTGTAGCTCGCCGCTTTCCACAACATGCGCCCATACGAACCCACCGCGGCGATCACCGTCACTCCGCCCACCACCGCGAACAACGCCAGCAGGTGCAGCGCGTAAAAAGGGATTTGGACTTTGCGGAGAGATCCCCGCTCACTGGAGACCACCAAAAAGGTATGAGAGCGATGTCTCATTTTGGACTTTGGAATCTATGCAGGCGCCACCCGGGAGTTTCGGCCGCTTGCCCCCGCAAGCGCCGCCCCCGCACTGCGAACGTGCCGGAACCGAAAGAGCTGATCCGCGACGCTGTCGAGTGTAATGAGCACGAAATCACGAAGTCAAGAAAAATTGAATCGCCCACACCTAGCACGCCACCCGCCAAAGCAGTTGGTTCAGACGATATTTTCGGTGGAAATCTTCGCCGTCCCTCGCGGTATCCTTCTTCACCGTTCGTCCGTGCGCCCGCTGCATCCCGCGACCGCGGCGCTTCCGCCGGTTGCGGGTCCCCGTCGGGCCGGGACGCGCCACGGACATTGGGGAAAGGACCATGATGAGGGATGAAGCCTCGATGATCGCGCGCCTTTCTCGCATCGTTCCGAGTCGCATCGGCGCCTGGCCCGTTCGGGGCGTCCCCCTCGGCATCGGAGACGATGCTGCCGTCCTGCGCCCCGCACGCGCGCACGACTGGGTCGTGAGCACGGATGCGTTCATCGAAGGCCGGCATTTTCTCGCTCGGCTCCACCCGCCGGATGTGGTCGGTCACAAGGCCCTGGCGCGCGCGGTGAGCGACCTTGCCGCGATGGGAGCCACTCCGCGCTATTTTCTTCTTACCCTCGCCCTCCCGGAACAGCGCGCGGCCCGCTGGCTCACTCAGTTCGCCCAGGGTATGGCCCGCGCCGCGAGCCTGTATCGTATGCACCTGATCGGTGGCGACCTCTGCCGCGACCAGCGCGTGGCCGCCGCCCTCACTGTGCTCGGCGAGGTGCCGCGTGGCCGCGCGCTCACGCGCGGCGGTGCACATCCCGGCGATGCCCTCTTTGTAACCGGCCGGCTGGGTGGCGCCCAGGCGGGTCTGGAAATCCTTCTGCGCCACGGCTGGGCCACGTTTGCGCGCACTCGCTTCCATTGGACCGGCCGCCACGCCCTCCCCTACCCTCGCCTCGCCATCGGCCGGATGCTCGCCGTCCGCCGGCTGGCCTCCGCTGCAATGGATCTCTCTGACGGACTCTCCACCGACCTCGCGCGCCTGTGCGCGGCAAGTCGCGTGGGCGCGATCGTTCATGCCGCCGCGGTTCCCCTCGCGGGTCACACCCTCCCCGGAACCCTCGGTCTCGCCGCCCGGGATTCGGGCCAGTCCCAGATTCACCGTGCGCTGCATGGCGGTGAGGACTATGAACTGCTCTTTACCGTTCCCCGCCGGCTGGCCTCTCGCATTCCGTCTCGCTTCCGCGGCGTCCCCATCACCCGGATTGGAGAAATCACCGCCCAACGCGCCGTTCTGCTCGAGGAAAACGGCCGGAAGCGAAAACTGCGGTCCCTGGGTTGGGATCATTTCGCCCGCCGGTAGCATCGCGCATGGCTTCCGTTCACGCATGTTCTTTGTACACGCGGACCCGGTTCCGTCCTTCCGCCTTGGCTTCGTAGAGCGCCTCATCCGCTCCGGCCAGCAGGTCCTCCGAGGTCAGGCCGTGCACCGGAAAGCCGGCCACTCCCATCGAAAACGAAACGGCATCGAGTTTGTGATTCATGTGCCGCACCACCATTTTCCCGAAACCATCGCGCAGTTCCTCGGCCCTCCGCCGGGCCACTTCCAGATCCGCATCGACCAGCAGGATCACGAACTCGTCTCCGCCATAGCGGCATGCAATGTCCTCTCCGCGCGTATTCTTCTGGATAAATCGCCCAAAGGCGCGCAGCAGCGCGTCCCCGGCTTCGTGCCCGTGGCTATCGTTGAAAGGCTTGAACTGATCCAAGTCCAGCATCACCACGCCCAGGGGGCGCCCGTTGCGGTCCGCGCGCCGCACTTCCCGATCCAGTGATTCGGTGAGGTAACGGCGATTGAACAGGCCGGTCAGCGCATCTCGCGTGGACTGCGTGCGCAGCGTCTCGCGCAGCCGCAGATTGGCCAGGGCCAGGGCGATGTCCGCGGAAAAATCCATGGTCAGGCGCAGGCGCTGCTGCTGCGCGCGCGCCCGTTCCGCCTGCGGCCACTCTGCCTCCTCCGGCGCGCTGCGCACGTGCAGCAGCCCCAGGGCCTCATAGTGCGCCACCATGGGCACGCACACGTAACTCCCGCCCGGAAAGGGCGCCACGTGCGCGCACTGCAGAGCCATGCCCTCCGGCCCGCTGGTGTGCACCTGCCCGGTGCGCAGCGCCCAGCACTCCTCCGGACCAAAGGTGGATCTGCTTGCGGGGGCCGCGCCCCACGCCGCCGATGTCTCCATCAACGCCAGCGAAGGGTTCAGCAGGCACAGCGCGCCCGAGTCCGGCGGGAAGATGCGCGTGGCAAAGTCGTGCACCACCTGGAACGCTTCTGCGGTGGTGGCGCAGGTCTGCAGCAGCGTGCTCATTTGTTTGATCAGCGCGGATTGCCGGCTCTTTTCCTCGGTTTCCGTCAGCAGCACGGTCAGGCGCTCGTTGGCTTCCTGCCGCTCCCTCTCCGCGCGGCGCCGCTCCTCGATCTCTTTGCGCATGTCCTTCAGGATGGATTCGAGTTCTCCGGTGCGGCCCCGCACCCGGCTTTCCAGTTCTTCATTGAGCGTTTGCAATTGCTTCATCACCCTCTCGCGGTTGCTCACCTCTTCCGCCAGCCGCGCATTGGCCTGCTCCATTTGCCGCGGACTGGGCCACTTCAACAGCTTGGGCAGCAGCAGCAGCAGGTATCCCGTCGTGGCGCCGGAGGTGATCGCCGCCACGGCTTTCATCATCGCCGCCGGCCAGTAATCGTCGTGCCAGACGTTCCACACCTCCAGGAAATGCGTCGCCCCGCAGGCCACCAGGAAGGAACTGAACCACAGCAGCACG
>Ga0335083_10009559_pt1 | contig 11753 bp, 8 predicted proteins | sample Lox_Sample_42_FD_206716 | JGI IMG/M metagenome (GOLD analysis project Ga0335083, IMG submission 206716) | Soil microbial communities from Loxahatchee National Wildlife Refuge, Florida, United States - Lox_Sample_4.2 | ecosystem: Environmental > Terrestrial > Soil > Wetlands | place: USA: Florida... | reverse complement strand
CCGAGAAGCGCTTACCGCAAGACGGACGCATCGGGCTGCGCATCGCCGGTCGGGCGGTCGATGTCCGTGTCTCCACCATCCCTTCCGGGCATGGCGAGCGCGTGGTGCTTCGTATCCTCGACAAGCAGGCCGGCCGGCTCGACCTCAACGCACTCGGCATGGATCCGGTGACCGAGAAGCTGATCCAGGAGCTCATTCACAAGCCGCACGGCATTCTGCTCGTGACCGGCCCCACCGGATCCGGCAAGACGACGACCCTCTACGCGGCGCTCGAGACCCTCAACGACAACACGCTCAACATCATGACGGTCGAGGACCCGATCGAGTACTACATCGACGGCATCGGCCAGACGCAGGTGAACACGAAAGTCGAGATGACCTTCGCTCGCGGGCTGCGCGCCATTCTGCGTCAGGACCCGGACGTGGTGATGGTGGGCGAGATTCGCGACCTCGAGACGGCGCAGATCGCCGTGCAGGCGAGTCTCACCGGTCACCTGGTGCTCTCGACGCTGCATACGAACACGGCGGTGGGAGCGGTCACGCGTTTACGCGATATGGGCATCGAGCCTTTTCTGCTCTCCTCGAGCCTGATCGGGGTGCTCGCCCAGCGCCTGGTGCGCGTCCTCAATCCCGAGACCAAGCAGCCCTTCAAGGCCGGGGAATACGAGCGGCGGCTGCTGAACCTGGCCCCCGACGAACCTGCCCCCACGCTCTACGCACCGGGTCGGGATGCCGGCGGCGGCTATCGCGGTCGCAGCGGTGTCTACGAGCTCGTGGTCGTCGACGACACCATGCGCACCATGATTCACGATGGTGCGGCCGAACACGAACTCGAGCGCTATGCACGTACCCTCACCCCCTCGATCCGCGATGACGGACGGGCGAAGGTGCTGCGCGGCGAGACGACTCTCGAGGAAGTCCTGCGTGTTACACACGAGGACTAGGCCGTCCTGGCCAGAATGAGCCGCCTCCGGTAGGCGACCGCTTCGCGGGCATACTCCATGGGAGCCTTCGAGTACACGGCCCTCGACACCGGCGGACGCGAACGCAAAGGCATTCTCGAGGGCGATACGCCGCGGCAGGTACGCCAGCTCCTGCGCGAGCGGCATCTGCTCCCCGTCACGGTTACGGAAGTCGCGCAGAAGGAGGCCACGCAGCAGCGCGGCTTTCGCATCGCCCGGCGCGTCTCATCGGGCGACCTGTCGCTGTTCACGCGCCAGCTCGCAACCCTCGTACGCGCGGGGCTGCCGCTCGAGGAATCCCTGCTTGCCGTATCGCAGCAAACCGAGAAGCCCCGCGTACAGAGCATCGTCCTCGGCGTGCGCTCACGCGTCATGGAGGGGCACACCCTGGCTGACGGCTTCGCCGACTTCCCGCGGGTCTTCCCGGAGATCTATCGGGCCACGGTCGCGGCCGGCGAGCAATCCGGACACCTGGACATGGTGCTCGAGCGGCTCGCCGATTACACGGAGAGCCGCGAGGAGCTTCGCCAGAAGGTGCTCGGTGCCCTGCTCTATCCGATCGTGCTCACGGTCATGTGCGCGGCCATCGTCTCGGGGCTGCTGGTCTACGTCGTGCCGAAGGTCGTGAACGTGTTCGAGTCCAGCCATGCGCAGCTGCCCCTGATCACGCGTGCCCTGATTGCCGTCAGCGACTTCTTCCGTCACTACGGAGTGTGGCTGTTGATCGTGCTCGTGGGCGCCGCTTTGCTGCTCGGGCGCTGGCTGCGCAATCCGGGTCCGCGTCGGGCATACCATCGCATGCAGCTGCGCCTGCCGCTGGTCGGCAAGCTCGCGCGCGGCTTCAACACCGCACGCTTCACGCGCACGCTGAGCATCCTGACGGCGAGCGCGGTGCCCGTGCTCGAAGCGCTGCGAATTGCCGGCGAGGTGGTCACCAACCTGCCCATGCGCGATGCGATCGTCGAGACCTCCCAGCGCGTGCGCGAGGGTGCCCCGATCGGCCGCTCGCTCTCGGTGAGCCACCTGTTCCCGCCGATGACCATTCACCTCATCTCGAGCGGCGAGGCGAGCGGGGAGCTGGAGAGCATGCTCGAGCGGGCAGCCATCAGCCAGGAGCGCGAGCTCGACGGGCTGCTGACCGCCATGGTCGGCCTGCTCGGACCCATGCTCATCGTGCTGATGGGGCTTTTTGTCATGGGCATCGTTTTTGCAATGCTGCTGCCGATATTCGAGATGAATCAGCTCATTCGTTGAACCCGTCACATCGCGACCGTTGCGCCCCCGCGCGAATCGAATTAATTTTCGCCCACGGGAGCGAGGCGCTCGCCAGCCGACGGCCATCCAGGGTGGGATCACACCAGAGTTGAGATCCGGCAAACCAGGTTTACTTCTCGGCCATGATTGAAAAACCTGAGTCCGACGAGTTCGAGGATGAGGACGCTGACGAGCCGGCCAGCGAAGAAGCCGACGTCGATCTCGATCAAGTCATCAAAGATCTGGACCTCGCGAAGCGTCGCGGGCAGAAGATCGGTGATCCCGCCTGGCGCCGACTCGAGAAGCTCCTCGAGGACAAGCGCACCGCCGAGCTGACCAGCGATTTCGATGACTACGAAATCGGCAGCGAAGAAGCGGAGCTGCCGAAAGCCAGGAGCCACAAGACCAAGAATTGAGCGCCCGGCCGATCCCGAGGCTGTCATATCCTCGTCCCCGGCCCCGGCTGCCTGTGCAGCAACTCCCGCCGTGCCTGAGTGATAGCCAGGCACTTGTTTTTTTTAGATTTTCGTGTCCATCATTTTCCAGCGCCGAGCTTGATTGACAGCGCGCTGATGCGTCGCATTTGGCAATGATTCGTCACACGGAAAATCGGGCATCTATGCACAGGTGTGCTGCTGCTTTGAGGAACTCGCAAGCCGCACCGTGCGCCAACCGTCTGCCAGCGCTCGCATTGGCCGCCTGCGCCGCGCTCGCCGGATGCCAGGCGCGCACGTATGTATCGGCCACGGGCAACGTGTCGGCGCAATACGCTCACGTGTACGTCACGGCGCAAGCCGTGTGGTTCAACTCGAGCGCCGGCGCAGGGCCGCAAGATGCCGGCTGGCAGGAGTTCCCACTCTCGACGCCCGAGACCTTCGACCTGGCCGCCCTGACGAGCGGCACGCTCACCCAGTTTGCGACCGATCTGAAGCTCACGGCGGGCACCTACAACGCCGCGCGCCTCGTGCTCACCGACTCGAGCGCACCGCTCACGGCCTCCGCGCAGGCGCTCGGCGCGCTCTACAACGATGAGGTCGACTATTACGACAGCAGCGGCGTGCTCCACCAACTGCCGCTGCAGATACCCAATTCCGCCCAAGGCATCGCGGTCGCGATGACCCTGACCGTGCCCCTCGAAGCCCCGTCGATCAGCTCAACCGGGACCACGACGACGGGGACTACCACGACAGGCACCACGACGACAGGTACGAGCACCACGACGACCGGGACGACAACCAGCACTAACACCACGTCCGTCACGGTGAACGCCGCGATCGACTTCGATGCCTCGCGCGATCTGACCTCGGTACTGATCAGCGGCCAGCCGGGATTTCTGCTGAGTCCGCGCCTCACGGGTTACGACGAATCGCAGTCGGGAACGATTCAGGGAACGCTCGATGTGACCGCCCTGCCCGTGAGCAGCACGAGCGGCCAGTTCAACGTCCAAGTCTCTGCGGAGAACCTGAGCGCCGACGGGACGCGGCACGTGTTCGTCGCGAGTGCGCCCGTCAACTCGGCGGGCAGCTTCGTGCTCTACCCCCTGCCCAATCCGAAGACGAGCAACGGCTTGCCGGTGGACTACGACCTTGTCATCCATGGTCCCGGGATCGCAACGGTGATCGTAAGGTCCGTGCCAGTGGCCGCGGGGGCCCCCGGGTCTGCGAGCAGCTCGCAGCTAAATGGCGTCGCCCTCGTGCCTGCCAGCACGTTCACGGCGAACCTCGCTGCGAGCCCTGGGACGCCACTTGGTGTGTGGGTCGGCTTCTATCAAACACTGACCGGCTCGGGGCAGGTGCCCTATCTCATCGAGCAGCAGGCCCTCGATCCTTTCACGGGAAGCTTCGACACGGCGCAGACGCTCTCCTCCGCCAATATTCAGGTGGGCACGTACAACACCTCCGGGGGCGTGGTGACGCTCGCCAACACCGCTCCCGCAGAAGGCGCTGCGACCTACCACGTCGCCGGCTCCGCGCCGGTTTATGGAGATGGCCCCTTCGCCTCAACGGTCGCGGCACCGGCCTCGGGCACGGCACCCGCAACGTTCACACTCGCGGCGCTGCTCCCGCCGAGCGGCGCCAGTGCCGCATCCGCTTCGGGGACAGTCTCGGTGGCGCGCCCGGGCAAGTACGACAAGGGCGAGCTGCTGCTCACCCACAACGGCTCGCTGGTCACGGCGTTACCGCTTGATGCGTTCCTCACCAGCTCTCAAACGACGACGACGTTCGCTTCACTTCCGGGCGGAGGCGCGAGCGGCTCCTTCGCTTCGGCGCTCTATGAGGCCGAGGTGTGGGTGTGGAACTCCGCGAATCCCGCGGGCACTTTCACCCGTGAGCCCCAAACCGGCACGTTCGACCTGCGCGCGGGCAGCGCCAGCGGACTTACCATAACGGTAAATTGACCGCTCGGCCCAAAGCGCGGCACATGAACAGCTTTTAACCTGCCGCCGTCAGCCCGCCATCCCCTCTGGCGTTGATCGCCCTAGGACACTCTGGGAGATCAAGCCATGAAACGCATACTGATGTTAATCGCCGCCGCTGCGATCACGGGACTCGCCGGTTGTGCGGTGGTGCCTGTCGGTCCGCCTGCGCGCGCCTACGTCGTGGCTCCGCGCGTCGTCGTGGCGCCGGCGCCGGTCGTGGTGCGTCCGTACCGGTGGTACTGGTAAGGCTCGATTTGCGCATGTCGCCGGCACTGGGACAGGCGTGCCGGCGACACTGGCAGCGAGCTCAATGAAAATCCCGTGAGCTTGCAGCCAGCCGCGGCAGCAATGCCGAGCGATCGATCAGGCGCTGCGCGACCACATGCAGGACATCTCCCTGGCGTTGCAGCTTGCCGTGCACTTCCAGCAAACGAGCCTCGATAAGCGGGCGCCGCTGACTCTCGCCGACGCTCTGCCACACGATCAGATTCATCTGACCGGTCTCATCCTCGAGCGTCACGAAAGTCACGCCCTTGGCATTTGCAGGATGCTGACGCAGCAACACGATCCCCGCCGTGCGCACCGCTGTGCCGTGCGGCAGGCGCAGCAGCTCGGCGGCACTCAACAGCCGCTCGCCGCGCAGCCGCTCGCGCAGCAGCGCCATGGGATGACGCCCGAGGGTCAGTCCAATGGAGGCATAGTCGGCCTCGATGCTCTGCTGCTCCGTGGGAGCCGTGAGCAAAGGTCGCCCCTCGGTAAGGCGCCGCACGCGCGTTCCTGCTGACATACCTGCGCTCTCGAGCGTGGCGAGCGCCAGGGGCTGCTCGGCGCCGGCCACTTCCCAGAAGGCGAGATGCCGATTGCCGCTGAGCGGCGCGAGCGCACCGGCGGCAGCGAGCGCTTCGAGATCGCCGCGGTCGAGTGCCGCGCGCTGCGCCAGGTCTTGAACATCCGCGAAAGGACGCGTGCGCCGTTCGGCCGCGATCCGCTCGGCGGCAGACTCCTGCAGGGACTTCACCAGGCGCATCCCCAGACGCAAGGCCGGTTGCGCGCCATCGGTGGGCTCCAGCCCGCAGTCCCAATCACTGTCGAGGACGGTGACCGGCCGTACCTCGATACCATGCTCGCGCGCATCACGCACCAGTTGCGCCGGCGCATAGAAGCCCATCGGCTGGCTGTTGAGCAGCGCACAGGTGAAAGCCGCCGGCTCGTGACACTTGAGCCAGCCCGAGTCGTACACCAGCAGCGCGAAGCTTGCGGCGTGGGAGTTGTGCACGATCAGATTGTTAGCGAGAAAATTGTGATCCCCCTCGATTTTCAGATCGTACGTAGGCTTGGATCCCGCCCTCTCCAGAGTCACGATCTCATCCCAGCAGATCTCTGCGCCGCTAACGCATTCACGTGCCGCGGCGATGTGATCGCCTACTCGCAGTTCCCCGAGCTGCCGCCAACCCGTCAAGCTCATGAAGGGATGTTGTGCGGTTGCGGTGATTGAATGGCCCAGCGCGGTGCGCAAACGCCATACCGGCTTGGTTCCACTCGGGATCACGGCAAGGACCCTGCGCTCGCGCAGGTGCCGCTCCTCATCGCAAGCAAGCGTGCTCTTGAGAGGTGCTCTCCCGGACGCGATCTCGTCTATCGTCAGCCAGTGCCCCGTAGAGGCATCCACGACGCGCGTCTCGCCGACGACGCATTCCGGAAAGCCATATTCCCCGAAGCCTTCGATCTGCTTGCAGATGCGCAGCGCGAAGTCGCGCTGGTAGCCGCGCTCGAGCATGCCGTTCAGTAGCTTTTCCTGGAAGCGGTGGATATCGCCATGGCGCTTCCATGCAGCCATGGCGCGGCGTAGACGGTCGGCCTCTCCGGGTGTGAAACCGGCCGCTTTGATGGCGAGCTGCATGACCTGCTCCTGGAAGATCGGCACGCCGAGCGTGCGCTCGAGCACCGCCTGCACTTCCGGACGCGGATAGACCACCGGCTCCTTGCGCTCGCGACGACGCAGATAGGGATGCACCATGTCGCCTTGAATGGGACCGGGGCGCACGATGGCGACTTCGATGACGAGATCGTAGAACTCTCTGGGCCGCAGCCGCGGCAGCATGGACATCTGCGCGCGCGATTCGATCTGGAACACCCCGACGGTGTCCGCGCGTGACATCATCTGATAGACCGCAGCGTCCTCCGCGGGCAGATGGCCCAGCGTCCATTGCGTGCCGCGGTATTGGTTGACGAGCTTCAGCGCGCGACGCAGCGCCGTGAGCATGCCGAGGCCGAGCAGGTCGACCTTCAGCAAACCAAGGTCGTTAAGATCGTCCTTGTCCCATTGCACCACCGTGCGCTCCGCCATCGTCGCGTTCTCGATGGGGACCAGCTCCTCGAGCGGGCCGGCCGAGATCACGAAGCCGCCGACGTGCTGGGATAGATGGCGCGGAAAGCCGACGAGCTCCCGCGCCAGCTCCAGAATCAGCCGAATCACCGCACTGGATGGATCGAGACCGGCCTCGCGGACGCGCTCGGTGGTGATACCCGGATCCCACCATTGCATGATGCGTGCGAAGTTGCGGATCTGCAGCGGATCGAGCCCGAAGATCTTCCCCAGATCGCGGATGGCGCTGCGCGGGCGATACATGATGACGGTGGCGGCGATCGCGGCGCGCGAGCGTCCGTACTTGCGGTAGACGTACTGGATCACCTCCTCGCGCCGCTCGTGCTCGAAATCGACATCGATGTCGGGCGGCTCGTTGCGCTCGCGCGAGATGAAACGCTCGATGAGAAGCGCGCTGCGCTCCATGCCGACCGCGGTGATGCCGAGGCAGTAGCACACAATGGAGTTCGCCGCAGAGCCGCGCCCCTGACACAGGATTCCCAGGCCGCGCGCATACGCGACGATATCGTGCACGGTGAGGAAGTAGGGCTCGTAGCGCAGATCGGCAATGAGCGCCAGCTCGTATTCAATGACCTTGCGCGCCTCATCCGGGATGCCCAATGGCCAGCGCTCGCGCGCGCCCTGCTCGGTGAGCTTGCGCAGATGTGTGGTGGGAGTCTCGCCATCCGGCACGAGCTCGTGCGGGTACTCGTAGCGCAGCTCATCGAGCGAGAACGAGCAGCGTTCCGCGACTGCAATCGTTGCGCTGAGCAGCGCAGGCGGATACAGGCGCGCAAGCCTTGCCCGCTCCTTGAGGTGACGCTCACCGTTGGCCGTGAGCTGCCAGCCCGCCGCGGCGAGCGGCACGTTCAGGCGGATGGCCGTGAGTGCATCCTGCAGCCTGCGGCGCCCGCGAACGTGCATGTGCACGTTCCCGGCCGCGACGAGCGGCAGCTCGAGCTGTTTTGCGATGCGCGTGAGGGAAGCGAGATGCTCACGATCGGCTCCCTCGCGCACCAGCTCGACTGCGATCCAGACATCGCCGCGGAAACGCTCGCGCAGCCAGGCCGCCTCATCGAGATCGCGCCGTGCATCCGGCAACCACAGCAGCAGGCATTGCTGCAGGCAGGACTCGATGTCGGCGCGGGTGAGCGCGTACTCCCCTTTGGGAGCGCTGCGCCGCCCGCGCGTGATGAGACGACACAGGCTCGCATAGCCTCGCCGGTCGACGGCCAGTGCGACCAACCGCAAGCCGCATGCGAGCCGCAGCTCGGTGCCGATGATCAGCTGCAGTGATGAAGTGCTGGCAGAATCCTTTTCCTTGGCCGCGACGTGAGCGCGCACCACGCCTGCCACCGAGCACTCGTCGGTGAGCGCAAGCGCGGCGTAACCGAGCTCATGCGCGCGCCCGACGAGCTCCTCGGGATGGGAAGCCCCACGCAGGAAGGTGAAATTGCTGAGGCAATGAAGCTCTGCATAGGGAGGTGGCGCGCGCATGGGTAATCTTCCGTGACGGGAGCAAGCGCTCCCTCAACCGAACACGCCGTGCAGGAACCAACGATGCGGGGCTCCCCGCTCGCGGAACACCCAAAGTCGTGCACCGCGCGTATCGAGGGCGCAGTAGTAATCGCGCGCGACCTCCTCCCCCTCCCACCACCCGGTCTCGATGCGCTCGGGCTCGCCAAGCAGACGCAATGCGCCATGCCGCTGCGGCACGTCGGAGCTCGCCCGCAGCAACTGCGGCGCCGGCAGCAGCCACAGCGGGCGGCGAAAAGCGGGCCATGGCGGCATTCGTGGCGCACCGTGCGCTTGCGCGGCGCTCGGTGCAGCCGCACGACACGAGGCACTTTCGGGACGATGAGTGGGATGCACGTTGAGGCCGTGCACGGCCTCGATTCCTAGGCGGGCGCGCAGGCGTTCAAGCAGATCCGATGACTCGGCGCGAATGCCCCCTCCGTGCTCTCCCGGCTGCCAGAGTGAGTCGCAGCTGTAGCCGCCGGGTACGAGCTGCCCGGAGATGAGCTCGCAGGAGCGTACGGGCTCTGGCAACCTGAGCAGTGCCAGTCGCTCCCCGAGCAAGGAGCACAGATTTTGCGAATCCGCAGCCGGTGCCGCGAGCTTCAATGCGCAGCACGTGGGTGGGGCGTGACGGTGCTGCAAGCGGCATTCGAGCTCGGTAATGGCGCATTGACGCACCATGAGAAAGCGGCCGAGCCGGGCGAAAAGCGGTGCCAGCGCGCCGAGAATGCTCTCGTGATGCGTAAGCTCGTAGCTGCAGTCGCGTCGTGCCTGGAACCGCTCCGGTGCCTGGAAGCTCGCACGCAGATCGGCACCACGTCCCGTGAGACGATCCAGCGATTGCAGCTGCTCGACACCGAAGCGCCGCGCGAACCCCGCTCGGGGCAAGCGCAGCGCCTCACCTACGCAGCGCACACCCGCCTTTGCCAGACGCTCGAGCACTGCGGGCGGCCAACGCAACAACGCGAGCGGCAGCCCTGCAAGTGCCCCGATCAGCCGGGCTTCGTCCAGAACTCTGAAGGGCTTGCCGGCACGGGCTCCCGCAAGTGCCGCGAGCGCGGTCGGAGCCAGCGCGAGCCAGGGCCGCACCCCTGCGGCCCGGCAGGCAGCACGCCAGCTTCGATAAAGGGGCGCCGCACCACCAAACAACTGCAGGCTGCCTTTGACCTCCAGCAGGAGTGCATCAGGCGGTGCCAGGCTTACGCGCGGCGTGAAGCGCAGCGCGAGCTGTGCGAGGCGCTCGAGCAACGCCTGCTCGCGGTGGATGTTGCGTGGCTTCGTCACGAGTTGGGGGGCAAGCGCCATGGCTGTCGCCAGACTCATGCCGGGGTGCACCCCGGCGCGCGCGCCCTGCTCGTCCACGGCGATCACGTACTGAGCGCGATCCTCGAGCGCGATGATCGCAAGTGCTGGAGGCGATATCTCACGTCGCGAGGAGATCCCCGGCTCGCTCAGCAGAGCTTCCAGGGGAAGCTGCGGCAAGTGTGCCGCTATCCAGAGCTCGCGGGATGTGCCCGCAGCACTGGACGGCGGCTGCGGCACCTGCAACGCTCGGCGCTCGGGTGCCGGGATGCTGCGATCTCGGTGAATGAGGTGCGCGCGCATGCTCAAGGGCCCACGTCCACTGGAAAGTGCAGCTCGATCGCACCTGGAAGACCGCCACGGCTTTTCAGCAACGTGACGCGCAGGCCCGCCTGAATAGGATGCAGCGCGATGCGCAAAGCCGCGCAGGAAGACTCGCGCGCGCTGCGCGAAGTGAGCGCACGAAAAACAATTCCGAGCGTGCGACCGTGCTCGGTCGCAAGCTGCAGGCGCCGCAGAGCACGCGACTGCACGCGCCGCACCCAGCTGAGCGACACCTCGCAAGCTCCCGAGCGCAGCGCCTGCTCGCTAGCCCAGAGCGGTGCCGGAGTGTGCACAACGAGTAGTCGTGAAAGATTCAGACCGTGCGCGGCGAGCGCCGGGGCGAAGGGATCCAGAGGTGGGGCAATCCATGCGCACCAGCGCGCGTTGGGCCGTGAGGTCAGAGCCGTCAGCGCCGGCAGCAGCAGATACATCTCTCCCACGCCGAGACGCGGGAGCAGAATCTCAATCAATCCGATTCGTGGCCAGCCGTTACCAGGAAGGCTCGCATCGAGCGCGGCGAAACCCGTTGGCACAGTGTCCAAACAGCGAGCGCTGCGTCCGCGCCAGATGGCGGGATGTGCGAGCAAGCGTGCCAGACGAGCCTCGACGGACATGGAGTCGGCCTTGCGCGAACAGTTCGACAACCAAAGAGAATTGGCCGCAGACCATGAGGCTTTACATCAAGCCCGTCGCTTTGCCCCGACGCAGCACGCCGACGTCGATACCCTCGATGATCAGCGGCTCGTCGCGCAGATCCACGCGCATGGGCTGAAACTCATTGTTCTCCGGCAACAGCCACACGATGGAGCCCTCCTGGCGGTAGCGTTTGACGGTGACCTCGTCCGTGAGCCGTGCCACCACGATCTGCCGGCTGCGCACCTCCGCCGTACGATGCACGGCGACCAAATCGCCATCGAGGATGCCCGCATCCTTCATGCTCATACCGCTGACCTTCAGGAGATAATGCGGGCGCGGCTGAAAGAGCGCCGGGTCGATCTGAAAGCGCGCCTCGACATTCTCTTCGGCCAGAATGGGCTTGCCGGCGGCGACGCGGCCGATGAGAGGCAACCCCATCTGCTCGCGGATGGTGTCCTTCAACTGGATGCCGCGTGAGGTGCCGGGGACGAGCGCGATGACCCCTTTGCGGGCCAGCGCACGCAAATGCTCCTCGGCCGCGTTGGCAGACCTGAACCCGAGCTCGCGGGCAATTTCGGCGCGCGTAGGCGGCATGCCGGTTTCTGCGATGAAGCGCTGAATGAGGCGCAGTATTTGGGTCTGGCGGGGTGTCAGATCGGACATGGCTGATCCAGCCTGTTTATTTATACAGAACTGTGATTATATCCAGATCAGCTTCGGCCGCAAGTCGGTATGACGCCATCCTCGTCGGAGGCGGCCACAACGGGCTCACCTGCGCCTGCTATCTCGCCCGCGCCGGCCTGAGCGTGGCCGTGTTCGAGCGCCGCAACGTGGTCGGCGGCGCCGCCGTGACCGAGGAGTTCCACCCCGGCTTCCGCAACTCGACGGCCAGTTACACGGTCAGCCTGCTGCACCCCAAGGTCTTGCGCGAGCTGAACCTGGCCGACCACGGGCTCGTCATTCGCGAGCGCCC
>Ga0335083_10009558_pt1 | contig 11754 bp, 8 predicted proteins | sample Lox_Sample_42_FD_206716 | JGI IMG/M metagenome (GOLD analysis project Ga0335083, IMG submission 206716) | Soil microbial communities from Loxahatchee National Wildlife Refuge, Florida, United States - Lox_Sample_4.2 | ecosystem: Environmental > Terrestrial > Soil > Wetlands | place: USA: Florida... | reverse complement strand
GGGGCGGAAGGTAAATCGTCTCGGCGAGCATACCCGGTTTGGGCCGAAACACCCGCGGCGCCAGCGATCTTCGCCAACGCTGGCGCAACTAATGCGACTACAGATCACCAACATCAAGCGGATTCGGACGCCCTGGGCTTAGCAGGAGGCTCAAGCGGAGCTCGGAATGTAGATCCCTTGTCCCTGGACGAGCTTTTCGAACGTGTCATATGCCATCCAAATGAATCCCTTGTCACCCCATTTTCTGCCCCAGCTATTTTGAATGTGCACCGCGCCTTTTGAATTCTCGTAGTGGTCGTCGTAGCCCACGATGAGCATGGCGTGGGCAACGCTAGCCGCGGCGGGCCTGCAACGCAGGGTTCTTGCCCATTGTTGCGCGTGCGACAACTGAGTCAGGGGGCGACGGTAAAACCGTGCGGCAACCTCGGCCGGTCGTGATCAGCGTCTTCTGATCATGCCAGTTCGTCGCGCACCTGACCGACGCCAGCCAGGTCGTACGCCACAGCATCGAATGCGCGCAGCGCGTCCATCATGTGCGGCTCGTGCGAGTCCGGCTGAGTGGATAACTTGGCGGCGACCACCTCCGCGGCGCGGTTGATGTAGATCATCTGGCCGCACATGCCCTGGCACAACACGACGTTGTTGCCCGGGTACGGGAACCACATCTGGTTGCGGTACATCCCGCCGGGCATTTCGTTGTCGTCAGGGCAGGCGGCGAACGCCTCACGCGAGTCGGGACCACCGTCGAGAGTGTCGGCGATCCACGCGGGCGGCACCACCTGCTGGCCGGTCAACGAGACACCGTCGCGCAGGAGCAGCGACCCGAACCGGATCATGTCGGTAAGGCAGGCGCTGATGCCGCCGTCGAAAAACCCTGTGCCGTCCGCGTCTACGCCGATCGTGGCGTCGCATTGGGCGCCGATGCGGCTCCACAGCAGTTCCGACATCAGTTCAGGCATCCGCTGGCCGCCGGCGACCTCGCAGATCCAGCCCAGGACATCGGTCTCACACGAGCGATATTGAAACGGTCCGCCGTGCGGCGACTTCCGTCGCAAGGTCAGCAGAAAGTCGCACAGCGTGGCCGGAGCATCTGGACGGGATTCAGGCGCCCACCCCATCGCCTGGTCGAGGACATGTATCTCCGCGGCGGGATCGCTGTAATCTTCCGAAAAAGCGATACCCGACCGCATGTCCAGCAGGTGGCGCACCGTCGCCCCGGCGTAGCCGCAATTCGCCAGGGCGGGAACGTATCTCGTGACCGGCGCGTCCAGCTCGACCGCACCGGCCCCGTGCAGCACGCCGACGACGGCTGCCACCAGCGACTTGCTCACCGAGAACAGCAGGTGCCGGGTCTGGGCGCTCAGGTCATCAAGGTAGTCCTCGGCCACCATCGCATCGCGGTGGGCGACGGCCCACCCGTCGGTAGCGGTGGCGGCCATCACCGCCCCGACGGTGGTGGCCGCCCCGTCGGAGGTGGTCATCGGGATCTCGGCCACCGGGGCACTAGCTGTGGGCAAGGCCGCGACCGGCCCGGTTCCGCGCCAGATCACCGCGGTCGGCACGAAGTCTTCGACGTGCTGGAATGACCAATGCGCGTATGGAGCCGCCAGCCAGTTGCCTAGTGAGATACCAGCCGGGACACTCACGCTCGTGCGACGAGCCGCGAGACGATCGGCGCGGCCGGCGTCAGGGGCGTGGAGGTGAACTTCGCCTTCATGCCGTTGACCCAGCGCCGGCAGCGCTCGCTGAGCTGGTAGTCGTCGGTCTGCAGGTGTGAGCGGGTGACGAGCACGCCGAGTTGGGCGCCCTCGGACCGTAAGTCGCCCGGCGCCGCGACACGCATGTAAAAGGCCTCCGACCCGTCTAGCAACGTGGCCCAGTCGTTGGCGGACCGTGCAAAGGAGACACGACCGTCGTCGTCGATGCGCCACACACCGGTGCGTGGTGTCGCGGTGAAGATCTCGATATCCGACGAGGTCTCGGTGAGTATCACCTGGCCCCAAACCTCGTCTTCGCCATAGCCTCGCTCCCAGCGCGCGTTGATCTCGTCGATGTCGAGCTCGTACTCGACGTCCATGTACTCGAGCAGGTGAAAGAGAAACAGTGGCATGTCGGCGTAGGCCTCGGTGGTCAGGTTCGTCATCGGGCTGGCGCCACTGAGGCGCGGATTCACCTCACCGAGGTAGAGCTCGTCGGAGTCGAGGTCATGCAGAAGGTCCACCTCGAAGTAACCGCGGTAACCCTCGCGGCGCATGACGTCGCCCAGCCTTCCCACCATTTCCCGCGCGGCGTGCGTCTGTGCGGGCGGCAGCACCTCGTGCCAGATGTCATTGCCGCACCAGCTGCCACGGCTCGGAGTCAGCTCCGAATAACCGACGAGACTCGTCATCGCGGGGCCGATCACGGTCCCGTGGCGGGTCACGGCACCCTCGAGGCACACCTCCACATTGCGGATCCGCTTCATGACCTTGAGGTCCTGCCCGACCAGGTCACCGGCGTTCTTGTCCCAGTCGCCCTGACCGTGCACAAAGAACGTCCCGCTGCCGGCGTTGCCATAAGCGATCGAGATGACGAGGTCATCTCCTAATCCGGCGTTTTGGGCGAGCGCCAGCAATTCGTCGTACGAGCCGGCCCGCCCGATCGTGTTAGGCACGCTCGGTACCCCCGCCTCGTCGGCCAGGCGAGTCATGACGATCTTGGAGCCTAGGCGCTGGCGCAGCTCGATCGGCGGGTGCATAACCTCGAGACCCGCCTGACGCGCGAGGGCCTGGATTTCCTCGTTCATCATCACAAAGCAGGCCTTGCCACCGGGACCTTTGCCCGCGATGAACTCGAGCGTCTCGGGATCGGACAGGAGGTGGCTGCACACCTCGTCCATGGAGTCAAAATCACGGCGGTCGCGTCGCCGGGGCACGAACACGCGCGAGTGTGTGCCCTCGAAGGAGTCGAAGTAGGTCAGGTAGAAGAAGTTTCGTATCCAGCGGTCAACGCCGAGCAGGTTGAACGGGGTCGGCGAGATGAAATACAGCGGCACCGTGTTGTTGTGAAAGAACGCGCGTATGTCCGACAGACCTTTCAGCACGCGACGCGGCTCAGGGCCGCCGGCGGGCGCGGTCACCCCAGCCTCGCTGGCATCGACGCGTCCGGCCGACGCAGGGACGGCGGCGGGGGCAGGGGCGCTGCGTTCAGCGCGACGGCGGTGAGCCCACATAGCTTCATGCCACGAGTCTGCACCCACCCATGGCCGCGCGAAAGTGCGCAGCGCCTCAACGCCGGCCTCGTAACTTCTTGCTAACAACGACAACTGGAGCATCGCGCTATTGGCCGGCGCGCACCGCGTGCACTTCAGTGGCGCCGGCGTCAATGTCGGTTTGATCAGCAAACGACGCGGTGAAGCTGTTGATCGCCAGGGCGGCAAGCTCATCGGAGGTGAGCCCGAGGGCGTCGCGGACGGCTCGGTAGTTGTCGTTGATGTAGCCGCCGAAGTACGGCGGGTCGTCGGAGTTCACGGTGACCATCACGCCGGCGTTGTGCAGTTGCGCCAAAGGATGGGTCGCCAGGTCGGGGGTCACCTTGAGCTGGCGGTTGGACAGCGGACACATGGTCAACGGGATTTGCTCGTCGCGCAGGCGGGCGACGAGGTCGGGGTCCTCGGCGGCCGAAACCCCGTGGTCTATGCGGTCGGCGTGGCATAGGTCGAGCGCTTCTCGGACGTAACTGGACGGACCGTCCTCCCCCGCGTGGATCGTCGTCCGAAAACCCAGGCGCCGGCACAGGGCAAAGTAGTCGACGAACTTCGACGGCGGGTTGTTGCGCTCGGCGCCGGAAAGCCCGAACCCCAGGATCCGATGGTGCCAGGGCAGCGTCAGCTCCACGAGTTCGAGCGCGGTGCTATTGGGACGGTGGCGCTGCGAGGTGAGAATGACCTCCGCGCTGACGCCGAAGTCGGTTCGGGCGTCGTCGATGGCGGCGAAGATGCCGTCGAGTTGGCTGCTTATCGGGACACCGGCATCCAGGAACGTCTGGGAACCGAAGAACACCTCTGCCCGGCGCACCTGGTCACGCGCCGCCCGCGCAAGATAGGCGCGGGTCAGGTCGTAGAAGTCCTGGGCTTGCCGCAGCACCTGCGCACCGCGAAACAGCAGCGACAGGAAGTGCTCCAAACTTGAGAACGCGTACTCCTCCCGCAGCTCCCCCGCGCTCGACCACGGCACTGGAATCTTGTTGCGGGCAGCCAGATCCAGCAGGAGCTGCGGTTCCAGCGTTCCCTCCAGGTGAACGTGCAATTCCGCCTTGGGAAGTCGATCTATGACATCGCTACTCAATATCGGTTTGTCCGTTTCTCGATCAGCTCTTCGATCGGGTGCGCGAAGTCCGTCCGCCGCGCTCCCGACCACCCGCTCAAATTGTGCATCGTCTTCGATATTGCCGGGCACTATCCCAAGCGGGCATTCGACATCAGTCCCACCCGTCGAAATGTCAGGGTGTGTCTTTGTGTCCCGCTATCAGCGACAAGTTCCGACAAACCTTGCGCAGCAACCGAATTTGTCGCTGATGGCCGAGCCGAAAGCCATATCCTTTCCTCCGGCGATTGGAGTGACTGATGGGACCGGCGGCGTGCCGGGCCAAATTTTGCGCGACAGTCCGGACGCTGAACCGCTATCGCGGGGCGGCTGATGTGGACGGCACGCCGCCACCTTCCTGCTCGGCGCGCCGTAGCTCCGCAAACCGCGCATGCTGCTCTTCAGCCGTACGGTGGGTATCCTCCGCGCGCAGGTGCGCTTCCTCGGCCCGACGGTTTGCCAGTATTACGTCCTGCCTGGTGACCGGGATATAGTCGGCCAGTTTCTGGCCGCGCTCGGCAAGTTCTTCGACGCGACGTCGTGCTTGCGCCACTCTCCACGCCGTACCCCTCATGAGGTCGACGTGTACCCACGCTGTGCGAAAGAAACCTTTCTTTCGCCTGCATGATCAGGCGCTCGCCACCGCGGCGGTACGTCCTCCGTTTTTCGGGGCGTCAACAAGGCGGTCTATTTCTCGTGAAGCGGTGGGATGATGGCACGGTGGCTAATGGGGAACCACCTTTAAGAACAGCAGGCGCCGATACCAACGGCTCGGGGCCTTCCGCCGAGCCGACGCCCGTCGATGCGCCGACGACCGAGTTCAAGCTCGACACGGCTCACGAACCTGAGCCGAAGGCGGCAGAAGAAGCTCCGAAAGCCCCCACCGCGCGGGCAACCCTTGCCGCGCTGGCAACCTCCATCGTGTCCGCTCTGGCTGCGCTGGCGGCTTCCATCGCGTCGGCGGCGCCCCAGGCCGCTCTGCTGGCCAAAAGGTGGCTAACCCGCCTTATCGAGTTCAGACCGTCTCCATTGCTGACCATGGCCATCCTCGGCGTAGTTGCCGCGTTGGGCATCGTTGGAGGTCTTGCACATCCGAACAGCGCCATCGGGCAGGCATGCGCGATCGTCTTTGTTCCGGGGCTATCCATCGCCCTCGGCGTCGTCGCTCATCGCTGGTACAGCAAGCAGGGGCCCTATCAGCAATCAGCGAGCACGGATTACCCGACTCTGGATGAGCAAAGGTCTCTTCGCTTTATCGACGATCGGCTTTCCGCGGCTCAACGTCATTTACAGAATGGCCATATATTCGGAGCGCTCATTGAGTCGGTACGAGCAAAAACCGCGACCGAACTGGCGTTGGGCAACGCGCACCAGCCCTCCTACCACGGGGAGTACGGCTCGGCGACACGCGAACCCGCCGCGCAGGCGTTCTTCACCGATGATGACGACGAGCCGAGTGAGACGACGGCCCTGGCAACCACGGTGCGTGAACCCAACGAAGGCAGCGTCGCTCGCGTCGAAGACCAATACACGCTGATCATCAACCGCGGGTCCGAGCATGGTGTGAAATCCGGCATGGACTTCGCAGTGATGTCAGAGCGCGGCGACAGGCTTATCGACCCCGAGACCGGCGAAGTGATTGGTGAGCTGCCGATCGAGAAGCTGCGCGTCAAGGTGCTTGATGTGCATCCTAAATACTCGAGGGCTGAGATATTTCGGACATCAGGAGCCCTCGGCTCGCTCACCACATCGCTGAGCAAGCGCCAGGAGATCTCCCACGAGGGACCGGTCGGGACAACCGATCTGCCAGAGGTCACGGTGAACATCGGTGACAAGGTCCGGTACGTATCGCCTAGGCGGCGGGCGGCGCGGTAGCCAGCACTCGCCGAGCGCTGCCCGCTCAGGCCTACTGGTGCGCCATGGCGATGTTGAACTTGTTCTCGGCGGTGATGAGGTGGTCATGACTGTCCTCGCCGATGTCGATCTGCACCCAGGCGATGTCCCCCGTGAAGCGGTTGCCGGTGGCGCCGTAGTCGGGAGAAGCCGGTGATCCGGTGTCGGAGCCGACGTCGCATGCTTCGTCGGCGGAATACCCCAGAGGCTGGGTCCGCTCGACGCGGCCCGCTGCGACTTGTTGGCCGTCGTAGTACAGGGTGACTTCCCCGCCCTTGGCCAATCCGCCTCCGTCGTAACGGAATTCCATCCGCACCTGGTGTTCTCCGGCGGGAATGGGGTGATCAGCGGCGGTAATGTAGTACTCGATCCCGAAGAAGTTGTAGCAGTACTTGAGCACGCCTTCATGGGCGTAGAGGCTCCAGCCGCCCACCTGACCGCCTTGCGTGATGATGACGCCGGCGGCGCCGGTTTCCGGAACGGTGATACTGGCCGTCACCGAGTGCGACTTGTTCTTGAGGGTCAGGACGCAGGCCTCACTGACCCGCATGCCGGAGAACAGCAGTTGACTGTTGCCGCGGATGAGCTGCGGCCGCCCGGCGATGTCGGGGTTGATTCGCTCAAACCCACGGTCGTCGAGCGGAACCACGTTGTATTTGACCGCTTCGATCAACCAAAGGCGTTGCAGCTCAGCGAGTTTGTCGGGCAGCTCGGACACCAGATCCCGGGCCTGGGTCCAGTCGTCGGGTGCGTATAGCTCCCAGACGTCGACATCGAAGGGAGGTGGTTGGTCGGCCTTCCACGGAGTGCGGTGTTTGGTCACCGCGGTCCAGCCCCGGTGGTAGATGCCCCGATTGCCCATCATTTCGAAGTATTGAAGCGTGTGCGTCTCAGCCGCGTCAGCGTCGCAGAGCGTGCCCATCATGCTCACGCCCTCCAGCGGAGCTTGCTGAATACCGTTGACCGACAACGGCGCTGGCAGACCGGCCGCCTCGAGCAGGGTGGGCGCGACGTCGATGACATGGTGGAACTGGTTGCGGATGCCACCGGTGTCGGTGACGCGGTTGGGCCAGTGCACGACGGTGCCGTTGCGGGTGCCACCCCAGTGCGATGCCACCTGCTTGGTCCACTGATACGGCGCGCACATCGCGTGCGCCCAGCCGACCGCGTAGTGGTTGTACGCCGCCGGTGTGCCGAAGTCGTCGATCTTCGACCGCAGGAACTCGAGAGTCTCGATGCCGGGCATGCCGTTCAGCGTGGTCATCTCGTTGAAGCAGCCGTTGACCGTACCCTCGGCCGATGCGCCGTTGTCGCCGAGGATGTAAAACACCACCGTGTTGCCGAGGACACCCAGGTCGTCGATCGCATCGATGACACGTCCGACTTCATGGTCGGTCTGTTCGAGGAAGCCGGCGTAGATCTCCATCTGCCGAGCCAGCACCGGCTTGAGATCGTCGGGCATGTCGTCCCAGGCGGGAATCTCGTCGTGGCGGGCCGTCAGCTCCGCATCCGAGACGACGACACCGAGTTCTTTTTGCCGGGCCAGGGTCTGTTCGCGCAGCGCGTCCCAGCCGGCGTCGAACCGCCCGCGGTACTTGTCCGACCATTCGGCGGGCACGTGGTGCGGTGCGTGGGTTGCCCCCGGGGCGAAGTAGATGAAGAACGGCCTGTCCGGCATCAGCGCCTTCTGCTGGCGCACCCACGTGATGGCGCGGTCGGCGAGATCCTCGGTGAGGGTGTAGCCCTCCTCGGGTGTCCTGGGTGGCTCAACCGCCGTCGTCCCGTCGTACAGCCCGGGGTAGTACTGGTTGGCTTCGCCGCCGACGAACCCATAGAAGTGTTCGAACCCCGAACCGGTCGGCCACTGGGTGAACGGGCCCACCGGGGTCACCTGCCAGAACGGCACCTCGTGACACTTGCCGAACTGTGCGGTGGAGTATCCGTTGAGCTTCAGCGTCTCAGCGACCGGAGCCTTGTCCTTCGGCCGGATGCTGTTGTTGCCGGGAGCAGACGTCGCCATCTCGGTGATCGCACCCATACCCACCGAGTGATGGTTGCGACCGGTCAGCAGTGCCTGCCGGGTGGGGGCGCACAGCGCGGTCGTGTGAAAACGAGTCAACTTCACCCCACCGGAGGCCAGTCGCTCCGCCGTCGGCGTCTCACACGGGCCGCCGAACGCCGACGATGCGCCGAAGCCCACGTCGTCGAGCAGGATGATCAGGATGTTCGGCGCCCCGGCGGGCGGCCGCAGATCCACGATCGGCGGGTAATGAGTGTCGGGATCCCTGGCGTCATATGTGGTCAAGCCGACATGTTTCACATCTGGAATGGGCAACACGTGGCGAGTTGGGACATCTGTCAAGGTCATGCCCTTTCGATGAGGCTGTCCGTTCCATTGCATCACCATCCTGGCACCGTTCGAGTCCGCGCACGCGGTTTCTGCGGTCCTTCGCGCCACTGGCATGAATAACAACTTTCTTGCATAATTCGCCACATGATCGGTATCGACGTTCTGGTGCTGGACGGAGCTAGCGCGAGTGCGGTGGGCACCACGATCGACGTGGTGTCCGCGGCGAATCGCATCATCGGCCGCCCCACCTTCGATCTGCGTTTCGTCGCATGCGAGAGCCGAGTTACCTTGCGGGGCGGGCTGATCGCACCGGCGCAGCCGTTGGTGAACGCGAGACCGCGCGACGTCGTCGTCATGCCGGGACTGGGTGCCGCCACCGCAGCGGAGATCGCGGACCGGCTGGACGCCACCGACGTCGCCGAAGCCGGCCGGTGGCTGGTGCGCGCGCACGCCCGTGGCGCCGACGTGGCCGCGTCGTGCACCGCCGTGTTCGTGCTCGCTGCCGCGGGTCTACTCGACCAGCGGCGGTGTGTCACGACGTGGTGGCTGGGCGCGGAGTTGGCCGAGGCCGCACCGGGGGCCCGCGTGGTGATCGACGAGATGGTGGTACGTGACGGGCCGATCTGGACGGCGGGCAGCGCTTTCGCGCACATCGACCTGATGCTGGCGGTCATGCGCCACCTCGGCGGGGCGGCGCTGACCGACGAACTGGCCAGTCGCCTCGTCGTCGATCAGCGCACGTCGCAGGCGAGCTTTCTGATTCCTTCGCACCTGGCGGCCCGGGACGACACAGTGGCGGCGCTGGAATCGTTCGTGCGCAACCATTTAGACCAATCGCACTCGTTGGAGTCGCTGGCGCACCGGTGCGGCCTCAGCCCACGGACGCTCGCCCGGCGAACCAGCACTGCCGTCGGTCTCAGCCCGCTTCAACTCGTGCAGCGGGTGCGTCTTGAGCGTTCGCTGCATCTGCTGCGAACCACCCGGATGTCGCTCGAGGAGATTGCTGCCGCGGTCGGGCTGGGAGATCCGGCGACACTGCACCGGCTGGTGAAGAAGCACACCGGCCGCTCGCCGGGCGCGCTGCGCCCGAGCGCTACGGCCCAGACCGCCTGAGGCCCGCCGGTCCGGATGCGAAGTACTGTTACGGCGATGACCCAATCCGAGCTTGTCTTGTTCAGCGTCGACGATCACGTCGCACTCATCACCGTCAACGACCCCGACCGGCGTAACGCGGTGACCGCCGAGATGTCGGTGCTGCTGCGTGCCGCTGTCGAGCAGGCCGAAGCCGATCCCGACGTGCACGCCGTGGTGATCACGGGCGCGGGCAAAGCGTTCTGCGCCGGCGCCGACCTGAGTGCGCTGGGGGCTGCGGGCGGCGGCGGCGCGGAGTCGGGACTGCTGGCGCTCTACGACGGCTTCATGGCCGTGGGAGATTGCCGACTGCCGACCATCGCGGCCGTCAACGGCGCGGCCGTCGGCGCGGGGCTCAACCTGGCGCTGGCTGCTGACGTGCGCATCGCCGGGCCACGCGCGTTGTTCGACGCGCGCTTCCAGAAACTCGGACTGCATCCCGGCGGTGGCGCGACCTGGATGCTGCAGCGGGCGGTGGGCCCGCAGGTCGCCCGTGCTGTCCTGCTGTTCGGCATCCGGTTGGACGCCGAAGCCGCGGTGCGGCACGGGCTGGCGCTCAGCGTGGCCGACGACCCGGTGGCCGCCGCGCTCGAGCTGGCCGCCGGGCCCGCGGCCGCCCCGCGCGAGGTGGTGCTGGCCACCAAGGCCACGATGCGCGCCACGGCGAGCCCCGGGTCGTTGGACAACGAGCAACACGAACTCGCGAAGCGCTTAGAGCTTGGGCCGCAAGCGAATTCGATTCAGTCGCCGGATTTCGCGGCCCGCTTGGCCGCAGCGCAAGGACCGCAGCGACAGTAGGTCCGGCCGAGCTACGACTTCACGCTTATTGCCAGACCAATTCTCGGCTTCCGATCGTCTTCGGGTCACATGCCAGCGTGCGCCCGCTCGCATCTTCCGCCGTCGCGTGCTGCGCATGACACCGATTTCCCGGTATCGGAGCGGTGAAATACGCGAAACAGATCACCAGTGCGACAACGCACGCCGCGACCAGGGAGACCAACGCCGACCCGAGCCGGACAGCCTTGCTGCTGAGGGTCTTCGTCTCCGCCGCGGTCGCCATACCCCAAGCATCGGCGCGAGGCCTTGGAGGATTCTAAAGATCTCGAGGTTTGCTACAGGTCCAACAGTGCGGTCTCTGGCGACTCGATCAGATCCCGCAGCTCGCACAGGAACTGGGCGACCTGTGCGCCGTCGGCGACCCGGTGATCGAACACGCATGTCAGCGTCATCGTCGGCCGCGCGACGACCTCGTCCCCGACGACCACCGAGCGCGGCTTGATCGCCCCCATACCCAAGATGGCCGACTCGGGATGATTGATCACCGGCACGCCGTCGTCCACGCCCAGCGCACCGAAATTGGACACGGTGAACGTCGAGCCGCGCAGTTCCGCCGGCGTGACGGTGCCCCCGCGCGCGGCGGCGATCAACTCTGAGGTACGACGGGCCAATTCACGAGTCGTCTTGAGGTGGGCGTCTGAGATCACCGCGACCAGCAGCCCGCGATTGGTGGCTACACCGAAACCCAGCTGCACCTCACGATGGACGTGCACCTGCGGGCCCTCCGGCGCGTCGACCCAGGTCGAGTTGAGAATGATGTTGTGGGTCAATGCAATAACGAGTAGCCGCAGTGTCAGCACGAACGGCGTGATTTCGTGATCGGGCGCCGGTACCACCGAGCGGAACCGGTCGCGCAACCGCAGCAATTCGCCACAGTCAACCTCGACGCTGACCTTGGCGGCCGGGATCTCTTTGTGAGACAACGCCATCTTCTCTGCCATCCGGGCCTGCACGCCGCGGACTGGTCGTACGTCGGGTGCCGACCCGGACGCGGCCGCCAGCACATCGGCGCGGGTGATCACTTCGCCGGCGCCGCGTGGCAGCGACGCGAGATCAACCGAAAGTTCTTTGGCAAGCTTGCGTACCGGTGGCGCGGCCAGCGGCCGGTTGGGCCGTCGGCTGGTATCGATGCTCGCGTCGGCGCCGTAACCGACCAGTGTGGGGGCTGGTGCGTCATCCGGCGCCTCGCCGTTGAGCGTT
>Ga0335083_10009557_pt1 | contig 11754 bp, 11 predicted proteins | sample Lox_Sample_42_FD_206716 | JGI IMG/M metagenome (GOLD analysis project Ga0335083, IMG submission 206716) | Soil microbial communities from Loxahatchee National Wildlife Refuge, Florida, United States - Lox_Sample_4.2 | ecosystem: Environmental > Terrestrial > Soil > Wetlands | place: USA... | reverse complement strand
CTCGGGCGCGGGCAAGTCGACCGCCATGAACGTGTTCGAGGACGCCGGCTATTTCTGCGTCGACAACCTCCCGCCGGAGATGATCCGCTCGCTGGTCGAGCTGTTCGTGCACCGCGGCTCGAAGGTGGAGCGCGCCGCCGTCGTCTCCGATGTGCGTGGGGGGGTGTACTTCGAGTCCCTGCGGGCGGTCGTTGATGACCTCGACGCGCTCGGCCTAAATCACCACGTGCTGTTCCTCGAGGCCTCCGAGCAGACCCTCGTGACGCGCTACAAGGAGACCCGCCGCCGCCACCCGCTCGCCCCCGAGGGGAGCATCTCCGCCGGGGTGGCGGCCGAGCGCGCGCTGCTGGAGCCGCTACGGGTCCGCGCCGACCTCGTGATCGATACCACCGGCATGTCGGCCGCCACGCTGCGCGAGCGGATCGCCAACGAGCTGCTCCCCCACAAACCCGGGCGCCTGTCGGTCACGTTCATGAGCTTCGGCTTCAAGCACGGCCCCCCGCGGGAGGAGGACGTCGCCTTCGATGTGCGCTTCCTCGCCAACCCCCACTACGAGCCCGAGCTGCGCGAGCTGACCGGCCTCGACAAGGCGGTGGTCGATTACATAGCCCGCGACGGGCGGCTGGAGCAGCTCTACGAGCGTCTGTTCGCGCTGCTGGACTTCCTGCTCCCCCAGTACGTCGCCGAGGGCAAGGCCCACCTGGTGATCGCGATCGGCTGCACCGGGGGCCGCCACCGCTCCGTCGCGATCGCCGAGCGACTGGGCGAGCGCTACCGGGACCAGCCCGACCTCGACGTGGCGGTCGCCCACCGGGACATCGAATCGGGTCGCCGCAGCGCCTGAGGCGGCGGGGTCAGGTGAGCGTCGCCCGGCCGAACCGGGGACGCCGCCGGGTGCCACACGATGCGGTCATCTACCGATGCGCCGCCTCGGCACGCTGATAGCCTGCTCGCCGCACGAGGGGCCGCAGGCCGAGTCTTCGGAGCCCCCGACCAACCCGCCTCCTGGAGAGACGCATGCCCGTACGTGTTGGGATCAACGGATTTGGCCGCATCGGCCGCAACGTCCTGCGGGCGGCCAACTCCCGCGACGATTCCGCGGGTCTCGAGTTCGTGGCCGCGAACGACCTCACCGACGCCCGCACGCTGGCCTACCTGCTCAAGTACGACTCGATCCTCGGCCCCTACCCCGGTTCGGTCAGCCAGCGTGGGGAGGACGCGATCGAGATCGACGGCCACGACCTGAAGGTGCTCGCAGAGACCGATCCGGGGGCGCTGCCGTGGGGCGAGCTGGGGGTGGAGGTGGTGCTCGAGTCCACCGGCCGCTTCACCGGCCGTGACAGCGTCGCCAAGCACCTCGCCGGGGGAGCTCGCAAGGTGGTGATCTCCGCACCCGCGCAAGAGCCCGACGCGACCGTCGTGCTGGGGGTCAACTTCGACGAGGTGTACGACCGCGGGGCCCACGACGTGATCTCCAACGCGTCCTGCACGACCAACTGCCTGGCGCCCGTGGCGAAGGTCCTCAACGACACGGTCGGCATCCAGCACGGGCTGATGACCACGATCCACGCCTACACGGCCGACCAGCGCCTGCAGGACATGCCCCACAAAGACCTGCGGCGGGCACGGGCGGCCGCGATCAACCTGATCCCCGCCTCCACCGGCGCCGCCAACGCGATCGGGCTCGTGATCCCCGAGCTGCAGGGCAAGCTCCACGGGTTCGCCGTGAGGGCGCCGGTTCCGACCGGCTCGGTCGTCGACCTGACCATCGAGGCCTCCCGCCCCACGAGCGTGGACGAGGTCAACGACGCCCTGCGCGCCGCCAGCGAGAGCGGGCCCCTGAAGGGCATCATGCAGTACACCGAGGACCCGATCGTGTCCACCGACATCATCTCCTCGCCGTACTCCTCGATCGTCGACTCGCAGCTGACGTCGGTGATCGACGGGACGATGGTGAAGGTCGTCGCCTGGTACGACAACGAGTGGGGGTACTCCAACCGGCTCGTGGACCTGCTCGGCCGCGTCCTGTAGCGCTCGCGCCGTGAGGGGCCTGGACGATCTGGACCTCGCCGGCCGGCGCGTGCTGGTGCGGGTGGATTTCAACGTCCCCCTCACCACCGAAGCCGACGGCACCGTCGCGGTGGCCGACGACAGCCGCATCCGCGCGGCGCTTCCGACGATCGACGAGCTGCGCCGCAAGGGGGCCAGGGTGATCCTCGTCTCGCATCTCGGCCGCCCGCACGGCAAGCGCGACCCGGCCCTCTCGATGGCTCCCGTGGCGGGCCGCCTGCAGGAGCTGACGGGAGTTCCCGTGACGCTGGCCCCAGCCGTCGTCGGGGAGGCCGTACGGGAGCTGGCCGAAGGTCTCGGCGACGGCGAGCTGCTGCTCCTGGAGAACGTCCGCTTCGAGCCGGGCGAGGAGCGCAACGACCCCGAGCTCGCCCGCCAGCTTGCGGCGCTCGCCGACGCGTACGTCGACGACGCCTTCGGCGCGGCCCACCGGGCGCACGCGAGCACGGAGGGCGTGGCCCACCTGCTCCCCGCCGCCGCGGGGCGGCTGCTCGAACGCGAGGTGCGGACCCTCGCGCAGATCCTCGAGCGCCCGGCGCGCCCGCTGGTGGCCCTTCTCGGAGGGGCCAAGGTGGCCGACAAGATCGCGGTCATCGACCGCTTTCTCGAGCTGGCCGACGCGATCCTGGTCGGGGGTGCGATGTGCTTCCCGTTCCTGCGGGCGCAGGGCCACGAGGTGGGGGCGTCGCTGTGCGCGCCCGACGACGTCCAGCACGCGGCCCGCGCGCTCGAGCACGCCGGGCGCCCGGGCGCGGCCGCCCTCGAGCTGCCGGTGGACCTCGTGATCGCGCGCGAGCTGACGGCCGATGCCGAGCGCCGCGCGCTCGACGGCGTCGACGTCCCGGACGGGTGGATGGGCCTCGATATCGGCCCGCGCACAGTGGCCGCCTACGCCCGCCGTCTGGCGGTTGCGGGGACCGTATTCTGGAACGGGCCGATGGGGGCCTTCGAGGTCGAGCCGTTCGCGGCCGGCACCCGGGGGGTCGCCGAGGCGGTCGCGTCCAGCCCGGCGTTGACGGTCGTCGGCGGGGGGGACTCGGTCGCGGCCCTGAGGTCGCTGGGACTGCAGGACGCGGTCGACCACGTCTCCACGGGTGGTGGGGCGACGCTGGAGCTGATCGAGGGACGCACGCTGCCCGGGCTGGCGGCGCTGCAGGGGGCGGGGATCGCCAGGTGAGCTCACGCACGCCGCTGATCGCGGGCAACTGGAAGATGTACAAGACCGAGCAGCAGGCGGAGGACTTCATCCAGGCGCTGCTGCCACTGGTGTCCTCTCTGGACGGGGTCGAGATGGGCATCTGCGTGCCCTTCACCGACCTGCGCGCCATGACCGACAGCGCCCGCGGCTCGCGCGTGGAGGTGTACGCGCAGAACATGCACCAGGAGCCGGAGGGCGCGTTCACGGGGGAGGTGTCCGCGCCGATGCTCGTCGAGCTGGGCGTCCACGGCGTCGTGCTCGGCCACTCCGAGCGCCGGGAGCTGTTCGGCGAGAGCGACCGGGCCCTGGCGCTGAAGGTCCCCGCAGCCCTCGACGCCGGGCTGGTGCCGATCCTGTGCGTGGGCGAGACCGAGCAGGAGCGTGACGAAGGCGCCACCGAGCGCAAGCTGCGCCACCAGATCCGGGAGGACCTGGCGGGCGTGGCGGCCGAGCGGGTGCCAGAGGTCGCGATCGCCTACGAGCCGATCTGGGCGATCGGCACGGGCCGCGTGGCGAGCCCCGAGCAGGCCCAGGAGGCGAACGCCTTCATCCGCGCGCTGGTCGCCGACCGCGGTGCCGACGCGGCTGCCGTGAGGATCCTCTACGGCGGGTCGGTCAAGCCGGACAACGCCTCCGAGCTGCTCGCGCTCGAGGACGTCGACGGGGCGCTCGTGGGCGGCGCCTCGCTGGAGGCGCGCTCGTTCGCGTCGATCGCCGAGGCGGCGGACGCCGTCGGGAGCGCGGCCTCCCCGTGATGCTTCCGCCGGGGCCGGCGACGCTCCCGGCGCCGCGGGCGTGCCTGATCGTGCTCGACGGCTGGGGTGTCGCCGAGCCGGGGCCGGGGAATGCCATCTCGCTCGCCGCCACACCCGTGTTCGACGAGCTGTGGGGACGGTACCCGCACACCACGCTGCGGGCGTGGGGTCGTGCGGTCGGGCTGCCGGAGGGCCAGATGGGCAACAGCGAGGTTGGCCACCTGAATCTCGGCGCCGGGGCGGTCGTGCGCCAGGACCTGACGCGCATCGACGACGCCCTCGCGGACGGGTCGCTGGCCGCCAACCCGGTGCTGCGGGAGGCGCTCGCGGGCGCCGAGCGGGTCCACCTGATCGGGCTCGTCTCCGACGGCGGCGTTCACTCCTCGCTGGAGCACCTGCGCGGGCTCATTCGGGTGGCGCGCGAGCTGTCCGTGGCGGACCTCGTGATCCACGCCTTCACCGACGGCCGCGACACGCTTCCCCACGCCGGCATCGGGTTCCTGCGCGAGCTCGACGCGACCGCGGGCGCGCGCGTGGGCTCCGTTGTGGGGCGCTACTGGGCGATGGACCGGGACCGCCGCTGGGACCGCACCCAGCGCGCGTATGACCTGCTCGTCCACGGCGAGGCGCCGTACCGCGCCGACAGCGGCGCCGAAGCGGTCCGCGACGCCTACGACCGCGGCGAGACGGATGAGTTCATCGAGCCGACGGTGGTCGACGGCGAGGCCCACATCCGCCCCGAGGACTCGGTGCTGGCGTTCAACTTCCGCCCCGACAGGATGCGCCAGCTGACGCGGGCGCTGGCCGAGCCGGGGTTCGGCGAGGGCGGCGAGGAGCTCCCCGGCTGGCAGGGCCGCGGCGGCAGCCCTCCGGTGCGGCGCTACACGAGCCTCACGCGCTACGAGGAGGACTGGACCTACCCCGTGGTGTTCGAGCCCGAGCACCCGGCGAGCACCCTTTCGAGCGTTCTCGCCGCCGAGGGCGCGACGCAGCTGCACGTGGCCGAGACCGAGAAGTACCCCCACGTGACGTACTTCTTCAACGGCGGGGACGAGGCCCCCGAGCCGGGCGAGCGCCGCGAGCTGGTGCCCTCGCCACGCGACGTACCGACCTACGACCACAAGCCCCAGATGAGCGCTCCCGAGGCGGCCGCCGCATTCGTGTCGGCGTGGCTGGAGGACCCGCCCCGCTTCGGGATCATCAACTTCGCCAACGCCGACATGGTCGGCCACACGGGCGTGATCCCGGCGGCCGTGGCTGCGGTGGAAACCGTCGACTACTGTCTCGGGCAGGTGGTCACCGCCGTCCACGAGCGCGGTGGCGTGTGCGTGGTGACGGCCGACCACGGCAACGCCGACCACATGCTCGAGCCCGACGGTTCCCCCAACACCGCCCATTCGATGAACCCCGTGCCGCTGATCGTCACCAGCCAGGCACGCCGCCTGGAGCCGCAACCCGGGATACTGGCCGACGTGGCTCCGACCGTGCTCGAGCTGATCGGCATCCCCAAGCCCCCAGTGATGACCGGCCATTCGCTGCTCGCGGAGGGGTGATGTCGCGGCGGCTGCTGAGCGCGTTCTGGATCGCCGCGGGGATCAACCACTTCCGCCGGCCCGGGTTCTACGAGCCGATGGTCCCGCCGCCGCTGGTGGATCGGAAACATGAGGTCGTGGTGATCAGCGGGATCGCCGAGATCGTCGGCGGCGTCGCCGTGATGGCAGCCGCCACCCGGCGGCCGGCGGGTCCCTACCTGGTGGCGCTGCTCGCCGCGATCTTCCCGGCGAACCTGTACATGGCCCTGCAGCCCGACCGCTTCAAGGAAATCCCGCGCTGGGCGCTGTATGCGCGGCTTCCGTTCCAGCCGCTGATGATGGTCTGGGCCTGGCGAGCGACGCGCTGATGGGCGCGATCGCCCGCGATGGCGCTGCCGACGCTGCTATGTTCGGCACTAGGAGAGGGAGCCCGGAGGGGCCATCCGTTGTCAACCGCGACCGACGTCAACCTTTCATCCCAGGGGCAGGACCCGCTGACGTTCGGCGAGTTGCGTGCGTGGCGCGGACTGCTGCGCGCCCACGCCTGCCTGGCCAAGCGGGTGGACTCCGAGCTGGAGCGGGCCCACCACCTGCCGATGACCTCCTACGAGGTGCTCAACCACCTCCACGAGGCCCCCGCGGGGAGGATGCGGATGTGCGACCTCGCCGAGCAGGCGCAGCTGTCCCGCAGCGGGCTCACGCGGATGGTGGACCGGCTCGAGCGCGAGGGCCTGCTGTCGCGCTGCTCCTGCGACCACGATGCCCGCGGGGCGTACGCGTGCCTCACCGACTCCGGACGCGAGCGCCTGGAGGCGGCCCGCGTGACCCATCTTGCCGTCGTCCGCCAGCAGTTCTTCTCGCACTTCACCGAGGCCGAGCTTGACCTGCTCGCAGACATGTGGGAGCGGATCGCTCCCTGCAACGGCCAGCAGGACGCCTGACCCGGGCAGCCGCCGGCTCACGACTGACCAACCTACCTAGGAACTACAGCTAGTCGCCTGCGAGTCGCCGCCCGGCGCCCTCGTGCGGGTCCGCGCGGTGTCCGTCCTGGGTGTCGTCATCCGGCGAATCGGCGTCCCGGTCCTGGGTGTCGGCGCCCGGCGGACCGTCGCCTCCCCCGCGTGCGTCCTGCCGGTCCTGCCCGTGGATCCCCGCGGCTGCCTCCCGTGATCCCCCGGGCGGTGGCGGGGGCGGCGGCAACGGGCGGTTGCGGGTGCGTAGGTGCCACACGACGAAGGCGGCGATCGCGATGATCACCGCGACCAGGCCCCACACCCCGAACGTTTCCAGGGCGCTGCTCGCCGAGTTGCCGAGCAGGTAGGCGATCGTCCCGATCACCACCGCCCAGGTGATCCCGCCGAGGGCGTTCCACAGCAGGAACGAACGCCACGGCATGTTGGTGGCGCCCGCCAGCCACGACGCCCACACCCGCAGGCCGAGCACGAAGCGCCCGAAGAACACCGCCTTGGGACCGTGGCGTTCGAAGAACGGCTGGCCCGTGGCGAGCACCTGCAGCCGCTGGTAGTGCAGCGGGCCGGGCCGTTCCAGCAGCCAACGCCCGCCCTTGCGCCCGATCAGGTAGCCGATGTTGTCGCCGACGATCGCGGCGGCGGCGGCGATCGCGATCACCAGCTCGATCTGCAGCGTGTCCTGGCTCGCCAGCACGGATGCGGCGATCAGCGCGGTCTCGCCGGGGATCGGCATGCCCGATGACTCCGCCATCACCAGCACGAACAGCAGCGGGTAGCCGGACACCCTGACCAGGTGTTCGACGTCGAGAATCGCCGCAAGCGTCACCGCAGTCATCGCATCCGTCCCCCTTCAGGATGGCGTACCGCCGTCGCCGTGCCGGGAGCGTGCCGGGGTCTCAGCCCGTTCCTGGCTCCCTATTGCGTGTTTTCGGCGACGAGCTGCTTGAGCGCCTCGGCGCTCCTGTGGATGTCGGAGTACACGACGTTGCGCAGCACGACCTTGGTCGAGCCCGGGGAGGTCGCGACGATCGCGGCGGCGGCAGCGGCGGCGATCACCAGCACCACCAGCAGCACCAACAGCGCCCGCCCGCCCCGGCGGCGGCGGCGGGGAGCGGCGGTGCGACGGGGGGGTTGGGCCGGTGGGGCCTCGCGCGGCGCCCCCCGGCGCGGGCGGCGTTGGGCGACGGCGGCTCCGGCGGCCGTGCGTTCGCCGCGGGGGAGCACGCTGGTGGCCGAGGTGGGGGCCGGCGCGTGGTCCTCGGGGACCTCGCGCTCGGGCGGGATCTCGCGCGCGCCCTCGTTGAGCGCGCGGCGCATCTCGCGGGCGGTGGCATACCGGTCGCGCGGATCGAGGGCGAGCGCGATCGCGATCGCGTCGGCCAGCTCCGGGCACACCGCCGCCACGATCGTGTCGAGCTTCGGAGGGTGCTCGTTCTGCTGCTTGAGGGCCAGCTCGGTGAGCGACGTTGCCTCGTACGGCAGGCGGCCCGAGATCAGCTGGTAGGCCACCACCCCCAGCGCATACAGGTCGGCGCTGGGGCCCGCCTCCTCGCCGCGGGCCTGCTCCGGCGCCAGGTAGGCGGCCGTCCCCAACACCGACCCGACCTGCGTGATGCTGGACTGCTCGGTCGCCTTGGCGATCCCGAAGTCGGCGAGCTTGACCTGGCCTTCACGGGCCCGCAGCAGGTTGCCCGGCTTGACGTCGCGGTGGACGACCCCGTGGCGGTGGGCGTAGTCGAGCCCCTCGCAGGCCTGTTCGATGATCGACAGCGCGTCGCCGACCTCCATCCAGCCCTCGTCGCGCAGGATCTCCGCACACGAGGAGCCCTCGATGTACTCCATCACGATGAAGTACTGCTCGGTGTGCTCGTCGGTGCCGGAGTCGTACACCTGGACGATGTTGGGGTGCACCAGCCGCGCGGCGGCCTGGGCCTCGCGCTTGAAGCGGGACACGAACGCGGGGTCGTCCGCGAGGTGCTCGGCGAGGAGCTTGACCGCCACCTGGCGTTCGAGGCGCAGGTCGAGTGCCAGGTGCACGGTGGACATGCCCCCGAAGCCGAGCCGGTCCTGCAGGCGGTAGCGGCCCGCGATCTCGACGGCGTTCATTTCGAGCCTTCCGGGGCGCCGGCCCCGCCGGACGCGGATTCTTCGCCTCCGGCCGGGCGTTCTTCGTTGCCCTGGTTGCCACCGCTGGCGCCCGGGCCTTCGCCGGGGGCGGGCGTCCCTCCGCCGCTGCTCGGCGGCGTTGTGGTCGTGGCGGGGGGCGTGGTGGTGGTTTTCGGCGTGGTGGGGGTGGTTGGCGTGGTCGTCGTTTTCGGCTCGGTGGGGGTGGTCGCGGTCTTGGTCGTGTCGGTCGTGCGCGTCCCGCCTGCCGGCTGGGAGCACAGTTCGTGGGCGCGCACGCGAAGGTTGGCGATGCCCTGCCGCAGGTTTGCGCGCAGCCCGTGGTCGATGCTCGACGGCAATGCGTGGAAGTCTTCTTCGGTCTTGGCCAGCGCGGCTTCGGTCGCCGAGCAGTCCCCGCCGCCGGCTTCGGCCGCCTGCTGGACGGTTTCGAAGTCGCCCAGCAGGGGGCCGGCGTGGGCCGACGGGATCAGGCCCCTGCCGGAGCTCCCGCACGCCGTCAGGGCGAGGGCGGCGCACAGCACGCACAGCGCTGCGGCCGGCGCCCACGCGCGTCGTCTTGGGCCCGTGGCGTCGACGCCTCCGCGGCTCATGTCACTGACCGTACTCCAGGCGCTCGGCAAGCGAGTCCGGCAGGTGGGCCGCGCGGATCGCGGCGGCCGCGCCCGCGACGTCGTACCGGACGCGGTGGTAGGTGACGGCGAGGCTGTCGAGGTCGAGTGCCATCCAGGCCGCGCGGGGGTCGCCGTCGCGCGGCTGTCCCACGCTGCCGGGGTTGAGCAGCCATTCGCCCTCCCCGAGGTCGAGCACGGTCCCGTCGGGACGGGGCTCGCCTTCGGCCAGCTCGCCGTCGCGACGCTCGAACGACAGCGCCACATGGGAGTGGCCGATCAGGCACAGGCGGTGATCCTGCGCGTCGAGGCACAGGTCGGCCAGGAGCGTCGAGAGGACGTACTCCCACACCGGGTCCCGCGGGCTCGCGTGGTACAGGCCCACCGATCCCTCGCGCGCCTGCGGCTCCAGGCCCTCGAGGAAGGCGAGGTTCTCCGGCGCGATCACCTCCCGCGTCCACTGGGCCGCGAGCATCGCGCCCCGGGAGAACTCGTCGAGGGGGATCTCGCCCGTCACCGCCATGTCGTGGTTGCCGGCTAGGCACACGGCGGCGTGCTCGCGGGCGAGCTCGACGCAGGCGTCGGGGTCGGCGCCGTAGCCCACGAGGTCACCCAGGCACCACAGCTCCGACGCCTCCGAGTCGGCGACGGCCTCGAGGGTGGCCTCCAGCGCCTGACGGTTGGCGTGGATGTCGGAGATGACGGCGACCTTCATCGTTGCAGGGTAGGAGTGGGCCCGGGCGCCACGCGCGGTGGCGGCTCCGCCGGAGCCGGAGAGTGCGGCCCGGCCTTGCCGCGGCGGCTACTGCTCGGTCTCGGGGGCCGACTCGCCGCCCCCGTACTCGGGGAGGTTCTTGATGCCCTCCCGCGTGCGCCACTTCGAGTAGTTGTCCTCCATCGCGTCGATCAGCTCGCGCATGAAGCGCGGGGACAGGTTGATGCGGGAGACCACCACGCCGGGGACCTCCTCGGACTCCACCTCATGGTCGACCCGGGCGAAGGTCACGGTGAACTCGTAATCGGAGTGGCTCACGTTCGCGAAGTTCGCGTACACGCCGCCCATGATCTCGGGGGAGAGATGGATGTTGATATGGCGCTCCGCGCCTGATTCTTGATCGGTCACACGGCTAGTATCGCAACCGGCGCACTCACACCCGATGACATCCACCGACAGCTCCGACCAGCAGCTCGCCCCGGCCGGCGACGCTCACATGGGGGCGGCGGAGCCGCTCGGTGCGCTGCGGGCGCAGCTGCTCGCCGTCGCCCGTGAGCTGTCCGGCGTCCCCGCGGGGACGCACGCGGACGGTGAACAGGGGGGAGGATCGCGGCTCGAGTCGCTGCTGGGCAGCGGCGGCCCCGTCACGCTCGAGCGGCCCCGGCGGGCGGAGTTCGGGGATTACTCCACCAATGCGGCTCTGGTGCTGGGCCCCGCGCTGGAGACCAAGCCGAGGGAGCTCGCCGAGCGGCTCGGAGAGGCCCTGCGCGGGCGCATGTCCGGGTCGCTCGAGCGCTACGAGGTGGCGGGCCCGGGGTTCCTGAACCTGTTCGTGTCCGACTCGTGGCTCGCCGGCGCGCTGGCACAGGTGCTCGCCGAAGGTCCCCGGTTCGGGTCGGGGGGACCGAGGCCGACCGAGCCCGTGCTGGTGGAATTCGTGTCGGCGAACCCCACGGGGCCGATGCACGTCGGCCACGCCCGCAATGCCGCCTACGGCGATGCCCTGGCACGGATGCTGGCCGCCCGTGGCTACACCGTGGAGCGTGAGTTCTACGTCAACGACGCCGGTGCCCAGATCCGCAAGTTCGGCGAATCGGTGGCCGCCGCGGCGCGCGGCGAGCCGACCCCGCCCGACGGCTATCACGGCGACTACGTGGAGGACCTGGGAAAGTCGATTCCGGGCGCCGGCGAGCGCGACCCTGCCGAGGTGGGCCGCGACGCCGTCGTCGTGATGGTCCGCAACATCCAGGCGGTGCTGGGTGCCTTCCACGTCGAGAGCTTCGATCACTGGACGTACGAGAGCGAGCTGTACGAGGGGCACCCCAACGCGGTCGAACGCACGCTCGCATCCCTCGCCGACGGGGGCCACACGTATACGAGCGAGGGGGCCTTGTGGCTGCGGACGACCGACTTCGGCGACGACAAGGACCGCGTACTGGTCCGCTCGACCGGCGAGCACACCTACTTCGCCTCCGACATCGCCTACCACCAGAGCCGCCGCGAGCTGGGCTACGAGCGCCAGCTCAACGTCTGGGGGGCCGACCACCACGGGTATCTGCTGCGCATGAAGGCCGCCTACGCCGCCCTCGGGGGCGACCCCGACGAGCTCGAGCTGCTGATCATGCAGCTCGTGCACCTCGTAAGGGGCGGGGAGCGCGCGCAGATGTCCAAGCGGGCGGGCGAGTTCGTGACGCTCGAGGAGCTGGTCACGGAGATCGGGGTGGACGCGGCACGGTGGTACCTGCTGGCCCGCTCCCACGACACCACCGTGGACCTCG
>Ga0335083_10009556_pt1 | contig 11755 bp, 10 predicted proteins | sample Lox_Sample_42_FD_206716 | JGI IMG/M metagenome (GOLD analysis project Ga0335083, IMG submission 206716) | Soil microbial communities from Loxahatchee National Wildlife Refuge, Florida, United States - Lox_Sample_4.2 | ecosystem: Environmental > Terrestrial > Soil > Wetlands | place: USA... | reverse complement strand
AGCCCCGAGGTCCGAGGAAAGCGATCTCGAGAAGACCGAGCCGGCCACACCCCGGCGCCTGGAAAAGGCGCGCGAGGAAGGCCAGGTCGTGCGCTCGCGCGAGCTTGCGTCGGTGATCATGCTCATGTCGGGCCTCGCCGCGCTGTGGACGCTCGGCGGCCTGCTCGGGCGCAAGCTCGACGCCGTGATGCACGCCGCGTTGCGCTTCGATCCGGCCGTCGCCTTCGACCCCGCGCGCATGCTGGCCCGCAGCGGCCTGCTCGTGGGCGAGAGCCTGCTGATGCTGCTGCCCCTGCTCGGGCTGCTGGCCGTTGCCGCGTTTTTCGCGCCGCTGCTGCTGGGCGGCTGGCTGTTCTCCACCAAGGGCCTGACGCCCGACTTCGCGCGCCTGTCGCCGGCGAAGGGGCTGGGGCGGATGTTCTCGGCGCACGCGCTGGTGGAATTCGCCAAGGCCGTCGGCAAGGCGCTGCTGGTGGGCGCGGTAGCGGCGTGGGCGCTGTGGCGCCAGCTTCCCGAAGCCGTCGCGCTGATGCAGGCGCCGGTGCACGAGGCACTGCTGCACCTGCTCGAGATGGTGCTGCGCTGCTGCACCGCCGTGGCGGCGTCGCTCGTGGTGATCGCCGCCATCGACGTGCCGTGGCAGTACTGGGAGTACTTCCGCAAGCTGCGCATGACCAAGGAGGAAGTCAAGCAGGAGCACAAGGAAGCCGAGGGCAATCCGCAGATCAAGGGACGCATCCGCCAGATGCAGCGCGCCCTCGCGCGGCGCCGGATGATGGCCCAGGTGCCGAAGGCCGACGTGGTGGTGACCAACCCCACCCACTTCGCCGTGGCGCTGCGCTACGACGAGGGCCGCATGGGCGCGCCGCGCGTGGTGGCCAAGGGCACGGGCGAGGTGGCGGCACGCATCCGGGCGCTGGCCGGCGAGCACCGCGTGCCGATGCTGTCGGCGCCACCGCTGGCGCGCGCGCTGCACCGCCATGTCGAACTCGACCACGAGATCCCCGCCGGCCTCTACACGGCCGTGGCCGAGGTGCTCGCCTGGGTCTACCAGCTCCGGCACTGGCACCACGCCTACGGGCCGCTGCCCGCCGCGCCGGCCGTGCTTGATGTGCCGGACGAACTCGCCGTGCCGGCCGATCCCGCATGAACGCTTTGACCTCCCTCTTCAGCCACCCGGCCCTGCGCAATGCCGGCCAGGTGAAGGCGCTGGCCGGCCCGCTGCTGGTCGTGATGATCCTCGGCATGATGGTGCTGCCGCTGCCGGCGTTCGTGCTCGACCTGCTGTTCACCTTCAACATTGCGCTGTCGATCATGGTGCTGCTGGTGGGCATGTACACGCGCACCGCGCTGGACTTCGCCGCCTTTCCCGCGGTGCTGCTGTTCACCACGCTGCTGCGGCTGTCGCTCAACGTGGCGTCTACGCGCGTGGTGCTGCTCAATGGCCACGCCGGGCCCGACGCCGCGGGCAAGGTGATCGAGGCCTTCGGGCACTTCCTCGTGGGCGGCAACTTCGCCGTGGGCATCGTGGTGTTCGCCATCCTCGTGGTGATCAACTTCATGGTCATCACCAAGGGCGCGGGCCGCATTGCCGAGGTGGGCGCGCGCTTTATGCTCGACGCCATGCCCGGCAAGCAGATGGCCATCGACGCCGACCTCAACGCCGGCCTCATCAACGAGGAAGGCGCCAAGAAGCGCCGCGCCGAGGTGGCACAGGAGTCGGACTTCTACGGCGCCATGGACGGCGCCTCCAAGTTCGTGCGCGGCGATGCCGTGGCCGGCCTGCTGATCATGTTCATCAACGTCACGGCCGGCATGGTGGTGGGCATGGCCCAGCACGACCTCGACTTCGCCACCGCCGTGCACAACTACACGCTGCTGACCATCGGCGACGGCCTCGTGGCGCAGATTCCCGCGCTGATCATCTCGACCGCCGCCGGCGTGATCGTCTCGCGCGTGTCGAACGAGCAGGACGTGGGCCAGCAGCTCACCGGCCAGCTCTTCTCGAACCCGCAGGTCATGTTCATCGCGGCCGGCATCCTGGCGCTGATGGGCATCATCCCCGGCATGCCGCACTTCGCCTTCCTGCTGCTGGCTGGGGCGCTCGCCTGGTTCGGCCGTTATCGCATGCAGCGCCGGCAGAGCGAGGCCCAGGCCGCCACTGCCACCGCGGCGCGCGCGGCGATGCCGGCGCCCGAGAGCACCGAGGCGAGCTGGGACGACGTGGCGCTGGTCGACCCGCTCGGCATGGAAGTCGGCTACCGCCTGATCCCGATGGTCGACCGCGCGCAGCAGGGCGAACTGCTCGGCCGCATCAAGAGCATCCGCAAGAAGGTGGCGCAGGAGATCGGCTTCCTGGTGCCGGTGGTCCATATCCGCGACAACCTCGACCTGCGCCCCAACGCCTACCGCATCACGCTCAAGGGCGTGGAGGTCGGCCACGGCGAGGCCATGCCCGGCCAGTGGATGGCGATCAACCCCGGCCAGGTCAGCGGCACGCTGCCGGGCCACGCCACGCGCGACCCCGCCTTCGGCCTGCCGGCGGTGTGGATCGACGCCGCCATGAAGGAACAGGCGCAGGCGTTCGGCTACACCGTGGTCGACGCGAGCACGGTGGTCGCCACGCACCTGAACCACCTGATCCACCTGCACGCCGCCGAGCTGCTCGGCCGGCAGGAGGTGCAGCAGCTGCTCGACCGCATCGCGAAGGAGTCGCCCAAGCTGACCGAGGACCTGGTGCCGAAGACCATCAGCCTCACGAGCCTGCAGAAGGTGCTGCAGAACCTGCTCGACGAAGGCGTGCCGATCCGCGACATGCGCACCATCCTCGACGTCATCGCCGAGCACGCGCCGAAGCTGGCCGACCCCAACGACCTCACGGCGCAGGTGCGCGTGGCGCTGGGCCGCGCCATCACGCAGCAGCTGTTCCCGAACAACGCCGAGCTGCAGGTGATCGGCCTCGACGCCGGCCTGGAACGCGTGCTGTCGCAGGCGCTCACCAACGGCGGCGGCATCGAGCCCGGGCTGGCCGAGGCGCTGCTGCAGCAGGCCCACGGCGCGCTCGCGCGGCAGGAGCAGCTTGGGCTCGACGCCGTGCTGCTGGTGCCGCCGCCGCTGCGCCCGCTGATGGCGCGCTTCCTGCGCCGCACGCTGCCGCAGCTCAAGGTGCTGTCGCACGCCGAGGTGCCCGACAACCGGCATATCCGCGTCACCGCCATGATCGGTGCCGCCACACAGCAAGCAGATTCGAGCAGATAAAAGATGAGCGTTGCAAAGTTCACCGCCGCTTCGGGCCGCGAAGCGATGCGGCAGGTGCGCCAGGCGCTGGGTCCGGACGCCGTGGTGCTGGCCAACCGCGCCGTCGAGGGCGGCGTAGAGATCGTCGCGATGATCGGCGACGAAGCGGCCGCCGTGGCCGCCGCCGCGCCGGCCTACGTCCATCCTTTGCCGGTGGCGGACGATGGCGCGCTCGGCCAGCTGCGCGGCGAATTGCAGTCGATGCGCGCGCTGCTGGAGCGGCAGATGGCCGGAATGGGCGCGCCGGCCGCCCCGGCGGGCGATCCGCTGCGCGAGTCGCTGTTCGACTGGCTGGTCGGCGCGGGCTTCTCCGCGCGGCTCGCCCGTTCGCTGCTGGCGCGGCTGCCGGCCGGCCACGACCGTCCCGCCGCCACGGCGTGGGCGCGGCAGGAGATCGCCGCCAAGGTGCCGGTGCTGGCGGACGAGGACGCCCTGTTCGACCGCGGTGGCGTGCTCGCGCTGGTGGGCCCCACCGGCGTGGGCAAGACCACCACCACCGCCAAGCTGGCCGCGCGCTTCGTGCTGCGCCACGGCGCCGCGAAGCTCGCGCTGCTCACCACCGACAGCTTCCGCATCGGCGCGCACGAGCAGCTGCGCATCTATGGCGACATCCTCGGCGTGGCGGTGCACGCCGTGAAGGACGCCGCCGACCTGCGCTTCGCCCTCGCCGCGATGCACGACCGCCACCTCGTCATCATCGACACGGTCGGCATGAGCCAGCGCGACCGCAACCTGTCGGAGCAGACCGCCATGCTGGCGGGCGCCGCCGACCAGCAGCGCGCGCCGATGCAGCGCCTGCTGCTGCTCAACGGCGCGAGCCACGGCGACACGCTCAACGAGGTCGTGCACGCCTACCGCGGCGACACACAGGGCGGCGGCATCGACGGCTGCATCCTCACCAAGCTCGACGAAGCCACGCACCTCGGCGCGGCGCTGGACGTGGTGATCCGGCACCGGCTGCCGGTGTTCTACGCCTCCACCGGCCAGCGCGTGCCGGAACACCTCGAGCGCGCCGACGCCGCGGCGCTGGTGGAACGCGCCTTCCTCACGCCCCGGCGCGGCTCGGTGTTCGCCGATGCCGATGCCGTGCGCCGGCAGGCAAACGTGGGCGAGCCCGCCGAGGCGGACAACGTCGACATGCTGCGCACGATCGCCGGCAGCGGCAGCGCCGTGCACCGCTGCGTGGCGGAACTGGATGGCGGCCCCTACGGCTTCGCCTGCGCCCGCGCCCTCTGGCAGCAGCGCGCCGACCCGCGGCTCACGCCGCGCCAGCTCGCCGCCCGCCTGCGCGAGGCGCTGTGCGCCGACAGCCGGCACGTCAGCGAGCGCCACGTGCTGGCGCTGCAGGCGCTGCCACGCCCGCGCACGGCAGGCCGCCGCGCGGCGCCCACGCCGCCGCAGACGCTGTGGCTGGGCGACCGCGACGGCCTGCCGCTGCTGGCTACCGTGCCGCCCGCATGGGCCGACAAGGCCGGCGGCCTCGCCACGGAGATCGCCGCGCTGCGCGGCACGCTCGGCGTCGCACGGACCCTCGTCAACCTCACCGATGGCCTGCCGCCTTCCGACATGCTCGCCCGCTGGCAAGCCGCCGGCGAACGCTGGATGGCGAAGGTGCGCCGGCAGACGGCGGTGACCGTGGCCGGCAAATCGTGGAAGCTCGACGCGCTGGCCGACAGCCTGACCTTCCACGCCGCGGGCGACTGCCAGTGGCGCGGCGCCGATGCCACGCAGTGGGTGGCCGAGACAGCCGTGCGCGTGAGCGAGGGACAGGGTCGCGGCGCCAGTGGGCTGGAGGTCCGCCTGGTGGCGTCGCGCATCGTCGGCCAGTCCGGCGGCGCGCCGCTGGCGGTCCGCTACCTGCTCTGCGACCCGCTGCTCGACGCCGACGCCGCGCGCATCGCGCAGTGGGCCGGCTGGCAGGCCGATGCCGACGCCTCCCTGCGCACGCTGGGCCACGCGCTCGATCACTTTGCCGACTCCGGCGCGACTGCTGCGGCCATGGTCGCCGCCCTGCAACTCGGCCTGACTGCCATGCGGCTCGAACGCGTGCCGACGGCCATTGCGCCCGCCTTCCTCGCCCGGCTCGCAGGCCGCGACGCCCGGTCTGCCGCGTCGCCGGCACCGTCCGGCCCCATCCTCAACGAAGGCCTCGGCCGGCTGCTCGCGCTGCTCGACGTGCTGGAACGCTATCCGGGCCGACCGGCCGACGCGGAACGCAGCGAAGCGTCCGGCGAGGAGGTCGCATGAGCCTCCCGGCCACGGACCAGGCCGAGAGCCTGCGCCGCATGCTGGCGCCGCGCGTGACGCGGCGCATCGCGGTGGTGTCGGCCGAACGCGGCGCCGGCGGCTCCACGGTGGCGCTCGGGCTCGCCCACGCACTGGCGCGGCAGGGCGAGCGCGTGCTGCTGATCGAGGAAGACGGCCAGAGCCGCGCCGTCGCGCTGTCGGGCGCGCAGCCGCGTGCCACGCTGGCCGACGTGCTGGCCGGCCGCGTGCCGCTCGACGCCGCGCTCGGCGACCTGCCCGCCGACGCGGCTGCCGTGCTGCCGGCGGGCCGAATCGGCGCGGACGATGCCCGTCGCGCCGATGCACTGGCCGACGTGCGCACCGTCCTCGTCGACACGCAGCCCGCGGCCGACGGCGCGCTGTCGCCCTTCGCCCAGACCGCGCACAACCTGCTGGTCGTCATGCGCGCCGAGCGGCTCTCGCTGCCCGCCACCTACGCCAGCATCAAGCGCCTGCACCACCTGTATGCGTGCCGCCGCTTCCAGCTGCTCGTGAACCTCGCCGCGACCGAAGCCGAGGTCGGCACGCTCACCCACAACCTGTCGCAGACCTGCAGCGACTACCTCGGCGTGCAGCTCAACCTCGCCGGCTACCTGCCCGCCGACCCGCTCGTGGCGCGCAGCGCCCGGCTGGGCCGCGGCGTGGTCGACGCCTTTCCCGCCGCGCCGGCCACCGCCGCGCTGCGCCGCACCGCCGCCGGCATCGGCGCATGGCCGCTGCCGACGCCTGCCTCACATGCCTCTCCGGTCGCGGAAGCCGGCGCCTGACGCCGCTGCTTCCACGCCGCCAACTTCGACTCCACCCGTCATCATGTACACCATCCAGGGAACGCCCGATTCGACCGATGTCGTCAAGGCCCACGCGCCGCTGGTGCGCCGCATCGCGCTGCAGCTCGCGGCCCGGCTGCCGGCCAGCGTCCAGATCGACGACCTGATCCAGGCGGGCATGATCGGCCTGCTCGACGCCGCCAGGCGCTACGAGGATAACCACGGCGCCCGCTTCGAGACCTACGCCAGCCAGCGCATCCGCGGGGCGATGCTCGACGAGGTGCGCGCCAACGACTGGCAGTCGCGCAGCCTGCGCCAGTTCACCCGGCGCATCGAGCGCACGCAGCGCAACCTCGAACAGAAGCTCGGCCGCGCGCCGTACGATTCCGAGGTGGCCGAGGCGATGGAGATGTCGCTGCAGGAATACCAGACGCTGCTCAACGAGGTGCACGGCTGCCAGTTGCTGCACTACGAGGACTTCGAGCGCTCGGGCGAGGAGGACTTCCTCGACCGCCATCTCGGCGCCAGCGACGAAAGCAATCCGCTGACGGTGCTGATGGAGAACGGCATGCGCGAGGCGCTTGTGCGGGCCATTGAACGGCTGCCCGAGCGCGAGCGGCTGGTGCTGTCGCTGTGTTATGACCAGGAGCTGAACCTGCGCGAGATCGGGGCGGTGCTGGAGGTGACGGAGTCGCGGGTGTGCCAGATCCGGAGCCAGGCGATTGCGCGGTTGCGGACGCAGTTGCGGGGGACGTTGTGAGGGAAAGCCCCGGCGGGGGAGAGGGCCGGCGCCACGCTCTCCCGCGAGCGGGCGAGGGGAGCGAACCGTCCCGAGGGTGCTGCGCCTCAGCCACTAGCCAGGCTAACCCCCCGCAGTCCCGTCTCCGCCCTGCCATTGCGCCCATACAGCCCCGCATCCGCCCCACCCGAACGCAGCGCCTGCAGCGCCCCGCGCGTGAATTCCAGCTGCGCCTTGACGATTGCCCCATTGAGCTGATTGGCGTCGCGCGCCGCCGTGGCGGCAAACCGCAGCTTGCGCCATGCGTCCGCCACGGCGGGGTCGATGTCGCTGCCGAGCAGCTGGCCGCCAGGACCTGCGCGCAGCCCGCGGGCCGTCATGCGCGCCTCGCGGTCGGCGCCGAGGCGGGCGAGCGAATCGGCCTGCGCGGTCTTGCGGGCGACCAGTGCGGTCAGCGCGGCGAAGTCGCCGCGCTTCATGGCCTCGCGCTCGTCGGCAAGGCTCTGCGCGAAGGCCGTGACGGCCTCGGCTTCCTTTCGGAGGCAGTCGATCAGGGTCTGGGTCTGGGTCATGGCTGGTGGGTCAGCCGTCGGCCTGCCCGAGCTCACGCAAGGTGGCGAGCAGGCCGTCGGCAATGCGGGAGGGGTCGATCCGGATCTGGCCGTTGGCAATGGCCAGGCGAATCGCGGCGACCCGGTCGGTATCGATATCGGAATCGGCGGGCTGGCAGAGCGCGGCGGTCAGGCTCTGCAGCTGGGCGCCAAGGGGGCTGACGCGCACATCGTCGGCGCGGCCCTTGCTGGCCGGGGCGCTGCCGACGTTCTGCGCGGCGGTACGGACGGGTGTGCCGGCGGCGTTGGCTGCCGGCTTGGCAGCCGGACTGGCTGCCGGCCTCGTCGGGGTGGCGTGAGGGATCTTCACGGTCGCTCCTTGCTGGGTTCCTCAGGCTTATCGGACGCCCAGCACGGATCTTTAGCGGTTCGTGATCGAAATCAGCAAATTACGATGCCGGCTCCCCTCTGGGGGGCGTCACGGGCGCAAGACGACCGTATCCGCGCCGCGCACCACCGCGCTGACCGCCTGCCCGCCACGCATCCTCACCTGCACCGCGCTGCCCGCCGGCGCGTCCGCCAGGGCCTTGCCCTCGCCGGAGATACGGAAGCCATCGCCCTCCACCAGCACGGTCACGTTCTGGCCCTGCCGGACGGCGGCGACCTGCCTGAGCAGGTCGGTCCGCACCGGCGATCCCGCGGCGATCCGGTTGGCGGTGAGCGTGCCCGTCACCTGCGCCGGGTCGGTCACCACGGTGCGTGGCAGGGTGGCGAGGTCGCCTTCGCGGGCGGCGAGGTCGGCCGGGGCCAGTACCTCGCCGGGGCCGAGCGCGCGCGCCGCCACGTAATAGGTGGCCTGCACCGACACCTGCGCCTGCAGATAGCGCGTCCACGGCCGCTCGCCGCCGCAGCGCACGCCCACGCTCACGCGCCCGGGACCGGACTTGCCCGACGGCAGGAAGGGCTCGGGCGCTTCGCAGGCGGGCGCGCGGCCGCCCGAGGGGGGCAGGACCTGCACCGTGACCTTGCCCGGCAGGCCCTCATTCTGGTTCCGCAGGAATTGCTCGACGGCGACGCGCACGGGGTCGTCGGCGAAGGGCGAGGCCGCCTGGGCCGGCAAGGCCGTCGGCAAGGCGAGGACGGCCACGAGGGCCAGGCGCAGCAGGGGAGAGGGCATCAGGTGAGTGGCGGCGCATACAGCACGCCGCGCAGGCTGGAGAACGCCGTCGATTGTAGGAACCGCCGCCCGCCCGGGCTTCGCCGAAATGGCTCCGCATCCCCTTCCTTTTCGTCGAATTGCGATGGCGGGTCCGCTCCTAAGATGGCTGCCGTGGACAAGAGCCGCCCTTGCTGGGAACAAGCCGGTTCGAATCCCCCACAGTGGACCAGAGCGAGATCGACATGATTGACAGACTCGACGCCGCCCTGCGCTTCCAGCAGGAGGCACTCGGCCTGCGTGCGGAGCGGCAGTCGGTGATTGCCTCCAACATCGCGCATGCCGACACGCCGGGCTACAAGGCCCGCGACTTCGATTTCGCGAGCACGCTGGCGCAGACGATGGAGCGCGGCCGCGCCGCCGAGGGGCTGTCGCTGACCGCCACGTCGGCGCGGCACATTCCGGCGCAGGCACCGGCGCGCGACAACGTCGACCTGCAGTGGCGCGTGCCGCTGCAGTCGAGCGCCGACGGCAACACGGTCGAGATGGACACCGAACGCGTGGCCTTCGCCGACAACACAGTGCATTTCGAATCCGGGCTGGCCGTGGTCAACAGCAAGATCAAGACGATGCTCGCGGCCGTCCAGCCGTGAGCATCAAGGAGCAGGACAGATGCCATCCCTGAGCATTTTCGACGTGGCGGGTTCCGCGCTGGCGGCGCAGTCGCAGCGCATGAACGTGACCGCGTCCAACCTCGCCAACGCCGACAGCGCCGTGACGCCCGGCGGGCAGCCCTACAAGGCGAAGCAGGTGGTGTTCGGCCTCGCGCCGGTGCCCGGCCAGACCGACATCGGCGGCGTGCAGGTGGAGGCCGTGGTGGAAGACCCGGCGCCGCCGCGCATGGTCTACAACCCCACGCATCCGCTGGCGAACCCCCAGGGCTACGTGACCATGCCAAACGTGAACCCGGTGGAAGAGATGGTCAACATGATCTCGGCGTCGCGCTCGTACCAGGCCAACGTGGAGGTGCTGAATGCCGCCAAGACCATGATGGTCAAGACGCTGACGATCGGCCAGTAAGCCCGGTCTCCCGACAGATTCCTTCCGCTTCCTCATGACCACGACCTCTCCCGTTGGCGGCAGCGCCGTCAACATCAATGCCGCCCTGCAAGGCAGCACCGCCAACGCCGCGGACCTGCAGAAGAACTTCCTGACGATGCTGGTCACGCAGATGAACAACCAGGACCCGCTCAACCCGATGGACAACGCGCAGCTCACCTCGCAGCTCGCGCAGATCAGCACGGTGAGCGGCCTGCAGACCATGAACGCCACGCTGTCGCAACTGCTCGACCAGGTCAGCGCCAGCCGGGCGATGGATTCCGCCGCGCTGATCGGCCACACGGTGATGGTGCCGGGCGCGCAGGTATCGGTGCGCGATGGCGTGGCCGGGGGCTTCGGCGTCGACCTGCCGTCGACCGCCGAGGGCCTCACGGTCGAGATCCTCGACGCGCAGGGCAACGTCGTGCGCAGCATGGAGGCGCCGGGCCGCTCCGCCGGCGTGCACGACCTGGCCTGGGACGGCAAGGACGGCAACGGCAACGCGGTGCCCGACGGCGACTACGCCTTCCGCGTCACGGCCACGGCCAACGGACAGGTCCTCAAGAGTACGGCGCTCACCTACGGAAAGGTGCAGGCCGTGAGCGGCGACGCCAATGGCGTCCTGCTCGATATCGGCAACGGCAACCGCAACCGCGCGAACGTCGACGACGTGCGCCGCATTTCGTAATCACATCTCGCAAGGCAGATCACCATGGGTTTCGGACAAGGCGTCAGCGGCCTGAATGCGGCCGCCGCCAATCTCGACGTCATCGGCAACAACATCGCCAACTCGGCCACGGTCGGCTTCAAGCAGTCGACCGCGCAGTTCGCCGACATCTACGCCGGCACCAAGATCGGCCTCGGCACGCGCGTGAACGCGGTGGTGCAGTCGTTCAACCAGGGCAACGTCACCGCCACCAACCGCGCACTGGACGTGGCCATCACCAACGGCAACGGCTTCTTCCGGCTGACCAGCACCGACGGCGCGGTCTACTACTCGCGCGACGGGCAGTTCCAGCGGCAGGAGGACGGGCGCGTGACCAACATGATGGGCATGCAGCTCACCGGCTATCCGGCCGGCGTGGCGGCCGGTGCGGGCGTGGCGCCGGGGCCGCTGGTGATCAGCAACGCGCAGATGCCGCCCAACGCCACGCAGAACATCACCGCCAAGTTCCAGCTCGACTCGGGCAGTACGCCGCCCACGGTGCCGTTCGACGCGGCCAACCTGAAGAGCACGATGTTCAATTTCAGCAGCCCGATGAACATCTACGACTCGCTCGGCAACAAGCTGCAGGTGACGGCGTACTTCTCCAAGACCGCCGGCGGGCCGACGTCGCCCGGCGGCACCGACTGGACCATGCACGTCCTCGACATCAACAACAACGAGCTGGGCGGCTCGCCGCAGACGCTGGCCTTCGACAACAACGGCGCGCTGACCAACGCGCCCGCCGTTGGCGCCGCGGCGCTGACCATGCCGCCGGCCAACGGCGCCGCGCCGATCTCGATGAAGATGGACCTGACCGGCACCACGCAGTTCGGCACCGGCAACGACGTGAAGCAGCTCAGCCAGGACGGCTACACCTCCGGCAGCCTGCTCGGCTACTCGGTGGATGCCGACGGCACCATCCGCGGCAGCTACTCGAACGAGCAGACCCAGGCGCTCGGCCAGATCGCGCTGGTCGCGTTCGGCAACGTCGAGGGGCTCAATCCGGAAGCGGACAACCTGTGGACGGCCACCGGCGCCTCGGGCCAGCCGCTGCTCGGCGCGCCGGGCGGCAGCCTCGGCACGCTGCAGTCGAACGCGGTGGAGGCGTCGAACGTCGACCTGTCGAACCAGCTCGTCAACCTGATCGTGGCGCAA
>Ga0335083_10009552_pt1 | contig 11758 bp, 8 predicted proteins | sample Lox_Sample_42_FD_206716 | JGI IMG/M metagenome (GOLD analysis project Ga0335083, IMG submission 206716) | Soil microbial communities from Loxahatchee National Wildlife Refuge, Florida, United States - Lox_Sample_4.2 | ecosystem: Environmental > Terrestrial > Soil > Wetlands | place: USA: Florida... | reverse complement strand
TGGGCTTGAAGGATTCGAGGCTCCGGCGATTGAGTGGGAGCGAACGATCTTACCGCAGCGCGTCGCCGGGTACGATCCACGCTGGCTCGACGCTCTCTGCTTGTCCGGCGTCGTAGGTTGGGGGCGCATTTCGCCGCACCCGGCATTCGGGTCAGTCGAGTCAGGTGGTCCTCGGCGTGTGGTGCCGACGAGCATGGCTCCCGTGACGTTTTTTGTGCGCGAAGAAGCGCTTTGGATGGATTTATGCCTCTCTGAGCGACAGATTCCGGAGACTTGCCTGACGGCCTGTCTCAGCGAACTTGCCGGGCGGGTGCGCGACCGGCTCTCGTCGGGTGGGGCGATGTTTGCTGGTGACCTCGTTCGGAGTCTGGGTGTTCCTGCCGCCGAGCTAGACCTCGCCCTCTGGGAACTGGTGGCCGCCGGCCTGGTGACCGCGGATGGTTTCGACAGTCTGCGGGTGTTGATCGATCCGAGGCGCAAGCAGTTTGCGGCTCCGCGGGCGCGGGTGAAGCAGGCTGCAGGACGCTGGAGTCTGTTCCGGGCTTTGGATGAGTCGGCTGTAGACCAGACAGGCGCTCAGGCTGTCACCCGGCGCGAGGCTGAGATCGAGTCGGCTTGCCGGATGCTGCTGGCGCGCTATGGCGTGATCTTTCGCGACCTGCTTGAGCGGGAGACGACAGTTCCACGCTGGCGCGAGCTGTTGCAATTCCTGCGGCGCATGGAAGCCCGAGGCGAGGTTCGTGGCGGGCGGTTCGTCTCTGGCTTCGGCGGTGAGCAGTTTGCGTTGCCGCAGGCTTTGGAATCACTACGTGAAGCGCGGCGCAGCGGGATCAAGCTCGAGCCTGTTACTGTTGCGGCTGCTGATCCCCTGAACCTGATCGGCATCGTTGTTCCGGGGGAGCGGGTGGCCGCCGTTGCCGGGAACCGCGTAACTTTTGATGAGGCGGTGTTGCACCCTCTTGATGCTCGAGAGCCAACCTCTACGGTTCCATCGACAAGCTCAGCCGGATGGAGTCCTCGGAGTTCGTCTTTGCTGCTGCATTTGGCACAATCGAACTATGAGCAGCCCCCCACAGCCTGAGCCCGCACCCCTGGTTGAGGGGGTGGATTACTACATGGACGGGCCTTACCTGGTATTTACTCAGGCGTATCACCTGAAACGCGGATACTGCTGCCAGTCCGGATGCCGCCATTGTCCGTGGCGTCAGGCGGAATCTCTTGAAGACGAGATGTGACCTCCTATTAGCTGATGGTGACAGCGGCTACTTCGTAGTCTTCGACTACAGGGATAGTGAAGTGGAGGGTTGTGGCTTCAGTGTGGAAAGGCACAGGGCGTTCGGCTTTGAGGAGTTCGACGGACTTTGCCTTGACTCCAGTGGCAGCTTGATGCTGACGGTTCTGCGGGCCTGGTGAGTCGGTCGATTGCATCGAGCCGTGATGCGCGTTGGGATTGGTGTACTCGAGCAGGTGGATGGCGTAGCCGGGCGTTGTTTCCCACGCGAGCATTTCAATGAAGCCGTCACCGTCGATGTGGACGGTGCTTTCGTCGTGGGTGGTCCAGCGTATGGTGTTGTGTACGAGCAGAGCGCGTTTTTGCCAAGCCGTTCAGGTTCGAGCTGATTTCGTGCACAAAGTCGAAGGCATAGCGTCCACGCAGCAAGGTTTCGTAGATGCCGTGCGTTGTTTCACGCATATATTCGCGTGAGTGCGCGGCTGCTCTGGTCTTTAAGAAGGTGCGGCGATTGAGCATCAGTGGAATCCTTCTTTCGTCCGCGGGGAAAGTGTAACGGCGATGGCGACCGTGCGACAGCTTCAGAGTCTGGAACGTGGCGCTGAAAATCGTGCGTGGTATGCTCACGGTACTCCCCGAAAATTTGCAAGGTCAGGCACAAGGAAGGGCCGCAGATGTCGACGATCGAGCACTCTGCGCAAGTTTCCCCGGCAACGGCGGTGTTGGATGAGTGTGTGGGCCGGTCGGCGGTGCGAAAGGCGAGTTGGCGCCTGCTGCCGTTGATTGCGCTTGGGTACTGCATGGCCTATATGGATCGCGTGAACATCAGCTTTGCGTCGCTGCAGATGAATCGCGTCCTGCATTTCAGCGCGACGGTTTATGGGCTGGGCGCGGGGTTCTTCTTTCTCAGCTATGCGGCGTGCGAGATTCCATCGAACCTGCTGCTGTTGCGCTTTGGTGCGAGGCGCTGGTTGGCGCGGATCATGCTGACGTGGGGAGCGCTCGCTGTCTCGATGATGCTGGTGCGAACGCCGGTCCAGTTCTATGTGGTGCGCTTCTTTCTGGGGATGGCAGAGGCGGGATTCTTTCCTGGAGTGCTGTATTACCTGATGCAGTGGTTTCCGCCGGAGATGCGCGCCCGGGCAGTGAGCCGATTTTATGTTTCGCTGCCGCTGAGTTCGGTGATCATGGGGTTGCTTGCGGGCGCGCTGCTGAGTTTGCAGGGACGTCTCGGTCTGGCGGGATGGCAGTGGCTTTTTCTGGTCGAGGGTCTGCCTTCGATCGCCCTTGGTTTTGTCTTTCTGTTTTGTTTACCGGACACGCCCGCCCACGCGACATGGCTCAGCCGAGAGGAGCAGGAGTGGCTTATCGGGCGGATTCGTGAGGATGCAGCCGCGGGCGGCCACGCGGAGAGCTTTGGCCGCGCGCTGCTCGACGTGCGAGTGTGGCAGCTCGCCTTGCTGTCGATCTGCATGCTTGGGTCTGTGTACGCCTATACGTTCTCAGCTCCGGCGATCCTGACAAAGCTCACCGGATTCAACGTGACAAATGTTGGTTTTCTGATTGCAGCGATGAACCTGGTAGGCGCGGCCGGCATGATTTTGAACGCCATCCATTCCGACCGCGTCTGCGAACGGTACTGGCACGTTATCATCCCGTTTCTCGTGATCACCTGCGGGTTTCTTGTCGGCGGTATTTCCACGCTGCCATGGATCGCAGTGCCGGCTCTGGCAGCGATGGTCATCAGCCACAGTTCGCTGCAGGGGCCGCTGCTGTCGATTCCGGCCATTTTCCTCAAGGGGAGGTCGGCGGCTTCGGGCATTGCGGCTATGAACACGATCGGGATGCTCGGCGGATTTCTTGGTCCGTACTGGATGGGCGTGGCGAAGGACCTCACGGGCGATTATCAGCGCGGGTTGCTGACACTCACTGTTCCAGGCTTCATCGCCGCCGCGACTATGTTTGTCATGTGGCGGAGCTCCCGAAAACAGTCTTGATTTGCGGAGCGGTCAGGCTGGCTTGGCGCCGCTCTGGTGGAAGCCCAGGATGTTGCCCTCAGTGTCCTTAAAGGCGGCGATCCAGCCCATACCCTGGCCGATTTCCTGCTTGGGCAGGATGATGGTGCCGCCTGCGGCTTCTACTTTCTTGCAGGCGTCTTCGATCGAGTCGACGCTGATGTAGTTCATGAAGGGCTGGCCGGGATTCTGGCGCTGCATCAGACCGCCATTGATGCCGACTTCGCCTTCGGCGCGAGTCTCGACGAGGAAGTAGCTCATGTTCCATGGGTCGCTGATCTTCCAGCCGAAGGCTTCTTCGTAGAACTTCTTCGCACGCTGCACGTTGTCGGCAGGGATTTCGAAATGAACGATAGCGTTTGGCATAGCGGGAGAATGATACACGGCAGCAGGGCGAGCCGACGAGAGAATTGCAATGGATGCGATGGGCCGATGGCTCGACTGTCGCCTGAATATCTACTGTTCCTGGGAGACAAGGCGCATCGGCTGATTCGGCCGCTTTTTGCTGAGCTTCGCGTTCAGCTTCTCGCTGCACCTTCATGGCTTCGGCTTCGCGCAGGAGGATTTGGCCGAGGCTGGGTGGGCGCTTTCTGGCTGCGGCTTCTTCCGGGTCTGGGGTCTCTATCGCCGGGCCGATGAGGGTGCCGTCTTCCTGCTCGTGGGTTTCGCGGACGGTGAGGGTTGGCGTCTCTTCTTTGGCGGCCATGGCAGCGCGGTGGCGGCTGTTCTGCGAGGCGACCTGCAGGCCGTAGATGAGGATTCTGGCGCGACGGGCGTCGATGCGGTTCGCGGCGAGCGCCAGGACTACTTCGGACAGGGCGAGTTGGATGGCATCGGCGTCTTCGAGCGGGGTGAGTTCCAGGGCGGCTTCTTTGGGGTCGATGTAGGGGTCGTAGGGCTGGTTTCCTGGCGTTGGGCGCTTGCGGGTGTTGGAGTGGAAGTAGCAGAAGTTCTGGTCCTCGAGCGCGGGTGACTGGCATTTCTTCCCGCTGGTGAAGATGTGTCGGCACTCGTTGTACATGGTCCCCCTGGGTTCTTGTAAATTCGTCTTTTTGTTGGTGGTTAGGGTGCAGGTCACAGAGGGTCCCACATCTCTGCGAGATGTGGGGCACCCATGCACCCATGTATCTGGGCTCCCCTATGTTTTTCGCTAAATTCGTGCTGGAGTTCGAGTTAGGGTTAGCGTGAGGGGATGGAAAGCCCGGGGCTGAAGCCCCTCCCACACTGCTCTGATTCACCGGGCTGAAGTCCGGTGCTTTCACCTTGCGCTTCGCGCTTTTTGTCGCAACTCTGCCTCCCCCTATATTTTGGCTAAATTCTTGCTGGAGTTCAGGTTAGGGTTCGCTTATGTGCAGGATCACGGGCGTTTTCGTCTCAGCTCTTATCGTTGAGATCCTTGGCGAGGATTTGCACGCTCAGAATGACGGGACCATTGGGTTGTGGCCTTTCCACACGAGGTTCGCAGGCTGTGATTTCCTCCTAAAATACAAAAAGCCCGCCGGTTCTCGGCGGACTTTCTCTCTACTCCTATTTTAACAATTTCAGGCGAAATAACCTGCCAGATTGGCTGTAGTTTTTGCTCTTTGGAATGTGCGGGTTAGAAGATTTCTTTCGAGGGAGGGGCTTGACAAGTTCACGGACGCGGACGGCGGTTAGTCTTGAGTCTTCTTTTCGTGTTGCTGAACGCGCAGCTTCACGATTTTCTTGATTAGAGACGTGGGCAGCGGCTTGTCGAGGGGGAATTGAATTGTGCCTTTGGATAATGCGAAAGGTTTCAGTTCATCTTTGAACGCTTCGATGACAGACGCGGTGGGGAACAAGCTGCAGTGATTGGCAAAGGCGGCGTACCACACCAGAACCCTCCTGTGCTTGAACGCGGGAATGCCGTAGCTGATGACCTCGGTAGACTCACGCGGGACTACGGATCGAATCGCAGCGCGCATTTTTTCCAAAACAGTACGTGCGGGCTCGGGAGTAATGGCGAAATAATCATCCACTGTCTTAGGAGGCAGGTTGATCCGAGTAGTGGATTCCTTCTTTTTCACGCGAACTATGCTGCAAAAACCGTTAATTCTGAGTCCATTATGACTTTGCAATTCATCATTGTTGGATTTCTGTTTCGCGTTAGTTCTTTATGGGACGACCGAAACACAGAACATAACCATTGTTATCGGCGATCTCGAAGGCTCTTAATCCGTCGCTGGTGTTGTCCAGTTTGCGGTGGATGGGAACGTGTCTGGACAGGAACTCTGCGTAGAGTGCGTCGGGATCGCTCGTGAGGACGTAAGCGTCCCAGCGGGCCCATTCGTGGCGTGAAGGGTTCGGCTGTGGATGGATCTCAGGTGTGATGACCTTGAAGCTGATCATGATCTGGTCGCGTCCGACGAAGGCCCAGTAGTCGTCGCATTGCCCGTCACCGCCTCCTTTATAAAGGAGCTTGAACCCCAGTTTGGACTGGTAGAAGTCGAGGGTTGCGCCCAAGTCGTCAACGATGAAGAAGGGGGTGATGCTGTTCAGCATGCCTGGAGGCTCCGGAAGCGACTATATAGCATCTGCGTGCGTCGCCTCCAGCGCTACAGTGGAGTTTTTGAAGCGCTGATAAGGTGGCGCGTCGGTGCCCGACGCGCGTCGTGAGTGATCCGCTGCGGTCTTCGACCTTGAGCGGATGGGCCTACGGCAGTAAGGTATGCCGTCTTTCGACGGCGGTTCTTATTCAGAGGGCTGAAGCCCTCTGCTTTTACCTGGAGGTGCTTTCGCACCTCTTTTTGTCTTTTTCTTTTTAGAGTTTGTGGTCATTTTTTTCGGGACTGGGACGGACTTGTCGCAAAATTGATGGCAGTGTCGCTCACATTTGACCTTCAAAATGGAAGCATGATTGAAGATGCCATGTCTCGGGGCTTGAGGATGTCCTCTTTTGCGCTAAGTAAGAGACTCTGTGTTCCCTCAAGGCGACTAGGAATCGGATCATTCTTCAATGCCTCGGTCAATATCTGAACGGCAATAGTTGCCGCCCCAGTCACATATTTTACAGAGGGATTGTCCGGCAAGATGGCAGCAGCGATGGTTACTGCTGAACCGATTCCGATTGGAAGCCATCTTCTGATTGACGACCCAATTTGCGTTTGTTTGATCCGAGCCATATCGCGGTCAATAGTGTCGACAATTTTCTTGATGCGGGCATTTAGATCGGGAACATTTCGAATGTCATCAATCTGAATCAATTCTCCTAAGTCGCGTAAGTACAGGGGAAATGCTTCCCGAAGGTCTTCATAGTGGTTTCTGAGTTCAGCAAATTCCGCAACGCTCAGATCTCCTATATTTTCGGGAATATGAAATTGCAGGACGGATGAAGCTAATACGCCGCGGCTATCGAGAGGATTGCCGGCCTCAATGACGTTACACGCTGCTGATAGATAGAAGAAGGCTTCGCCATCAGTTATCGTGCGCATTGCCAGTCGATTCGACATACGCTGCGCCAAGAATGACACAATTAGTGAAGCTGCCTGCTCATCGACATAAGCGAATCCGTCGGCAGATTGGCCGTAAATGAGCCCATTGTTTTCCAGCATTTGATAAACGCTATACGCGATCTTGAATTCATGTAACTTTACGATTCCTAAGATTTCAAGTTCTTGCTCAAAGGAATCTACATCTGATGATTTAAAGAAAAGGCGATTCACTTGTGTTGGGGATAATTCGCTGAAAGACGCGATCCTTCTGAAGGCGTGTCCTAATGCCTCTAGTACAAAATATTCCTCGACTATATCTAATGGCTTAGGGGAGAGTGTCTCAAATGTGTCGGGGAGCTTCTCAAGATGGCATTTTATCGCTTCTGATGGAGCATATGAGGCTCCGGTTGGCACTATTGAATAAATCTTGTCGTATACCAGTAACGAACTTCGCAGCCATGATAGGCTAGGCTCGAAATGCGGATGGTAAAGAACCTCTGACACCTTTAGCCCCTCTTATAAGAAAAATACAGATCTCAGATTGAATACCAAAAATTTTTATATTTCTGAAATTGAATTGTCCTCCAATGTCCATCTTCCCAATGGGGAACGCAGATAGACTCACTAACGATCTGAAGGGGACGCACCGTTTGTAGTCGTCGGCGTCGCTGGTGTGGCGGGTGCTCCTTCGCGGATGAGTAAGGCCATTCTTGGGAAGGTGAAGCTCCCTCCTGCGTCGTCGATTACGTTGACCTGGCAGGTGTAGAGGCCCGGCTTCAGGTCGGTTAACGGGACGTCGAACTGGAAGGCTATGGCGTCGCGGGTGGGCACGTTGAGTTGTGTGGCCTGGACGAGTGGGGTTTCGTAGACCTTTAATCCGTTGCTCAAAAATTCAATGCTGGTGAAGACTCGGACTGGGGTGGTGGCGGTGTCTTTGCTGTTCTTGCTTTTCTTGGCAGCGCTGTTGTCTGCGACCGGTTGATCTGTAACTGCTGTGGTTTCTTTTGTCGGGTTGTAGATCTCGTAGAGGAAATACAAGTGCTGGTTCTGGCGGAAGACGTGCGGGAGGTTGGGCACGACTTCCTGGCCGTCGTGGATGAGCGGGTTGTCGGCGTGTTTGGCGGCGGGGATGCGCTGGCTGGCGAGAACGACGGAGCTGAGCTTGACCGGCGCTTTGCGCAGGTCGGGGACGTTGATGTCGGTTTCGAAGGAGCCCATGCGTCCGGTTTCGTTTTCGCGCACGACGAACTTGAGATGGAACTTTCCCGCCGGGAGGGTGAAGCTGGTGGAGTACTGGATGGTGCGCTGGCGCACCTGCTGCGACTGGTCGATGGCGAGCTTTACGGTGTCGCGCGCGTTGCCGATGATGCGGCCGGCGGAGTCTTTGACTTCGCCGATGACGTCGAGGGTGGCCTTGTCGCGGTCGCCGCCTTTCACGAAGGGGATCTGCGAGCCGGGGACGAGGATGGAGATGGGGACGGAGTAGTGGATGTCGTCGATGCGGAAGTAAAGCGCCTGCAGGTAGACGGACATGTCCGTTGCGGGGAGGTCGCTGGCGAGCTCGTCTTCGAGCTGGCGCTCGCGGTCTTCCTTGTTGGAGTGCTTGTAGTCAGCGGGCGCGTAGTAGCCGGGGCGATATTCGAGCTTCACGTCTGAGCGGTTGAGCTTGATGGAGAGGCGGCGCCAGGAGCCGTCTCTTCTGGTATCAGTCGAACGGTAGCCGATGACGTAGTAGGCCGACATGTCCTGCTGCATGCGCTGGAAGGCGGGGGCGAAGTCGTTGGAGTCGAAGAAGGCCTTGCCGCCGGTGTCGGATGAGAGGTTGGCCATGACTTCCTGCGAATTGAAGTTGGCGTCGAGGTTGTTCTGGAGCGCTGCGCCGTTGTAGGCGCTGTTGCCGCGCAGGCTGCCTGTGGACGCGTCTCCTAACGGCGAGATGGCCTGAAGGCCGCGCGCGTCGACGGAGTAGATGGCCATGTTGGAGCGCACGGCGGAGTTGATCGCGGCGTGGAGCGAGGCCTGGTTCTCGATGCCGTCGCGGGAGATTCCGCCGGAGAAGTAGAGCAGAGCTTTTTTCTGGTTGATGTAGTTCAGCGACTTTGCTATGGACGCGATGGCGAAGAGTTCGCGGTCGGTGTTGATGTCGTTGTACTCGCTCTCGTCGGCGGTGTAGGCGGTGGTGTCTTCGACCTGATTGGTGGTGCTTGTCGAGCCGGGAGTGAAGCCCTGCGTCTGGTCGCCGGAGTAGCTGTTGACGGCGTTGAGGAGGAGCTGTTTGTTCTGGGTGAAGTCCTGATCGAGGGAGAGCGATGCGTCGAGGGAGACGACGGAAACGACGTCGGCAGCCTGCATTTGCTTGTTGATGTAGTTGCGGGCGGCGTCCTGCGCGCGCTCGAGGTCTTCGGGCTGCATGGAGGTGATGTCGAAGAAGAGGACGACGAGGCGATGGTCTCGGAGTGCGTCACCGATCATGACGGGCGATTTGCCGAGGAGGATGGAGTTGCCGGCTTTGCCGCTGATGGTGGCTTCGTTGAGCGCGGCGGCTTCGTCGACGCTTTCAAAGTCGAGGCTGATGATCTGCTGCGGCTTTCCGTTTTCGGAGATGGTGAAGTCTTTGGCGGTGAGGCCTTTGAGTATCTGTCCGGTTTTTTTGTCGCGGGGAACGATGTTGGTCAGGACGATGTCGCTGTTGACTTTGAAGGTGAAAGATTGATTTTGGTCTTGCTGGTTTTGCTGGTCCTGGGCTTGGAGGTTCGGGATTAGGAGTATTGCAAAGACGAGTATCGTTAACAACCCCATCCTAACTCCGTTGGGATGGAGCGTCCGGGTCGTGCGTGATCCCAGGTCTTCTTCGCAGACCTGGGGCACCCTTGTCTTGCTGATGTCAGTGAAAAGCAGGTCCTTCCACTTCGCTGCACTCAGGATGACATCGTTATCTCTAATCATCGCTGTCTCCTAGAAGCGGTAGCGGGCTAAGAAGGTGAATTGGCGCATGGAGGCGGCGGAGGTGACTTGTCCGTAGGTGGCGGAGCCTACGGTGGTGTCGACGCCTGAGTATTGGACGGTGTTGAAGATGTTGTTGGCAGTGGCGCGGACTTCTAAGGAGCGCATGTCTCCGAAGCGGACGCTTTTTGAGAGTGAGGCGTTGAAGGAGACGGTGCCGGGGCCGGGGATGGAGTAGCGGGTTGCGGTCCCGTAGGTGGCGGCGGGCTGGGTGAATGCGTCGCGATTGAACCAGTTGCGGATGCTGCCGCCTCCAGCGGTGAGGGATGCGCCTTCGACGCGGTCGGGGCGCAGAGAGCCGGCGCTGCCACGGGCGACATCTTCGATGTTGGCTTGGTAGTGCGGCGTGAGCGGCTCGCCGGTGGCGAAGTCAAAGGTGCCGGACATGGAGATGTTGGCTAACGTGTGTGAGAGCCAGCTGCCGTTGGTGAGCATGTGTGTGTCGGGGCCGAAGGGGAGTTCGTAGACGACGTCGCCCTTGATCTGCTGGCGGATGTCGAAGCTGGAATTCGATTCTTCAGCGAGAATGTCCTGCCAGTTCTGTGCGACTACGCCGCCGACCCCGCCGACGGAGCTGGCGTTGTCAATGGAGTGCGAGTAGGTGTAGGTGGCTCCGACCGCGATGCCGCGCTGCATGCGTTTGCGCAGGCGCACGGCGAGGGCGTTGAAGTTCGAGAAGGCGATCGAGTCTTCCCAGTCGTAGAAGACGCCGCTGAGCGATTCGGTTGCGGTGCGGCCAGGAGCGCTGACCACGTCGAGGCGCGTGCCTTTGGAGCCGTTATAGCCGACGTTGAGGACGATGCCGAGCGGGAAGGTGTGCTGGATGTCGAGGTTCCACACCTGCACGTAAGGCAGGCGGTAGCGCTTGTTCACAGCGTAGTTGCCAGTGCCCTGCGGAGCGGGGAAGCCGTTGGCAAGCGTGATTTGAGCGCCTGTTGTGGACTCGTTGGTCTGCACGTCGGCGAAGGGCGGCTGGAAGGCGAAGTCCTGCACGAATTTTGCGTATTGGCCGTTGGCGAAGTTTATGCCATATCCGGCGCGTACGACGGTGTCTTTGATCGCGCGCCATGCAATTCCGATGCGCGGGGAGAAATCGTTGCGCTCAGGGTTGATGAGGGCGCGCGGGTATTGTCCGGAGTATGGGCCGACCTGATAGGGCTGTACGGGGACGACGCTGGTGAAGTCGTTGCCTGCGTCGAGGTTCACGAGGCGGTCGTCTTTTTCTGAGTAGGGCGAGAAGTATTCGTAACGCAGGCCTGCGAGGATCGTGAGGTTCGAGCGCGCCTGCCAGCTGTCCTGCGCGAAGAGATCGTAGACGTTCGCGCGCAGGTAGGCTTTTTGATATGGCGCCTGCAGTGCGGTCTGCTGCGGGAAGCCGAGGAGCAGATCGGCGAGATCAGAGCCGGTGGTGGAGACGCCAGGGGTCGTGTTGATGGGGGCGCCGGGCTGGCTGGTGAAGAGTCCGGTGAAGTAGAAAGAGCCGGTGGAGTTGGCCTGTCCAATCATGTCGAGGTGAACGCGGCGGAAATCGCCACCGAATTTGAAGTTGTTCTTGTGGTGGATCCAGGAGCTGGATTCGGTGACGGAGATGGTCTGGTTGACGTGCAGGTTCGGCTGCTGCTCGTTGAGCCCGGTGAACTGGGTGAGGGTGAGACTTGGCAGTCCGTAATTGAGCGGGCTGGTGGCTCCGTTGAAGACGTTGATGCCGAGCTGCCTGGCTATATCGTTGTTCGTGTCGGTGAAGTAGTTGAGCAGCTGGATGTCGCTTCGGTTCCATCCAGCAGTGAGGTTGTTGGTGAGCTTGTTCTTGCCTGCGGTGTAGCCAGCCTGCAGTGAGTACTGGTGCATCTGCTGCTTGCCACCGAGATCAGGGAAGATGTTCAGCTCGTCGGCGGCATTGTGGCTGTAGTTGAAATTGAAATTGATAGTTTGCCGCCATTGGTTGGTGCCTTGTCCCATGACCTGGCGGATCATGCCGATCAGGGGCGAGCCGCCGGCGCTGGAGCCGAAGTTGTGGACGAAGCGAGCGCCGACGTTGGTGGTGTTGGTCTGCGCGGTGG
>Ga0335083_10009551_pt1 | contig 11758 bp, 8 predicted proteins | sample Lox_Sample_42_FD_206716 | JGI IMG/M metagenome (GOLD analysis project Ga0335083, IMG submission 206716) | Soil microbial communities from Loxahatchee National Wildlife Refuge, Florida, United States - Lox_Sample_4.2 | ecosystem: Environmental > Terrestrial > Soil > Wetlands | place: USA: Florida... | reverse complement strand
CGGCTGAATTCCAATGCGTATCCCGGCTATTTGCGACGTTTGGGTTTTGCGCGCGGTTTGGCGGGTGCAGGGCGGGTTCTGAGGGGCGGCGGAATGGCCTGGAAGAGCGCGACGATCATGGCGGAGAATCCGGCGATGACGAGAAAGATCGGGAGCGCGGCGCCTCCGAGCGGCTGGGTGGCGACCCAATCGCCCAGATACGTGATGCTGCCGTCATGTCGCGCATACCAGCCTCGCCAATACCGGATGTCCTGCATCTGGCAATCTTGCAACTGGGCACGATAGCTGGCGGCCACGCGGGTCGGGAAGTCTCCGGATTGGAGTTTTTTCAGGCCGTCGGTGCAGACGGCCAGCAGGTGTTTGCCGAACCAGTTGGACCAAGTCGATCTGGACAAATAAAATTCCGGCCGAGGGTTCGGTCCGTTCGTGGCGAACTGCGTGACGGGATCGTAAAAGACGGTTTGCTGGGGCGTATTGTCGATATGTTCCGCCCAGATCTCGGGCGCCATGCCGATGGCGAAATCGAGGGTACAGCCCAGCACCAGCAAACCTGCGGCCACGCGCGGCATGGACGGGAAACTGGCAGCCAGCCAGGTCAAGCCCAGGACAATCAGCGACTGGAGAGTGACGTGAGCGACGCCGAACAGGTCGCGTTCTCCGTGGACGGCGACGCCGACGATGGCCACGAAGGTGATGAATCCCAACCAAAAGAATCGGAGGGATCGCCGGCCAGGATCATGCAGGCGGCGGAAGTTCCGGAAGAGCAGCAACAGAGCTAAGGGGCCGCCGACGACTCCCATGGCGAAGATCAGGTTGGTCTGGTTGATCAGGAAGACATAATCGCGGAAATAGCCAAGCGCGCTGGCCTGCGCGAATATTTCCATGGATGCGTCATCGCGGAACGGATGAGGCACGATGGTATCGAAAAAATTGGCGCTGATTTTGGCGAGGTTACTGCCCTCAGCCTGCTTCGTGGCGGTTACGGTGGTGTTGGAACCGAATGTCCGGCCGACGCCATAGGTAGCGATCGACCAGCAGAACCAGGTGGCTAGGAGCGCAGCGGCCGGAAGAGCGGCGGCGAAGAGCGGCCGGATCCTGCGGCGGCGAATTTGGACAACCGTAAAGTGGATGGCGACGAACGCCAGATAAGGTCCCGCTGAGTAGTGAGCCAACATCGCCCCGGCAAGGCAAAGGAAGGCGGCGGTGGTCCGCACCGTGTCCTGCCTTCGCCAGCCGGTGATATAGAAACGCAAGGCCAGCACCACGTAAAAGGCGACCACCAGCTTGGTAATCGGGCTGGTGACGTTGGCGATCACCATGGGGCACAAGGCGATGAGAGCGGCAACCGGAACGATTCGCCAGCGGCCACGTGGGGCGAGCAGCGGCGCCATGAGACAGCAGGGCAAAAAGAAGAGCGAGTTGAGAAACAGAAAAATGACCTGGTGATACTCGAATCGCTCCCCCACCTGGGCGAGAAAGAAAGCCCCTACAAGGTTCGCCAAGGGTGGCCTGGCGGGAAGGATGTAATGTTCCCAAACGGGCGTGGATGGCGGAAAACCGCGAAGGAAAAACAGGACGCGCTGAAAGTGTTCCAGCCAGTCGTTGGCCCAACCGCCTCCCGATAAGACCCGTATGATGGCGTCAATGGAGAGCATCCAAGCGAAGAGAAACAGAAAACCGAGCAACGGGCGGCGGACCGACCTGGATGAGACGATGCGGCGGATGTCGCGGTGCATCGCCAGCATCAAGCCTAGGCTCACCGCGGACACGGCGAGACAGGGGATTCGCCAATCGCCAACATGGAGAATATACAGTGATCCAGCCACCAGGTACAGAACAATGAGCGACGCACCAATAGCGGCGCAAAACTTCTCCAGGGGATTCCACGGGAGGCGGCGGACCAGGAGGAATCCCGGGCCGAAGCTGCAGCCAGCGAGCAGAACGGGAAGCAGGACGACCGTGGCCGGCATTGGAATGTAGCGCCATTGTAGCGAGGAATCGCCTAAGAGAGCCAGAGCAGGAGCCCGGTCATACATTACAATCGTCAAATGCTCCGCTCACTCACTGTTTGCCTTGTCCTAGCGGCCGTCCTGTGTCTGGCGCAGGATCCCATCGCGCCGCATTCGGCTCTCGAACCGCCCGCCGCCAAAGCCGCCGCGGCGCTGGCGCAAAGCACCAAGGATTCGCCGGCGGCGCTGCTCACCACCAGCGAGAAGACGAACTGGGAGGAGACCGGAACCTATGCCGAAGCGGTCGAAATCTCGCACAAGCTGGAGAAAGCCTCGCCGTTCGTGAAGGTGATGGACATCGGCACTACGCCGGAGGGCCGCACCATGATCGCCATGGTGGTGTCCAAGGACCGTGCGTTCACGCCCGACGCGGCTGCGCGAACCGGCAAGGTGATCATGATGATCCAGAGCGGCATTCATGCCGGAGAAATCGAAGGCAAGGACACGGTGCTGATGCTGGTGCGCGACATGGTGGTGAGCAAGCGCTACCAGGGCTGGCTGGACCACATGATCTTCGTGATCATCCCGGTGTTCAACGTCGACGGCCACGAGTATTTCAGCCTGTGGAACCGGCCACAGCAGAACGGCCCGCGTTCGACAGGCTTGCGCAACACCGCGCAGCGGCTGAATCTGAATCGCGATTACATCAAGGCCGACACGCCGGAAATGCAGGCCTGGCTGCGGATCTTCAATTCCTGGAATCCGGATTTCCTGATCGACAATCACGTGACCGATGGCAGCGACATGCAGTACGACGTCACCTGGGACATGGCGCGGAATCAGGATCTGGCCGACCCGGCGGGCGCCTGGGTGCGCGAGAAATTCGTTCCGGAGCTGGACAAGCGCATGGCCGCCGGCGGCCACATGGTGGCTCCCTACGGCGCGCTGCGCAACGTCAACGGGAAGCGCGAGTTTTTCATGGAAGTGTTCACACCGCGCTATTCGCATCTGTACGCGGCGGTGCAGAACCGGCCGTCGCTGCTGGTGGAAACGCACAGCCTGAAGGCGGCGCGCACGCGCGCGTGGGCCAACTACGACATCATGCGGCACACCTTCGACACCATCCTGCTCGACCCGGAGGGTTTGCGCCGGGCCGTGCGCGATGCCGACAAGGAGATGGAGTCGCGCGCCGGCAATCCTTCGGCGGCGCCGGTATACCTGGAGGGGAAAGTTAGCGACAAGAGCCGTCCGCTGGTGTATCACGCGCTGAAAGTGGACCGCATTCCGAGCCCGGTGACCGGCGGTAACGTCACACATTACACCGGCGAACCGGACGATATCGAGACGGTGATTCACGACCAGATCGACACTACGGTGGAGGCTCGTATGCCGCTGGGCTATATCCTGCCGGCCGCCTGGAAGAACATCGCGGATCTGCTGGCGCTGCACGGGGTGGAAATGGAACGTACCACCAAGCCGCTGCATCAGCAGTTCGAAACCTATCGATTCCGGAACGTCAGCCTGGCGCAGCGGGAGGACGAAGGCCACGTGGCGGTGAATTTCGAGCCGCAACTGGTGAAGGAGAACATCTTCATCCCGGCGGGGTCATACTGGATTCCGATGAAGCAGCGGCGCGCGCGGCTGATCCTCTCGATGCTGGAGCCGGCGGCGCCGGATTCGGTGGCGCGCTGGGGGCTGATGAATTCCGTCTTCAGCGGCGGCGGACGCGGAGGGCGAAGCGGCGCACCCGTGGGCGAATATCTCTCGGAGCCGATCGCGCGGCGGATGATGGCGGATTTCCCCGAGTTGCAGAAACAATTCGAGGAAAAACTGAAATCGGACCCGAAATTCGCGGGTGACGCCAATGCGCGGCTGCAATGGTGGTATCAGCAGTCCAAATACGAGCCGGAGGACAACGGCCGCTACCCGATCGTGCGGGTTTGGGAGGCACTGCCGGCGGGATCGATTGCGAGGTGAGGGGGGAGCCATTTCCGCCCACGATTACAAGCTGATCAGACGGCCGATTCCCCGGGGGCGACCAGGCCGACTACCAGCCGGTCGCAGCCTGCCAGTCTGCTCCACGTGGCCGTGGCGTGGGAGAGGTTCATAACCTTGGTGAATTTGCGCAAATCCTGGAATTGAATTACGCTTCGATTACCAGGAGGCGCGGCGCCGCAAGGTGCCGTGGCGCCCCGAAATCGGAGTTTATGGCCTGGTTCGACCGGAAACCCAAGAAGGGACGGATGAGCCTGAGCCGGCTGGAAGAGATCGAACCAGCCGCAGGCGCGGCCTCGCAGATTCTGGAGGGCGATGAAAACGCCACCACGCCGGTGGAAGGCGAATCGCTCGGAAAACTGGGGCGGCTGTACGCCTTCAGTCCAGTGGCGATCGCGCTGATCCGCCTTTTCGACCGGGAGGACGCGGACACAAAGGAGATCGCCAACCTGGTTGGATCCGATGCGACGTTGGCGGCGGAAACGCTGGCGTTCGTCAATTCCCCCTTGTTCGCCATCACGGAACCGATCGCCAGCCTGAAGCACGCGATCACGGTACTGGGATTCGAGAACGTTCGCAGTCTGGCGGCGACACTGGCAATGCGGTCGATGCTGGCGTCCGCGCCCAAGCCAGGAGTGCTCCGCCGTATCTGGCAGCACAGTATCGCGACGTCAGTGGTCGCGGGCGAACTGGCGCCTATTTACGGGGTAGACGCCGGATTGGCGAGCACCGCAGGTGTCCTCCACGATTTGGGGAGGATGGGGTTGCTGGCGCAATACTCCGAGTCGTACGCCAAGATCATCTTCAGCGTATTTGAAGATACCGCTTCGATTCTGGAGGAAGAGCGCCGGATTTGCGCGCTCGATCACTGTGACGCCGGCTTTCTATTGGGGAAGGCATGGAAACTGCCGAAGGTGTTTCAAGAAGTTGCAGAGAAACACCACAAGGCAGCGGGCTTGGCCGGGGTTGTCGGGCTGGTACACACGGCGTGCATCCTGGCAGATACGCTGGGTTACTCGGGTGTTGCAATTCGCCACGTGCCCACTACGGCGGTCTGGTTGAAATCGGCGCCTGACCATCTGCGGTATCAGATTCAGAGCCACTGGGCGGAGACGAACCAGCGGGTTGTGCAGCGAATCGAGTTACTGGACTTCTAGTGCATCCTCAGTTCTAGTATTAGGCCGCACATAGTCATAGGACCTTAGTACTTTAGGTCACGTCAGTTTGAGGAATGCATCAGCTCTAACAGTGCCCACAAAATCGCGGGAACAAAAAGCACCTTCTTCGGTTAAAGTAGTTGATAGATAGATGATTTATGGGTACGAAACCGCAACTTGCGGGCGGTGAACGGCTGGCATTAAGTCTGGCACGAGTGCTGCTCGTGCATAGCGAACTGGCTCCGCGACTGACGTTGCAGACGATCCTGCAAGCCGGCGGTTACTCGGTAGATGTCGCGGCGAGCCCGGGGGAGGCGTTCGCGAAACTGGACGAAGGCCAATACGATCTGGTTTTGAGCGACTCCCGGCTGGGATCTCGCGCCAGCCTCAGCGTACTGGCTTATGCTCGCGTGAAACCGTACCGTCCCGCTACGGCGGTGGTGACATCGACGGAGCCGCGCTTGGCGGCGGGCGGGCGGCCGCTGCGACATCAGATGCGAATTTACACCGAGAACCTACCGAATCTACTCGGGGAAGTCGCTGAGCTCATTGGAGTTCGAGCGAGCCGACGCTATCGGCCCCTGCGCCAGGCAGTCTAGCCTCGGCGTGGACAACGCCCTTCGGTGTTATTTTCAACTTTATCTTAAGGGCTATATGCAGAAAAGCCGTGACCAGGGGCTGGTCACGGCTTTCGAAACTGACAATCGAATTACTTGCCGCGGCCGCCACCACCTCCGCCGGCAGCGCCAGCATGGCCGCCACCGCCGACTGAGCCGCCAGCAAATCCACCACCGCCGCCACCGCCAGCGGCCGATCGTCCGATACCGCCGCCGCTGCTAACACCGCCGCCGCCAAAGCCACCGCCGGTCGCGCCTCCGCCGAAACCGCCAGTGCCGCCGTTATTGATGCCGGCACTGGTGCCGGTCGCACCGGCGCGGCCCATCGAAGTCGCTGATCCTCGAGAGATTGTGCTTGGGGTGGCGCCGCCGGATCCACCGTTCATGCGGCCGTACGCGGGCGGAACACCGCCACCGCTGCGAACCGGGCGGTAAAACCCACCGCCGACCGTGTACGGGCTCCAAAACGGATATCCATATGGGCTGTAATAGGTTCCGTAGCACGGCACGTACGTGTACACACCGTACCAGGGATTCCACACCCAGCCGCAATAGCCCATGCCCATGCCGAGGCCCATCCCGTAACCGCCATAAATCGGACCCATTCCGACGCCAATGCGGCCCAGTCCAAATCCGCCTGACGAGGAGGCGGTCTTGGCGGCCGATGGATTCGCCATTGCCAGGACCATCCCGCGGCGGCTGCTCCAGCGATCGAGGGCGTCGAGATCTTCAACGTCGAACTTCTCAACGGACGCCAGATCACCGGCGAGGTTCATCATCTTCCCGGTGCCGACCGTGGTCGACTCGACGGTTTCCTGGCCGAGCTTAACGGTGGCTTCCCCCTTGAAGACTTTGATGCGGCCCGGGTCCGCGTCGAAGCGGTAGATACCGACCTTTTCGGGGACGACCACGCCGTTCTTGCAGACGACGGTCACCGACGTATCTTTTTCAACGGTGTCGGCTTCGAGCACAGCGGAACCGGTGAGCAATTCGAGGCGGGTGTCGATGAGCCGGTTGGTAAGGAGCTTCAGGGAGCTGTTTTCACCCAAACGGAGGATGACGCCGGGAGTCAGGAGAACCTCCGCGCGGCCATCCTCGGTCCGCAGAACCCCATTCTCTTTGATTTGCGGAAAGTGCGTGCTGGAGAAATCCAGTTGCTGATCGTCGAGAAAGACTTTGCCTTCCAGATAGCCGACGGCGCCAGACTTGGCCGTTGTGACCGGCTGTGCCCACACAGCCGTCACCGCCGTCAACCCTGCCACCCCTAACCGCATGAGGACTCGAGCGGATTTCATAAATTCCTCGTTGTGTATAGCTTGAGCGCGACGCCGTGAATTGTCAACCACACCAGTGTAGCTATTTGGGGCCTGTTGTGAGATTTAACAGAGATCGGCGCGCGGCCGACAGGGACTCGAGTCGCTGCCGGCCTTCCATCGCAACGAATGCGTGTTGCGTTGGCAGGTTCAGCTGTTCGACGAGATACAATAAACACCGTTCAGTGACATGCAGTTAGCCACCGGTGGCCCCGCTCGGACGACAGCGGTCGGCTACGTCGCGGCGAAGTTGGTCGCCATAATTTGTCCGCCCGGCTTCCGTCCGCCGGCTCCGCCACTGGCTTTTTATCTTTTGGTCATTCCTCCGGTAGAACTGTGGTGCGACGCGAACGGGGTCCATGTTGCGGAACTGTTTGCGGTGCTGAGGCGATGGGCGCCGGCAACGGCGGCGGTATGAGCCTGGAACACAAATTCAGGCAAGAAGCGGCAGTGGCGGGACTGCGGCGGGAAGAGCACGCAGCCAGGGTCATCACCGAGACAGATGTGGCCCCGCTGCCGGTTACGGCCCGGCGATATCTTCGCTTCATGCGCGTCGTAGGCCGGGGGCAGGACTGGTCCTTTCGGCTTGCCATGCGCGGGCGGTTTCGGACGAAGCCGCGAGGACGCTGGATGAATTGCGAAACGTGGCAATACAACAGCCGCATCGATGTCGCGCGGATCTTTCATATTCGTGTCCGGTTCGCAGGTCTGGCATCGGTAATCGCGCGCGATACCTACCTGAATGGCACAGGGCACATGCGGATCCGGTTGATGGACCGGATCACCGTAGGAGAGGGGAGGGGCGCCGAGTTCGACATCGGCGAACTGGTGACGTACCTGAACGACGCGGTGATGATCTGTCCGACGATGTTGTTCGTGCCGGCGGTTTCCTGGTCGGAGGTTGACGACAGTTCCTTCGATCTCGCGTTTACTGACCACGGCCTCAGGATCAGCGCGCGAGTCCTCGTCGATGCCGGTGGCGCGCCCATCGACTTCACTACGACGGACCGGTTCTGTTACGACCCCGCCAATCCAAAAGCGCTCCTGCGGGCCGGATGGCGCTCGCCGATCGCGGGGTGGCAGATTGAGGGTGATCGCCCGATCCCAGTGGGCGGGCGGGCGATTTGGGAACTGCCGGATGGTCCGTTTGACTACGCGGAGTTCAAGCCGGTGCGCGAATCGCTGGCATTCAATGTTGGGCCTTAGGTCCCGGCGGATTTGCGGGGCTACTTCATCGCGGCCAGTGCTTTGACCGCGGCGGCATCGTCCGGTTTCAGCTCGAGAGCTTTTCGATACGCAGCCGCGGCCTGTTCTTTCGAACCTTTGGCCATCAGCGCCTCGCCGAGATAGCAGTATTCGTCAGCCGAGGGCTTGATTGTGATGGCCGTCTGAAACTCAGCGATGGCGGCGTCGGTCTGTCCGAGGCGGCTCAAGATGCGGCCCCTCCACGCGTGCAGGCTTGGGTTCTTCGCGTCTTTGGCTAACAGGGCGTCCGCGGACGCCAGGGCCTCGGCGTATTGTTTCGCGTCAAACATCTTCGCCAGTTCGCCAGTTGAGGATGTCGCGGCGGAGGGTTTGAGCGCAGGCGCCGCTTGCAGATTTCCGAGGTTCAGGGCCTGCACCATGACGGTGGTCTGTCCCGTCATCATGGCGGAGACCAGCGGCGTTAAGTCCTGGACGTTGCCCGGGGCATTTCCGAGGTTGATGCCGTTCACCATGAACAGATATTTCCGGTCGAGGATTCCTTGAAGGACCTGCTGCAACAGCGAAGGCTTTTCGGGGGCCTGAGGAAACAACTCCGCGCGCACGTCGTCGCCTTCCACGATCAGCACACCGAGCGGAATGGTCTTGGCGCCCATGCCGCCGCCGAAGCCGGCCGAGATTTCCGCTCCACCCACGCCGAACTGCAGCCTGGCAAAAGGGACCACCGCCGTCTCGCCAACGCGAATCGGTTCTCCCACCAGGCTGCTGACTTTCAGTTGGGAGACCAGCTTGTCGAATTCCGCCAGCGGCTTGGAAAGGGGAGTCTGGGGCATGGCGGGGAATCCGCATAGCAGCGGGACCGCCAGTAACACAACAGATCGCCGTATCGATTTCATGATCGTCTCCTCACTTCGCGGGCGTCTGACCGACGCTGATAAAGCGAACTCCCTTCTTCGTGATGGCCACAAAGCCCAACGGCCGGGCCTCGCCGCTGGCGTAGAACCCGTCGACGCCTGGCTCCGGCGACTGCGGTACGGCTGCCTTAGAATCAGGATGGGCCACGCCTCCGCCGCCGAAGCCGACGTCGATCATGACAATCGGAATCAGCGTCACGGAACCGATTCTGATCGGCTCGCCTACCGCTGTTTTTACGTGAAGGTCATTGGCCATGCGCGCGGCCAACTCATCCGCCAACTGGGCGGCAGGTTGACTGGCAGTCGCCGCCGCCTTTTTCTCCGCTGGATTCTGCCCCGGATTCTGACCCATGGCGAGCGACCCCGCGAGGATCATGGCCGCGATGGCACTGACGATTCTGGTATTCAATGAGCACCTCCTGTGGGATTCACCGGGCCGTCATGGCCTTCCACCCGACGCGCAAATTCCGGACGGCCAGGTGGAGAAGGCGATGGGCTGCCGTCCGGACGCCGACCGTCTCACGGCGGCGAGAATCGAGCGGCAGATTCAGCCCGCGCTGCGTGCAAACGACGCTTCTTCCCGATGATTTATTTAAGACCTGCTTACCCGATTATACGGCGCGGGAACTCCGGCCCGCCATGCCGCGGTATCATGATCCATTACTACGGGAGGTAGTTGGAGATGCGCAAGCGCGCTGTTTTCGCGGCGGCCGCGGCCGCCGGCGCCGCCGCGGTATTCGGTTTGTTCGCCGCCGATACCGCGGGATATGATCCTGCCCTGTGGTCGGGAATGCGATACCGCATGATCGGCCCCAATCGCGGCGGACGAGTGACCGCGGTCACGGGCGTTCCGTCACAGCCGTACACCTTTTATATGGGGTCGACGGGCGGCGGCGTGTGGAAGACCACCGACGCCGGACACACCTGGCAGAATATCTCCGACAACTACTTCACCGTGGCGTCGATCGGCGCGGTGGAGGTCTCGCTGTCGAATCCGGATGTGGTGTACGTCGGCACGGGATCGTCGAAGATCCGCAGCAACGTGTCGATCGGACGCGGCATGTACAAATCGACTGACGCCGGACGAACGTGGACCTGGATCGGACTGCGCGACACCGGACAGATCGCCACGGTGCGCGTCCATCCGACGAATCCCGACATCGTGTACGCGGCAACGCTGGGAGATCCGTTCGCCGCCAACGCGGATCGGGGAGTCTTCCGCAGTAAAGACGGCGGCAAGACCTGGCAGAAGGTCCTGTACCTTTCGGACCAGTTGGGCGCGGCCGATGTGGAGATGCAGCCGGGCAATCCCAGTGTGCTGTTCGCCTGCATGTGGCGCGGCGAGCGCAAGCCCTGGACCATCATCAGCGGCGGGCGCGAAGGCGGCATTTACAAGAGCACCGACGGCGGCGATACCTGGAACAAACTCGCGGGCGGCCTGCCCAACGAGTTGTTCGGGCGCGCCAATGTAGCGATTTCGGCGTCGAAGCCCAACCGGATTTATGCGCTGATCGAAGCCAAACCGGGCGGCGGATTATATCGCTCCGAGGACGCCGGCGCCACCTGGAAGCTGATCAACGGGCAAGGCTCGATTATCACGCGGCCGTTCTACTACGACACCCTGGGCGTCGACCCGAACGATTCCGATGTGGTGTTCGTGGGCGATGAGAACTGGTTCCGCAGCTCCGACGGCGGCGCGCACTTCCAACGCGCCAACGCGCCTCACGGCGACCACCACGACATCTGGATCAATCCGAAGAACTCGCAGTTCATGATCCAATCCAACGACGGCGGGGCGAATGTCTCGCTCGACGGCGGCCGGACGTGGAGCACGCAGGAGAACCAGCCGACGGCCGAAATCTACCAGGTGGCGGTGGACAATCAGTATCCGTATCGCGTCTATGGTGCGCAGCAGGACAGCACCACGGTGATCGTGCCGAGTCTGCCGCTGGGCGACGGACAGGCGTTCCGCACCGGTCCGGGATGCGAAACCGGACCGATTATTCCCAACCTGGCGCATCCCGAAGTTGTGTACGGAAGCTGCAAGGGGCAGTTCAGCCGCCTGAATCTGACCACCACCGATGAGCAGCAGTACTGGGTTGGCGCGCAATCGTTGTACGGCAACGCCGGCAGCGAGCTGATTTATCGCTTCCAGCGGGTTTCGCCGATGGAGGTTTCGCCGTTCGACCAGAACACCATTTATTACGGTTCGCAATTCGTGCATCGGTCGCGCGATGGCGGCGTGAATTGGGAAAAGATCAGCCCGGATATGACGGCGCATCCACCGGGGACGCAGGGTGCTTCGGGCGAGCCGATTACCCGCGACGCCACGGGCGAAGAAGTCTATAGCACGCTCTATACGATTCGCGAATCGCCGGTGCAGCGCGGCGTGATCTGGACCGGATCGAACGACGGCCCGGTGTGGGTGACGCGCGATGACGGAAAAACCTGGGCGGACGTAACGCCGAAGGATATGGCGACCGGAGGGCGCATCCAGAACATCGAACCGAGCCCGCATCGCGCCGGGACGGCGTACTTCGCGGCGTACCGCTATCTGCTCGGCGATTTTGCGCCGTACATCTATCGCACGGACGACTTCGGAAAAACGTG
>Ga0335083_10009550_pt1 | contig 11758 bp, 10 predicted proteins | sample Lox_Sample_42_FD_206716 | JGI IMG/M metagenome (GOLD analysis project Ga0335083, IMG submission 206716) | Soil microbial communities from Loxahatchee National Wildlife Refuge, Florida, United States - Lox_Sample_4.2 | ecosystem: Environmental > Terrestrial > Soil > Wetlands | place: USA... | reverse complement strand
TGCCGCCGGGATAGCCAGCGGGTGGCACGCCGTCCCGCGGCTCCTGAGGTCCCGGCGGTGGCTCCCGGTAGCGGCTGTCCTGGCCGCGGCGGGCGCTGCCGTCGCCGTGCCCGCGGCGGCGTCGGCATCCGCGCAGCCGTCCCCGGTCGTCGGGCACGTCTACCTGGATGACAACACCGCGGGGACCAATACGATCGCCGCTCTTGACCGGCACCTGGACGGCGCGCTCACCCCCGAGCCGGGATCACCGTTCACGGCGGGCGGCGCGGGGACCGGGGCGGGCCTGGCGTCACAGGGCGCGGTTCAGCTCGCGGTTGGCGGCCGGTTCCTGCTCGCTGTGGATGCCGGCAGCAGCCAGATATCCGTGGAGCGGGTCCTGCCGGGCGGGGCGCTGCGGCTCAGCGACGTGGTGCCCTCTGGTGGTGTGCTGCCGGTGAGCATCGCGGTGCACGGCAGCCTGGTCTACGTCGCGAACGCCGGGCCGGCCCAGACCAACTACACCGGCTTCCGGCTCAGCCCCTGGGGCACCCTCACACCCATACCCGGGTCCGCGGTCGCCCTGCCAGGCTCCGCTCAGCCCGGCGACGTCCTGTTCAACAGCGCCGGCACCAAGCTAATCGGCACCCGGGTCGGCACCTCGCAGATCGACAGCTTCACCGTGGGCCTCAGCGGCCGGCTGAGGCCAGCTCCCGGCTCGCCGTTCACGGCTCAGGGGCTAGGCCCGTTCGGCAGCCAGTTCCGGCCGACCAACCCCAGCCAGCTGTTCGTCTCCAACGCTCACAACGGCGCGGGCCTGGGCACGGTGTCCGTGTTCGCTGACTCGCCGGACGGGTCGCTGACACCAGTCGGCGCTTCCCCGTATGCCAATCAGCAGACTGCGCCGTGCTGGGTGATCATCAGCCCCGATGGCCGGTACCTGTTCGCGGTCAACACCGGGTCGGGCACCATCTCCCGGTTCGCCATCGCCGGGGGCGGGCAGCTGACCCTGCTCGGCAGCACCACCGTTTCGGCGACGGCGGGAGTCGGCGCCGTCGATCCGGGCCTGAGTCCCGGCGGCCGGTTCCTGTATGTGAACGAGAGCCGAGTCGGCTCCGTCGGCATCTTCGCCGTCAGCCGCAACGGCAACCTGACTGAGCTGCCCACCTCCCCGGCAGCCCTGCCCACCGGCGCCACACCGGCCGGCATCGCAGTCAGCTAGCGCAACCGCGCCACCTGGCCGCCGGCCGGGATACCTGGGGCATCCCGGCCGGCGGCTGGAGCGTTCCTTCGCGCGACAACCCGTACACCAGCCGGCGTCCACGTAGGCACGCGCGACGGGGTCGCTACACGCAGTCGGCGCCCCTGGAGGGACGCCGGATTCCTGATCGCTGGTAAGAGGGCAGCCGGTGCCTGACGCCAACGTGCATCTGCGATTGCCGCGGCGGGGCTCGCCGCGATGACTGCTCAGGGAGAGCCGCGATGGGGTTGCCGCGATCTGGATGCCGGTCCCGTGCTTGAGGACCCGGATGCGGAGCTTGTTCGGCGGGTGCGTGCCGGCGATGAGGACGCCTTCGCGGCACTGGCCGAAAAGTACCGGGCTGTCATGCTGTCGCTGGCGATGGGCTATGTGCCGAGCGCGGCGGTGGCCGAGGAGGTGGTCCAGGACGCCTGGATCGGGGTGCTGCGCGGTCTGGGAAGGTTCGAGCACCGCTCGGCGTTCCGCACCTGGCTGTTCCGAATCGTGATCAACCGGGCGGTCAGCGCTGCGGCCCGGGAGCGGCGTAGCGTGCCAGTAGACGCCCTGCTGCCAGCGGTCGGCGCATCCAGGTTCGACCCGTACGGGAACTGGCAGGTGCCGCCGGAGCCCTGGGCTGACCAGGTCGAGGACAGAGTGATGGCGGCGAAGATCGCTGCGAGAATCCTGGCCGCCATCGGCGAGCTGCCGCCCCGGCAGCGGGAGGTCGTGACCTTGCGCGATGTCCAGGGCATGACCAGCAAGGAGGTCTGCGCCGTCCTGGACATCAGCCAGGCCAACCAGCGGGTGCTGCTGCATCGCGGCCGTAGCTGGGTGCGGCAGGTCATCGAATCCGAGTTCGGGGGGACCCGGTGATCCGCCTGGCCACGCGGTTCCGCCGCGACCTGACCTGTCAGCAGGCGGTGGAACTGGTGACCGACTATCTCGAGGGCCTCCTGTCCCGGTCGCAGCGCCGCCGCTTCGAGGAGCACCTGGCAGGCTGCCCCCACTGCCCCGAGTACCTGGCCCAGATGCGCGCCGTTATCGCACTGGCCGGGACCATCACACCCGATGACCTGACACCGGGTATGCGCAGTGAGTTCATCAGCCTGTACCGGCAATGGCGAGCCGGTGAAACCCCGGGGGGATCGACATCCACCTGATAATCAGCGCGTTCTGCGACCTGTCACGGGAAGCTGAGGCCAGTGCCGCGACCGGGGCCGCTGCACGCGGCTTGACCTTCGAGCCGGCTCAAAGGCTTACGGTGGCGTCCGTGACTGACCTGCTGATATCCCAGCTCGCTGACCGCACTGGCATCCCGGCGACGACGCTGCGGTTCTACGAGAGCGCGGGACTTCTCCCGGCCGGCCGCACTCCGGGCGGCTACCGGATCTACGACGAGGACGCCGTGGAGCGCCTCGGCTTCATCATCACGGCCAAGCGGCTCGGGTTGCCGCTGGAGGAGATCGCCGAGCTGCTGCAGGTGTGGGCTGATGGCTCCTGCGCGCAAGTACGCGACAGCCTGCGCCCGCATCTGGCTGCGCGTATTGCCGAGGCCGGGCAACGCGCCAGCGAGCTGGCGGCGTTCACCGCCACCTTGCATCGCGCCCGCGAGCACCTCGATGCCCTGCCCGACCAGGACGGCAGGTGCGGCCCGCAATGCGGGTTCCCGGCACCCGTGCCCGCTGCGGACCCCCGCCCGGTGGCACTGCACCAGACCCGCCAGGACGTGGCGGACCAGGCGTGGCGCGACGCCCCGGTGGCCTGCTCGCTCGGCGGCCCGGCAGCCAGTGATCGCATCCGCCAGTGGCAGGCCCTGCTCGCCGGCGCCGAACGAGAACCGATCCCCGACGGGATAAGGCTTACCCTGCCTCCGGACCGGGCAGCCCAGGTCGCCGGGCTGGCCGCCGCCGAACAGCGGTGCTGCCCCTTCTTCGATTTCCGCCTCCACCTCGCCGACCAGCAGGTGCACCTGGAAGTCCGCGCCCCCGCCGAAGCCGCGGACATCATCACCGGCCTGTTCGCGGCAGCCGGCTGACTCGCCTTACCCCTCATCGGCGGACCCCTCCGAGCCAACACCGGGCTGGGCCACCGTCAGGTCCAGCGGTGGAACCTGCCCGCCGGGTGGGTGATCTCCGCCCGCGCGGCGCTGGTCAGCTAGACGAACCACATCGCCGCCCAGGACGCTAGCGCCGGTCATGAGCGCGGGGTGCGGACTGCCCGACCGGGTCGATGGCCGGCCGGCGGGCATGCCTGCGGCCGCGCTCGCTGTTAATCAGCGGATGTAGGTGACGGTCAGGGGGTTCCTCAGGGCGATCATGACATGTTGCTTGATCGGCGGGCTTGGCGCGCTGTAGTGGACGCCTGGCGCGGGGTCGTTGCCGGGTCCGCCGGGGTTGTAGAGGGGTTTGTAGCGTCCCGTGGACGGGATCTCCACCGTAGTGATCCGCCGGGCCGCGGCTTGGCTGCCGTCGAGGACGATGTCAATGTAGTTGTTGCGGACCTCGGTGTAGCACCCGTCGTAGCTAGCTTGCTTGCGCCCGAGGTCGGCCAGGCCGACGACCCGCAGTGGGTGGCCGTCGATGTAGTAGGTCTTGCCCGACCTGACCAGCGCCACTGTCTTTCCGGACTTGGTGACCGCCAGTACCCGGAAGTACTTGTCGTACTCGGTCGGCAGCAAGGGCGTGACACCGTTCGGCGTCATACCGCCGGAGGTGTAGAGGCGCAGCCGGAACTTGGCTTGCTTGCCATAAAGGCTCACTCCGCTATTCGGCAGGTTCTGGCGGAAGATCACCGGCCCGGTATTGCCGATGGCCGACATCTTGCTCAGCTTCGCTGCCACGAGTTTGGGACCGCCCCGGCGGTCCGGCGGCACTCCGGGAGCGGTGTAGGGCGAGCCCGGGGTCTTGGCCGAGAACCCGACCGCACTGACGATCCGGTCGTGCGGCCCGACCAGCTTAAGGATGGAGGAACCGCGGACAACCTGGACCGAGGTCGGGTAGAGCGCGCCGGGTTCGCTCGGCGGTACCCGGTTCCCGAAATGGCCGAACATCACGGCGACGGAACGCTCGTTGTACAAGAAGTTCGGCCAGATGGACACGACCTGCGGGGTGACGCTGGTCCCATTGTTGAGCGTGACCTTGAAGTCATCCGCGTCGAGGGTACTCGGCAGGATCGGCCAGCTGAACTCGACCGGAAGGCCGTCGGAATAGTAGACATCCTGGCCGTAAGTCGACTGGATCGACGAAGGAGTAGCCGCCGAGGTGAAGCTGGCCAGTGGCGGCGTCTGTCCGTTCGCGCAGCGCACGTGGTTCCAGGTGCCCCCGGCCAGCACCGCGAGCGTCCTGCTCAGCCCCACGTTGCTGGTGCTGAGGTTCGGCACACCGATGATGTTGGTGAAACCCAGCCCAGCCGCCATCATTTCGGGCTTCTTGTTCCAGATGTCGGCGTTGATGATGACGTCGCGGCGCAGCACCCGGTAGCTATAGGGCGGCTTGCCATGGCTAGCCGCAGGCGTCGCCGCCTGGTTGACACCCTGACTAGCGGCCAAGACCGTGACGAAGGCGGCGGTGATGCGGATGGACGCAGCGGCGAGCACGATAAGTGCTATCTCCAGTACGCACTGTCATCAAACGGCGCTGGGTGGGGTCCGGCTGAATTGCGCCAGCCTGGCCGCGAATCGTGTGGAACGCTGACCCACGCAGACGCGGTGAATTTCCCTGGATCGGGGAATTCATGCGGTCCAGGTCAGCGGCCTTCGGTGACGGTAGGTCAAGCGGCGGTGAGCCCGGCGGGAGTGCTCTTCCCGGCCTGCCGCGAGCCATTGATGGTGACCACCGGGTATCGGCTGGCCGCGAGTTGCGCGGTCATCTGGACGCCATCCATATGGTCATCGGGCCTGCCCGTTCATCGCCCGGATTCTCGGTGGGCTACGCGGCGGATCCGGAGCAAGAGCGTGGCGGAGGGGGTTACCTTGCCGGAGGTATAGGTGGACAGCCAGGAGGCGGAGGTCCCGATCCGGGACGCGAACTCCGCCCGGCTCAGCCCTGAGTGCTTGACCGCTTCGGTGATCTCGGCGGCGACCGCTGCGCGTTCCCCGGCCTCGGTGCGGTCACGGGCGCGGGACAGCCTCCCGGCACCCAGATTAAGCCGGCCAAGACCGGAAGATCAATTGACCACAGATCCCGGTGGACCGCGCCCGCCAGGGCATACCGACGCTACGTAAGTCCTCCCGAGCGGACGCCCGGCCGACGGCTAGTGTTATGAGTCATTAATTCTACAAATAAATGTGTAGACTTGGGGGATGGCAGGAACTGGCCGTCCGAAGGCGCCTTTGACGCTGACTGATGACGAGCGGGCTGTTCTGGAGCGGTGGGCGCGACGGCCGAAGAGCGCGCAGGCGCTGGCGCTGCGGTCGAAGATCGTGCTGGCGTGCGCGGAGGGGACGGCGAACAAGGAGGTCGCGGGCCGGTTCGGCGTGACCCCGCAGATGGTGGGCAAGTGGCGGGCCCGGTTCGTGGCCAGCGGGCTGGATGGCCTGGCCGATGAGCCGCGGCCCGGGCAGCCGCGGAAGATCACCGATGAGCGGGTCGAGGAGGTGATCGTGAAGACGCTGGAGGATAAGCCGCCGGGCCTGGACACGCACTGGTCGACCCGGTCGATGGCGAAGGCGGCGGGCCTGAATCAGACCGCTGTCTCGCGGATCTGGCGGGCGTTCGGCCTGAAGCCGCATGTGCAGGAGACCTGGAAGCTGTCCACTGATCCGCAGTTCATCGAGAAGGTCCGCGACGTCGTGGGGCTGTACCTGGACCCCCCCGAGCACGCCGTGGTCCTGTGCGTGGATGAGAAGACCCAGATTCAGGCGATTGACCGCACGGCGCCGTGCCTGCCGATCCTGCCGACCACGCCCGCCCGGCGCAGCCACGACTACGTCCGCAACGGCACGACCAGCCTGTTCGCCGCGCTCAACGTCGCCACCGGCCAGGTCATCGCCTCCCACCACCGCCAGCACCGGCACCAGGAGTTCCTGGAGTTCCTCAAGGCCATCGACGCCGCCACCCCGGCCGGCCTGGACCTGCACCTGATCTGCGACAACTACGCCACCCACAAAACCCCCGCGGTCAGGAACTGGCTGATCCGCCATCCCCGGTTCCATATTCACTTCGTCCCGACCAGTTCCAGCTGGCTCAACCTCGTGGAACGCTGGTTCGCCGAGCTCACCAACCGCAAGCTGCGCCGCTCAGCGCACCGCAGCGTCCGCGACCTCGAAGCCGACATCCAGGCATGGATCCAGGCATGGAACGACGACCCCCGGCCATTCGTATGGACCAAGACCGCCGACCAGATCCTGGAAAGCATCGCCAGCTATCTTCAGCTAATTAATGACTCAGGACACTAGTGTCGGCGGAGAGCGTCTTCATGGTGACGTAGCTGGTCACCATGGCCACGCCGGGCAGGCTGGCCAGATGGTTGGCGTGGAAATCCTCGTAGGCGGGCAGGTCGGCGACCTCGACCTGGAGCAGGTAGTCGAAGTTGCCGGTGACGTGGTGGCTGTACACCACTTCGGGTAGCTGGATAACCGCACGCTCGAATGCGACCACATCGGGCCGGGCGTGCCGCACCAGCCGGACACCGGCGAACACCCGCAGGCTTCGGCCGACTGCGGCTGGATCGATCAGTGCGCGGTAACCGTGGATCACCCCGGTCTTCTCCAGCCGTCGCACGCGCCGGAGGCAGGGCGATGCCGACAGGCCAACCCGGGCGGCGAGGTCGGCGTTGCTGATCCGGCCGCGCTTTTCGAGCACGGCCAATATCGACCGGTCCATCTCATCCATTGAGGCAGATTATTGCTCTGAGGCAGTGCTTACCACAATCCAATGCCTCGAACTGACAGCTACTTGCTGCCAAAGTTGCTGCCTTCAGTTCGCATCGGCGGGCCGGGCGGTCAGGCTGGTGGTGTCACACCAGCTGGTCCACGGGAAGGGGAACCATGTCGGGCAGCATCAGCACGGTTGCCATCCACGCCGATCGCGGCGTCCATCCCAGCCGCGCCGTGGCACCGCCCATCTACCAGACGGCGACGTTCTGGGCCGAGGACTCGGAGCAGTTCGCGCAGGCCGCCACCGACCGGCGGGGCCAGGGTTTCTACACCCGCTACGGCAACCCCAACCACGCACAGGTCGCGGCCGTGGTCGCGGACCTGGAGCACACCGAGGCGGCGATGGTCACCGCGTCCGGGATGGCCGCACTCAGCACCGCCGTGCTGGCCCTGGTGTCCGCCGGTGACCACGTGATCGGGCAGAAGTCCACCTACGGGGGCACGGCGTCGGTGCTGCTGAACTTGCTGCCCCGGCTGGGCGTATCGACTACCCAAGTAGACCAGGCCGACCCAGCGGCGTTTGAGAACGCGCTGACTCCGCAGACCCGCCTGATCCTGCTGGAATCGCCGAGCAATCCGCTGCTGCAGATCACTGACCTGCGCGCCGTCGCGGATCTGGCCCACACGCACAACGTGCTGACCATGGCCGACAACACCTTCGCCACCCCGGTGAACCAGCGGCCAGCCGACTTCGGCGTCGATCTGGTCTGGCACAGCGCGACCAAATACCTCAACGGCCACTCCGACGTGTCGGCCGGGGTGCTGGCCGGCCCGGCCGGGATCCTGGACCAGATCTGGGATGTCGCCCTGCTCACAGGGGCCGTGCTCGGCCCGTTCGACGCGTGGCTGCTGCTGCGCGGCCTGCGTACCTTGCCGCTGCGCATGCCACGGCACAACGACAACGGCCAGGCGCTCGCGGTGGCGCTGAAAGACCACCCAGCCGTGGCCCGGGTGCACTATCCCGGCCTGGCGGCCCATCCGCAGCACGCGCTGGCGCGCAGCCAGATGAGCGGTTTCGGCGGGGTACTCGGCATTGAACTGGCCGGCGGTTTCGAGGCGGCCGACGCGTTCCTGGGCCGGCTGCGCTATGTCCGCCGTGCGGCGAGCCTCGGCGGCGTGGAATCTCTGGCCGTGCATCCGGCGTCCATGTGGCGCGGCATGCTCAGCCAGGAACAGATCGCCGCGTCAGGGGTTCCGCCAGGCCTGATCCGGCTGGCCGTCGGCACGGAGGACACCGCCGACCTGGTTGCCGACGCGCTCGCCGCGGCCGACGCGGTGGTCGCCGCAACTGCCCGCACCTGACGCCCGAGCCATCACCATGCCGCGTTCACGGGCGTTCACGCAGGTCGATGTGTTCTCCACGGTCCCCTATCTCGGCAATCCGGTTGCCGTCGTCCACGATGGCACGGACTTGACTGACGAGCAGATGCAGCGCCTGGCGCGCTGGACGAATTTGTCCGAGACGACGTTCGTTCTGCCTCCCACCGCTCCGGTGGCGGACTACCGGCTGCGGATCTTCACGCCGGGAGGTGAACTGCCGTTCGCCGGGCACCCCACGCTTGGGTCCGCCCGCGCGTGGCTGGACAACGGCGGTACACCGCACCAGGCTGGCCGCGTCGTGCAGGAGTGCGCCGCTGGCCTGGTCAGCGTGCGCCAGGAGGGCATCCTGTCCTTCGCCGCCCCGCCACTGGTCCGCGGCGGCGCGCTCGACGAAGAGTACGTCGGCCAGATCGTCGCCGCGTTCGGCATCAAGCGGGACCGTGTCCTTGCCCACCAGTGGGTGGACAACGGACCCGGCTGGGCCGTGGTCCAGTTGCCCACGGCCGGGGAGGTCCTCGCCCTCGAACCGGATCTCTCCGTCATCCCGGCTGCGATGGTCGGCGCGATCGGTGCCTACCCCGATGGGTCCGAGCACGCCTTTGAGATGCGCACCTTCGCCCCCGGCGTTGGCGTGGCCGAGGACCCGGCATGCGGCAGCATAAACGCCTCGGTCGGGCAATGGCTCACCACCACCGGCGCCGCACCCTCCGCCTACCGCGTCTCCCAAGGCGGGCGCCTGGGCCGCGCCGGGACCATCGAGATCACCGCCGATGCCGACGGCACCGTCTGGGTCGGCGGCGCTGCCACCAGCTGCATCCGCGGCACCATCATCCTCTGACCGGCCCAGCGCCACGCTTCGCCATCAGCCGCACCGCGCGAGGACACCCACACCCCGGCTGGCAAAGACCATCTCGATATGTCTCCAGCCAGTTCCGTCTCGCCCCTGACACCAGCCGGCTCGCCGGCAGCTGAGAAACCCAGACGACCAGAAACCGGCCGCGGCGCCAACTACGGGCAGAGAGCAGAGCCGGGTTGTCTGTACCCATCGGGTCACCGGCATGCTTGCGTGCTTCCCGCTCCTGCCGGTTTCACAGGCGGCCAAGCGCCGACCGCAGAGCTGCCAATTCTGCATTCAGTGCGCCAGCACTATTACTGCCCACACCGCACGCAGAACGGCTCGGCGCGCGTTCTCACCTATCCCTTCTCCTTGCTCTCTGTAGCGGCTCCCGGTTGCCTGACCCACGCTGAGGGAGCCTTCCGGACCGCCGGGACGGGCGGCGGCCGACCGGGCAGGCAAGCGCGGGCTCCAGCAGGCCGCTCTGTCGGCGGAGCCAGAAGCGGCGACCACGCCCAGCGCTGGCGATGTATAGACATACGGGCCGGCTGCCTGCCTGCTCGGCCGTGGTCGAGATTGTCGACGCTGCGGAAGCCCTTGATAACCGCGCGCCGAGCCGCCTAATCTGCACGGCACGGATTTGCCCGGGGGCGCCTTGTCGCGACGCGCAGATCAAGGCATTCTGCGGCATCCATCCCTCGGCGATCAGCACCGGTTCACGCGCGCGAGGCGATCAGCGCAGACAGTAAGTAAAGCCTGTGGTTCGAGCGAGGCCGCAGTACTCAGCGGTACTGTCCAGTAGCCCATGCCCGGGCGAGCAGTCGGCGCGCCCTGGCCGAGGGCCCTACCCTGGCCAGTCCTGTTGCTACTGTCACCAGCGCTCTGGCGTGCGGGCCGATAGCGATGACCGATGGCACAATCGTCTCCGCTCGCTCATGCAACCCACCCCTGGCCAGGGCCTCCGTTACAGCGACGAGCGCTGAGGATTGCCAGTCTGGGTCGGGGATTGACCGTGCTGCTGTCTCAGTTCGCTCGTAAAGGTCCGCTGGCTCGGCGTGAGGAGGGGCGGCTCGCCGTGCTGACATGGGCGCGGAGGCCTGCGGTGGCGATGTGCTCGCAGAAGGTGCCCGGGATGGCGATGGGCGCTGTTTCTCGACGGCCTTGGTGGATGCGCGCGTAGCCGCCGCGGATTGGGCTGCGGTTTCAGGTGAGGTCATGTGCTGGGTGTTCCACGCAGGGCGGGCAGTACCTCGGCGCCGAGGCGGGCGATGTTCTCCTGGGTGCGGAAGGGGTCGCCGGCACCCTCGACCATCAGCACGAGATGCCGGAGGCCGGTGCGGGCGATAGTGGTAGCCATGGCGTGGATGCAGTCAGCGGCGGTGCCGACGGGATGGATCCGGCACAGCAGGTTGGCGTAGTCGGCGGGGGCGCGGTGCGGGCGGGGCCGGCCGTCGATGGCCATGTAGCCGGCGAGCCCTGGCCCGAGCCAGCGTGGCAGCTGGGTCTTCAGCATGTGGCGTGCTTCGGCGCGGGTGTCTGCGACGTAGGCGACGACGGCGCCGATGTGGCTGGCAGGTGGGTGTCCGTGCCGGGCTGCCGCGGTGGCATAGTGGGTGATCATTTCCTTCTTTCCGTCGTCGCCGGTGTGCATTCCGAGCAGCATCGGCAGTCCGCGGCCGGCGGCGAGTTCTGCGGTGGCGGGTGAGGTACATGCCACCACCACCGGCGGATGGGGGCGGGTGTGGGGCCGGGGGATTACGGTGACTTCCCGGAAGCTGAACATGTCACCGGCTGCGGAGATGTGGTCCCGGGTCAGCGCGGCGAGCAGCAGGTCGAGGCTCTCGGCGAAACCGGTTTCGTAGCGTTCCAGCCCGGTGCCGAAGACTTCCAGGTCCACCCATGGGCCGCCGCGCCCGACGCCGAGCCGGAACCGGCCGGCCGAGACGTGATCGAGCAGGGCGGCCTGCTCGGCGAGTGCCACTGGGTGCGAGGTGGACAGGACACTCACGGCCGTGCCGGCCGTGAGGCGCGTGGTCTGGCCGAGGACGAAGGCAGCCAGCGTCATCGCCGACGGGCAGATGCCGTAGGACATGAAATGGTGTTCGGCGAACCAGGCATCATCGAACCCGGCTCGTTCCGCCGCGACGGCCGCGTTCGCGGTGGCGGTCAGCACGTCTCCGTCGGACTGGCCGGGGTAGCGTGCCGCCAGCAGCAGCACCCCGACCCGTACCGGGCTGGGTTCCGGTGCGGCAGGCCCTGCAGCCTGGCCGCCTGCAGGGACTGGCAGGGGGGTCACGTGGGTCAGGTGCGGTCCACGGCGGCGGCCAGGCGCTGCGGCGCGGCAGGCGCAGCAGGTGTGGTGGTGCGGGTGTGGCGCCATGCCGCCCAGGCGCGCCCGGCGCCGTAGGAGAGGGCGCCGAGGGCGCCGACGAAGAAGCCGACTGGCCAGTTCCACGTGTAGGAGGCGGCGATGGCGGCCCACACGGTGAGCAGGGCGATGGCCACGGACAAG
>Ga0335083_10009549_pt1 | contig 11759 bp, 7 predicted proteins | sample Lox_Sample_42_FD_206716 | JGI IMG/M metagenome (GOLD analysis project Ga0335083, IMG submission 206716) | Soil microbial communities from Loxahatchee National Wildlife Refuge, Florida, United States - Lox_Sample_4.2 | ecosystem: Environmental > Terrestrial > Soil > Wetlands | place: USA: Florida... | reverse complement strand
GCCCTTCGGAAAGGGAGAGCGCTGGGCAAGCGACATCAACGGCGTCGCAAATGCCTTTATCGGCGGATGGATGACGAACTTCATCTTCATGCATCAGACCGGCCAGCCCTTCACCATCTATTGCCCTGTTGCAACGACAGCAGACTTCGGATGCTTCGCCAATACTGTGCCAGGTCAGAATGTGTACGGTGGACCGCACAACGTGACTCAGTGGCTCAATCCGAGTGCTTTCGCCAATCCCCCCGTCGCAACACAGGTCGGACAGCTTAACACCGCACCGCTCGGCGGGAGCCCCAATCCGGTACGTGGTCCTGGCTACCGGGATCTCGACATGTCACTTTTCAAGCAGTTTCCGATCCATGAAACCGTCAAGCTGGAGTTCCGAGCGGAAGCGTTCAACCTGCCAAACTGGCACGCATTCGCTAATCCCTCGGGAAATCTCAACTTCCTGAACCCCACGGGCTTCAGTCAAATTACGTCGTCACGTACTGGCAGCAACCCGCGCATCCTGCAGCTTGCATTGAAGCTGTATTACTAGCGGCCGTTTGACCTGCGGAACTGCTCTCCCCCCTCCCCCCCGGAGAGCAGTTCCGCAAGGGCCGATTGCCGCATGACTCTCATTGATTTTGGCCGCTCTGCAACCTGTAATGATCGTTGTTATGGCGACAACGCTCACCACCCCGGGGCGGCCTTTTTTGTCTAGAATCTGTGGGGTATGACAGCCGATATCCAGATTCCGGCGATTCTAAAGATTGGTGCCGGTGCTTTTAACGAAGCTGCCGCAATTCTTCCTCGACTGAAATGTAGCCGGCCTCTCATTGTGACTGATGCGTTTCTCGCGAGTCGTGGACTCGCGGGCAAGCTCCGGGAACAAATCGCGGCAAACGGCATCGACAGTGAGGTTTTCTCTGGTTCCGTCGCTGATCCCACGACCGAGGCCGTTGACCAGGGTGTGCGCGCGTTCGTAGACGGCAAGCACGATAGCCTGGTCAGCCTGGGAGGTGGAAGCTCCATCGACACGGCCAAGGCCATCTGTCTTCTGGTTGCGAATGGAGGCCACATCAGAGATTACAAGGTTCCCAATCCGATACCGGCATCGGGCCCTCCCCACATTGCGATCCCTACGACGGCGGGAACCGGTTCGGAGGTTAGCCGCTTCACCGTCATCTCCGACTCTGCGACCGAAGAGAAGATGCTGGTTGCTGGTGCGCCGCTTGTGCCAACGGCTGCGGTGGTCGATTTTGAACTGACCATGTCCATGCCTCGGCGGCTGACTGCCGACACAGGCACCGACTCGCTAACTCACGCCATCGAGGCGTATGTAAGCCGCCGGGCAAATTCTTTTTCGGATGCCATGGCCTTGTCTGCGATGAAGACCATCTGGGAGCAGTTGCCGATCGCCTTTCACCAGCCAGACAATCGCAGCGCGCGCGAAGCCATGATGCTGGCGGCCACGCTGGCGGGAATGGCGTTTTCCAACGCCAGCGTTGCCCTGGTGCATGGCATGAGCAGGCCAATCGGTTTTTTCTTCCACGTACCGCACGGGCTTTCAAACGCAATGTTGCTGCCCGCAGTGACGCAGTTTTCAGCCGAGGCTGCCCCGGCGCGTTACGCGGCTTGCGCGCGCGCTATGGGGATTTCAAGCGAGCAGGACGCGGACGCTGCGGCGGTCAGCAAGCTGATCGAAGGATTATTTCGCAGGAATGAGGAACTCGAGGTCCCATCGCCCCGGCGTTTCGGAATCGCCCAGGAACGGTATTTCGAGGTGATTCCGACCATGGCAAAGCAGGCCCTGGCATCGGGTTCGCCGCAAAACAACCCTAGAGTTCCGTCCACTTCGGAGATCGAGCAGCTTTATCGCGAGATCTGGCAATAGCAATCGCGATCAACCGCGCAGCTGTGAAATGGTTTGCTTTCCACTCCAGTAGTCCTCGATCTCTTCGAGGGTCTTTCCTTTCGTCTCGGGCAGAAAACGCCAGGTGAAGACTGCCTGCAGTAGAGACATGCAGGCCAGGAAACCAAAGGTGGGAAGCTTGCCGACCTGATTAAATGCATACGGAAACAGGAGAACTACAAAAGCATTGGCCACCCACTGAGTCACCACGGGCACGACCATAGCCCGGCCGCGCACCTTATTGGGAAAGATCTCAGGCACGAGCGTCCAGAACACCGGCCCGATGCAAGAGGCAAAAAATGCGATGAATAGTGCCATCAGGCCGACGATAAGGCCGCCGTTGAATCTCCCCACCGCCAGCATGGCAATGATCAACGCCAAAGCCGCGGTCATTCCCAGCGAGCCGACGATATAGAGAGGCTTGCGTCCGTAGCGATCGATCGTCCAGAAAGAAATCAGAGTGAACGCAAAATTGATGCCGCCGATGATGAAGGTCGAGAAAAGCGCCGCATCGATCTTCCATCCAGCCGACCTTAGGACCAAGGGTGCATAGTCGATGATGGTATTGATGCCCGATACCTGAATCAGGACCGCCAGGGCAAAGCTGATGAGAACAATGCGGCGAATCGGCCCGGATGTCAGCGGTTCGGCAGCAGTCGACGGTCCGGCCAGACTCGCTTCGATCTCAGCGGCCTCGATCGCAGCCTCTTCTTTATCCATAATGCGCGCCAGAAGAGACAAGCCTTCCTGCTTTCTGCCGACTTTGAAAAGAAATCGTGGAGTCTCGGGCGCCCGTATCAAGGTGAGAAAAAACAGAACGCTTGGCAGCGTGCCGCTGATGAACATCCATCGCCAGTTCCAGTCACCCAGGTTGCGGAGCCAGTAGTTGATGCAGTACGAAGCCAGGATGCCAAAAGTGATAGATAGCTGGTAGGTCGCGCCCATGCGCCCTCGAATTCTCGGCGGTGAAACCTCGGCAATGTACATCGGAGAGAGCACGGATACGCCGCCGACTGCGACCCCGCCGGCAAATCTCGCGGCGACGAAGAGGGCAAACGTTGGGGCAACTCCAGTCGCGACCGAGGTGACGATGAAGAGGAGGGCAACGAAGAGCAGGATCTTCTGCCGTCCATACTGATCGGTGAGCCGGCCGGCGATGATTGATCCCAGGACGCAGCCGAACAGAAGCGAGCTGTACGCCCAACCTAAGCCAAAATCACCCAGGCCGAAGTGCTCAACAAGGAACGGGCCAGCGCCGACGATGATTGCCAGATCAAATCCGAACATCATTCCGCCCAGCGCCGCAGTCGCGCCGAGAAAGATGACGTAAGGCAGATTCGTGGACGTCTTTACATCCTGCATGAAGTCATCCCTGTCTGCACTCTTAGGAAATGCGAATATCCATCCACTCGAGCGGTTTTCCTTCCGCGTTGCGATCGGCGACGGTTATAGTAAGTCGGCCGTTGCGAATCTGTGCCTGGCTTGGTGAGGATTCGCCTCCGAAATAGTGGCTTACGATCTCGGCCTGCGTACCGCTCTCTCGAAGAATCGAGATCTCTCCGCCGCCGTAAGCCACAAGAGCCAACTCAGCGTCCCTCGATATGCTGCTTTTTCCGCGCGACGCGACAACTACGGGCACGCTGGAGCGTATGACATTCCGGGCGATGCTGTCGCTCGCCTTCGTCATAAGTGGATTCTCTTCGCCCGGCACTGGAGGACGCCATGCGAGTAGCACCAGCTGGCCGTCTTCCAATCGTGCCCACGAACGTGCGTGCGCACCATACGTCGGCGCTTCGGTGATCGAGCCCAGCGGAATCACCTCAAAGATATTCGATGAACGCAGCACCTTGCTCATGCCGTTATACTTCGCGATCAGTTCAGGAGAGCCATGCTCTCCCTGCTCGTCGGCGTGAAAATCATTGAGACATCCGATCGTTCCGGATGCAGCTGAATCGAACCAGATATTGGGCGAACTGGCCCAGTCATACCCGGAAGATCCGTAAGTGGGAATGCCCAAGGGTCCGAGCAGGCTGCTGAACCAGATACGCCGATTGGCTTCGAGGTCATATTCTCCGGCGGCGAGAAAAAGATCGTCGGTGCTGTGCAAGTCGAAATAGTCGAGAAAGAGCGGAGAAAGTTGGTAATACATCACGACCAGATCCGGATTTGCCTCGCGCATGGCCTTGATAACGATGTCGAGGCCTTTCCACATCAGACGCTCTCCGGTCCATTTCTTATCCTGCGGAGCTGCGATGCTGGCGGCGGGCAGCTCGTACCCGAAGTCGAATTTAAACAAGTCCGGCCTATATCTGCGAACGAACTTCTTCACGAGATCGGTCAGAACCTTTTCGACTGCCGGTTGCGTGAAGTCGATGATGTAGTAATGCGTGGAGGAGTTTTTCGTCAGATACGGAGTTCCGTCGGGAGTTTTGAGCATGTTGTCTTCTGTCAGACCGATGTCTGACGGGCGCTCGCAGCGCATGAGGGCAGCCCACATGCCGACGCGATAGCCGTCACCCCGCAGCTTCTCCAGAAATTGCTCGAAGTTAGGAAGCCTCGTCTTGGAGTGCTCCAGGTTGCCGTAAGCACCTTCCCACTTGTCGTCGATGGAGAAGAGCCCTGCTTTCATGCCCGAGGCCTTGAGCGCGCGGTACGTCTCCTCGAGGAAAGCCTCGTCGAGATGGTCCTGTTCCTTGTTCTCGTCTACCTGCGAACCCCATGTGCAGAACTCAGGAGTGAGCGCCACCTGGGTCTTGTGTGGAGAGTCCTGATGAATATGAATGATTCCGGCCTTTAGCAATGTTCCGTAGTAGGCGGCGATTGCGTCACGATAGTCGGAACCAATGGACCACGCCCAGGTAGCACCGAGCGTAATTCTCCCCGGACCGCGAACGTGTTTCCACAGATCGCTCCGGTAGTCGATCCAGGGGCTGCAGTTGCCCTGATACATGTTCAGGAACAAATCTCCGGTAGGCAGATCAGCAAGGCCGCAGGTGAACGCCTCCGACCTCCCCTCAGTGAACATGTTCTTCAGTCCCGGCGACGAGTCGACGCTAAAGCCGCTAAAGTAATGGAGCGGCAGCGCCCATTGCTGGTTCAGGCCGGGAATGAAGCTTCCTCGGCCCAGCCAGACATTCTGATTCAAGTGCATGTAGTCCCGAAGAATCGGACTCACGGCGGATCCTTCGCTAATGCCCGGCACTACCAGATAGGTGGAGTGCAGTGTGGCTTTGGCGGCTGCCCCATCCATTTCGCTGAAGTAGTAGACGCTGACGATGTCCTCCGCAGAGGGCGTGTCGTAGATGATGGGATCAAGCCAGATCCCATGCTCATTAAAGCGCCACGAAACCGATACCGTGGCCGCGCCGTTGACGCTCCCATACTGGATCGTGACACGGTCTCGATCAGCCTGATGAATCGTCGCCTTTCCCTGACTGCATTGTCTTTGCGACGGGTTCTGCGCAGGAGCGACGATTACCGCGGGCTGCAGCTTCCCGCTCGCAATCAGACGCTTCTTCGAGTCTCGCAGACTGAAGGTGTCGCTTGCCTCCGAGTAGTCCCATATATAGTTGGGGCCCTGGACCCGCACTTCTCCGCCGTCGCGTGTAAGGGATGGCGCGTCTGTATTCCCGAACAACCTGCCGGATGCTGACGCCAGCAGGGCTCCAGTGGAGAGGTGAACGAATGTGCGTCGATTGAGAGTGGTCAACGATGCTCCTTGCTGATCCTCGACTTATGAACCCTGTGCAGAAATGTCACGCGGTATTATCCAACCGGAAAGGTAACACGGCGGAGAATGGCGGCATTTCCTAACGGAACCAGGGATACAGGTACCTGGGATCCATCCGACTGTTTCGTCATTGTTCCCTGAAGAGTAACAAGCGCCGTATCGAACGGACGCAGCGGGTTTACCCCTTCCGTCGCAGTCGTTGGTTTGAATCCAAATGATTGCCACTGCGAAGACGCGTTGAGAGCGAGTGGTTCGTATTTCCCCGACAGCTTGTAGTAGGCATCTTCGAACCCCGGGACAGAATAAGTTTTTAGAGTAGTTTTCTGTGCTTCGAGTGACAGAGCAAACAAAAGCGCTCCATACTTCAAGGCGAACTCACCGTTAACCGCGGGGATCTCCTGGATTGTCGGGACAAAGGTGATATGGACGCTATCGCCCGGCTGCCATCTCTTTCTTACCACCCAGTAAGAATTCTCGCGCGTAATCGCAGCGCCATCGCACTTCACGATTGTGCCGCGTGACCAGCCCGGATCACGGAGATACACCGGAAATTCTGGCGAGCCTTCGGTGTGGATCTCAAGTGTGACTGTGTTTTCGAAGGGATAGACAGTCTTCTCCTCGATACGAACCGGGGTGCCCTGAATAGTGGTAGAGACGGTGCAAGGTCCATAGAGCAGAGCGGCGAGCGCACCGCTGTTGTGCCGCATCCACATGCCGCGCACATAGAGAGCGGCTACATTGGCTGCGTTGGGATTGCAGCAGACGGCCACATCCGTATGAGTCGGAGAGAATTTGTTCTTGATGTCGGGCTTGGTGCCGTCAGGCGACACACCGTCGCAGTGAAGCCGGTTGTCTGAGGTTAGATACGTGATCGCTGATCCATTAGGCAGTCGAGAACCCTGCGCAGCGTTGAACCAGATCAGTTCGATCTTGTCGCCAAGAGATGCGACGCCTGTCTTCTGCAGAGCCGACTCAAGAGTGAACTGCATCTCTTTCGTTCCGCAATATTCGTACTCGGTCTTACTCGGATCCGGCTTCAGAGCCAGGACATCTTCCTGGCTCACATCAGAGCCGCTCGGCTCAGTGTAGCGGTTCAATTTGTCGAGCGCATTGCGAGACGCGCGACCGAAGTCTTCTCGGCCCGTCGCCATCCAGAGCCAGAGGGGGGCCCTGATCGCCTCAAAAGTATTGGCTCCGTGATCGACGAAATCAGAATTCAGATCGAGGAGCGAGGACAGGCTGGTATCCGCCTTGGCCGTTTCGGCGCTCATCTTCTGATAGAGGTCAACCGTGAAGTCCCGGTATTTCGTTTCGCCAGTGAGATCGTAGAGTCTCTCCGTCACATCGGAGAACATCAGGTCGTGACTCAGGCCCTGCCCGGAGATCGTGTACTCAAACGGTATGGGTGTCTTCCGCGGACCGTAAACCGACATGGTCAGGTTAACCGCCCGGACTACCGCATCACGGACCTGCTGATTGCCCGTCAGTTCGTAGTAGTCGAGCAGGCTCCGCATCAGGCAGGTCTGTGTCCACAACTCGCCCGGCCTGGAGAACCTGATATCGGGTGCGAAGACTCCCAGGTAGCCGTCTGGGCCCTGCGAAGAGAGAATATGGCGAACATAGGCGTCGGCCGCGTCCATTGCCGGCTTATCTCCGGTGAGATAAGCCATCATGATGAAGCCCGCGCGCCAGTTTCCCTCTGTTTCCCCATTCCACCAATTATTCTTCTCGACATTCGCCACATTGGCCGACGCGGCGCTGTTGCGGTTGCTGACGAAAATGTCGGACGAGGCTTCGTGGCACAGTTCTCCCAGATGCCCGGCGAACCCTTCTTTCAGGTCCCGCAGCATCTGCTCCTTGATCCATCCGCCGGGCTTTACCTCTCCAAGGGTCAGCCAGGTGAACACCGGCGCAACTTTGCTCTCCCCTTGTACTGGAGAATCGGACGGCGGGGTCAAAAAGAGGCTTGTCGCACCGCTCGATGGCAGCACTAGGGTCCCGGACGCAGCCATAAGCAGCTTGAGAGTATCTCTTCGATTCATCAAAAGTTCCAATGAGATAGAACGCTAGCACTGCAGAAAGGTAATAGTCTTTTCTGCCGTTGACGACAATATGTACGTCATTTGCAGCCAGAATTTGCGTCTAAGATTGCAATTTTACCCATGCAGGCCAAGTCTCTCCGGACGCTGCCTGCAATCAGGAAGAAGACATCCTGAGCTGCATCTCCTCGAGTGAAACATTTTTCGTTTCCGGAAAGACAAAGAACACGATAAAGAACTGCGCGACCATCATCATGGCAAAAAAGACGAACGGAGATGCTTTGGAATGCGCCGCGAGCAATGGGAATACCTCTGCGATGATTGCTGTCATGATCCATTGCGCAATGCTCCCAAGGGTCTGCCCTTTTGCCCGTACGCCATTCGGAAACACCTCGCTGATATAGACCCAGACGACGGCGCCCAGTGAGAACGAAAACGATGCGCAATACCCGATAAGCAGCCACACCAGCAGTTCGCGATGCAACTGGGTGTGGAATATCACGGCAATGCCCAGAAGCGTAGCAGCCATGCCGACAGATCCGATCAGCAACAGGACTCTCCGGCCAACCTTGTCGATCACCAGCATGGCGAGACTAGTGAAGACTAGATTCGTCGCTCCCACTGCGACGGTCTGAAGTCCGCCGGAGTTTGTGCTTGCCCCTGCCGCCGCAAAGATGTCGTTGAGGTAATACAGGACCGCATTGATGCCCGACAACTGGCAGAAAATGGCGATCGTCACGGCGAGAAATATGGGAAGCCTATGGGTTCGCGAGAACAATCTTTCGCCGGAAAGGCTCTTCTCGGCCTCCACTGACTCCACAATGAGGGCCAACTGATTGCCGGGGTCCGGCTCTCCAACCTTGAGCAGCACATCGTGCGCCTCTTCGAGCCGCCGTTGCTCAACGAGCCAGCGGGGGCTGCGGGGGATGGTGAAGAGTAGGAACAAAAAGATAGCTGACGGAAGAGCCGGAACGGCGAACTGCCATCTCCACTCGCTTGCGCCGAAGTGTTGGAGTGACACAAGGTAATTCGAGAGATAGGCCAGCAGGATGCCCACGACAACGTTGAATTGAAAGAATCCCACCATCCGGCCACGCAACCGGGCCGGGGAAATCTCCGCGATATACATGGGGCCGAGAACGGAAGAGCCGCCAATCCCCAGTCCGCCGATGATACGCGCGGCCAGAAGCAGGTTCCAATTCCACGCCAACGCACAGCCGATCGCCGAGAGCAGGTAGAGGATCGCCATTACTCGGAGGCTGTCGCGGCGGCCATACTTTTCACCTACGTAACCGCCTAGCAAAGCGCCGATGACTGTGCCCCAAAGAGCGCTGGACACCGTAATGCCCAGTGTAGCTGCCGTCAGCGAAAAGACCGTAGTGAGAGAGCGTGTGGTTCCGGCGATCACAGCCGTGTCGAAACCAAAGAGCAGGCCGCCGAGCGCGGCAACCAGCGCGCTTATTACCAGCGTCGGGGTTACGCGGAGAACTGGTTTCGGCTGTGATCCCGATTCGAGTGGAACCGGTACCGCTGTTTGCATAAGAGCTTTGCTCCACTCGCAGCTTTCTCGAAGCTGCCCATCAGGTTATCTGGACTCGCGGACAGTTGTCCTCGTATAAATTGATCATTTTCTGGATTCGATTTGCATCGGGCGCGAGTCCTGCACGCCGCGAAGGATACCTTCGAAGAAAAGAAGGCTTTCTCGAATGTGCTCATGCCAGTAAGCCCACTCGTGCTCCCCGTCGAATTCGGCGTAGCTGTGAGGGATTTCCCTGGCGTCGAGTTCCTGGTGGAAACGCCGGTTGCCGCCGATCAACGGGTCGCTCGTGCCGCAGTCAAACCTCAATGGGGGCAGAATATTACGATTTTCCTTGATCCACGAAAGGATGTCCGCGTCTGCAGCGTCGATTTCTTTAGTGGGAAATGCTTCAAATGCGAACTGCGACATCTCCTCGACGCGCGTGATCGCCGAGTGTGCAGAGATCCCACGAAAGAGATTCGCGTGCTTCGCCCCAATTCGAAGGGCGCCGTAACCGCCCATCGATAGGCCGGAGATGAACAGTGGCGAGTCTTGATCAACACAGCCAAAGCTTCGGGTCACTCCCTCGACGAGGTCTTCCGTGATCCATTTCTCATAGTCTCGCCCCGAATGGCGAAGATAAGCGCTGCCATCCTGAAAGAGGCCGTCAGATGGCGCGACGATCAGCATTGGCCGCATCCGGGATTTCGTAATGAGATCCGCTGCTATCTTGTGCGCGCCTCCCTTGAAGAACCAGGCCCAATGGCTGTCGTAGACGCCGTGAAGCAGGACAACCATCGGAACAGACTGAAGGGACTCAACGCCGCGCGGCACGAAGACACTGACATCGCCTCGTCCACCCAGCGCCGGGCTGTAGAGGGTCAGGAATCGGATGGAGGTGCACTCAAACTGAGGGTCTGAAACGGCAATCGTTCGAATGCCGGCGGCGGGCTTAGTTGGAGCCATTCGGGATCAGAACTCCCTTTGCATTGATGCCTTGCTTCATATGCTCAAATGCTTCCGCAAGATCCGAGAGCGGATAAGTGCGTGTCACCATCTCGTCGAGCTTAAGACGTCTCTGTTGATAGAGTGAAAGCAAAACAGGGAAATCGACAAAGGGACGACACTGTCCGTAGAGCGGATTGATATAGCGTTTGTCCCATTCAAAGAGTTCCATGTCCACCGGCACTACCTGCTCAACGCCACTTACCGCTACGGCAGTTCCTCCATTGCGGACCATCGACAAGGGCGATGCGCCGAGTTCTGGGACAGCCGTGCACTCGAAAGCGTAGTCGGCGCCACGCCCGGTCATCTGTTTCACCTGTCCCGCTGCGTCGCGCAGCCCAACATCCTTGCGGCTGGCGAGGATCGTGTGTGTTGCGCCGAACTGACGGGCAAGAGCCAACCTGTTGGGGTTAACGTCGATCGCAATAATCATGCGAGCGCAGGCATGCACGGCCCCTTGAATCACACTCAGGCCCACTCCCCCCGCACCCAATACGACGACCGAGCTACCCTTCTCCACGCGCGCCGCATTCACCACTGACCCGAATCCGGTCATGACGCCACATCCAAGGATCGCAGCCGAAGGAAAGGGAATCTCCACGTCGATTCGAACAGCAGCCTGCCAGGGCACGATGGCGTGAGTAGCCATCGTCCCGAGATTGAAGGAGGCGTTCAGAGGCTCATTGCCGCAGTGGAAGCGCTCATCCGGAACAGTCGGCTTTTCCTCGCAGATGTTCTCCGCGCCACGCCTGCACTGGAAGCAATTGCCGCATGGGATAGCCCAGTTCAACAAGACGCGGTCGCCCGGTTGCACACTGGTCACGCCTTCGCCAGATGCGACGACTACGCCGGCGCCTTCGTGGCCGACAATCATTCTTCGTTTCCACGAGAGTGAATCGAAGTCAGTGTGGCAGACACCGCTGGCCTTGATCTCGACGAGCACCTCGCCGGGATGTGGATCTCCCAGTTGAAGTTGCGTCAGCTCGAAATGACCCTGACCATCGGTGACAATTGCGGTTGCGGTAGTGGGCATGTCAGGAGATCAGGAAACAACTTCCTTCAGATCAGCTCGCGACTTCTCATAGGTAGTGTCATAGACAAGTAGATTCGGATCAGGCTCGACGCCCTGGTTCTCGCAGGCTGCACGATAAATTTCAGGCCACCAGTTTCGATGTTCCGTCAGGCCGTCTTCTTTCCATTTTTTCCAATCGACCAGTATTTTGGACCAGGCCTTGTCGCCAAAGGCTATTGCTTCCGTTTGCGATCCTATCTCCGACACAATCCAGTCACGACCGATCTTGGCATGCAGCACTTCGTCCGCCCAGTCATAGTCCTGAATCATCGCCGAAAGAGGATTGGCGGAGGCTACTGCGACCTCCCACTCATATTGCTTGCCCGTCTTCCGAGGCATAAGCCCTTGCTCGATGGTGTAGAGCACTCCATGCCGTTCCTGAGCAGTGAGCATAGTGTTGAGGCCGAGTGACCAGGTGAAGTTGAAAGGAATCCTCGTCCAGTCAATCCCCAGGGAAACAAATCCAAGCTCGCCCATCATCGCGTGACGCGCCTCATCCC
>Ga0335083_10009547_pt1 | contig 11762 bp, 9 predicted proteins | sample Lox_Sample_42_FD_206716 | JGI IMG/M metagenome (GOLD analysis project Ga0335083, IMG submission 206716) | Soil microbial communities from Loxahatchee National Wildlife Refuge, Florida, United States - Lox_Sample_4.2 | ecosystem: Environmental > Terrestrial > Soil > Wetlands | place: USA: Florida... | reverse complement strand
GCTTCGGCGAAATTCGGATCGGCAGCCAGTGCCGCCTCCACGTGCGGCTGCGCGGCGGCATATTGCCCCTGCGTATTCAGCAGATCGGCATACCCGAATTGTGCCGGCGCGTAATCGGCGTGCATCCCGAGGGCGCGCTCGAAATACCACGTCGCATTCGGAATGTCCGGCGGCTCCTTCCACGACAGCGTGTGCGCCAGGTTGGTCACCGCCTCGACGTTGTCCGGGCTGATGCGGACGGCTTCCCGAAAAGCAGCCTCGGCGCGCGCCATATCCTGCCCTTGCGCCGCGAGCAGCCCGAGGCTGTTGTGCGCTTCGGCAATCTCCGGATCGAGCGCCAGAGCCTGCCGCAGCGCCGCCGCAGCCTCCGCCCCGCGATTTTGATGCAGCAGCAACTGGCCGTACTCGTGCCAAACCTCGGCATTTCGCGGCGCGGCGACCGTCGCGCGGCGGAGCAATTCCACGGCCCGCGCGCCTTGCCCGGATTCATCCAGCGCCAATCCGAGCTTCTGCTGCGCGTAGAGCCATGCGCCGTTACGGCGCACCGCCTCCTCGTATAGCGGAACCGCCTTGGCCGGTTGGCCGCTGTCGCGCCAGGCGTCTGCCGCCAGCAGGTAGAACTCCGCGCGCGCCGGCTGCCCGGACGCAATCAGCGCGGCCAGCCGAGGCAGGCCGTCTTTCAGATTATTCTTCTGCCATACCTGCGCCACGGCATTGTAGAGATCGTCATTCGCCTGCGCGCCGCCGATGGCATACGGCATCACCGGCCCGTGATACATATCGGCATCGGTATCGTGGCGCTCGGCGCGCTCCGCCAGGCGATCGCCCGCGGGCACGGCGCGGCGGATGTAGTGATCGGTCATCGCCACGTGGACGACGTCATCGGTGCGGCGCTTGGGCATGTGGCAGCCGACGCAGCCGGTTTGCGCGACGTGCCTGCCGGCGGCGACCACGGCATCGAACGCGGCCGCATGGCACTTGCGGCAGGTGGCGTTGTATTGCGCCTCGGCTTCCGCCCCGTGGCCGACGTCGTGCGGGTTGTGACACGTCGTGCAGGTAAGGGCGCCACTGCTCTTCAGAAAACAAGCCGATTTTCGCAGCCGGTAGGCGGCGCCCGCGATTTCGAATTTATCGTCGCGCCCCGCGCCTGCCGGATGATCGTAGAACAGTTCGAACGACGCCAGCGGCTCGCCCGGCCGGTAGGAGAACGCGCCGCGCGTATACCGCACAATCGAATGTGGAAACTGAAAACTGGTCGTCTCCAGGTGGCACTGCATGCAGACGTCCATCTGGCGGTCGGGGGCCAGTCGCGCGGGATTGACGATCGCGGCGCGTATGGCTTCCGGCTTCGCTCCCGGCGTCCGGACCGCTGCCAGATGCCGGCTGCCCGGACCGTGGCAGCGCTGGCAGTCGATCCCTTCGGGTAACGAGCCGCTGAAGACCGGATCGGCGCCGAGAACGTCGTTCGAGGCCGGAATCTGCGGATAGCCGTTGTGGCAGAACATGCAATCGTAGGTGATTTCGCGGCGCGATCCCGGCTGATCTGGACGGTCATATCCGGGATTCATCGCCCAATAACCGCCCTTTTCCGCGTACCAGCCGAGCGGCAGTTCCACCAGAGTGCCGCGCGCCGTGCGGTGCAGGTACGTGCGCGCGTGATTCCCCGATCCCATCACATAATCAATCGACTTCTCTTCGACGTTGGTTTCTTTGCCGTCCGGTCCGGCCTGAAAGCGGCGCTGATAGTAACGGCCGTCGCGCAGTGTCATGGTGACGTGCGTGCCGGACGGCTGGTGGTAGTAGCTGTTGTGGACGGTGTAATCCTCCACCTGGTTCGCCGGCGATGGACGATAAAAGGACCGGCCCATGCCGGTTTTGCGGTAGCTTACCGCGATGGCCGCGTGGCAAGCGGCGCAGAGTTTGGGGTCGACATAGGTTGCGGCGCTCGAAGGCGGCTGCGCGGGGGCCGGTTGCGGAGCCTGCCAGGCCAATGCCGCGGCGGCGCCCGAAATCAGCAAAGCAACGGCGCGCCCCATGACTTTCACTTCGCAAGCCGGCGGAGAAACTCGGTATCGCCTTCCAGAAAATCGAAGGATGCCAGGGTCTCCCGCGGCTCCCATCGCAGATCATGGAAGATTCGATTGCGTGGCTCGCCGCGCGATTCGGTGACGCGCAGAAAGATCAGCTCGATGGGATTCTTGCCGGGATAGCTATAAAAATACCGGGAGATTTCGGTGCTTGCGGAGACTTCGAGGTCGAGTTCCTCGGCCAACTCGCGTTTCAGGGCCTGCTCCGGCGTCTCCCCCGCCTCGACCTTGCCGCCGGGAAATTCCCATTTCAGCGGGTGCGATTGCGTGGCCTGCCGCTGTCCAATCAGGATGCGCCCATCGCGTTCGAGGATCGCGGCCACCACCTGAACCATGCCAATATTGGAGCATAAGATGTATTCCGAGCGGTTGCTGGATCATTTTCAAAACCCGCGCAACGTGGGCGAACTCGGTCCGCCGGCGGTAGTGATCGAAGCGTCCAATCCGGCTTGCGGCGACATCCTGCGCCTATGGGCGCGCTTCGAAGCCGGGCGCATCGTCGACGTGCGCTACAAAGTCCGCGGGTGTACGGCGTCGATTGCCGCCGGATCGGCTTTGACCGAGTGGCTAATGGGGAAATCGCGGGAAGAAATGCGCGCATTCCGGCCATCGATCATCGAAGATGCGGTCGGCGGCCTCCAGCCCGAGTCGAAACACGCCGGCGTGCTCTGCGCCGACGGCGTAAAAAAACTGCTGGCGGCGTGAAAAAAACGGTCAATCCCGGCATATAATCAGTGGACATGAAAAAGAATTACAGACCTGTTTTTCTTGTATTGGCGTCATTTGCCTGTCTGGCAGTGGCGGCGACCGCGCAGAATCCTCCGGTCAAGAAAGTACCGCCGCGCCCGGTGACCAGCATCAGCGGCAAGGACGTCTACAAGGATTATTGCGCCGCCTGTCACGGGCTCGATGGCAAAGGCAACGGACCGGCTGCGCCGTCGTTGAAACAGCATCCCGCCGATCTCACGCAGATAGCCCGGCAACACGGCGGCAAGTTCCCCGAAGATCAGTTCATCAATATCTTGAACGGGTCCGGAAGCATGTCGGCCCACGGGTCCGCCGACATGCCCATTTGGGGATCGGTATTCCGCAACACCAGCAGCGACCTGAGCCTGGCGCAAAGCCGCATTCACTCGTTGCTGAATTACATCGAGGAAATGCAGGCGAAGTAAGTAGAACGGGGAGATCCAACGCCAGCCGGGCCGCAGCCGTCGAAAAACCGGCCATCCCTTCTGCGTCGTATACTGACCCCTGTGAAACCCCTGCTTCCGTTCGTGCTTTTCGCGTCTCTGGCGTTCGCTCAGTACGACGTCGTGATCCGCAACGGCCACATTATCGACGGCACGGGATCGCCGTGGTATGCCGGAGACCTGGCGATTCGCTCCGGCAAAATCGCCGCTATTGGCCGCCTGGATGGCGCCGTTGCGAAGAAGACCATCGACGCGCGCGGCATGGTGGTGGCGCCCGGCTTCATCGACATGCTCGGACAATCCGAGGTCACCATCCTGGTGAATCCGCACCTGCCCTCGAAAATCTACCAGGGCATCACCACCGAAGTCACCGGCGAGGGCGGATCGATTGCGCCGCAGAACGACGCCGTGGTCAAGCTCGACCACGTCACCTGGGAACACTACGGCATCAAACCCGACTGGACCACGTACGCCGGATATTTCGCCCGTTTGCGCAAGCAGGGAATGGGCATCAACCTCGCCAGCTACGTAGGCGCGACGCAGGTGCGCCGCGTGGTGGTGGGCGAGGAAGATCGCGCGCCCACCGCGGCCGAGCTCGACCGCATGAAGGCGCTGGTGCGCGACGCCATGCGCGATGGCGCGGTCGGCGTCTCTACGTCGCTGCAATATGCGCCCGCGCCGTATGCCAAGACCGAGGAATTGATCGCGCTCGCCTCCGAAGCGGCGAAGGGCGGCGGAATCTACGCTTCGCACATTCGCGATGAAGGCAACGGCATCGACGCCGCCCTGGACGAGGCGTTCCGCATCGGACGCGAAGCCAAAATTCCGGTTGAAATCTGGCACCTGAAGGCCGCCGGGAAGGCCAATTGGGGGCGCATGCCGGAAATCATCAACCGCATCGATGCCGCGCGCAAATCCGGCGTAGACGTAGCGGCCGACACCTACGCCTACACCGCGGGGTTCAATAGTTTTTCAGCGATCATCCCGCCGTGGGCTCACGAAGGCGGCGACAAAAAGCTCATCGAGCGGCTCAAGGATCCGGCCATGCGCGCCCGCATCCGGAAGGAAATGGAATCCAAGTCCGGCGATTGGAATAACGAGTGGCAGCAGGTGGAAGGGCCGCAAAGTTTTCTGATCGGCGCCGTGCAGAACCCCAAACTACTGCCGGTGCAGGGAAAGACCGTCGCCGAGATCGCCAAACTCTGGAACAAGGACCCGATCGACACGGTTTTCGACCTCCTGATCGAGGACGAAGCCTTCACGGAATCCGCCATGTTCATCATGTCGGAGCCGGACGTCGTACTGGCTCTCCAGCAGCCGTGGGTGTCGGTCTGCAACGATTCGCAAGGCACTTCGCCCGACGGCCTTTTGGGCAAGGAGCATCCGCACCCGCGAGCCTATGGCGCCTTCCCGCACATTCTGGCCAAGTACGTCCGCGAGGAGAAAAAGCTGACGCTCGAAGACGCCATTCGCAAGTTCACGTCCCTCCCTGCGGGACGCATGCGCTTTGCCGACCGCGGCGTCCTCAAAGCCGGCATGTGGGCAGACATCGTCGTGTTCGACCCGGATACGATCCGCGACGTCGCGACCTACGCCGAGCCCAACCAGCTATCGGAAGGTATGCGGTTCGTTCTGGTCAACGGCGTTCCGGTGATCGAGGAAGGCAAGATGACCAACGCCTTGCCGGGGATGGTGGTGAAACGGTAGGACAGGCGATCGATTATCGTCGCCCGTCCAAGTTTCTCCTGTCCGGAGCCGCGCGATCTGAAACCACCTACTGCTTGTCGTACACAGCTTTGTACTTCTCGGCCGTACCCGTGGCGCCGCCCGATTCGGTGAGCGTCTTCCCATCGGCGGACACCGCATACGTCGACTTGTATAGCGCCTTCCCGTCTTTCTTCGACGTCATTTCGAACCCATTGGCGCCGGACTTGCTCAGCACTACCGTCCAGCCCGCCCCTAAAGTGGGGCCGCTGCAGGCGTGGTCCTTGCCGTCGAATTTGCATTCGCAGGTCATATTGATGTCGACCACCTTAATCGTCAGTCCGTCGGTCCCGACCGGCGTCAACTCCAACACACTGGGCGAGCTGGATTTCAAGTTCTTGGTCTTCCACTTACCAAACAAACCCGAGGCGCCGGAAACGCGCTGCATCACAGTCGTGTCGTCGATGGCTTCTCCGTTGGGCTTCGTGCCTTTGGAGTTTACAGTCAGTGTCTTGCCGTCGGCCGATACCGTCATGGTGTCGGTCGTGACGAGCTTTCCGTTGATCTTCTGTTCGACCGTCCAGGTATTGGCGTTGACGCTCTTCCACGCCCCCGTTCCGCCCCAGGGATTCGGATAATCTTTTCCATCCGTCTTGAACTTGAACGTCAACCCGTCCGCGGTGCCTTGTATCTCCCCGCTATTGAGTTGTTCATACGTAACCGTGGTTTCGCCAAAATCGCTTTTAGCGGGATTCATTTTCCATTTGCCGGCATATGGAGCTTCAGCGGCCGTCAGGGCCACAGCAGCCGCGGCAATCAGAAACAGAGATTTCGATGCATACATCGTGAATCACCCCTTTCGGGGAGATTATAGGCGATGACGAATCAGGTGTCACCCGGCCCCCGGAATCGCCTGGGCCGCGCTTACTGCATCCGAAGCGCCGCTACCGGGTCCAGCCGCAAAGCCCGCCATGCCGGCGCCGCCGCCGATGCCAGGGTCACCAGCAACGTAACCACCGCCGCGCCGAGGTACACTTGCGGATCCGCCGGGCTCACCTCCACCAGCATCGCCGACGCCAGCCGCGCCAATATCGCCGCCGTGACCGATCCCGCCGCCAGCCCCGCCAGCGCGAACATCATCCCTTGCCTCAGGACCAGCCCCATGATGTTGTCGGGACGCGCCCCCAAAGCCATGCGTATGCCGATCTCCGCGGTCCGCTGCGCCACCGAGTACGCCATCACCCCATACAGCCCGACCGCTACGAGCAGCAGGCCCAGACCGCTCAGCACACTCAGCAGGCTGGCCGCGATCTTGGCGCCGAAGAGCGATCCGGCAATGTACTCCGTCATCGGTTCGGCATCGAAAATCGTGACCGACGGGTCGATCGCGGCGGCTTCCCGGCGTATCGCGGCAATCGCGGCTTTAACCGGCCCCGAGGTCCTCACGTGGAACGTCAGCCCGTATTCCGGCCGGTAAACCTGGCGGATGGGGACGTAGAAGAACGGCTGCGGGCCCTCGATGAGTTGCCCGTACTTGATGTCCTTAACGACGCCGACGATCCGGAACCAGGCGCCCCATCCATGCACTTTGCGGCCCAGCACGGTGCGCGTGCCGATGAACCGCCGGACGAATTCCTGGTTCACGATCACAACACCTTCCTGCACTCCGCCCTGGTCATGCAAATCGAAGTCGCGGCCTTCCAACAACGGGATCTTCATCGATGCGAAATATCCCGGCGAGACCAGGTCGCGGTAGATTTTCATATTCTCTTTCGGCCCCGGAGTGTAGCCTTCGATCTCGAGGTCTTCCCAGTTGCCGCCGCGAAATCCCAGCGGGACCGAATCCTCGTAGCTGACCGCGGTCACACCCGGCTGCCGCTCGAGTTGTTCGCGCAGGCGAAGGCAGAACGCGTCGGTTTGCTGCCGCGTGTAGGCCGTGGTTGAAAAATCGAATTGCGCCAGCGCCACACCTTCCGGCACGAAGCCGGGGTTGATGGCTCGAGTCGCCTGAAAACTCTTCAGAAACAGGCCGGCGCCAATCAGCGCCACCGCCGAAAGCGCCACTTCCGACGTCACCAGCACCGCCCGCAGCCGATGCGTTCTCTGTCCGCTCGATACCGCGGAGCGGCCGCCTTCTTTCATCATCTCGTTCACATCGGCGCGCATGGTGCGCAGCGCCGGCGCGATGCCTGCGAGAAGCGTCACCACCACCGCCATGGCCGCGCTGAACGCAAACACCTGCCCGTCCACCGGCGGCGCCAGCATTGTCGGCGTCGAGACACCGGGGAGCAGCCAGGAAAGCGCGCCGCCCAGCCAGACCGCCAGCAACAGCCCGCACGCGCAGCCGGCGACGGATACCATCAGCATCTCGGTAAGCAGTTGCCGTGCCAGACGAGCCGGACGGGCACCCAGGGCCAGGCGGATGCTGAATTCTTTCATGCGGCCGGTGGCCCGCGCCAGCAGGAGATTTGCCAGATTGCCGCAGACAATCAGGAGCACCACCCCGCCCGCGCCCATCAGGATCACCAGCGGCGTCAGCAGGACCGACTGCGTGCCGAAATGGGATTGCCACACCGCCAGCACGGTCGCCTGCACGCCTTGGTTGGTGTCGGCGTCGGCCACCTCCATCCGTCGCGACAGCGCCTGCACTTCGGCCCGCGCCTGCGCTATCGTGACGCCCGGCGCCAGCCGCGCCATCACGGTGAAGTTGCGGGTTTTCCGGTCGCGCAGCATCCACGTTCCGGTATGGGTCAACTGCCCGTACATCGTCAGCGGCATCCACATCTGGTACGACAGTCCAGCTTGTGTGCCGTGGAACGCTTCGGGGACAACCCCGATGATCGTGAATGGCGTCTGATTGATGCGCAGGGTCGCGCCGATAGCGCCGGGATCGGACCGGTAGCGGCTCTTCCAGTATCCGTGGCTGATCACTACCACGGCGTGCGCGTTCTGCGTGTCGTCGCGCTCCTGACCGGCGAAGAAGCGGCCCGCTTCAGGCTGCACGCCCAGCAGGTCGAAAAAGTTGCCGGTCACCGCTTCGCCCCAGACCATCTCGGTGGCGGGGGCGTCGCCCACCGAAAAGACTCCGGAGCCGCGCGCGGTCACCTGCGTTACCAGGCGCAGGTAGTCGCGGAAATCAGTGAAATCCAGATACGACGTCGTCAGCGGCTCGCCGTTGGTCGTTCGATTTTCGATTGCCACAACCCGATCCGGCTGTCGCGCCCCGGGCAGCGGGTTCAGCAGCGACGACCGGATCCAGCTGAAGACCGTCGTGTTGGCGCCGGCGCCAACCGCGATGGTGAGAACCGCCACGAGTGTGAACCCGGGGCTGCGGAGCAAAGTTCGAAGACCGTAACGGAAATCCTGCGCCAGAGTACCCATGGCGGCGATAGTAGCATTTGCGGCTCCGCGATAACCGGTTGAGCCCCAATGACCCTGCGCAACCGGCTGAGCCGTTGATGTTCATTTCCGGGACGCCCCGGACACGGCGGTCACCCAACGCGCGTAACAATTCCTTCGTCGCCGTCGACGCGGATTTTCTCACCCTCGCGCACCTGGCGCAGAATTCCGGGAACATTCACCACGGCCGGCAGCCCGAATTCGCGCGCCACGATCGCGCCGTGACTCAGATATCCACCCGATTCCATGACCACCGCCGACGCCCGCACGAAGAGCGGCGTCCAGCCGGGGTCGGTTGCCGGCGCGATCAGAATGTCTCCCGAAACCAGATTCGCTCCGTCTCCAGGACCCAGCACCACCCGCGCCGCTCCCGCCGCCCGGCCCGACGCAACCGGCGTGCCGCGCCATACACCCTCCGCCGACGCGTGTTCCCGCACGTCCGCCGGCGCCGCGCCGCCGTCACCGGCGATCACATCGGGCGCTTCTTCGCGCAGCCAGGTTTCCCGGCGCGCGCGCCGGTCTTTCGCCAACTCGCGCGCCCCGCGGCCATCCCAAAACCCCTCGAACCAGCTTCGTCCGTCGACGCCGGCCAGGTCGAGCGCCTGTTGCGGATCGTCGAGAAGACCTCCTGCCACGAATCGGCGGCCGACCTCCAACGTGATGCGCCGCGATGGCAGCACGCCGGCTACCAGGGCCGATTTCGCCAGCTCGCGCACCGCAAACCCGCGGCGCATTCCGCGCGCCATCCAGCGGACCAGAGGCCATAACAGCGGACGCCTCTTGCGGATTTCGCGCTCCGCCGCCTGCCGCCGTTCTCTCGCCGCCGCGCGCACGTCCGGCCCCAAGCCGCCGGCGATCTGATTGCGAATCTGTTCGAACAGCGGCGAAGGGTCTTCCACCCAACGCGGATACCACATGTCGGTTTCGATATTGGCGCGATGTCCGAACTGCTCCAGAAAGCTCTGGAATGCCCGGCGGAAGGCCGAATCGGCAGGTAGATTGGCCCAGGGCACACCATCCGCCGATCGCAGCCATTCGTTTGCCGCCGAGTCCTCTTGCGCGGCGCGCGCCAGTTCACGAATCTGGTACCCCTGCTCCGCGCTGGTTACGGCGTCGGAGCCGGCGCACAAAGCATCCAGCAGCGCGGTCGCGCGATCGGGAATGACCCGCTTCAAAATTTGCTCCAGTGGCGTGCGCCATCGGCCCACTGCGGAGTTAGCCAGGCCGGCCAGCGGCGACATCTTCAATTGTTCCTGATAGAGCGTCTCGACCAAGGCGCGCAATTCGTCTTTGCTCTTGCGGTCCAACGGCTCATCTGCCAGCCGCCGCATGCGCGCGATGTGCTCCTGAATCGTAGCCGTGTTTTTCTTTTCGAAACCTATCAATGCCCGAAAGAGCCGAAGCGCGGCTTTCTTACGCCGTTTTCCCTCGGGTCCATCCAGCGGATTCCCCTCCGGAACTTCGATCTTCGCCTGGTGGCCGCCGATGGCGCGTATCGTCTCTTCCGGCGGCAGGCCAAACCCATCGAACAATGCCCACTGAATGAACGCGAAATCGAAGTAGGCTCGCCCGTGAAAGCGGCGCACCAGTTCCGGCCCATTCTCCAGCGCATATCCCCCGGCGTGCAGGCCGGCGAAAGCGACTGTGAACACGATTTCCTGCAATCCGCTGTAGGCAAGCTCACAGGGCGCACCCGGACTTGAATCCTTCAGATTCCCCCGCGACCAGATTTGCGGAAGCCGCAGCAGGTCTTTCGGGCCGCAGCGCGGCAGCGCCGTGATCGGCCGCGCCTGAACGATCCAGAGCGCCTTGCCATCGTGCGCCCATTCGACATCCTGCGGATCCTGTCCCTCGCCCAGCGCCCACTGGACTCGCTGCACCGCGTACGCAAGTTCTTTCAATTGCCGCGCTGATTGAAACGGCGCAGCATCGCCGGACTCATCGACTACCGGCCGCCCGTGATCCATCCCTATCACGAATCGCCGCGGCGTCACCCGTCCGCTGACGACGGCATCGCCCAACCCGGGCGCCGCATCGATTACAATCCGGTCGCGCCGTCCGCTTTGCGGATCCGCGGAAAACGCCACGCCGGCGCAGCGCGGCTCCGCCGACCCCTCGGCCGCTACCATCCGGCAGATTACGACGGCGCATTCCACGTCTCCATCGGTGAATCCCATCCTCTCGCGATAGGCGCGGGCCTGCGGCGTCCTCAACGACTGGTAGCAATCCAGGATCGCGCGCTCGATCGCCTCCACACCGCGCACGTTCAAGGCACTGCGATGAATGCCGGCGAACGACGCGCGGGCGGAGTCTTCGGCCGTCGCGCTCGACCGCACCGCCAGCGCGTCGTCCAGAAGTCCGTGCGATTCCAGAAACCGCCGCACCGCGGCGCGAACCGGGTCCGGAAGGCTGGTTCCGCCGTCGCGCATCGCCAGCCGGTAAGCCTCCGCGGTAAGAACGCCGCCATCCGGCACGCGAAATCCGTAGCGCGCCAGCCGGCCCAGGTTATAGCCCTTGCCGCCGCAGACCGCCGGACCCGCTCCCACGGCTTCCGCCCACGCCAGCATCATCGCGCCAACCCCTCCAGAAAGACCTTCCAGACCCTCTCCATGGCCGGCAGCAACGCTCCCCGCTTGCCCTTGCGCGCCCACAGGATGATATGCGGAAGCATCGCGCCCACCAGGGTCAGCGCCAGTTCGGAGGCATCCACGTCATCGCGGATCTCGCCCCGCTGTTGCGCGGCGGCGAACGCGCGGGCGAAGGCCATCCGCATCGAGGGCTCGCCGGTCTTCGCCGGGTGCGCCAACGCCACCGAGATGGCTTGCGGCGCCATTTTCCGGTCTTTCTCGAATCCGTGCGTCATCGCCCGGAGCAGGCCTTGGGCTAGAGCCAGCGGCGGAAAGCCTTCGGCAAGCCTCCGTTCCACTTCCGCCACCGTCGCCGATTCATGCCTTCGGATCAGCGCCAGCAGGATCTCCGCTTTTGTCTCGAAATGTTGGTAGAACGTGCCCTTGGCCACATTCGCCGCCGCCGTGATCTCCTCCACGGCGGTCCCGTCAAAGCCATTTTTACGAAACCGTTTCTCCGCAGCGTCCAGGATCGCTGTCCGCGTCGCCGCCTTCCGTTCCGATTGCGTCGCCATCCTTAATGACCGAAGTATAATAATATACCACAGTCATTTTCTGGCCCGCGCCGGTGGCGCGCGGACTCCCGCGTGCCGCGCCGGCACTCATTCCGGCGCATGTGGCCGCCAGAGGCAAGAACTCTCCGAAGCGCGCTATCATCGCCCTCATACACCGGAACCTTCTTATGGACCTCAAAAAGCTCCGCGCCTGGTGGTTTCACAAACAAGCTCTCGATGGGCGCCTTCGCGGCCAGAACC
>Ga0335083_10009546_pt1 | contig 11763 bp, 8 predicted proteins | sample Lox_Sample_42_FD_206716 | JGI IMG/M metagenome (GOLD analysis project Ga0335083, IMG submission 206716) | Soil microbial communities from Loxahatchee National Wildlife Refuge, Florida, United States - Lox_Sample_4.2 | ecosystem: Environmental > Terrestrial > Soil > Wetlands | place: USA: Florida... | reverse complement strand
AGGAGAAGGTTGATCATGCCGACGAGGGCGCCCGCATCGTCGATACGGTGCTGAAGGGCACCGGATTCCCGATGGCCAAGATCGACGCCGTCCGGGCGGCGATCCGCACGCACATGTTCGACCGTACCCCGGTGGGGCCGGAGTCGACGTACCTGCACGACGCCGACGCCCTCGACTGGCTTGGCGCGATCGGCGTCGCCCGCATCGTCGCGCTGGTCGATCCGAACGGCGGCAATCCGGATGGGCCGAAGGCGGTCGCCATGCTCGATGACAACCTGGCGCACGTGCCGAAGGGCGTCGTTTCCCCCGCCGGTCGCGCCTTGGTCCCGGCGCGTCAGGCGGAGCTCGCGCAGTTCCTGAAGGATCTGCGCCGGGAATCCAGCGACCTGAAGACGCTCTAGGCCAGTCGGGCCCCGGAGCGGCACGTTTCGCTCCCGGCTCACGCACTCGACGCATCGTGAGCGCGACGCAACACGTCACCGGCGGCCTTGTCGCCGCCGTTTCGGCAACGCTCTCGGCCCGTCCGGACGCGATCGTGCTCCACGGCGACGCCACGCTCGCCGGGCGCGACATACTCGAGAGCGTTGAGCGCTACGCCGCGGCGCTGGCCGCGCTCGGCGTCGGCGCGGGCGACCGCATCGTCGTCCAGGCCGAGAAGTCGATCGCGCAGGCCCTGCTGTATCTCGCTGTCCTGCGCGTCGGCGCGGTGTTCGTGCCCTTGAACCCGGCCTACAGCATCGCCGAGACGGAGTACTTCATCCGCGACGCGGAGCCGGTGATCGTCGTCTGCGACCCGCGTCGCGCGGACGACCTCGCGCCGCTCGCCAGTGAGGTGCGCGGCCGACTGTTGACCCTCGGCGGCTCCGGGCACGGCACGCTGGCCGATGCGGTCGCCGGTAGGCACGGCCCGGCCCCGCCGCTCGCACTGACGGACTCGGACCTTGCCGTCATCATCTACACCTCGGGCACGACCGGACGCTCGAAGGGCGCGATGCTGACGCACGGCAATCTCCTCGCAAACGCGCGCGCGCTGATCGAAACCTGGCGCATCGGCCCGGCGGACGTGCTGCTGCACGCCTTGCCCCTCTTCCACATCCACGGGCTCTTCGTCGCCTTCAACACGCTGCTTCTGGCCGGCGGCCGAATCCGGTGGCTGCGGGCGTTCGAGCCCGAAGCCGTGATTCGCGAGCTGCCCGCGTCGACGATATTCATGGGCGTGCCCACGTATTACACGCGACTCCTGGCGGCGGAGGGCTTCTCGCGCCCGGTGACGACCGCGGTCCGGGTATTCGTCTGCGGATCGGCTCCGCTCCTGCCGCAGACGTTCCGCGAATTCGAGGCGGTAACCGGCCAGCGCATCGTCGAGCGCTACGGGATGTCCGAGTGCGGGATCATCTGTTCGAACCCCATCGACGGGCCGCGCCGTCCGGGCGCCGTCGGCCGTCCGCTCCCGGGCGTCGAGCTGCGCATCGTCGATGAGCGCGGACAGGCCGTGGCGCCGGGAGTTGCGGGCGGTATCGAGGTCCGCGGGCCCCACGTCTGCCACGGCTACTGGCGTCGCCCGCAGAGCCGGGCCAGCGATTTCCGTCCCGACGGCTACTTCATCACGGGCGACATCGGCGAGTTCGACGCGGACGGGTACGTGCACGTCGTCGGCCGCGCGAAGGACCTCATCATCTCGGGCGGCCTCAACATCTATCCGCGCGAGATCGAACTCGTGCTCGACACGCTGCCGAACATCGAGGAGAGTGCGGTCATCGGCGTTCCCCACCCTGACTTCGGGGAGGCCGTGGTCGCGGTCGTGCAGCTGCGCGAGGGCGTGCGGGACTTTCGGGTGGCCGACCTGCTCGCCGCGGCGCGCAGCCGGCTCGCGGGATTCAAGCTCCCCAAGGCGGTCTACGTCCTCGACGAGCTGCCGAGGAACTCGATGGGCAAGCTGCAGAAGGCCGAGTTGCGAGAGCGCTACGCGGGCGCCTTCACCGCGCCGTGACGGCGGCGCACCAATCCGGGCACCGCTGACCGACAGGACCAGAGAGGCCGCGCGTGCCCACGAACCCGTCCGTCGTAATCCTGGGTGCCGGCATGTCCGGCATCTGCATGGGCATCCTGCTCAAGCGCGCGGGATTCGAGGATTTCACGATCGTCGAGCGCTCCACGGCCGTCGGCGGCACGTGGTGGGACAATGTCTATCCCGGCGTCCAGTGCGACGTCCATTCTCAACTCTACAGCTTCTCCTTCAAACCCACGCCCGACTGGTCGCGGACATTCGCGACCGGCGCCGAGATACGCGCGTACGCGGAGCGCTGTGTCGACCAGTACGATCTGCGTCGTCACCTCCGCCTCGGCACGACGCTGCGTGAGGCGCGCTACGAACCTGCTCGCGGCGGCTGGCACCTGACCACGACGGACGGCGAGTCCCTGCAGGCCCGGGTCTTCGTGTGCAGCGTGGGGCCGCTCAACCGCCCGCGGATGCCGCCGGGGCTCGCGGCGTTCCAGGGCGAGGTCATGCACTCCGCCCGCTGGAACCGCGACTTCGATTTCGCGCACAAGCGCGTGGCGCTGATCGGCAGTGCCGCGAGCGCGATACAGATCGCGCCGGAGCTCGCGACCCGCGCGGCCCGGCTGTCGATCTTCCAGCGCAGCCCCTCGTGGATACTGCCGCGACCCGACCGCACGTACGGCCATCTGGCGCGGCGGCTCCTCCGCGTGTGGCCGATTGGGCGCGCCAGTCGCTACTGGCAGTACTGGTTGCACGACGTACGCTACGCGGCCTTCCGCGGTCACGGACCGCTGTACCGGGTAATGGTCGGCCTCGCCGACCGCCACCGGGTCCGGCAGGTGCGCGATCCGCAGCTCTGCCGGTCGCTCCGTCCGAGCTACCCGATGGGCTGCAAGCGCGTACTCATCTCGAGCGGCTTCTACCCGACCCTCGGCCGCCCGAACGTCGAGCTCATCCAGGAGGCCGCCGAGAGCTTCGAAGCCGGACGCGTCGTCGGTGCGCGCGGCACCGTGCGCGAGGTCGATGCCATCGTCTGCGCGACCGGCTTCGAGGCGACGACACTCATGCCCGACTTGAGGGTCGTCGGCCTCGCCGGCCGCGAGCTCGCGAGCGCCGCGTCGGACGGCGCCGATGCGTACCGCGGCATCAGCGTGCCGGGGTTCCCGAACCTGTTCCTGCTGCTCGGTCCCAACACCGGCGGCGGCCATACCTCGGCCTTGATTCCGATCGAGGCCCAGGCGGCGTACATCGTGCGCTGTGTCCGGCGACTCGCCCGGAACCCGGGCGTCAGCCTCGACGTGAAGCGCAGCGCGGAAGAGGCGTACAACCGACGCATCCAGGACCGCCTGGCCCGCACGGTTTGGACCTCGCCGGCCTGCACCAGCTGGTACAAGACGCCGAGCGGCAAGGTCGTCGGCATCTATCCGGGCCCCGTGACCCGCTACGTGCTCGAGATGCGACGCCCGGACTTTTCGGCTTACGATTCGATCGCCATGGCTGACGATTGACGGCTTCGACGCCGAGGAGACGCTGATGCAGGTTGCCGCGGATTCGCTACTCGGTGCGTGGCGGCTCGTCGAGTGGAGCGTCGAGACGACCTCGACCGGACGCATGGCGTGGCCATTCGGCAAGAACGCGACCGGGCTCCTGATCTACGAGCCCGGCGGCTGGATGAGCGCCACGCTTTCGCAGCGCGAGCGCACGCGTCTCTCGGCCCCCAGCGTCCGCCAGGCGGACGAGCGCTCGCGGGCCCAGGTCGCCACCGAGTACCTCGCCTACGGCGGTCGCTGGTCGCTCGAGGGGACGTGCGTCGTCCACGACGTCAGCCTGTCGCTCAATCCGACGCTGCTCGACACGCGCCAGATCCGCGAGGTCTCCTTCGTCGATGGTGACCTCGTGCTCGCGGCCACCGAGACCGACGGCGGATCGGAGCGCGTGCACCGGCTCCGCTGGCGCCGCCCGTAGCGCGCCCGAGCGTTTCAGACCATACCGGGACTGAACGCACGCCCGAGGTTGGCCGCATCGACCGCCAGCGCACCCGACGGCCAGCGCGTGCGGCCGTCGGCCGATGCGCGGCGCGAGGAGCCGAGACGGATCGCCGCCGTCGAGGCGCGCGACATCTCGCGTGCGCTCACCGGCACGACCGCGACGCCCTTGAACTCGGATCGCACGTACTGCGCTACCAGGCGCGCCGACAGCGCGTCGGCGTAGAAGCCGAGCCGCACGCCGAAGAACCGCCGCGCGCCGGGCTCGGTCTCGACGGCGTACAGGAGGTAGCCGTTGAAGATCGCGAGTGAGGGGATCTTGGAGAGATCGATCGCGCCGCGGCTCCAGATCAGCTGGACGGCGTAGTGCTGCGCCTGGCGCGCCGCCGGCTCCTCGAGCGGCGGCGTCAACGGCCGCTGCGGAACGGCATCGGCCGGTCGCAGCACCGGCGGCGCGGGTGGCGGCGGCGCCGAGTTGAGCGACGGTGCGTCATCGAGCATCGAGCGCGTGTGCGTGGCCGCTGGTGGAACCAGCCGGACGGCCGGCTTCGATCGCGGCGCCGCGCTCGGCGTCGCCGCCACGGCCGCGGGCCGGGCGGCGGCAGGCGCGGGAGCCGGCACCGCGGGGCGTGGAGCCTCCGCGGCGGCCTTCTCGACCGGGCGCAGGATGCTGAATCGCGCCATCGCGGTGTCATCGAGCGAGCCGAGGTTCGACTGCGGGGCGAGCGCGACCATCGCGGCGGGATAGCTCTCGCGTACGAGCGGGAGCGCGCGCTCCGCCGCCGCGGCGCTCGGGAAGTAGCCGATGTGCAGCCGGAAGCGCTCACGGCCGTCCTCGACCGTGCGCGAGCGGAAGATCGCGAGGCCCGCGAGTTCCGGTGCGGATGGCGCGCGCAGTGGAATCGGCGCCACCGACGACACGAGCGTGATGACGTGCAGCGGCGCCGCATCGTCGGCGACGCCGTCCCAGCCGACCGGACCCTTGGTATTGGCCGTGCTGCCCGTGTCGGTCACGAAGCCAAAAGACTCAGTACGTTTGTTCATCGCAAGTCCCCCGCGACAAGAGATCGCTCCCATGCACCGGTCGTCGGGGATTGCCTGTCAGCGCAGTGCGCGAGCCCTGTGGTGTGGCCGCGCCCGCTGTCTCCGGCGTGCGCGCCAGAACGGCGGGCGCACTGCGGAGCTCGACTGTGGCAACCCCGCTATCGTTGGACGGCGTCCCGACGACCGGTGGCTTTGCGTCCCCGCCTTTCGACGGGTTTGCCGTTTACACGTCACAAACTATGCACGTCCGCCCGCTGTGACGCAATCGGCAAGCGATTCGGCCCCGCTTGGGCCGCTCTCTTGCGGGTTTTCATCACTTTTGTCGCCAAAAGGTGTCATAACGCCGCGTGGTGCCGTGCCGCACTTGCGCTCACACATCAGGAAGGACTCGCCATGCAGATTGCCGTCGACATCAGCCTCTATCCGTTGAGCGCCGACTACGTGCCACCGATCAAGGCGTTCATCGAGCGGATCGGCCGGCACCCTCGCCTCAGCTTTGAATACAACTCGCTGAGCACCCAGGTCCGCGGCGAACTCGACGACGTGTTCGCGGCGCTGAAGGCGGAAATCGGCGCGACGTTCGCTGGCCCCGACCGCGCCGTGGTGGTCCTCAAGATGGTCGGCGGAGCCCCGCAAGCACCCGCGCGCTAGCCTTCGCCCGGCCGATGGCCCGGCCACCGACCCTACGACCTGCCCGCAATTTGGCCATCGCGACGGCCGTCGGGCTCGTAAGCGGTGCCTGCGTCACAGTTTGCCGGGCCAACCCTTGGATAAGGTTAAACGGACGACCCTGGCGAGGATGCCGGGGTCCTGTCCATTTTCGTCCAAGGTGCCGGATGACGTCGGAAGCTGCGCACATCGGATCCGAGGCTTCCCTGCGCGGGTCCAAGCTGGCGGTGGCCGGCTTGTGGCTCTACCCGTTGGTCGTGGCCGCGTGGCTGCTCGGTGGCTGGGGCGGCGAGCGGGTGACGAGCCTGGTTGCCTCGTACAACCCGGTGATCGCGCAGCTCGCGGCGATCGCGATCCTCGCGCGGCTGCTTCGCGGCTCGACCGTCACCGGCTACCGGCGTCTTGCCTGGTGGTTCGTGCTCGTCGCGCTCGCGAGCGATCTGCTCGCGACCTCGGCGTGGGCGTATCTCGCGCTCTACGACAACAGTTACTACGGCACCTGGGTGGACGCGCTTTACGTCCTCTACTACCCGCTCTTCGCCGTCGCGTGCCTCCTGCTCTTCAAGGAGCAGGGCGGGTCGTTCCGGCGCCGGCGCATCTGGCTCGACGTCGCGACCTTTGGCCTCGGCCTCGGGACCGCGCTCTGGGTGCTCATCTTCGGTCCCGCAGCGAAGGCCGCCGGGCACACCGATGCGTCCGTCATCGCGACGTTTGGCTACAGCGTCGGCAACACGATCACGATGGTCGCCGCCGCGCTCCTGTTCATGCAGGTGATGAACTGGAAGAACCAGCGGCCGACGATGCTGCTGCTCGCCTCCGCCGCCTGCACGCTCGTCACCGACGTCTGGTGGGTGATCGCTGAGATCAAGGGAACGTACGTCCTCGGGGCGCTTGTCGACGTCGGCTACTGCATCAACTCGGCCCTGGTCGCAAGTGCCGCGCTCACCGAACACCGGCGCGTCAAAGTCATCGAGACGGAGGCCAACAGCGAGGGCAACGTCTACAGCTTCCTGCCAGTGTTCGCCGTGCTGATGGCGATACTGCTCCTGTTCGGCGAGCAGGTCGGCACGCACGGCTTCGAGTCGACCGTTCTGCTCGCCGTCGTCGCCGTCGGCGCGGGACTCGTCGTCGCCCGCCAGATGAGCGTGCGCCACGACGTTCTGCGACTCAACCGTGCGCTGGCGACGCGCCAGACGGAAGCCCGGCTGACCGAGCTCGTGCGGCGCTCCTCCGACCTCATCGCCGTTATCAACGTCGACGGGCGGCTCACCTACGTGAGCCCGGCGGCGGAGCGCGTCCTCGGGCTGCCGCCCGACCGGCTCCAGCACACGCTGGCGCTGTCGATGTTCGGCCCCGAGAACGAGGAACGCCTGCGCGCGTTCCTCGAGGGCCTGCAGGGCGACGGCGTCGGCGTGGCCGACCTGGAACTCGAGCTCGAGACCCCGGGCGGCGAACGCCGCAGCCTGCAGATCAGCGGCAGCGACCATCGCATGAGCTCGGCGATTGCCGGGCTCACGCTCACCATCCGCGACGTCAGCGAACACAAGCGGCTCGAGGAGCGCCTGCGCGCACTCGCGTTCTACGACCCGCTGACGCTCCTGGCCAATCGCTCCCTGTTTGCGGACCGCGTGCATCACGCGGTCGATCGCATCGCCGACGGGCTGACGCCGGCGGTGCTGTTCATCGACCTGGACAACTTCAAGACGATCAATGACGGTCTCGGCCACGGTGCCGGCGACAAGCTGCTGTGCGCGTGCGCGCAGCGCATCGTCCAGGGCACGCGAGCCGCCGACACGGTTGCCCGGCTCGGGGGCGATGAGTTCGCGGTGCTCATCGACAACGTCGCCAGCACCGAGGCGGCGCTCGTTGTCGCGAACCACATTCTCCGCTCGCTGACTGCCGCCATCGACGTCGAGGGGCGCGAGCTGCACGTGACCGCGTCGATCGGCATCTGCATGGGTGGCCCGCAGACGACGACCGAGCACCTCTTGCGCAACGCCGACGCCGCGATGTACCGCGCCAAGGCCATGGGCAAGGGCCAGGCGGTGGTCTTCGAGGCCGAGATGGCGACCGCCGCCCGCCGGCGCCTGCTGATCGAGCAGGAGCTCGCGGCGGCGGTCGAGCGCAAGGAGCTCTTCGTCTTCTACCAGCCGATTGTCGACCTCAAGAGTGCGCACCTCGTCGGCATCGAGGCGCTCATGCGCTGGCGCCACCCGACGCGCGGCATCGTGATGCCGGCCGAGTTCATCCCGATCTCGGAGGAGACCGGGCAGATCGTGCCGATGACGCAGTGGATCCTGCGCCAGGCCTGCTTCGACGCCGCGAACCTGAAGCGCGCGATCCACCACGGCGAGGGACTGCGCCTGTCGGTGAACGTCTCCGGCCGCTACCTGCAGCACAAGGGCATCATCGAGGACGTGACGGCGGCGCTGCGCGACAGCGGCCTCGATGCCGACTCCCTCGTGCTCGAAGTCACCGAGAGCCTGCTGCTGCAGGAGTCGCCCGAGCTCGAGAAGCGCCTCGCCGAGATCAAGGCGCTCGGCGTGCGACTCGCGCTCGATGACTTCGGCACCGGCTATTCATCGCTCGCCTACCTGCACCGCTTCCCGCTCGACGTCCTCAAGATCGACCGCTCGTTCATCCAGCAGCTGAGCGGCGAGAGCGACGAGAAGGTCAAGGACGCGAGCGCGCTCGCGCGCGCGATCCTGACCCTCGCCGAGGCGCTCGGGCTCGATACGGTCGCCGAGGGAATCGAGATCGAGTCGCAGCGCGAGGCGCTCCTCAAGCTCGGCTGCCAGACCGGCCAGGGCTTCACCTTCGGAAAGCCCATGCCCCTCAACGAGCTCCTGACCTGTCACGCGGCGCGGCGCCGCGAGGTCCTCGCGGAGAACCTCACGGGCCCCGTCGAGTTCACGGCGACAGGGCGCTTCCGTCGTCCGGTGGTCTGACGAGGGTTGCCGGCCGCGCGCCCGGCCCCGCCGCCGGCGCCGCGACCGCGATGCCGTCATCCGGTCCGCCGATGCTCCGCACGACCTCGGCGAGGAGCTCCGCGTACAGGCGCGATGCGTCGGCGCGCGGCGCATAGGCGGGCAGCGGCTCGCGCCGCACCGTCATCCGTTCGATCTCGCTCCAGTACGGCAGCTCCGTCGACAGCACGTTGCGAAAGCGCGCGCGTGCCGTCGCGATGACGTCGACGTGCAGCGCGCGCCGCCGGTCGACCATCGAGAAGAATGGCAGCAGCCTGAGGTCGGTCCACCCCTCGCGCGCGATGAACTCCTGCAGCGCCGCCACCATCCGCACCGACAGCGGCGACGGCACCATCGGCACGACCACCGCATCGGCGGCGCGCAGCACGTTCTCGGACAGGAGTGAGATTCCGGGCGGGCAGTCGAGCACGAGGTACGTGTAGCGCTCGCGCAGCGCGGCGCTCATCTTGAGCAGGCGCTCGGTCGGGTTCTTGCGCTCGCTCAGGTGCACGTCGAAGTTGCGGTACGAGAAGTCGGCGGGCAGGAGATCCAGCCGCTCGTAGGCCGTGCCGGCGACCAGCTCCGGCAGTTCGCGCTTGCCCTGCACGAGCTTGCGGGCGGACCCGTTCGCATTGGGCACGCCGTTCAGGAGCCAGGTCGCCGCGCCCTGCGGATCGAGATCCCAGAGCAGCGTCGGATGCCCGGCGAGCGCCGCGAGGTAGGCGAGGTTGACCGCGGACTGCGATGGCCGTGAGGTCGGCCAGTATCCGCGACACCGCCCGGCTGCGGCAAGCAACCCGGGCCGCGCGGCACCGGCGCACGCGGAGTGATAGAGTCCTCGCGAAGCGAACTCCCGGGATATGCGTGCGTCGCGACGCACCCGTACCCGGGGCGATGGGGGGACGATTGAGCGAGTCGACCAGCGCCTGTCCCGTGCCGCACGCGCCGCGCGCGCGTCCGCGACACTAGCGCCCGCGCCATGCCCGTTATCCACGCTGCGCACGCCGCCGACCGGTCCTACGACGTGATTGTCGTGGGCTCCGGTGCCGCCGGCGGCCAGACCGCCTACACGCTGGCGCTCGAGGGCGTCCGCGTGCTGATGCTCGAGGCCGGTCGCTACTACGCGCCCGAGACCGAGACGCCGATGTTCCAGACGCCGGCGATGGCGCCGCTCGGCGCGAGCTCGACACCCGACAAGCAGTTCGGCTACTACGACGCGACCGTGGGTGGCGGCTGGGACGTTCCCGGCGAGCCCTACACGAGCGCCTCGCCCGACCCGGAGCGACAGTTCTGGTGGTGGCGGCCGCGCATGCTCGGCGGCCGCACCAACCACTGGGGCCGCATCTCGCTCAGGAACGGCCCCTACGACTTCAAGCCGCACTCCCGCGACGGCCTCGGCTTCGACTGGCCGATCGGCTACGACGACGTCGCGCCCTACTACGACAAGGTGGAGCGGCTGATCGGCGTGTACGGCGCCAACGACGGCATGGAGAACACGCCGAACTCCTCGCCGGGCGCGCTGATGACGCCGCCAAAGCCCCGCGTCGGCGAACTCCTCGTCCAGAAGGGCGGCCGCAGCATCGGCGTGCCGTTCATCGCGATGCACCGCGCGGTCATGACGGAGCGCCTCGACCACAAGCGCCTGCCGGCACTGCTGCACCCCGGCAACCCGCGCGCACAGCGCATCCTGGCGGCCGACATGCAGAAGCGCGCCGCGTGCTTCTTCGCGACCCCCTGCAGCCGCGGCTGCTCGATCCGTGCGACCTACCAGTCGACGACGGTCCACCTGCCGCCCGCGATGGCGAGCGGGAACCTCGACATCCTCTGCGACGCGATGGTCCGCGAGGTGGTGCTCGGCAAGAACGGCAAGGCAACCGGGGTCAGCTACATCGACAAGACCACCGGAATCGAGCGACAGGTGCGCGCACGCGCGGTCGTGCTCGCCGCCGGCGCCTGCGAGTCGGTTCGAATCCTCCTCAACTCCCGCGGCACGGGGTCGGGCGGCGTCGCCAACTCGAGCGGCCTCGTCGGTCGCTACATCATGGATACCGTCGGCGCCGACCTCTCAGGGCAGGTGCCAAGACTCGAGGCCCTCCCGCCACACAACGAGGATGGTGCGGGCGGCGAGCATCTCTACTCGCCGTGGTGGCTCTACGGCAAGCGCAACGCCGAGTCGCTCGGCTTCGCGCGCGGCTACCACATCGAGTTCAACAGCGGCCGGCGCCAGCCGGGCGTGGGCACCGCGCGGGGTCTCGAAGAACTGACGGGTGGCAGCTACGGGAGCCAGTTCAAGGCGGACGTGCGTCGCTATTACGGATCGTTCCTCGACTTCTCGGGCCGCGGCGAGATGATCCCGAACGCCAACTGCTACTGCGAGATCGACCCGACGGTGAAGGACCGCTTCGGCATCCCGGTGCTGCGCTTTCACTGGCTCTGGTCGGACCACGAGACACGCCAGGCCGCCCACATGCAGCAGACCTTCGCGGCGATCCTCGACTCCATCGGCGGTCGCGTGCTGGGCAAGGTCGAGAAGGACGGCAGCAAGGCCATTCTTCCGGGCGGCAAGATCATCCACGAGGTCGGCGGCACGATGATGGGCGCGAGCCCGAAGAGCTCCGTCACCAACCAGTGGGGACAGACCTGGGACGTGCCGAACCTGTTCGTCACCGACGGCGGGACGTTCTGCTCCAACGCCGACAAGAACCCCACGCTGACCATCATGGCGCTCGCCTGGCGATCGGCCGACTACCTCGTGTCCCTGATGAAGCGTCGGGAGGTCTAGCAATGACGACTCCCCTGATCGATCGTCGCACCGCCTTGCAGTGGGTGCTGGCCGCATCCGCCGGACTGCCGCTGCTCGGCTCGTCCCTGCGGACCGCGCTCGCGGCCGCCGCCGGTCCTGCGGGCGCGACCCAGGGCTATGGCCGGGATCCCGCGCTACTCACGAGCCACCACCCGGGCGACCTCTGGCCACTTACGCTGACGCCGGGGGAGCGCGTGACCGCCACGGCGCTCTGCGATCTCATTATCCCGGCGGACGACGTCTCGCCGGCGGCCTCGGCGGTCGGCGTCGTCGATTTCGTGGACGAATGGGTGAGCG
>Ga0335083_10009545_pt1 | contig 11763 bp, 7 predicted proteins | sample Lox_Sample_42_FD_206716 | JGI IMG/M metagenome (GOLD analysis project Ga0335083, IMG submission 206716) | Soil microbial communities from Loxahatchee National Wildlife Refuge, Florida, United States - Lox_Sample_4.2 | ecosystem: Environmental > Terrestrial > Soil > Wetlands | place: USA: Florida... | reverse complement strand
TGGCGTGGCCCATTCGAGCAATCGGGGCGACACCCGGAACATCAAGCCCGCGGCGACGGCCCCGATGATCAACCAGGCCACCTGGCGCTGCCAGATCGTGGCCACAAACGTCGGGACATCCGTTTGACCGGCCGAGTACAAGGTCACCAGACCAAACAGCACCAACGCCCCCACAATGGCGAGCAGTGGTCGGTCGAGCTCGGCGAGGCGTCGCACTAGACGGAGTCCGGCGGTGGCGGCGCGGGCGCCGCCGTGGTGTCGGTGCCCACTCGGGGGGGCAGCACCTGGATCTGCCGCGGCGCCGAATCTTCGGGAAGCTGGAACTGGAACGACGGCGCCGCGAGGGTATCGGCACCCATGTAGTGCGCGATGACGTGCGCCACGAGCGGGGCGACCGCGGTGCCATGCTGGTAGAATTCGACGATCGCCCCCACCACGATCGCGGGGTGCTCCGCCGGCCCGAACCCGATGAACCACCCGTGGTTGGCGCCCTGCGAGTTCTGCGCCGTGCCGGTCTTCCCCGCGATCGTGAGGGTCGCGATACGGGCTCCGCGACCGGTACCCTGCTCCACGACGTTCACCATCGCTTGGCGCAGCCCGGCGAGCTGCTCCGGGGTAAGCTCGAGATCGTACACCGGGCCTGGCCGCGGGGCCACGATGTAGGGGGTCCGGGCCTTGCCGTCGCTCGCGAGCATCTGGTAGAGACGCATCATGTCGATCAGCGTCTGGGAATTTTCGCCCTGCCCGATGGCGAGGTTCAGGGTTACGGCCGAGGTCCAGTGCCGGGGCCCGTAGAGCCGGTCGAAATACTCCGTCCCACCGGGGAAGTCCGAGGACACCTCGCCCGGCAGATCGATGCCGGTCCGCACCCGGAAGCCCCAGGCGTTCGCGTCCTCGAGCAGCGAGGTCAGGCCCAGCTTCAGACCGAGCTGGTAGAAATAGACGTCGCAGGACTGCGCGATGGCCTGCTCCAGCGTCAGGCTGCCATGCCCCTGTTCGTTCCAGCAGCGGAAGTAGCGGTCGTAATACTGCAGCCCGCCCCGGCAGGGAATCGGCATCCGGGTTTGCAGGGTGGCGACACCCCGTTTCAACGCCATGGCGGCGACGGCGAGCTTCCAGGTAGAGCCGGGTGGGTACCGCGCCTGGATGGCCCGGTCGAGCAGCGGGTGAGCATCATTCTCGTTGAGCCCCCGCCAGTATTCGGCGCTCACGCCCCCCACGAAAGCGTTCGGATCGTACCCGGGGGCGCTATAGAGCGCGAGCACGGCTCCCGTGCTGGGGTCGAGCGCCATCACGGCCCCGCGCTGCCCCGCGGGAAAGATGCGGGCGATGTAGCGCTGCAGGTCGAGATCGATGGTCGTATGCAAGGTGACGCCGGCGACGGCTCTGAGCGGCGGAGCCGCTCCCTGCTCGCGCACCACGAAGCCGAGCGCGCTCACCTCCACGGAGCGGACGCCGTCGGCGCCGCGCAGCGTATCGTCGTACGCGCGCTCCAGTCCGTCCTTGCCGATCAGGGAGCCGACCCGGAGTCGTCTCCCGCGCCCGCCCTCGAGGTCCTGTTCGGTCACCTCCCCCACGTTGCCGACCAGGTGGGCGACGGCGCTCGAATCCGGGTAGTAGCGCTTCGGCTCGGTCTGGATGACCAGACCCGGGATCATCAGGCGCCGCTCTTCGAGCGCGGACACTACCGCGAACGGCGCGTCGGAGACCACCAGCGCCGGCTGATAAGGAGCCTTGAGGTAGCGTTGCACCGCCCGCTCAATGGCCGTCGAGTCCAGGTGCGCGAAGGGGGCGATCTTGCCGAGGGCCGCCCGCAGCTGTCCTTCGGGCGCCGGCAGCAGCGATACCGTGTACCCCGGCACATTCTCCGCGATGAATTGACCTCGGCGATCGACGATCAGGCCTCGGGGGGCGGCGAGCACGATCGGCCTGAGCCGGTTGGTCTCCGACTGCAGCCGGTACTTGCCGTGCTCGAGGATCTGGGTGCGGAAGAAGGCGGCCGTCAGAACGCCGAAGCCCGCCCAGACCAGGATCCGCGCAGTGCGGAGGCGCCGGTCCAGCAGGTGGGCGGGGAGGGTGCTCACGCGTCAGCGCGCCGCACGGCCAGCCACTCCCGGAACATCACCAACACCACGACGCCCGCGATCGCCGTCGTGAGTCCTTGCAGCGGGGACCAGACCAGCAACTCCCACCCCAGCATGCCGCCCTTCAGTTTTCCGGACACGAGCGCGACGATCAGGTTGCGAACCCAGGTTCCGCCGAAGAAGAGACAACCGTTCACGAAGAGATTCTCGGCGAAGAACACCGCCTTCGCCCAGGAAGCGAAGTAGGCTACGAGGGTGTGGGCCAGCATACCGGCGCCGAAGGTGGCCGGGGTCAGCGCATCCCCGGCGAGCCCCACCAGGAACCCGGCCAGGGCGCTGACCCCAGCAGGAGAACGAATGCTGTAGATCAGCAGCGCCAGCAGCAGGAAGTCCGGAGCGACCCGGGCCGAACCCAGACGACTCCGCACCGAGAATTGCAGCGCCACCAGGAGGGCGATGACGATCCAGAACCGATACTTGTCGGTTCGTCTCACGGCGCCGCCGTGCCCACGCCAAAGGCGCCGCGCAGATCGTCCGGGGCTGGGCGCCCTACGCCGGTGCGCAGGATCAGCACATGACTCGCGGCCGCCGGGTGGATGGCCGGCAGCACCAGATAGACCCGCTCCCATTCGGTTTCACGGGCGACGCCCATAATAGTGCCGATGGGGATCCCACGCGGCAGCACGCCCCCCAACCCCGAGGTGACGATCACCGTTCCATTCGCGACCGTCTGCCGGTAGGGCACCCCCCGCAGCTCGAGCAGCCAGACGTCCGGCCCCTCGGTGCTGAAGGGAGCGACGATGCCGAACACGCTGCCGTCGGCGGCCATGGCGCTGGCCCGGAACTCGGGATGCGCCCAGGTCACGACTTCACTGGTTTCGTTGTTCACCACCCGCACGATGCCCAGCAGCCCGGCGGGCGCGACCACCGCCGCGAGCGGCGTGACGCCGGCCTTGTGGCCCGCCGACACGAGCAGGGTGAGGGGATCGACCGGCGAGGACTGATGCAGCACCTCCGCGGGGACGAAGCCGCTTCCCAGGCGCTGGCCCAGGCCCAGGAGCGCGCGGAGCCGGTCGTTTTCCGCCCGCAGCTCGGGGAGAAAGGCGGCGGCGAGGGACGCCGAATCGCGCTCGGCCATCACCGCGGTAAACCGGGCCCGGGAGGTTCGCAGCTGTTCCGATTGGTCCTGGAGCTCGAGCAGCGGCAGCAACACCGTATCCCGCAAGGCGGCCGCGATTCCTTCGCGCATGCGCTCCGGCAGGCTCATCGACACAAGGGAGAGAGCGATGCACACGATGAACACGGCCGTGTCACCGCGAGAGGCGTAGCGATCCTGCCCGAGCGCCATCGGGGCTCAGGTGGTCAGGACGTTGCGGTACTTCTCGGGATCGTCGAGGATGCGGCCCACTCCCCGCACCACGCAGGTCATGGGATCCTCGTCGAGGTGAATCGGCAGGCCCGTCTCCTGCTGCAGCAGCACGTCGAGACCGCGGATCAACGCGCCCCCGCCCGTCATCACGATGCCACGGTCCACGATGTCGCTCGCGAGCTCCGGCGGGGTGATCTCGAGGGCCCGCCGCACGGCATCCACGATCTGCTGGATCGGCTCCTGCACCGCCTCGCGCACCTCGCTCGAGTGCACGCGCACGATCTTGGGAATTCCGGACACGAGATCGCGACCCTTGACCTCCATCTCCCGCTCCTCGCCCGACGGCGCGGCGGAGCCGATCTGGATCTTGATCTGCTCGGCGGTTGGTTCACCGATCAGCAGGTTGTAATTCTTGCGCATGAACTGCACGATCGCCTGGTCGAGCTCGTCGCCGCCGGTGCGGATCGACGTGTCGGAGACGATCCCCGAGAGCGCGATCACCGCGATCTCGGTCGTCCCACCCCCGATGTCGATCACCATGTTGCCCGTGGGGGTCTCGACCGGGAGGCCCACGCCGATGGCGGCGGCCATCGGCTCCGCGACCATGTAGACCTCCTTCGCCCCCGCCGATTGCGCGGAGTCGCGCACCGCCCGGCGTTCGACCTCCGTGATCCCGCTCGGCACACACACGATGACCTTCGGCTTCACCCGGAAGAGATGCCGGTCGATGATGGTCTTGAGGAAGAACCGCAGCATCTTTTCGGTCACGTCGAAGTCGGCGATGACGCCGTCCTTCAACGGACGCACGGCGAGGATGCCGTCGGGAGTCCGCCCCAGCATCCGCTTCGCCTCGAGGCCGATCCCCTTGATCTTGCCGGTCGACTTTTCGATCGCCACCACGGACGGCTCGTTCAGAACGATGCCTTCACCCCGCACGTAGATGAGGGTGTTGGCCGTACCGAGGTCCACGGCGATCTCGTTTGCCGGGCTCCAGGCACCGATCCTCAGATTCGACCACCGAAAGGCCACGGGTCGCCAGGTTATGGGTAGGGGAGGTGTAGCACGGGCGCCTCAACCTAATGAAAAGCGTAACCTCAAGCAAGAGAGAAGCTTGACCGACTCACTGGCGGCAGGGTCCGTGGGGATCGGCCTGCCGTACTCCATCCACGACCGGGCGGTGGTCGAGGTTAGCCACCGCGAGCGTGAAGTCGCGCACCAGAGTGGCCACGTGCGCCAGGGCGCCATAGTCGATGTACTGGGGCTCGTCGGTGACCTGGTGATAGTCGGCGTGCTCGCCGCGCGATAGGGCGACCGCCGGGATCCCGAAGCGGGCGTAGCTGTAGTGGTCAGCCCGGCAGTAGTACTGCAGCGGATGCCCGGGCACGTCGAACTCATAATTGAATGAGAACGGGACGGCCTCACCGGCATTGACCCGCTCCAGCAGGGCCCCGTACTCGTTGGATAGCCGCTTCGAGCCGACGACCTCGAGATATCCCGGGCCACCTTTGGGCAGGTCGGTCGCGTTGCCCCGGCCGATCATGTCCATATCCACTTCCCCGACGATAGAGTCCCGCGCCACCGTCGGATGGTCGGTGAACCAGCTCGACCCGAGCAATCCGCGCTCTTCGGCGGCATGCGACACGAACAGGATCGACCGTCTGGGATGCGGCCCCATGGCCAGCACCCGAGCGAGCTCCACCAGCCCGACGGTGCCTGACCCGTCGTCGTCGGCACCGTTGAAAACGGAGTCCGGACGAGACGGTGCGACACGCACCATGCTATCCCGAATCGCCGCGACCCGGGCCTTCTCCTCGGGCGTGGCATCACGCATCGGGGAGTCGGCCCCCATCGGGCGGACCACCCGGTTGTAGGCGTAGACCGAGTCATGATCGACCGGCCGGCCCGAAAAGCCGACGTGGTCGTGATGCGCCGAAATGGAGACGTATTCGCTGCTCAGCACCGAGTCGCTCCCGGGCAGCACCGCGATGATGTTCCTCGCGGGGTACGGTAGCGGTCCTGCCGTATAGCGGATTCCGCCACGCAGGATGGGACCGAGCATGCCCCGCCTGGCCGTCATCAACTCCCGGCCGAGCAATACGCTCGCCGCCGCCGGCGTGATCACCACGAGCGGACGCGCGCCGGGCGGGGGTGAGAAAGTGGTGTCCATCCGCAATACCCCGGCGAGGACTTGCGGGATGATGTCCGGAGCAAAGCGGTCCAGCGCCACTACGGCCACCCCGATGCTGGCCCGGTAGGCGGGAGTCTGCCGCACGGGACCAAGCCCCTCGAAGATGCGACGCAGCCCGCGCAACGAATCTGGAACGGCGATCACCAGCAGGTGACCGGCGGCGGTCGCCGAATCCACGAGGCTGTCGGGATACGCGATCGAGCCACCGAACACGGCGTGAGCGCCGTCCAGCGGCAGCGGCATCTGGCCCAACGGCAGGAAGTCGGCTCGCACAGCCAGATCGGCGGTGCTCGTGCTGATCCGGCTCGCCATGTCCGGGGCGATCCGACGGAACGGAATGACCTGGAAGAACGTCCCGCCCTCACCAGCCGCCTTGAGACCCGCTCGCGCGAATTGCTGCGCCACCCATTCCTGCGCCTTCCAGTCCCCGATGTCACCGGTCTGGCGCCCTCCCATCGAATCCGCGGCGAGCGCAAACAAATGCACGCGCAGCGACTCTGGTTGGATCGAAGGAGCTGAGGTTGGGTGTTGAGCGCTGGCCGATCCAGCAGTAACCACGGCGAGGAACCAGAGTACCGCGAGTGGGCGAGTCATGCGTGCAAGCTATGAAGGCCCGTAACTTCAAACAAGCTCTACGCTTGACGCCCTTTCAGGCCGGGGCTAGGCTTCCGGCCATGCCGCGAAATCCGGCCGGTCTGGTTGCGATCGTTGACCTCTCCCGCTGCGACCGCTGCGGCCTCTGCCTGCCGCTTTGTCCCCCCGAAGCCATCCATATGGACACCGCCGACCTTCTGGTGAGCCGGGAGCAGTGCACCGGCTGCAGGAAGTGCATCGCGCCCTGCCCCGTCGGCGCACTGTCCATGGTACCCGCCTGAGCGTGTTCGACGTCGATATCCTCGTAGTCGGCGCCGGCCCCGCTGGATCCGTTGCGGCCCTGGAAGCCAAACGTGCCGGCCCCGGCCTGGGGGTCCTGGTCGTGGAACGGGATAGAGCGGTGGGAGCGCCGGTACGCTGCGCCGAGGGGGTCGGGGACGCGGGGTTGCGGGAGTTTGCGGATCCAGACGGTGCCCCCTGGGTCTCCCGCAAGATCACCCGTGTGATCTTCTTGGCGCCCGACGATACCGAGGTCAAAGTCGCCGAGCGGGACGTCGGATGGGTCCTGGACCGGACCCGGTTCGACGCGTATCTCGCGGCCAACGCGGGCTCGGAGGGTGCCGAGGTCCGGGTCGGCACCGAAGCCAGTGGGATGACTCGGTCTCCCGATGGTCGCTGGCATGTCACCCTGCGCGGACTGCGGGGGGAGGAGACGGTGCGCGCCCGCGTGGTGATCGGCGCGGACGGTGTGGAGACCATGGTGGGCCGCTGGGCGGGCCTCGATACGAGGGTCCCGGCGCGCGACATGGAATCGTGCGCCCAGTACCTCATCCAGGGCATCGACTTCGACCCCGATGCGATCTACCTGCAGTTCGGAGCAGCGGTGGCGCCCGGCGGCTACGCCTGGCTGTTCCCCAAGGGCCCGGGATCGGCGAACGTGGGGTTGGGTGTCGTCGCGCTGAAGAGCGACGGCCGGAATGCGCGCGAGTACCTCGATGCCTGGATCGCGCGCCGGTATCCGACCGGGACGTGCACCGGCTACACTGTCGGCGGGGTCATTGTGCACACGACCGCTCGTCGCATTTCGACCGACGGCGTGATGCTGGTCGGGGACGCCGCCCATATGATCAACCCGTTGTCGGGTGGCGGGATCGTGAACGCCATGAAGGCCGGGCGGCTGGCGGGACGAACCGCCGCCGCGGCGATCCAGGAAGGAGACACCAGTGCCGACCGGTTGGCGAGCTTTCATCAGGCCTGGATGGCCCTGCTGGGCGAAGACCATCTCAAGTACTATCGGATCAAGCAGGCGCTGGAGGACCTGGACGATGGCTTCTTCAATCGCCTCGCCCGAACGGTGAACGCCATTCCGGAGCAGAAGCGAACGCTGGGCAGGATTTTCGCCCACGCGCTGGTCAAGCACCCGCAGCTGATCCCGGTGGCGGCGAGGTTCTTCCTGTGAGGGAGGGGTGATGTTAGGCATCGATCTCCGCGGCAAACGCGCCCTCGTGGCCGGTGTCGCTGATGACGCCGGCTACGGATTTGCCATCGCCAAGGCGCTGGCGGAGGCCGGCGCCACGGTGTGTACGGGCACCTGGCCTCCGGCGCTCAACATCTTCCAGAACCTGCTCGAGCGCGGGAAGATCGACGACGCCCGCAAGCTCCCGGACGGCTCCTTGCTCCAGTTCGAGAAGGTCTACCCGCTCGATGCGGCGTACGACACGCTCGGCGACGCTCCGCCGGAGATCCGCACCAACAAGCGCTACAAGGACGTCGGCGACTTCTCGATTGCCGGGATCGCCGAGCGGCTCAGGAGCGACTTCGGGGAGCCCTGTCTCGACGTGGTGATCCATTCGCTGGCGAACGGACCGGAGGTGAAGAAGCCCCTGCTCGAGACGAGCCGACCCGGGTATCTGGCTGCGGTCGGGGTCAGCGCCTATTCACTGGTGGGGATGGTCGCGAAGCTGGGGCCGCTGATGCGGCGAGGGGGCTCAGTGCTTTCCCTCACTTATATGGCAAGCGAGCGAGTCGTCCCCGGCTACGGCGGGGGGATGTCCTCAGCCAAGGCGGCCCTGGAGAGCGATACCCGGACTCTCGCCTTCGAAGCCGGCCGCAAATACGGCATTCGGGTGAACACGATCTCGGCGGGCCCCCTGGCATCACGGGCGGCCAGCGCCATCGGCAAGATCGAGCGGATGGTGGCCTACTATACCGCCAACGCCGCCCTGCCCGAGGAGTTGTCCGCGCGGGAGGTCGGCGCGGTGGGGGCCTTCTTGAGCAGCCCGCTGGCGTCCGGGATAACGGGCGCAACGATTTACGTGGACAAAGGTTATCACTCGATGGGTATGGCCGTGGCGGGGGTGGAGGGTCTGTAGGCCAGAGGAAAATGGCGGCAAAGACGTGAATCGCAAGCATGTGCGACTCGCCCAAAGATTATCGCGTCCCAGGATCGCAACACCCCTTGGCGGCAGCAGTTGACAGATACCTGGGCGCGCGTTACTTGGGTGCTGCACCACAAATCCTATATTGAAGACAGGTTCAACCGCGCTAGGAGGGGACGGGCATGGCACGTCTAAGGTTTGTTCTCGGTGCGTTCCTGGCAGTCTCTTGGACAACGCCACTGTTGGCGCAGCAGACGACGGGCGGGGTCCGTGGTCGCGTCACAGATTCGGCGACGGCGCAGCCGCTCTCGGGCGTCTCGGTTTCGATCGGCAGCCGCAGCGTGTTAAGCACGGCGGACGGTCGCTTCGTCCTATCCAACGTCCCGGCGGGCCCGGATAGTCTGCGGGCACGGCTGTTGGGCTACGGTCCGGTGGCGAAGTACGTCACCGTCCGGGCGGGGGACACGCTCACCGTCGATTTCACCATGACCGCCCAGGCGGTGAATGTGGGGGCGCTGGTGGTGGTCGGCTACGGCGAACAGCGCGCGGGCAACATTACCGGCGCCGTGGCGCAGGTCAATGCGGATGAGTTCAATACCGGCCGCGTCATCACCCCTCAGCAGCTCATCATGGGTAAGGTGGCGGGGGTGCAAGTGGTCGACAATAACGAGCCCGGCGGCGGCCTCGATATCCGGATTCGCGGCGCGACCTCGGTCAACGCCAGCAGCGAGCCGCTCTACGTGATTGATGGAATGCCGGTCGGCTTCGGCGGCGGACTCTCCGCCGGCCGCGACCCCTTGAACTTCATCAATCCCTCCGATATCGAGAGCATCACCATATTGAAGGACGCGTCGGCCGCGGCGATCTACGGGGCGAACGCCGCCAACGGCGTCGTGATCATCACCACCAAGAAGTCCCGGCAGCACGGGCCGGAGATCAACTACACCATCAGTCTCTCGACGTCTGATGTCACCCGGACCCCGTCCCTGCTCGACCCGACTCAGTTTCGAGCAGCCGTGGCGCAGTATGCGCCGGCGAGAAGCGCGAGCCTGGGTAACGCCAACACCGACTGGTTCGGCGAAATCGACCGCAGTGCCTTCGGCCAGCAACACGACCTGACGGTTTCCGGTGTGGGGCAGAGCAGCAACTACCGGTTCTCGGTCGGATACCTGAATCAGCAAGGCATCATCCAGCAGAGCTCGACTCAGCGGGTTTCCCTGGGCGTGAATTACGAGCAGTTCCTCCTGAACGACGACCTGGACCTCAAGACCAGCTTGCACGGCGCCCGCTCGGCCGACCATTTCCAGGCCGGCGACGTGCTCGGCAATGCCGTCGGGATGGCGCCGACGCAGCCGGTCTTCGACTCGAACAACCCGACCGGCTACTGGGACTGGCCGACGACCGGGGGGGCGTCTGCGAGCAACCCGGTGGCCAGCCTGAACCGGTCCACCGTCCAGGGCAGCACCTGGCGCAGTGTCGGCAACCTGCAGGGGACCTACAAGTTCCCGTTCCTGAGGAGCCTCTCGGCCAACGTCAACCTCGGGTACGATCTCACGCAGGCCAACAATCAGACCTTCATTCCCAACGACCTGGCCGCGCAAGTCAGACAGGGCCAGGGCTACCTGAGTTTCTCAAACAACAACCAGACGCTTCTGGTGGGCGAGGGCTATGGGAACTATGCGGCCCCGCTCGATTTCATGCCCGGCACCATCGACCTCACGGGCGGCTACTCGTACACCCAAGCGCACAGCGAGTCCCCGTTCTTCCAGGAAACCGGCCTTCCGACCAACCTCCTCGGCATCAACGGCGTTTCGGTGGGACCGGCCTCGGTGGTCCAGAACAGCAACTACGTGGTGGATTACAAGCTGATCTCCTTCTTCGGGCGCGTTAATTACAACCTGAACGACAAGTACCTCCTGGCGGCGAGCCTCCGCCGCGACGGGTCATCGCGCTTCGGGACGAACAATCAATGGGGCAACTTCCCCTCGGTGTCGGCGGCCTGGCGGCTTTCACAGGAGTCGTTCCTGCGGGGCGTGACGTGGCTCTCGGACTTGAAGGTCCGGGCGGCGTGGGCCAAGACCGGCAACCAGGCGTTCGCGGACTACCAGCAGTATCCGACCTATACCTATAGCAACGGCCAGGCGCAGTACTACTTCGGCGGCAATTACGTCGCCACCATCCGGCCGGGAGCGGTGGATCCGAACATCCATTGGGAAAGCACCAACTCCACCAACATCGGCCTGGACTACGCACTCTTCGATTCGCGAGTCACCGGCGCTTTCGAGTGGTACACCAAGGACACCAAGGACCTGATCTTCACCGTGCCCGTGGCCGCCGGCACCAATTTCACGAACCTCGTCACCACCAACATCGGCACGATGCGGAACACTGGGGTCGAGTTCACCCTCAATGCCCAGATCCTGCAGCCGCACGGTGATGCGCTGAGCTGGCTGGCGTCGTTCACGGTCAGCCACAACGGCAACGAGCTGCTCAGCATCAATCCGAACAACCCCGCCACCCAGATCAATGTCGGCGGAATCGGCGGCGGCACGGGCAATACGATTCAGGTCCTGCAGCCGGGCCAGCCGATCAACTCGTTCCTGGTCTGCCAGCAGTACTATCAGAACGGGAAGCCGGTCCAGAACGTCTTTTACAATGCCGCCGGCACGGATACCGTCTCGGGGTGTACCAATAACGTCCGGCCGTACCACTCCCCCTGGCCGACGCTGGAGATCGGCCACACCTCGAACTTCAACTTCAAGAAGTTCGATCTCAGCTTCACGCTGCGGGCGGCGCTGGGCAACTACGTCTACAACAACGTCGCGGCGTCCAACGGCTCCTACCAGAACATCACGACCGCGAACGTGACGCCGTCCAACATGGATGCGTCGGTGCTGCAGACCGGCTTCACGGCGCCGCAGTACCTGTCGGATTACTATGTGCAGGATGCATCGTACCTGCGGATGGACAACATCACGCTCGGCTATAACTTCCAATACGGTGGCAAGCCGTGGCGTGGGTTCCTGACGCTCCAGAACGCTTTCACGATCACGGGCTACAGCGGTGTCGATCCGACCGCCGGACTGAACGGCATCGACAACAACATCTATCCCCGCTCGCGCACCTTCAGCGGTGGCATGAGCGTGCAGT
>Ga0335083_10009543_pt1 | contig 11765 bp, 10 predicted proteins | sample Lox_Sample_42_FD_206716 | JGI IMG/M metagenome (GOLD analysis project Ga0335083, IMG submission 206716) | Soil microbial communities from Loxahatchee National Wildlife Refuge, Florida, United States - Lox_Sample_4.2 | ecosystem: Environmental > Terrestrial > Soil > Wetlands | place: USA... | reverse complement strand
GACACACTGCGGGCCAAGGGCGATGGCCGAAAGCCATCCTTCAACATCAGCGGCTTTCCGTAAAAGAGTACGGCTTCTAGGCAATGTCAGCCCAAAGTCTCATGTAAAGGACCGCCCATGCGGGAACTGAAACTTAAGGAATTAAAGCAAAAATCTCCAACAGAATTGCTAGCTTTCGCCGAGGAAAACGACGTCGAAAACGCGTCAACGATGCGAAAGCAGGAGTTGATGTTCGCAATACTTAAGCAGCTGGCGAGCGTCGACGTACAAATCATCGGCGAGGGCGTCGTCGAGATCTTGCAGGACGGCTTCGCCTTCTTGCGATCGGCCGACGCGAATTACCTCCCCGGGCCAGACGACATTTATGTATCGCCCTCGCAAATCCGCCGCTTGGGATTGCGGACCGGCGACACGGTCGAGGGCGTCATTCGTAGTCCGAAGGAAGGCGAACGCTATTTTGCGCTCTTGAAATGCAACGCCATTAATTTCGAAGACCCCGAGAAGACACGCCACAAAGTGCATTTCGACAATTTGACGCCGCTCTACCCGAATGAGCGGCTGCGCCTGGAAGTCGAGGATCCCACCCGCAAGGATCTGTCCTCGCGGGTCATCGACATCGTCTCGCCAATCGGCAAGGGCCAGCGCGCGCTCATTGTGGCGCCTCCGCGGACTGGCAAGACGGTGCTCCTGCAGAACATCGCACAGTCCATCACTGCGAATCACCCTGAGTGCTACCTCATCGTGCGTCTGATCGACGAGCGCCCGGAGGAGGTCACTGACATGCAGCGCTCGGTGAAGGGCGAGGTCGTGTCCTCGACCTTCGACGAGCCGGCGGTGCGGCACGTTCAGGTCGCCGAAATGGTGATCGAGAAAGCCAAGCGGCTCGTCGAGCACGGCCGGGACGTCCTGATCCTGCTGGACTCGATCACGCGCCTGGGCCGAGCCTACAACACGGTCGTGCCGTCATCGGGCAAGGTGCTGACCGGCGGCGTCGACGCGAACGCCCTTCAGCGGCCGAAGCGTTTCTTCGGCGCCGCCCGAAACATCGAGGAAGGCGGCTCGTTGACGATCATCGCCACCGCGCTCATCGACACCGGCTCGCGCATGGACGAAGTCATTTTCGAAGAGTTCAAGGGCACCGGCAATTCGGAAATCATCCTCGACCGCAAGGTCGCCGACAAGCGCACCTTCCCGGCAATGGACATCACGCGCTCCGGCACCCGTAAGGAAGAGCTGCTCGTCCCGCCGGATATCTTGAAGAAAATGTACGTCCTGCGCCGCATCCTCAATCCCATGGGGACGGTGGACGCGATCGAATTCCTGCTTGGGAAGTTCCGGGAGACGAAGACCAACGCCAATTTCTTCGAGTCGATGAATACCTAAGCGATCGGCGGCGGGGGGAGCGGGCGAATCCGGTGGAGAAGACTGAGAAACCGACCCTCGCGAATCTTCGCGCCGAAATCGACCGCATCGATGCGACGATGCATGAGCGATTGATCGAGCGCGGAAGCGTCATCGATCGGCTTATCGAGATCAAAGCGCGGCAGGGCGGCGGCTCGGCATTCCGCCCGGCGCGCGAAGCCTCGATGATGCGCGCCCTTGCCGAGCGGCATCGCGGGCGCCTGCCCTTGGATACGGTGGAAAGCATCTGGCGCGTCATCATCTCCACCTTCACTTACATCCAGGCGCCCTATAGCGTTCACGTCGACGTCTCGCGCGGCGACGCCGCCATGCGCGATTCGGCTCGCTTTCATTTCGGCTTCACCGTGCCTTGCGTGCCGCACTTGAGCGCGGGCGAGGTCGTGGCGTCGGTGCGAGAGTCAACTGGCGATCTGGGTATGTTGGCGCTCGCCGCTCCCCTCGAGGGCGGCGCATGGTGGACGAAACTGAAGCCGCGCGAGGCGCCGAAAGTCATTGCTCGGCTGCCGTTCGTGGAGCGGCCGAATCACCCCGCGGGCATGCCGGTCTTCGTCATCTCAAAGCCTTTGGCGGACGGCGCCGCCCGGGACGTCATCCTCGAGGCCGTGGCGGTTGACCGGTGGCGGCCGGACTTTCCGCATGCACTGATGACGGCGGGCGCGGAAATCATCGGCTCCGCGGCCGATGGCGTCGGACTTTCCCTTCTCATCGCCCGGCCCGGTGAGAGGGAGGCGAGCGCCATCGCGACGGTCATTCGCGCCGCCGGGGGCGCCGACGTCCGAAGCGTGGAGGTCGGCGCGCACGCGCGCCGCTTTGACGCCGGCTCGTTGCGCCAGCTCGCGTCTTAGCGCTATTGAGGGCCGATGCCCGCCAACGCCCACCTCCGACCGCGCCCCCGCCCCGAGGTCATGGCCATTGACGCCTATGTGCCCGGCAAGAGTCGGGTTGCGGGCGTCGCCAGTGTTCACAAGCTCTCCTCGAACGAGTCGCCGCTTGGTCCCTCGCCGAGGGCGGTGGAAGCGTTCTTGAAAACCGCAAGCGAGCTTTCGCTCTATCCCGATGGGTCCGCTTCGGCTCTGCGCGATGCGATCGCTCATCGCTTCGGCCTCGAGACTTCGCGGATCATCTGCGGCAACGGGTCGGACGAACTGCTCGCGTTGGTGGCGCACGCTTTCCTGCAGCCAGGGGACGAGGGGCTCTATAGCGAGTACGGGTTCCTCGAGTACCCGATCTCCATTCGCGCCGCTGGCGGCGTTCCGGTCGTGGCTAGCGAGGTCGATCGGACTGCGAACGTCGAGGCGATGCTAGAGCGGGTAAGCGCGCGCACGAAGATCGTCTATCTCGCCAATCCCAACAATCCGACCGGCACTTACCTGCCGTTCTCCGAGATCAAGAGGCTGCAGGCAGGGCTGCCTTTGGATTGCCTCCTGGTTATCGACGCAGCCTATGCGGAATACGTCACCCAGAACGATTATGCCGCAGGACTGGAACTCGCCTCGAATTGCGAGAACGTCGTCATGACGCGGACGTTCTCGAAAATCCACGGTCTCGCAAGCCTGCGGCTGGGCTGGGCCTACGCGCCTGAGCCGATCATCAACGCCGTCAATCGAATCCGCGGACCCTTCAACATCAACGGGCCGGCCTTGGCGGCGGGCGTCGCCAGTCTGTCGGACTCGACCCATATCGAGCGGGCGATCGAGCACAATCGTCGCTGGCTGCCGTGGCTGCGCGAGGCGATTTTGGACCTCGGCATCGGCGTGACGCCGAGCGTGGCGAACTTCCTTCTGCTTGATTTCGACGAGACCGAAACGACCGCCGAGGAAGCCGACCGCTTTCTGAGCTCGCGCGGCTTCATCCTGCGCGCGATGCGCGCGTACGGATTGCCGAATTGCCTTCGCATGACCGTCGGCGACGAAGAGGCCTCCCGCGGCGTCGTCGCCGCGCTCACGGAGTTCATGAGCGGCGGGCATGGTTGAGCGCCTCGGCCCACCGCTCGAAGAACCGATCTTCGGCGAGTTGGCGATCATCGGCGTGGGCCTGATCGGCTCGTCCCTGGCGCGGGCTGTCCGCAAGCGGCATGCCGCGCGCCGGGTCGTCTTGGCGGACCACTCGCCGGAGACGCTGGCGCGGGCGGAAGTTCTGAAGCTCGGCGACGTGGCGACGAAGGACATCGCCAAGGCGGTGGAGACGGCCGATTGCGTCGTGCTCAGCGCGCCGGTCGGTGCAAACGAAAAGATTGCGCGCGTTATGGCTCCGGCGCTCAAACCCGGCGCAATCGTCACCGATGTCGGATCGGTGAAGGTGGCGGTGATCGCCGCGGTTGCGCCCCAGTTGCCGCCGCACGTCCATCTCATTCCGGCCCATCCCGTCGCCGGTACGGAGCAGTCGGGCCCCGACGCGGGCTTCGCAGGGCTTTTCGTCAACCGCTGGTGCATCCTCACGCCGCCCGCCGGCGCCGACGATCGGGCGATCCAGAGAGTGAGGGCGCTTTGGGAGGCGGTCGGCTCGAACGTCGAGACCATGAGCGCCGAGCACCACGACCTCGTGCTCGCGATCACAAGTCATGTGCCCCACCTGATCGCCTATAACATCGTGGGGACAGCCGCCGACCTAGAGGAGGTCACGCAATCGGAGGTGATCAAGTTCTCCGCCGGCGGCTTCCGCGACTTTACGAGAATTGCCGCTTCAGACCCGATCATGTGGCGGGACGTGTTTCTGTACAACAAGGACGCCGTGCTGGAAATGCTAGGTCGGTTCAACGAGGACCTCACCGCGCTGCAGCGGATGATCCGAAGGGAGGACGGCGACGGCCTGTTCGCCCTGTTCACGCGCACGCGCGCGATCCGGCTCGGGATTGTGGCGCAGGGCCAGGAGACCACGGCTCCGGATTTCGGGCGGCCGCGCGTAAATGGAAATGGGCAGAGCTAACGAAGATCTCTGGGTATTCGGCTATGGGTCGCTCATCTGGCGTCCCGGCTTTCCGTACGTATCTCGTTGCCCAGCGCTTTTGCGCGGATGGCGAAGGAGCCTCTGTGTCTATTCGCATGTCTACCGCGGGACGCCTGAGCGGCCAGGACTGGTGCTCGGACTCGATCGAGGCGGAGCATGTCGCGGAATGGCCTTTCGAGTCGACGCGGCTGACCGCGAGCGTACCGTTCGATACCTACGCGAACGGGAGCAGGTGACGGGGGTCTATCTGGAGCGGAACGCGCCCATCGTCCTCGATTCGGGCGAACGCGTTCTGGCGTTGACCTATGTCGCGGATCGCCAGCATCCCCAATATGCTGGACGTCTGGAGCGGGGCAAAATGCTCGAGGCGGTGCGCGCCGGCGGCGGCCAATCCGGTCCGAACGCCGACTATGTGACAGAGACGAGCCGTCACCTGCTTGAGATGGGGGTCCGGGACAAAGAATTGGAATGGCTCGCGGCGCAGCTGAACAGGCTGCGCAAGATCGAACTTGAGGCGATTGCGAGCGATGCGTCATGACGAGCTTGCTCGATCCGATTTCGCCGGGTTGCTTTTTGCGCCTTCCGCCACAATCGCCACCAACGCCGGGTCCCGCGCGATCGCTTCCGCGTTGAGACGCACGCACCCCGCTTCGATAGCGTCCTCGAGCATGCGCATGAACGCCGCCCGCCCGAGCCCGGGCTGGATCGGCCGAAGAAATTCGATGACCGCGATCCCCGGCCTACGGAAGAGGCTCCGCCGCTTCCAGAAGAGACCGGTATTGACCGCAACGGGGAGACACGGCGCCTTCCCCTCCGCGTACAGGGCGGCGACGCCGCTCTTGTATTCGGGAGGCGCGCCGGGAGGCCGCCGGGTGCCTTCCGGATAGATGATGACCTTGCGCCCGGCCGCAAGCACCGGTTTGGTCGCCGATACGACCTGCCTGAGCGCCTTGAGGCCTTGCTCCCGGTCGATGGCGATCTGTTTCGACACGACGAGATAGAGGCCGAACAGCGGCACGAAGGTCAGCTGACGTTTCAGGATGATTGCGAAGTCAGGCGTGTGCTTCAGAAGCGCGAATGTCTCCAGGAAGGATTGATGCTTCACCGCGACCAGAGCGCCTCCGGGCGGAATGTTGTCCACGCCCCGAAAATCGACCCGCAAGTCGCAGATCAGCCTCAGCAACCAGAGCGAAATCGCGCCCCACAGACGCGCCAAAGCGAGAACGCCGCGCCTTCCGAACAACAGCGTCGGCAGTCCAACGATCATCAAGAAGATCGTGATCAGATAAAAGAGCGCATTGAACAGAAGGGAGCGTGCGATCAACATGGTGGGTTCAAACGCTGGATCCGCTCATTGCAATTTCTGGAGGTCTTTGAGGACGATGGATCGCGACAGGTAGCCGGTCAGCAGGGACACCGCCGCGCCGACGACAGCCATTGCGACATATCCGACGCTGTCCAAATAGAAGGCTCCGAACATCGCCGCGATCTCTTCGCCCCCGGGCGAATTGGCCCACCAGGAGGAGAGGGCCGACGCGGCCAGAAAGAAAGCAAAGGATGCTGAGACGCCGACTAAGGCGCCCCGGAATCCGAGGCGGCGAAAGTGGGCCTGAAACTCCTTTGCAATGAACGCGTCGGAGGCGCCGACGAAATGAAGGATCTCGACGATTTCCTTGCTGCCCGCCATGGCCCCGCGGGTCGCGAATCCAATCGCCGTTGCAAGCGCGACGATCACGAGCGCAAACAGCGCGGCCGCCAGAGCGACGATCGCCGTGGCCATCGCGCCGAGTCTGGCCGCCCAGATGCGGTGGTCGTCGAGGCTGGCCTCGGGGACGTCGTGGGCGAGAGCGGCTCGAAGCCCCGCGAGGTTTTCGGCGCTTGACTCCTTCATGTGCACCACAACGATCCGCGGTATTGGCAGCAAGGACAAATCGAGCCCGGCGCCCAGCCATGGCTCCAGGAGCCGCTCCGAATCCGATTTGGAATATGGCTGCGCGTTCGCGACGCCTGGCGCCCGCGACGCCACCGTCACCGCCTTCGCAACGAGAGTTTCGACGTCGTCGTTCGTGAGCGGCTTCACTTGAATGGTCACCTCCCGGAGCACGTCTGATCGCCACTCTTGCGAGGCCTTCGCCACGAGCAGGGCTGCTCCAGCGGTGAGGCACGCAAGAAAGGTCATGATCGCGACAACCACGACCAGCGCCCGCCCGGCAACGGAGTCCGCGGGTATAAGCGGAACGTTGCTGTCGAAAGCGGGCAGCGCGCTCCTGGGGCGCGGTATTTCTGCGACGGTCTCGATCATCAAGAGACGCCGTCATAGATCGTGACCCTGCCGTCGCCAACGACCAGGCGGCGCGCAAAGCTGAACTGATCCATCAGGTGGAGATCGTGCGTCGCGATGACGACCGCGGTCCCCAGCCGATGCAGCTCGACGAACAGGCGAAGGAGTCTTCGCGCGAGGCCGGGGTCCACGTTTCCCGTCGGCTCGTCGGCCAGCAGCAGTTCTGGGCGGACAATCAGCGCCCGGGCGATGGCGGCGCGTTGTTTTTCCCCACCGGAAAGGATGGTCGGAGAGGCGGCCATTCGATCGCCCAGACCGACCCATTTCAACAGCTCTATCACTTCGGCCCGGTAAGTCTCCTCCGCCCGGCCCATGGCGCGTAGCGGAAGCGCGACGTTCTCATAAGTCGTGAGGTGGTCGAGCAGCCGAAAATCCTGGAACACCATGCCGATGCGCCTGCGCAACCCCGTGAGTTCGTCCTTGCGCAGCTCGGCGGAATTTTGGCCAAAGATGCGAATGGTCCCGCGGCTTGGCCGCAGGGAGAGCAGCATCAGCCTAAGAAGGGTTGTTTTGCCCGCGCCGGATGGCCCCGTCAAAAACTGAAAGCTCCGCGGGGCGATGGAAAAGTTGAGATCGCGCACGACTTCCGGTCCGATGCCGTATCTCAACCCAACATTTTCGAATTCCAGCAATGGGATCACCGGGCCATGCGGCTTTAGCTGGCCGGGGCTTTACAGCCGATTCGGTCGAATCGCCAGCGAGGGGATTGGCCCTAGAGGCAGTCCAGCGCTAAGAGAAGGACAGGCAACTGGGCTAAGAAACTGTAGTCGGGAAGCGCGGTCTGAGGCGGGTGAATGAGCGGCAGCAGGAAAGTGAAGGTCCTCTACGACGAGAAGGCGATCGCCGAGCGGACCCAGGCTCTCGCCGACGAAATGGCCGCAGCGGAACTCAAGGACCTCCTTGTTGTCGCCATTCTGAAGGGTTCCTTCATGTTCGCGGCGGACCTGTTGCGCGCCTTGCACCGGGCGGGACTGGAGCCGCAAGTCGAGTTCTTTCACCTCTCCAGCTACCTGGACGGCACGGTCTCGAGCGGGACGGTGAAAATCCTGCGCGACATTGAATCGTCCGTGCGCGACCGGGACGTGCTGCTCGTGGACGACATCTTGGAGTCCGGCCGGACGTTGGCGTTTGCGAAGGATCTGCTCGCGGCGAGGGGCGCTCGGCGCGTGCTTGTTTGCACCATGCTGGAGAAGCCCGGCAAGCGGGCGGTCGCGATTGACGCAGACTTTGTCGGCTTCGTGTGCCCGGATGTTTTCGTGGTGGGCTACGGCATGGATGTCGCTCACTCCTACAGGGAGCTGCCGTTCATCGGCCGGGTCGTGACCACGGCCGACGCGTCGTAGGGACTTCTGCTGAGGTCAAGGTGTTCGAGAGTCGTTTCCAATCGTTCTTCGACCAAGGGGGGCCGACCCATACGGCGGCGCGCGTCGCCCATTTGCGCGACGAGCTCGAACGTGCTGGGCTTAGCGGATTTATCATCCCGAGAGCCGACGCGCATCAAAACGAATATGTTTCGCCGAGCGACGAGCGGCTCCTGTGGCTGACAGGATTCTCCGGGTCAGCGGGCACCGCCATTGTCCTCAGGGAGCAAGCGGCGCTTTTCGTGGACGGGCGCTACACGGAACAGGCTGCGACCCAGGCGGACCCATCCGTTTTCGAGATTCGTCACCTAATCGAGGATCCGCCGAACGCCTGGATCGGGCGAAATTTGCGGCCGGGCGAGAAGCTTGGCTATGACCCGCGCGTCCACACGCCCGACGCGGTATCTCGGTTCGCTGACGCCTGCGGCAAAGCTGCCGCCGAGCTTGTCGCCGTGGCGGAGAACCCGATTGACAAGTTGTGGACCGACCGGCCGGCGCCGCCGCTCGGATTGGTTGTCCCGCATCAGCCGCGATTTGCGGGCGAAGCCGCCCCGGCCAAGATCGGACGCGTCCGAGAAAAACTGGCCGACGTGGACGGCCTTCTCGTCAGCGATCCGCATAACCTCGCTTGGCTCTTGAACATTCGCGGGTCGGACGTCGCGCACACGCCTCTGCCGCTCGGCTACGCCTATGTGCCGCGCGAGAGCAGACCGACGCTGTTTCTCGATGCTCGAAAGTTGTCGAACTCGGTGCGCGACAGCCTCATGGATTTAGGCGAGCTTTGCGAGCCTGCGGCGCTGCAAGCGTTCATAAGGGAGCTTGGCCGGAAAGGATCGCACGTCCGGTTCGACGCGGCGACCGCGGCAGCCCTGCTCACGCAGGCGCTGGAGCGGGAAGGCGGCAAGGTCGAGGTCGGAGCCGATCCGATCACGCTCATGAAGGCGATCAAGAACAAGGCCGAGCTGGCGGGCGCCCGCGCGGCGCATGAGCGCGACGGCGCGGCTCTCTCGCGGTTTCTCGCATGGTTCGATAGCGAGGCGCCACGCGGAAAGCTCACGGAGATCGACGCCGTCACCACGCTTGAAACCTTTCGGCGCGAGACCGGCCTTTTGAAGGACGTCTCCTTTCCGACAATCTCAGCGGCCGGCCCGCACGCGGCGCTGCCTCACTACCGGGTCAGCGAAGCTTCGAATCGCAAGATCGAGAAAGGCGTTTTCCTCATCGACAGCGGCGCCCAGTACGAGGACGGCACGACCGACGTCACTCGAACCATTGCCGTGGGCAGGCCGACGGCGCTGATGCGCGACCGATTTACGCGCGTCTTGAAGGGCCACATCGCGATCGCCGAAGCCGTTTTCCCGGCCGGAACGACGGGCGCGCAAATTGACGCGCTCGCGCGTACTCATTTATGGCGGGCCGGTCTCGACTTTGATCACGGCACCGGGCACGGCGTTGGCTCCTATCTCTCGGTGCACGAAGGACCGCAAAGGATTTCCAAGACCGGAACCGCAGTTTTGGCGCCCGGGATGATCGTTTCCAACGAACCCGGGTACTACTCGCCCGGCGCGTTCGGCGTTCGGATTGAGAACCTCGTCGCGGTGAAAGTGTGCGAGATAGCGGGTTCGGAAAAGGGAATGCTCGGATTTGAAACGCTTACGCTGGCGCCGATCGACTTTCGCCTCATCGACTTGAGGCTGATGACGGCGAATGAGATCAGGTGGCTCAATGCCTATCATGCGCGGGTCCGCAAGACTCTAGCGTCGCTTGTCGACGCGGCGACGCGGCGCTGGCTATCGGATTCGGCCCGGCGGCTCGAAGCCACGACGCTGAGATAAGCCTGTTTGCGGTGAGGTTTGCCGGGAGCTCCTTGAACGACGCGCTTTTCGGGTTGTTCATCGTCGAGACGGTCGAAGCTCCTTCCAGAGAAGCATGCGTCCATGATAAGGGGCGAGGAGCGCGCCCGTAGCTCAACTGGATAGAGTATCGGTCTTCGAAACCGAGGGTTGGGAGTTCGAGCCTCTCCGGGCGCGCCAATTATTTCAAAGACGTTAGCTGATTATTTGGAGGCCTGCTGCTTTTTGATTCTCTGTCAGGGTATCGTTCAGGGTAACGCACAACGCCCCGCCCCCCAGACCGCGAGGGCGCGATGTAGAGCTGGGTCCAGAGCGCACCCGCCCTTGCCCCCGATTCGCGTCAAGGTCGTGTGCATGGCCAGCCGAAGACGGCCGCGGAATACATCCAGGCGACGTCGCGTGTCGGGCGCGATCGCTGACAAGCAGACGAGGAACGGCGGCGACTTCGCGTATGCGAACGGCGAGCCCGTCCGGCCTGCTCCAGGTTCTGGCTCGGGACGAACTGGAGCACGCCTCTATTCTGCGCCGTCATCGCCGCCGCGCCTTTCATTCCAAACGACCGGTCGCTCGCGAAGGCGCTCGACGAACTCGGCGAGAGCGCAGACGCTGCGGTTTTTCGGCGCATCGCCGCTCAAGAGGAGAAGGCTGCGACCGGCGCAATCGGGGCGGCCCTTCCGAAACTGCGCAACGCCGCCGACGGGCTGCGCCTCCTGGAGGAGGCGTTTGACCGTTTCGCGCTGATCGGCGACGGTCGAAAGATGAGAAGGTGGTCGCCGAAGCGCAGCGGCTTTCGGCAGAGATGGTCGCCCACCTCGCCTTCGCGGGAGGGGCGCGAAGAAACACCCTGCTGCAGGCGGACCGAAGTCGAGCGCCCGACGTCATGACCCCGCCGCTCCTCGCGGCGAGCGATGCCGGAGAGCGCACCGGGCGGCGGGAGAGATCGTGCCGTCGACCATCTTGCAGGCGTTGGGCACGATGAAGAATGTGCAGCCGCCGCACTGAGGGCCGTCCTTCGGATCGGGCTGATAGCACACGGCGGCTTGCGCCATCTTCGCTTGTGCTACGCCGGTCGTCAGCGCACGCCGCCGCAATCAGAACCGTCCGACGGTTGACGCTCCTCCGAGCCTCAAAAAAATTGAATACGTCGGCCGTATGAAGACCAATTGTCCGTCGCGATTAACGCGGTGTTGCGCGGCCAATCAGCGCACGCGGCCTGACTTGAGGTTATAACAGAAAACAGCCCTCGTTGGACCGCCGCCATTGCTGCCTGCGCGTGAACGCCGGAAGCGCTAAGACGAACAAATTGTCGCTCTCAGCTGGACATTCAGTCGGTCGAAGGGCGCTGCCAAGTAGCCGGTTCAGCGTTCATCATCTTCGATCATGAGGCAACAGCGAGCGGCTGCTCTGGCGCAGTTGTCAATTTGCATTTCATTGTAGGACCGTCGGGTCGTGATCGCTCAGCGCCTTACCCGAGACCATAGCACAAGGCCGTGCAACTCATGTGAGCCTGCGCTGTCCAAGTTTGCAGTTCATGTGAGATGGCTCGACCCGGTCCATCGACCGTAATGTCCTTACCTGAAACATGAAGAATGCCTCATCGTCAGCATCGGCTCTCCGTTTGGAATCGAAAACGATGAAACTATGGCCGCTCGTGTCCCGCCTCCCGGGAGGACCAAGCGTCGCCGCGATCAGCCCGACCGATATGAGCGCGTCCGACAAGCGCGGGTCAGGTCGACGGGAGCGCCGATTGGACCGCGCGAGTCGCGCGCGGGCGGTGCGCCGCGTCGCAGAGCGCGCTGTACATGGCCACGGGCTTCGGGCACAAACCGCCCCGGCCACATT
>Ga0335083_10009540_pt1 | contig 11767 bp, 9 predicted proteins | sample Lox_Sample_42_FD_206716 | JGI IMG/M metagenome (GOLD analysis project Ga0335083, IMG submission 206716) | Soil microbial communities from Loxahatchee National Wildlife Refuge, Florida, United States - Lox_Sample_4.2 | ecosystem: Environmental > Terrestrial > Soil > Wetlands | place: USA: Florida... | reverse complement strand
GATCATGTTCGGCCCCGGCTGGATGCCCTTGATGATGAACGCGGCCATCATGAGCGCCATCACCGCGTTCTCGGGAATGCCGATGCTCATGAGCGGGATGAAGCTCGTGCGCGCGGCGGCCTCGTCGGCCGCGGCTTGGCCGGCAACCCCTTCGATGCAGCCGGTGCCGATCTCGTGCTTGTACTTGCTCACCTTCTTGTCGATCGCGTAGGCGGCGAATTGCGCGATCGAGGGTCCGCCGCCGGGAAGGATGCCGAGGAACGAGCCGATGGCGCTTCCGCGCAGGGCGCTCGGGATGATGCGCTTGAACTCCGGCCACGTCGGGATCAGGTGGATCTTGCCGTTGAACGGCGTGCGCTCGGAGTGCTCGTCCAAGTTCTTCACGATCTCGGCGATGCCGAAGCAGCCGAGCGCCACGCTGACGAGGCCGATGCCGTCGGACAGGAAAGGCAGGCCCAGCGTGAAGCGCAGCATGCCGCTGTTCACGTCGGTGCCGATCTGCCCCAGCAGCACGCCGATCAGGCACATCGCGAAGCCGCCGATCAGGCTGCCGGTGGTGACGAAGCTCACGCATACGAACCCGACCATCATCAGCCCGCAATAGTCGGCGGGACCGAACAGGAGCGCCACTTCGCCGAGCGCGGGCGCGAGCGCCGCGAGCACGATGATCGCCACGGTGCCGCCGATGAAGCTCGACACGCCGGCCGTGAACAAGGCGAGGCCGGTACGGCCCTTGAGCGTGAGCTGGTAGCCGTCGATGCAGGCGACGATGCTGCTCGCGTGCGGAATCTTCATCGTGATCGCGCTGACGCTGTCGCCGTATTGCGCTCCGTAATAGATGCCGGCGAGCATGATGAGCGCGCCGTTGACCGGGATCGAGTACGTCAGCGGGAGGAGCAGGCTGATCGTGGCCAGGGGTCCGAGGCCCGGCAGCAGGCCGATGAGCGTTCCTACCGTGCAGCCGATCGCGCAGAACATGAGGTTCTGCCACGTCAGGGCATGCTCGAAGCCGAAGGCCAGGTTGTGCAGGATTTCCATGGGCGCTCTTCAGTACAGGGGCAGCTGCAGCCCGAGGCCCTTCCAGAACGCGAAGGCGACGACGATGAGGCCCGCGCAGATCTTGAGGTTGCGCACGACGGAATAGTTGCTGCCGGCGAGTGTGGAGCAGAACACCATGAACACGATCCCGAGCATCATGTTCACGTGCTCCGAGAGGACCGCGAATCCGCACAGGCTCAGGAGTACCAGCCCGATGTTCTTCCACTGGAACGCCATGGGCACGCGCTCGGTGAGCAGGGCGCGCACGACGGTCGCCAGGCCGAGCAGGGCGAGGAGCGAGCTGATCATCAGCGGGAACATCCCGGGCCCGGCGCGGCCGAGCTGGCCGATCGGGTAGCGGAGCGACTGCAAGCCGAACGCCAGGGCGATGGCCATGAGGAAAACGCCCTTGACGAGGTTCCGGTTGTTCATGGCCGCCGAAGCGAGGTGCCGCCGTTAATCGGCGGTCGAGGTTGCGGGTTCCGTGGGCTGCGCGGCGTGCCGCCGGGCGACCCACTGCTGGAAGCGCTCGAAGTATAGGTAAACCACAGGGGTAATGTACAGCGTAAGGAGCTGGGAGACGACCAAACCGCCGACCACCGCCAGCCCGAGGGGGCGCCGGGCCTCGCCGCCGGCGCCGAAGCCCAGCGCGATGGGCAGGCTGCCCATCAGTGCCGCCATCGTGGTCATCATGATCGGGCGGAAGCGGGTCATGCAGGCGTCGAACATGGCTTCGAAGGGTGCCTGGCCGCCGCGCTGCGCCTCGATCGCGAAGTCGATCATCATGATCGCGTTCTTCTTCACGATGCCGACCAGCATGATGATGCCGACGAACGCGTACATGTTGAGGTCGGTGTTGAACAGCCACAGCGTCACGAGCGCGCCGAAGCCCGCCGTGGGCAGCCCCGAGAGGATCGTGAGCGGGTGGATGAAGCTCTCGTACAGGATGCCGAGCACGAGATAGATCACGAAGATGGCCAGGATCAGCAGGATCCCCATGCCCTGCAGCGACGACTGGAACGCCTGCGCCGCGCCCTGGTAGGCGCCGGTGACGGTGACCGGGAGCCGCATCTCGGCCGTGGCCCGGTTGATCTCCGCGATCGCCTGCGACAGCGACACGCCGGGACGCAGGTCGAAGGAGATCGTGACCGACGGCAGCTGGCCGAGGTGGGTGATCGCGAGCGGGCCCACCGCCGGCTTGAGCTCCGCGACCGCGTTCAGCGGAACCAGCGCGCCCGTGCTCGAGCGCACGTACAGGAGCGAGAGCACGGACGGGTCGGCCTGGTAGCGCGGCTCGAGCTCCATCACCACCCAGTACTGATCGGTGGGCGCGAAGATCGTGGAAACCTGGCGCGAGCCGTACGCGTCGTAGAGCGTGTTCTCGATGGCCTGTGCAGAAACCCCGAGTGCTGCGGCCTTGTTGCGGTCGATCTGCACGGCGATCTGCGGCTGCGTGATCTGCAGGTCGCTCGACACGTCCACGAGGCCCGGCAGCGTGCGCAGCTTCGCCTCGACCTTGGGGGCCCAGTCGTAGAGCTCCGTGGTATCGGTGCCCTGCAGCGTGTACTGGTAGAGGCTCTTCGTGACCTGGCCGCCGATGCGGATCGCCGGGATGCTCTGCACGAACGCCTTGATGCCCGGGATGCGGGTGAGCGTGGGGCGCAGCTCCTGCACGATGACGTCGGCGGACGGCCGCTCGTCGCGCGGCTTGAGCGTGACGAACAGTCGCCCGTTGTTGAGCGAGGCGCTCGGACCGCCGGCACCGGCGAACGACATGACGTCCTGCACGTGCGGATTGCGCTTGACGATCTCCGCCACCTGGCGCTGCAGGTTCGACATCGCTTCGAACGAGATGTCCTGCGCGGCCTCGGTGATGACGAAGAGCTGCCCGACGTCGTCGCTCGGAAGGAAACCCTTCGGCATCGCGTAGAACAGGAACCCCGTCCCGATGAAGATCGCGGCGAACACGGCCATCGTGGTGCGCTGGTGGCGCATCACCCACGCGAGGCTGCCGCGGTAGGCCGCGAGTATGACGTCGAACATCCTCTCCGACATCCGGTAGATGCGGCCGTGCTGCTCGTGCCGCTCGACCTTGAGCATGCGGCTGCACAGGAGCGGCGTGAGGGTGAGCGAGACGAAGCCCGAGATCAGCACGGCGACGATGATCGTGACGGCGAACTCGTGCAGGAGCCGCCCGAGGATGCCGCTCATCAGCAGAACGGGGATGAACACCGCGACCAGCGACAGCGTCATCGACACGATGGTGAAGCCGATTTCCCTGGCGCCGTTGAGCGTCGCCGCCATCCGGCTCTCGCCCATCTCCATGTGCCGCGTGATGTTCTCCAGCATCACGATGGCGTCGTCGACCACGAATCCGACGCACAGGGTGAGCGCCATGAGCGACAGGTTGTCGAGGCTGTAGCCGAAGAGATACATGAAGGCGAACGTCCCCACGATCGACATCGGCAGCGCGAGGCTCGGGATGATGGTCGCGGAGACACTGCGCAGGAACACGAAGATCACGGCGACGACGAGCATGAGCGCCAGCAGCAGCGTGAACTGCACGTCGCGCACCGATTCGCGGATCGACTGCGATCGGTCGTAGAGGATCGACAGCTTGATCGACGGCGGGAGCTGCGCCTGGAACGAGGGGAGGATGGCGCGGATCGCGTTGACCACCTCGATGGTGTTGGTGCCCGGCTGCCGCTGCACCGCCAGCACGACGCCGCGCGTGCCGTTGTACCAGGCCGCGACCTTGTCGTTCTGCACGCTGTCGAACACGCGTCCGATCTGGCTCAACCGCACGGGCGCGCCGTTGCGGTACGTCACGATCATCGGCCCGTATTCCTTGGCGTCCTGCAGCTGGCCGGTCGCCGTCACCGAGGTCGCGCGCTCGCGCCCGTAAAGCGTCCCCGTGGGCAGGTTCACGTTGGCGTTGCCGACGGCCTGCTCGACGTCGGTCAGCGCGATGCCGCGCGTGGCGAGCGCATTGGGATCGAGCTGGATGCGCACCGCGTACTTCTGCGAGCCGTACACCACCACCTGGGCGACACCGCTGATGGTCGAGATGCGCTGCGCGAGGTTGTTCTCCGCGTAGTCGTCGACCACGGACAACGGCTGCGTCTCCGACGTCAGCGCGAGGTTCATGATCGGCAGGTCGGCCGGGTTGACCTTGCGCTGCGTGGGCGGGGTGGGCATCGACGAAGGAAGCTGCCGCGCCGCCGCGGCGATCGCCGACTGCACGTCCTGCGCCGCGGCGTCGATGTTGCGCTCCAGCGCGAACTGCAGCGTGATCGTGGTCGAGCCGTTGGTCGACTGCGAGGTCATCGAGTCGATGCCGGCGATGGTCGAGAACTGCTTCTCGAGCGGCGTCGCCACGGCGGAGGCCATCGTGTCGGGGCTCGCGCCCGGCAGCTGGGCCGAAACCTGGATGGTCGGGAAGTCGACGTTCGGCAGCGCGTTGACGGGAAGGAGCTTGTACGCGACGAGGCCGAAGATCAGGATGCCGATCATGACCAGCGCGGTCATCACCGGGCGGCGAACGAACAGCGAGGCGATGTTCACGCGCTCTTTCCCGGGTCCACCGATACCTTGAGGCCCGGGGCGAGGCGCAGCTGGCCGGCGGTGACCACGATCTCACCGACGCTGAGCCCGTTCGCGATCACCGCGTCGTCGCCGACCGCGCGTGCCACCTTGACGTTCCGCAGCTCGACCGTGCTGTCCGGCCTGACGACGAACACGTATTGCCCGTTGGGGCCGTTCTGGATCGACTGCGACGGCGCGACGAGCGCGTCCTTCTGCTCATAGAGCGTAAGCACGACGTTGACGAACTGCCCCGGCCACAGCGCGGTGTCGACGTTGGGGAACTCGGCCTTGAGCTTGATCGTGCCTGTCGTGGTGTCGGCGCTGTTGTCGATGAAGCTCAAGCGCCCCGCGACTGGCGCGCCCTTGCCGTTGGGCAGGGCCGCCTGCACCACGAGATCGCCCGCCGCCTGGTGCTGGCGTACCTCGGCGAGCTCCTGCTCGGGCACCGAGAACGACGCATACACCGGGATGATCTGATTGAGCGTCACCAGCGGATTGACGTCGTTCGCCTTCACGAGGTTGCCCTGCTGGATCAGGATGCGGCCGGCGAAGCCGTCGATCGGCGCACGGATCGTGCAGTACTCGAGGGACAGGCGCGCGTTCTCGACGGCGGCGACGTCCGCCTGCACGGCCGCCTGGGCGGTCTGCGCCTGCATCTTCACCTGCTCGTACGCGTCCTTCGAGATGTAGTTCTGGCGCAGGAGGTCCTGGTAGCGGACGTCCTGGGCGTCGGCACGGACCTGCTGCGCCTTGTCCTTGGCGAGGTTGGCTTCCGCCTGGGCGAGCGCCGCCTGGTAGGGCCGGGGATCGATCTCGAAGAGGATGTCGTTGCGCTTGACCCGATCGCCCTCCTTGAACTTCACGGCGACGATCTGGCCGTCCACGCGCGCCTTGACCGCCACGGATGTGTAAGGCTCGACGTTGCCGATCGCGGTCAGACGCACGGGGACGTTCTTGACCGCGACGGGCGACGCCGTCACCGGCACGGCGGCGGCGGTGCGGTTGGCCGCGGCGCGTTGCTTCGCGCCGAACTGCGCCCACACAACGGCGGCCGCGCCGAGCGCGGCGAGGACGAAAATGGCGATCAGCGCGGTGCGGCGTCGGGACATAGGCGATTTGCGATTGGGCGCGGGCCGGCGAAGCCCGGAGGCATCACGGCGGGGCGTGCTTCTCGTTGTGCTTCTCGTGATAGATCTGCCGGCTCTCGGCGTTCTGCTCGTGGTTGACGTTGCGGTGCTCCTGCGGCGTCAGCTTGCCGCCGTTCCCGGCGCGGTCCGCCGAGATCTGGCGGTTGACGTTCTGCTCGTGCCCTTCCGCCTTCGCCACCTCCGACGGCGACATCTGCCCGCTTCGGACACCGTTGGCGATGCGCTGCTGCTGGTTGTTGCGGCGCGCGCCGACTTCGTTGTTGCCGTACTGGTCGGTGGCGGCGTTGTGCTTGTCCTGGTAGATGGAGCGGCTCAGGTTGTTCTGCTGAGCGTTGACCTGCTGCCGCTCGGCGCCGGTGAGCTTGCCGCCGTTCGCGGCGCGGTCGGTGTGGATCTCGCCGTTGAGTCGCGCCTCCCTCGATTCGAGGTTCTTGGTCTCCGCGGGCGTGAGCTGCCCGGACGAGATGCCCTGCGCGATCCGGCCCTGCTGGTTGTAGCGGCGCCCGTCGACGGTGTCCATCGCGGCGGCGCCCGGCGCGCCGTGATTCATCGAGGCGAGCTGATAGCGGTTCTGGCTCTGCGCCTGCTCGTGCGAAAGCTGCGAGGCAGTCGGCTGGAGCCGCTCCTCGCGCATCAAGGCCTGCTGGCCGGCGGTGGGCTGCGCGGTGATGCCGCCGGTGCCGTTGAAGCTCGCGCGGTTCACCACAGTCGTATTGTTCACGACGCTGCGGTCGACGTAGACGTTGTTGACGACGCTCGTGTTGACGTTGGTCACCGCGGTGTTGTAGCGGAACACGTTGCCTGCCCACATGCCGCCGACGAAGCCGGTGCCGACATAGCCGAAGCCGTAGTTGATGCCGCCGTAGTAGCCGACGTGCGGTCCCCAGTAGCCCGCGTTCCACGCGTAGACGCCGTTGGCGAATCCCCAGTAGCCGGGCGTCCAGAACAGGCCGGGGCGGGGCGGCGCCACCCAGACACCGGGCACCCAGAAGTAGCCGAGCGGCCCGTACCGCCAGTAGCCGGGCGTCCAGATGTAACCGGGCGTGGGACAGGGCGGCTGCGTGTAGACGGGCAGCGGGGGAGGTGCCACGGTGATCGAGAACGACACTTGCGCGAGCGCGCCCTGCGAGGCGGCGACAAGCAGGGAAAGCACGAGCGCGATCCGGAAGCTGCGAAAGATGCGCATGGCGGCTCCTCCGTTGTGCACCCTCAGCGGACCTGCGAGCCCGGGAGCGGGGCGCGGGGCTCCTGACGAAATGACTGAGCATGCATGCAAGATGGGCTGGCGGTCGAGTTCGGGAAAAACCCTTGGAATTGGAGTGCTGCAGCGAGCGGTCGTTCCTTGGAGCGGATTTGGGCCGATCCGCCGCTTAATCGAATCGATTCAATCGGCTTGTAGTCCCCAACTTCGGACGGCCCCGGCTGCCACAATGCCCGCCTGGCGCGCATCCTTCCGGCATCGCTCCCGTGTCGCCCGCGGCGTACGCATTCCTGGCGGCGGTGGTCGCGGCCGCCGCCTTCATCCAGGGCACGATCGGCGTGGGCTTTGCATTGATCGTCGCGCCTGTCCTCGGGTTCCTTGCGCCGGAGGTCCTGCCGACGTGCCCGCTGGCGCTGATGCTGCCGCTCAACGCGTATGTCGCCTGGCGGGAGCGCGCGGCGTTGGATCGCACAGGCGCGGGCTGGATCACCGCGGGCCGATTCGTCGGGACCTTCGGCGGGCTGTGGGTACTCGCCATGCTTCCGCCGAGCCGACTCGACCTCACGATCGGTGCGGTCACGGTGCTCGCCGCCGGCGGCCGCGTCGGAGCGCCAAAGCTTTCGGCGGCGGCGGCGCTCCTCCCCGCGCTGGTGGCGGGGGCCGCGCTCAGCCGCCTCGTGCATCGCCGCGTCGGCGGGAAGAGCCTGCGCGTGTTCGTGCTCGCGTTCGCAGCGGTATCGGGAACGCTGCTGCTCCTGCGCGGGGCAGGCTAGCTCCATTCCGGCACCGAGGGCACGCGCAGCGTCTCGGCCTCCGGCAGCGCGATGCCGAAGTGGTCGGCGAGGATCGCGCGGAGCGTGCCGCGGTCGGGGATCTGCGTGGTCCGCGCTTCGCTCCCGCGGCGGATCGTGAGGTCGCGGTTCATGATCGTGACGCGGCCGTCGCCCGTGAGCGCGCGCAGCATGAGCCGGTTGCGAAACGGCGAGGACGGGTACGTCGAGGTGAAGTGGTTGCCGACCTCGAAGTCGACGTGGTTGTCGCGTTCGAGGGTCGTGAACCAGCAGTCCGTGTCCTTCTCGCCGCTGCGCGTGCGCAGGAGCCAATGGTCGCCGTCGCGCTCCATCCAGTGCGCTTCGGCGCCCGCCTCGACGCGGGCGCCCGGCGCGAGCGGCACGGGCACGAGCGGCGCGAGCGAGCCGAATCCCGGGTCGAGCACGAACCTACCCTCTGCGAGCTTCACCGTGAGGAACATATGCGTGCGCGGCGATTCCGTGCGCGGCGTGATCATGACCACGCGCGCGGTGTGGCGCACGGGTTCGAACCCGAGCGCATCGAGCACCGCGGCGAAGAGCGAGGCCTGCTCGAAGCAGTAGCCGCCGCGGCGGTCGCGCACGAGCTTCTGCTGCAGGCCCTCGAGATCGAGGCGGATCGGACGGCCGAGGAGAACGTCGAGGTTCTCGAACGGTATGGCCCTCATGTGCGCATGAAGCAGCCCCGCGAGCGCGTCGTAGGTGCGGCCTTCCCGGCGGACCCATCCGATCCGCTCGAAGTACGCGGAAAGGTCCAGCGATGCCGGCAAACGCGACCCTAGCGCGCCCGTCCGCCGAACCCGGGTGGCAGCGGGACGAGCGGCGGGACGATCTGCCAGTTGTTCTGAGGCGGCGCGTTGTTGCGGCGACTGGGATTCTTGCCGCGGCTGCCGCCCCAGTAAGCCGTCGGATATACGAAGTACCCCGGCCAGGCGCCGAAGCTGCAGTCGCCCCAGGTGTAATCGCAGCCGCCGGTCGGGCCGTATGTCGGCGCGGATGGCTGCGGCATGACGACGTTGACGATGTACGGCCCCTGCTGCGGCGCGTAGGCCGCCGGCATCATCACGGGCGGAGGCGGCGGCGGGTACGCCGTCGGCGGCGCCTGCTGCGCGCGGTCGAGCTGCTCCTGGATCTGGGCAAGGCGCTCGTTCAGCGCGCGCAGCTCGGACTGGCGCGTGGCCTCGCTCGCAGGATCCTTGGGCGGTGACTTCTCGACCTTGCTGACCGTCACATCGTCGGGCGGCGGCAGGTTGCTCACGTTGAGCGCGCCCGACTTGTCCGTCCAGGTATAGATGTCCGCCAGCGCGGACGGCGCGCCGAAGCTGCTTGCCACGGCGGCGACAAGAACGCTTGCAAGAACTCGCATCGACTCCACCTGCACCGGTCCCTACGCCTCCATTGTAGGCCGTCGTGCGGTTGGACGCGACTAGGCCCGCGTCAGTGCGGAAGATCGTGTAACGGGATGTAACTTCAGGTCGGAGGCACGTAGCCGGTAGGCATTTCGGCGCCGCCGCCGAAGAAGTGCTTTTCCATCTGCTCGGCCAGCCACTTGCGGGCGCGCACGTCGGCGAGGCTCAGGCGGTTCTCGTTGACGAGCATCGTCTGGTGGCGCAGCCACTGCGCCCATGCCTCTTTGGACACGTTCTCGTAGATGCGCTTGCCGAGCTCGCCCGGGTACGGCGGGAAGTCGAGTCCCTCGGCCTCGCGGCCGAGCTTGACGCATTGGACCATGCGAGCCATCGGGATTTCCTATAGCGGTTTGCGGTAAACCAGCGACTTGCGCTGGTAATTGTAAAGCGCCTGCTTCTGCTGGGGCAGGTCGGCGATCGCGGCCGAGCGGAACCCGCGCTCGAGGAACCAGTGCGACGTTTTCGTGGTGAGCACGAAAAGCTCGGCGAGCTTCAGTTTTCGCGCCCGCGCCTCGATCTCGTGCATCAGCGCCTCGCCGTAGCCCTCGCGGCGGAAGTCGGGCTGCACGGCGAGCGCCGCGAGCTCGCCCACCCGTTCCTCGGGAAACGCGTACAGCGCCGCGCAGCCGATGATGTGGCCGTCGTACTCGGCGACGACGAATCGCTCGATCTCGCTTTCGAGCCGCTCGCGCGAGCGCCGCACGAGGACGCCTTGCTCCTCGAGCGGCCCGATGATCTGGAGGATGCCGCCGACGTCGTCGATCGTCGCGTTGCGGATGTGCGCGAGCGCCGTCGAGGCGACCATCGTGCCCACGCCGTCGCGCGTGAACAGCTCGAGCAGCAGCGCGCCATCCAGCCGCCGCGAGATGAGATGCGCGCGCTTGACGCCGTTGTTGCAGGCGCGCATCGCCGCCGGCAGGTACAGCCGCACGTCGGGCGCGAGCTTCTCCTGCTTCTCGGCCAGCAGCGCTTCGGCGTCGGTCGTGGACAGGTCGGTGAGGAGCTGGCGGCGGCCGTTGCGCACGCCGTCGGTGTCCATGAGGAAGATCAACTTGGTGGCTTCCAGCCGCACGGCGACCTGGGTCGCCACCTCTTCCACGGTCAGGTTGAAGATCTCGCCGGTGGGCGAATAGCCGATCGGCGAGATGAGCACGATATCGCCGTCGTCCAGGCGCTGCTGGATCGCTTCGGTGTCGATCCGCCGCACTTCGCCCGAGAGCTGCATGTCGACGCCGTCGACCACCCCCATCGGCTTCGCCGTGAGGTAGTTGCCGGTGCACACGCGGTTGCGCGCGCCCGCCATCGGCGAGTTGGCCAAGCCGAGCGAGAGCAGCGCCTCGATGCGCGCGCGCACCTGTCCCGCGGCCTCGAGCACGCAGTCCATGGCGTCCACGTCGGTCACGCGCACGCCGTGCGCGTAGCGGCTCGGGATCTTCTGCGCGGCGAGAATCGCCTCGACCTGCGGCCGGCAGCCGTGCACCACGACGAGGCGGATGCCGAGGCTGTGCAGGAGGTTCAGGTCATGCACGACGCCCAGGAATTCGTCGTCGGCCACCACCTCGCCGCCGAACGCGATCACGAACGTTCTGCCGCGGAAGGCGTGGACGTACGGCGCCGCGGAGCGGATGAGATGCACGAACGAGCGCATCGTCGCCGAGTTGACGGCGGGCGGGTTCGCGGGCGCGGAGGATTTCGGGGCCATCGGGTGCGCGCGATTATAGCGTTCGCACACCGGTGCGGCGCGCGGCCGCGATCCCGCGGTCGGCTATCATTGCCCTTTCGCCGGCCGGTTACGCATGTCGCAGAAGCTCCTCGAGAATCTCAACCCCGAGCAACTCGCCGCGGTGACGCTGCCGCACGCCTCGGCGCTCATCCTCGCGGGCGCCGGCAGCGGCAAGACGCGCGTGCTGACCACGCGCATCGCGTGGCTCCTCGCAACGGGGCAGGCGGGGCCGCTGTCGATCCTGGCCGTCACCTTCACCAACAAGGCGGCGCGCGAGATGCTGCTGCGCCTGTCGGCGCTGACGCCGGTGAACACGCGCGGCATGTGGGTGGGCACCTTCCACGGGCTGTGCAACCGCATGCTGCGCGCGCACCACCGCGACGCCAACCTGCCGCAGCTCTTCCAGATCCTCGACACGCAGGACCAGCTCTCGCTCATCAAGCGCCTGTACCGCGCGCACAACATCGACGACGACCGCTACCCGCCGCGGCAGCTCCAGTGGTTCATCGCCGATGCGAAGGAGGAGGGCCTGCGGCCGAACATGGTGGAGGCGGGCGACGAGTTCTTGCGCCGACAGGTCGAGCACTACGCGCTCTATGACGCGATGTGCCAGCGCGAAGGTGTCGTCGACTTCGCCGAGCTCCTGCTGCGAAGCTACGAGCTCCTGGCGGGCCACGAGGCCCTGCGCACCCACTACCAGCGCCGCTTCTCGCATCTCCTGGTCGACGAGTTCCAGGACACCAATGCGCTGCAGTACAAGTGGCTGCGCCTGCTGGCGGGGCCGCACACTGCGGTGTTCGCGGTCGGCGACGACGACCAGTCGATCTACGCTTTCCGCGGCGCCAAGGTCGCCA
>Ga0335083_10009539_pt1 | contig 11767 bp, 9 predicted proteins | sample Lox_Sample_42_FD_206716 | JGI IMG/M metagenome (GOLD analysis project Ga0335083, IMG submission 206716) | Soil microbial communities from Loxahatchee National Wildlife Refuge, Florida, United States - Lox_Sample_4.2 | ecosystem: Environmental > Terrestrial > Soil > Wetlands | place: USA: Florida... | reverse complement strand
CCGCGCTGGCCGTGCTGGCGCATCTCTGGATGCGCGCGACTTCGCCGCGCGCCGCACTCGGACTCGGATACTTTTTCGGCCTGGGTCTGTACGGCGCCGGCGCGTCCTGGGTGTACGTCAGCCTGAACCGCTTCGGCGCCATGCCGCTGCCGCTCGCCGCGGTGGCCACCCTGTGCTGGTGCGCCTTCCTGGCGCTTTTCCCCGCGCTCGGCGGCTGGCTGCAGGCTCGTATCGCCCGCGACAGCGACGCGCCCGCCGCACTGCGCGCGGCGCTCCTGATCCCCGCCGCCTGGGTGCTGGCCGAATGGCCGCTCAGCTGGTTCCTGACCGGCTTTCCCTGGCTCTCGCTCGGCTACACGGCAATCGACGGCCCGCTCTCGGGATTTGCGCCGGTGGGCGGCGTCTATGCGGTGTCGCTCGCGACGGCAATCGCAGCCGGGCTGCTGTGGTGCGCCGCGCTGAGACACGCGCGGTGGATGGCCGTAAGCACGCTCGCGTTGCTCGTCGCCTGCGGCTACGAACTGCGTGTCACGGAGTGGACCACGCCTGTAGGCGAGCCGCTGCGCGTCGCGCTCCTGCAGGGCAATGTGCCGCAGGACATGAAGTTCGATCCTGCGCGCTACCAAAACACCCTCGACACCTATGCGCGCCTGGTGGAAGGTAGTACAGCGCACCTGATCGTGCTGCCCGAGACGGCGGTGCCGCGCTTCCTCGACCTGGTCGAACCCGCCTACCTGGAGCGGCTCAAGGCGGCGGCGGTTCGCAATGGCGGCGATTTGCTGCTAGGCGTTCCCGTGCGCAACGGCGCGGGGGACTACCTGAACAGCGCGATCAGCCTGGGCGTTTCGCCTTCCGCCTCCTACGACAAGGTCCATCTCGTGCCCTTCGGTGAATTCGTGCCGCCGGGTTTCGGCTGGATCGTGCGCGTGCTGTCGATCCCGCTGGCGGATTTCACTCGCGGCGCCGCGGACCAGCGGCCGCTCGCCATCGCCGGCCAGCGCGTGGCCGTCAACGTGTGCTACGAGGACGCCTACGGCGCCGAAATCATCCGCCAGTTGCCCGAGGCGACGCTGCTGGTGAACGTGTCGAACGTGGCCTGGTTCGGCGACTCGCTTGCCCCGGCGCAGCACCTGCAGATTGCCCGCATGCGCGCGCTGGAGACCGGCCGCGTCTACCTCACCGCGGCCAACACCGGCATCACCGCCGCGATCTGGCCCGACGCGTCGGTGCGCCACCGGATGAAGCAATTCGCCGAGGGGCGCATCGAATTCGAAGTGCGCGGCTACAGCGGCGCGACGCCCTACGTGCGTTACGGCGACTGGCCGGCGGTCGTGCTCGCGACGCTGGCGCTCGCAATCGTCGCGCTGCGAAGGCGCTCCCGGTAAAATCTGCGCGCAATGCTTACTTTCCAGCAGCTCATCCTCCGCTTGAACGATTTCTGGGACCGCAGGGGCTGCGCGCTACTGCAGCCCTACGACATGGAAATGGGTGCCGGCACCTTCCACACCGCGACCTTCTTGCACGCCATCGGCCCGGAGCCTTGGAACGCGGCCTACGTGCAGCCCTCGCGCCGGCCCAAGGACGGGCGCTACGGCGACAACCCGAACCGGCTGCAGCACTACTACCAGTACCAGGTGGCGCTCAAGCCCTCGCCGGCCGACATTCAGGACATCTATCTCGAATCGCTGGTCGCGCTCGGCATCGATCCGAAGGAGCACGATATCCGCTTCGTCGAAGACGACTGGGAATCCCCGACGCTCGGCGCCTGGGGCCTGGGCTGGGAAGTGTGGCTGGACGGCATGGAAGTCACGCAGTTCACCTACTTCCAGCAGGTCGGCGGGCTCGACTGCAAGCCGGTGTTGGGGGAAATCACCTACGGCCTCGAGCGCCTGGCGATGTACCTCCAGGGCAAGGACAGCATCTTCGACCTGGTCTGGACGCCGGGCCACGGGACCGCGTCCCGTCCCGTTCTCTATCGGGACGTCTATCACCAGAACGAAGTCGAGCAGTCGCGCTACAACTTCGAGCTCTCTAACGTCGAGATGCTGTTACGCCATTTCGCGGATTTCGAATCGGAAGCGAAGCGCCTGATCGACGCGCAGTGCGTGCTGCCGGCCTACGAGATGGTGCTGAAGAGCTCGCATGCCTTCAACCTGCTCGATGCGCGCGGCGCCATCTCGGTCACCGAGCGCGCCGCCTACATCGGCCGCGTCCGGACGCTGGCCCGCGCCGTCGCCCAGGCCTACTACGAGTCGCGCGAGCGGCTCGGCTTCCCGATGGTGAAGAAGTGAACGAAACGACTCTACTAGTCGAATTGCTTACGGAGGAGTTGCCGCCGAAGTCGCTGCAGGCGCTCGGCAATGCATTCGCGGATCAACTGGTGGCGGAAATCATCAAGCACAGGCTCAGGAATCACGATCCCAAGAGGGAAGTGTTCGCGACACCGCGAAGGCTGGCCGTGCTCATTCGGGGCGCGCATGAGAAGTCTCCCGAATCACCGCATACCGTCGAGGGGCCGGCGAGTTCGAACGCCAAAGCGGTTGAAGGCTTCGCCAGAAAGCACAAGGTCGCGCCGGAGTCGCTTGCGCGTATACAAACGGCCAAGGGCGAGATCGTTGTCGCGAATCTCACCTTGCCCGGGGTTCATCTCGATGCCGTCCTTGCAAGCATTGTCGAAGGGATCCTGAAGAAGCTCCCGGTTCCGAAAATGATGCGCTGGGGCTCGGGCGACGCGCAGTTCGTGCGGCCGGTACATGGGTTGGTGATGCTGCACGGCTCCAGGGTCGTCCCGGGAATGGTTCTCGGCCTGGAAGCCGGCAATAAGACCAGGGGCCACCGCTTCATGGGCAAGAGCGAGATCGCCCTCGCAAATGCTGAAGAGTACGAGAAAAAACTCCTGGATGAAGGGATGGTAGTCGCCGACTTCGAGAAACGGAAATCGGAGATCGACAGGCAGCTGCAGGCCGAGGCGAAGAAGCAGAACGCGAGCCTGAACGAATATCAGGCCCTGCTTGACGAGGTCACGGCGCTGGTCGAGTACCCGAGCATCTACGTCGGCGAGTTCGACAAGGCTTTCCTCGAAGTGCCGCAGGAATGCCTGATCCTCACCATGCGGCAGAACCAGAAGTACTTCCCGCTCTTCGATGCCGCCGGCAAGCTGACCGGGAAGTTCCTGATCGTCTCCAACATGAAGGTCGAAGATCCGCACAACATCATTGACGGCAACCAGCGCGTGGTGCGCCCGCGGCTAGAGGACGCGCGCTTCTTCTACAACCAGGATCGCAAGACGCGGCTGGAAGAACGCATCCCGCAGCTGGCGAATGTCGTCTACCACAACAAGCTCGGCAGCCAGCTCGACCGCACGCAGCGCGTCAAGCTGCTGGCCGGCAAAATCGCCCGCGTTCTCGGCGCCGACGCGCTGCAAACGGAGCGCGCCGCCGAGCTTGCCAAGGCCGACCTGCTGACCGGCATGGTCGGCGAATTCCCGGAACTGCAGGGCATCATGGGTCGCTACTACGCAATGCACGACAAGGAGCCGGCCGCGGTGGCGGACGCGATCGAGGCGCACTACCGCCCGCGCTTCGCAGGCGACCGCCTGCCCGAAGGCGCGATCGCCTGTGCGGTTGCCCTTGCCGACAAGCTGGACGCGATTGCGGGTCTCTTCAGCATCGGCCAACAACCGACCGGCGACAAGGACCCCTTCGGCCTGCGACGCGCCGCGCTCGGCGTGGTGCGCATCCTGGTCGAGCGCAAGCTCCACCTGTCGCTGAAGGAGCTGATCCACGCTGCGTTCGAGCCGTTCGCCGAGAAACCGCACACGCAGCTGCGGGATTTCCTGTTCGACCGTTTCGCCAGCTACCTGAAGGAGCAGGGCTACTCCACGCTGCAGGTGGAAGCGGTGCTTTCGAAGATGCCGGTGAACCTCGGCGTGGTGCCGCAGCAGCTCGAAGCGGTGAAGATGTTCCAGACGTTGCCAGAGGCGGAGAGCCTCGCGGCCGCCAACAAGCGCGTCGCCAACATCCTCAAGCAGGCCGAAGCGAAAGGAGAAAAATTCGAGGCCGGCGAATTGAGGGAGCCTGCCGAACAGGCGCTGCTCGCCGCGATTCAGCGCGCCTCGGCAAATGGCAAGCAACTCTACGAGCAAGGCGATTACGCGGGGTACTTGAAGAGTTTCTCCGTATTGAAGGGACCGGTTGACGCCTTCTTCGAAAAGGTCATGGTCATGGTCGACGACGACAGGCTGCGCAGCAGCCGCCTCGCGCTGCTTCGCGACCTGCGTGACGCCATGAACCGCGTCGCCGACCTCTCCAAACTTGCTGCATGAAGCTCGTCATCCTCGACCGCGACGGCACCATCAACCAGGACAGCGACCAGTACATCAAATCGCCTTCGGAGTGGAAGCCGATCCCGGGCAGCCTCGAAGCGATCGCGCGCCTCACGCAGGCCGGCTGGCGCGTCGTCGTGGCGACCAACCAGTCGGGCATCGCGCGCGGGCTGTTCGACATGTCGACGCTGAACGCGATCCACGCCGAGCTGCACCGCGCGGTCAACCTGGCAGGCGGACGCATCGACGCGATCTTCTTCTGCCCGCACGCCGCGGATGCCGATTGCGAATGCCGCAAGCCCAAGCCCGGCCTGCTGCGCGAGATCGCCAAGCGCATGGACGTCGACCTGGCCGGCGTGCCGATGGTCGGCGACTCGCTGCGCGACCTGCAAGCGGCAGCGGCTGTCGGCGCCAGCCCGTACCTCGTCCTAACCGGCAAGGGAAAAAGGACGCGCGAAACCGGCGGCCTGCCGCAGGGCACGGAGATCGTCGCCGACCTCGCCGAAATCGCGGCGCGGCTCGCTCCATGATCCTGCTGCGCTCAGCCCTGTTCTGGCTGGCGCTGCTGCTCTTCACCCCTCCTTACGCGATCCTCGCGCTCGCCAGCGCGCCGCTGCCGCGCATGGCGCGCTACCGCATCATCTCCGGCTGGTCGCGGCTGATGCTCTGGTGCCTGCGCGCGCTTTGCGGCATCCGTTGGAAGATCGAAGGCCGCGAGTACCTGCCGGTGGCGCCTTCGGTGATCCTCTCCAAGCACCAGTCGGCCTGGGAAACGCTCGCCTTCCAGCAGATCTTCCCGCCGCAGGTGCACGTGTTGAAGCGCGAACTGCTCTGGCTGCCGTTCTTCGGCTGGGGCCTCGCGCTGATGAGCCCGATTCCGATCGACCGCGGCCGCGGGATGTCGGCACTGCGCCAGATCGCGCGGCGCGGCAAGCTGCGCCTGAATCAGGGTTTCTGGGTGGTGGTGTTTCCGGAGGGCACGCGCGTCGCTCCGGGAAAGCGCCGCAAGTACCAGCTGGGCGGCGCCTGGCTGGCGGCGCACGCCGGTGCAGCCGTCGTGCCGGTAGCGCACAATGCGGGAAAATTCTGGCCGCGCAACTCCTTCCTGAAGTACCCGGGCAGGGTGACGGTACGGATCGGGCCGCCGATCGACTGCGCAGGACGCGACCCGAAGACGATCAACGCCATGGCGGAAGAATGGATCGAGAAGCAGCAGCAGGCGCTGGACAGCTAGCCCTGTTCGATGAACCGCCGCACGCCGGCGCGGCGCCGCTGCGCGTCGCGCTGCTGGGCGGCCGACCGGTGGAGTACCGCTTCGAGCGCCGCCGCCGGCGCACCATCGCCATCAAGGTGAGCGAGCACGGCCTGGCGGTATTCGCGCCCCTGCGCGCGCCCTGGCGCGAAGTCGAGGGCTTCCTGCACGAGAAGGCGCGCTGGATCCTGCGCAAGCTGGACGAGCGCGCGGCGGCGGGCAAGCCACGCACGCTCTTCGGCGAGAGCGGCGAAACACTGCCCCTGCATGGTTGCGAAGTAGCGCTGCTCGTCACGCCGGGAAAACGCGCGGTCGGTCTCGCTGGCGCAGTATTGTGCGTCAGCCTGCCCCAGCCGGAGCGCAGGGGCGCGGTACGGGATCTGCTGCTGCGCTGGCTGAAGGCGCGTGCGCTCGAGTCTCTCGCGCCGCGCGTCGCACACTACGCAGCGCGCGTCAGCCTGCCGGCGCCGCCGCTCGCGCTCTCGAACGCGCGCACGCAATGGGGCGTATGCATGGCGAGCGGCCGCATCCGCCTCGCCTGGCGCCTCGTGCACCTGCACCCGGAACTCGCGGATTACGTGGTGGCGCATGAAGTCGCGCACTTGGTGGAACTGAACCACTCCGAGCGCTTCTGGGCGCTCGTCGAATGGCTGTATCCTCACTGGCGCGAGGCGCGCGAGCGCATCGAGCGCGATGCCGCCGCCATCCCGAGAATCTGACCACCCCATACGAGGAACCCATGAGAATCCTGCACACCATGCTGCGCGTCGGCGACCTGGAACGCTCGCTGAAGTTCTACACCGACGTGCTCGGCATGAAGCTGCTGCGCACCACCGACCGGCCGGACCAGAAATACTCGCTCGCCTTCGTCGGCTACGGCGGCGAGGACAGCACCGCGGTGCTGGAACTGACCTACAACTACGGCGTTGACAAGTACGACCTCGGTTCCGCGTTCGGCCACATCGCCATCGAGATCCCGGACGTGAAGAAGGCCTGCGACGCCGTGCGCGCCAAGGGCGGCACCGTCACGCGCGAAGCGGGGCCCGTGAAGGGCGGCACTACCGTGATCGCGTTCGTGCAGGACCCGGACGGCTACAAGATCGAGTTCATCGAACGCAAGTAGGATCGCGCCGGCAGTGCATCGCCTTGTCAAGACGGTTTTCTGGATCGCCGCGAGCCTGATGCTCGCGGCCGGCGCCGCCGTATCGCTGAGCTGGGCGCCAGACCGCCCCGTGTCGGAACTACAGGCGCGTTGGGCGCCGCCGCCTTCGGTGTTCGTCGACATCGGGGGCTTGCAGGTTCACCTGCGCGACGAAGGCCCGCGCAACGACCCGGCCCCCATCGTGCTGCTGCACGGCACGTCCGCGAGCCTGCATACCTGGGATGGATGGGCCGCCGTCCTAGTTGCGCAGCGCCGCGTCATCCGCTTCGACCTACCGGGCTTTGGCCTGACCGGCCCGTTTCCGGACGGCGACTACCGTCCTGCGCATTACCTGCGCTTCATGGGAGCCCTGTTCGACAAGCTGGGCATCAAGAACTGCGTGCTGGCAGGCAATTCCTTCGGCGGACAGATTGCGTGGCTGACCTCCCTCGCGTACCCGCAGCGTGTCGAGAAGCTCGTCCTGGTGGACTCGGCCGGCTATCCGTTGCAGCCGAACTCCGTGCCGGTCGGCTTCCGCATCGCGCGCACTCCGGTGCTGAATCAGTTGATGCGCAACATGCTGCCGCGCCTGCTGGTCGAGGCGAGCGTTCGCAATGTCTATGGCGATCCGGCGAAGGTGACCCCGGCGCTCGTCGACCGCTACTACGAGATCACCCTGCGGGAAGGAAACCGTGATGCGCTCGTGCAACGCTTCATCCAGTTCCCGTCAGGCCCGGATGCCCAGCGTATCACGGACCTGAAATTGCCGGCGCTAATCCTCTGGGGCGGGCGCGACCGGTTGATTCCGCCCGCCGATGCGGAGCGCTTCCACCGAGACATTGCCGGCAGCACGCTCGTGGTTTTTCCCGCCCTAGGCCATGTGCCGCACGAGGAGGACCCCGCGGCTACGGCTGCAGCGGTCAGGAAGTTCCTGGGCCTGACCTAGCGCCCAACTGCGCGATGCGCAGGTAGTCGGCCGGCGAAAGATTTTCCGGCCGGAGGTCCGGATCCAGCGCCAACGCGGCGAAATCGCCGGGTGAAAGCCCCAGCGCGTTGCGCAGTATTTTCCTCCGGGCGCTGAATGCCCGCCTGACGATTTCGGCGAATCCTTCCGGAATCGCGACGCCGGGCAGCGGCACCAACCGCACGACCGCGGATTCAACTTTCGGCGGCGGCCGGAAGGCGCCCGGTGCGACATTGAAGAGCTTCTTCATCGCGAAGCGCGTCTGCAGCATTACCGAGAGCCGGCCATAGTCCGGCGTCGAGTGCCTCGCCACCATGCGATCCACCACTTCCCGCTGCAGCATGAAATGCATGTCGCGCAGCCGGCCGGCGTGGCGCGCGAGGTGGAAAAGAAGGGGGGTGGAAATGTTGTAAGGCAGGTTGCCGACGACGCGCGCGCCGGGCGCCAATGCTGAAAAGTGATAGTCGAGCGCATCGCTGCAGATGACGGCGAGCCTGTCCGCCGGGAATTCTTCACCAAGGCGCCGCGCAAGGTCGCGGTCGATCTCGATGGCGGTGAGCCGGTCGACGCGCTCCAGCAGCGGCCGGGTCAGCGCACCCGCGCCGGGGCCGATTTCAACGATCGCATCGCCGGGCGCGGGCGCAATCGCCTCGACGATACGCTTCAGAACTGCGGGATCGTGCAGGAAATGCTGGCCAAAACGCTTACGCGTTTTCAACACATTCGCTTACGCGCTTTCAACCGTTCCTTCTGCGCGGCTTCACTTGTCTTCCAGGCGCAACTCGACGTAGGTGCGGTCGCGCAGCTGGCGCAGCCAGTCCTGGTAGGCCTCCTCGGACTTGCGTTCCTTGATCGCCTGGCGCGCCTGCATGCGCCGGCGTTCGGGCGAGACACCCGCCGCGCGGCGCTCTTCCACCTGGATCAGGTGCCAGCCGAAGGGCGATTTCACCGGCTGGCTGATTTCGCCGACCTTGAGTGCGTCCATGGCGCGTTCGAAATCGGGCACCGTGTCGCCGGGCAGCAGCCAGCCGAGTTCGCCTCCGCGCGAGGCGCTGCCGTCCGCGGAATTGAGCCGCGCCAACTCCCCGAAATCGGCGCCGCCGGTGACGATGCGCTCGCGCAGGTCGGCAAGCCGCCTGCGCGCGTCGGCCTCCGAAACTACTTCGCTGGTGCGTATGAGGATGTGCCGTGCGCGCGTCTGCTGTACCGGCGCGCCCTCCTCGCCGCTGCCGCGTCGCTCGATGACCTTGAGGACGTGAAAGCCGCCGGGGCTGCGCAATACGCCGCTGACTTCACCGGTCTTCATGCCCTTCACCGCATTGGCGAACAGTTCGGGCAGCCTGTTTTCCGATCGCCAGCCCATTGCCCCGCCCTGCAGCGCGTCGGGCGCGTCGGAGTAGCTCGCCGCGACCTTCGCAAAATCGGTGCCCGCCAATGCTTCGGCGCGCGCCCTTTCAGCTTTCTTGCGCGCCGCGTCGAGCTGCTCCGGGCTGGCCTGCTCCGGCAGGCGCACCAGCACGTGCGCCAGGTTGTATTCGCTGCGCGCGCTGCCGCCGGCCTTGGCCTCGGCGAGGAACTGGTCGATCTCGGCGTCGCTTACCTCGATGCGATCGTCGACTTCGCGTTCGCGCAGCCGCTGCATCTGTATTTGCTGGCGCACCTCCTCGCGGAAGCGCTCGTACGGCACCCCGTCCTTCTCCAGCGCTCGCCGGAACGCCGCCAGCGACATACTATTATTCTCGGCGACGCGTTCCAGAGCGCGGTCGAGCTGGAGCTCCTCGACGCGGATCCCGCTGTCGCGCGCGAGCTGCAGCTGCGCCTTGTCGATGATCAGGCGGTCGAGAATCTGGCGCTCGAGCAGCATGCGGTCTGGCAGCGGCGTGCCCTGGCGCCGCAACTGCCGCTCGGCGAAGTCGCGCCGCTCGGCAAGCTCGGATTGCGTGACGACCTCCTTGCCGACGACCGCGACAATGCGATCGACCAGGACGGCGTGCTGCGGCTCGCGCGGCTGTCCGGGTTCCGGCGCCGCCTGGCCCGGCCGCGGCACCTGACCCTGGAACTGCGTCTGCGCGTGGACTGGCGCCGCAAATGCAATGCACAGCGCCATGGCCGCCGTGTTGATTTGCATCGGAGCCGGCTTAGAAAACCTGGTTGAAAGGCAACTGCGGTCGCAGGCTCTGCGGAACAAGTTGCGGATCAGTTGGATTGGTGCGCGCATAGCCCGGCACGTTGCGGCTCATGAAGTAGGCCGTATCCTCGGCGCCGACCTGACCGAGGCCGTTGAATTCGATCTGGAAAAAAGCGCCGGTGGACGCGGTCTGCGTCGCCGCCTGCAGGCGCTGCACGACGCCGCGGAACACCCAGCAGCCGGCATTGTACTCCAAGCCGGCCAGGGCCTGGACGACCGTTTTGTCGAGGAACGAATAATTGTAACGGCCGATCGCGTACCAGCCCGCTGAAACCGGCCACTGGCCGGCGATGTCCATCTGCCGGAAGGGATTCGAAGGATCCTGGTTGTATCGGTAGGTGGCGCTGACGACCTTTGCGATTTCTGGCGCATAGCGTGCCGCCAGGCCATAGCGATCCGCGCGTGCTTGGTCGAAGTTGTATTGCAGGGTGCTGTCGAAGGTGACGGCCTGGAACCGGCCACCGACCGAGGCCAGCAGGTCGGACGCGCCCCTGATGGGTGGCGGCGGGCTGGGCGTGGTGGAGGTCGTGCTGTTCAGGGCAACCTGGTAGTTCGTGAAATAGTAGCGCTGGCCGAGCGTGGCGCGGAACTGCTCCTGCCCGCGCTCGTTCAGAAACCGCGTGGTGGCGGCCAGCGTCAGCTGGTTGGCGTCGCCGAACCGGTCGCCGCCCGAGAAGCGGTTTTCGCTGAACAGTTGCGCGTAGTTGAAGTCCGCCAGCGCCGTGTCGAACAGCGGAACCTGGCTCTGGTCGCGGAAAGGCGCATAGAGATAGTAGACGCGCGGCTCCAGCGTCTGAGTGAGGTTCTGTCCCAATAGCGTCATGCCGCGCTCGAAGGTAAGACCGCCATCCAGGCTGGTCCACGGCACGGTGACCGCCTGGCGCTGGCTCTGGCCTGGCGCGGTGTTCTGCAGATCGTAGGACGCAGTGTGCACGCCGAAGCGCGGTGTCACGAAATACCCGGGCGTGTTGTACGGGATCGACATCGACGGATTGAACTGCGTGCGCGAGCCCTCGACCAGCGAATTGCTCGCGAATCTGACGTACTCGCCGGGCAGCGTGACGTCCGCGAGCCCGGCCACGTTTACCTTGGAAGTACCGAAACTGATCTGCGGCACGCGGGCGTAGGGCGTCACGATCGGCGCGAGCGGGTCCTGCAGGGTCTGGAAAGTCTGCGCCCGCGCTATCAGGTAGGACGGCATGTCGAAGAACGTGTTCGAGTAGGTGAGCACGCCTTCCCTGGGCAGGACGCCCTGCGAGATCGTGTGCACCGACGTGGCGAAGTCGACCATGTAGCGGTCGTCGCTCACCTTGTTCACGTCGATCTTCAAGTTCAGGTTGGGCAGCAGGTTCTGGTCGTGCTGGAACGAGTAGCCACTGCGCGGCCGGTCCAGCACATGGTCGTCCGGCATGTATTCGCCGCGCAACTGGCCCTTGTAGGTCTCTCCCATGTAGCGGTAGAAGCCCTTCAATTGCTCGCCGCGCTTGGTCATGTAGGCCGGCGTCAGCAGCAGGTCCTGCTCGGGCGCGATGTTGAGGTAGAAAGGCGTGCCGATTTCAAGGCCGCGGCGCGAGTTCTGCGAATAATAGGGCGCGAGAAACCCCGTCTTGCGGCTGTTCTCCAGTGGAAAACTGGCGTAGGGAAGCGCCATCACCGTCGTGTCCAGAAAGCGCATGCGCATGTCGCGCGCCTTGCCCTCCTGGGCTTCGTTGTCCAGCTCCATCTCGCCGGCCTCGATGAGCCAGCCGTCGTCGCCGGGCTTGCAGGTGGTATAGGTCGCCTGATTCAGCCGCATCTTGTCCTTGCTCAGGAACTCGATCCGCTCGGCGGTGCCGCGCGCCGGCATGTTTTCGCCGATCAGGAAAGTCGCTTCTTCGAACACGCCGGTGTCGTCCTGG
>Ga0335083_10009537_pt1 | contig 11768 bp, 14 predicted proteins | sample Lox_Sample_42_FD_206716 | JGI IMG/M metagenome (GOLD analysis project Ga0335083, IMG submission 206716) | Soil microbial communities from Loxahatchee National Wildlife Refuge, Florida, United States - Lox_Sample_4.2 | ecosystem: Environmental > Terrestrial > Soil > Wetlands | place: USA... | reverse complement strand
GTGCCCGCAGCCGTGCCCCAGCGACAGGCTTCACCCAAATCATCGCCGCGCACCAAACGCGATACCAACCCGGCGGTGAATGCGTCACCTGAGCCGATCGGGTTAACCGGTTTAATGCGGGGTGGCATGATCCGCCAGAAAACTTTCCCGTCCAACGCCAGCGCCGGCTCCTTCCCCGCCGTTACCACCACTCGTTTTGCACCCCGCTCGCATAGTTCGAGCATTGCTTTCCGGAGCCCGGCATCATCCTTGAGTTCCAGTCCTAACGTCGCCGCCAACTCGGTCCGGTTCGGTTTGACCAGTCCCGGCTTGGCCGGCAGCGCCGCCAGCAGGGCCGCCCCCTGCCCGTCAACCACCGAAAGCACTCCGGTGCTGGTTGCCAGCCGCGCGCATTCGAAATACAGATTCGCCGGGCCGCCGGTGACAATGGTTCCCGACATCACCAGCGCCCGGCAATCCGGCGCCTGCCGGCGGATGACCGCCATCAGTTTGTCGAAATCGGCCGCCGCCACCGGCCGGCTCTCTTCCACCAGTTCGGTGTGGGTGCCCGCCGATTCGTCGATCACGGTGATGCACTGCCGCGTCCGGGTTGACACCGTCACGAAATCAGATTCAACGCCCTGCTCTGCCAGCGCTCGTTGCAAAAAATCGCCGCGGTCGCCGCCGAGAAAACCGGTCGCCACCGGTTGTTCGCCCAGCACTTTCAATACTTTCGCCGTGTTGATGGATTTGCCCGCAGCGCCTTCGAGCGTGGTCATGGCGCGGTTGACGGCATCCAGTGTCAGTTTGCGAAAAATCATCAACCGCTGGACGGCGGGTGTCGTGCCAATGCACAGGATCTTCATTGGATTCATTCACCGAACCTTACACTGCCGGATGCGAAAGCCGGGAAACGATTCTGCCCGTCCAGAGCGATGCAAATTGTGTCAACATGACGGAAACAAAAAACAGAAAAAAGCCGTCTCCGACTTTGATATGCGCGACCCCGCTGGATTTGATCGTCAGCACCAGAATGGCGATTACAAAGACGTCGAGCATGGACCATTTGCCCATGTTCGACACGAAGTGAAATATCCTTCGCGCGTGATCGGTTTCCATCCGCGGATACAGCCATAAGGCCAGCATCGCGGTCAGTTTCACGAAGGGAAAACAAATGGTGAACACAAACAGGATGAGGAACAGGAATAATTCGCCGGCTTGCCATAAAATAATCAAACCGCGATAAACTGAAATTTGATTTTGAAACAACCATAATTTCGTTATCGACGTGAACGGGAGAAAAATTCCGGCAATGAAAAAGGCGATGGCCGCCACCAGCATCAGCACAATGACAATGCCGGAACGGAAATGGATTTTGATTAACGCCTGCCTGGCAATTTTGCCATCCATAATGAGGGCAAATTGGAGATTGTTGAAAACTCCGTCAACTCCACAGCGTCTGACGGCCTTCGCAAAGATTCGCTTTCAGGTTTCCAACTTTGCCTCCATGGTAACATGCGCCTTCAACAGCCGCGAAATGGGGCAGCCGAGCTTGGCTACGTTGGCGATGCCAAGAACCTGCGTCTTGTCGGCTCCAGGAATTTTCGCGGTCACGTCCAGATGCGACGCGGTGACTGTCCAGCCCGCGTCGGTTTTGTCCAACGTTACAGTTGCGGTGGCGGAAATGGAATCCGGCGTGATGCCGGCCTTGCCGAGTTCGGCCGAAAAGGCCATCGCAAAGCAGCCCGCGTGCGCGGCGGCAATGAGTTCCTCCGGGTTCGTGCCCGGACCGTTCTCAAAGCGCGTGCCAAACGAGTATTGCGTGTCCCGGAGCACACCGCTCTCGGTCGTGATGCTGCCCTTGCCGTCCTTCAATCCGCCCCGCCAGACTGCCGATGCTTTGCGTTTCATATCATTGTCCTTTCATCCTTGAAACTGAATTGGCTCCAACACCGGGGAGACTAGCGCGGGTTCCCCTCAATCTCAAGCACGTCAACAAGGCACGCGGATCGTTCCTTTTCCCGCGACAGTCAATATGGCGTGGCCTTCCCGGCATTCGGTTCTGGCGTGATCCTCACAGGCCTGGAGCCGTTTCGCCAGAAACGCGCGCTCGGATTTGATTCCGGCCAGGTCCAGTGATTTGCGGAAATGACCGGCGGCGGCCTGCATATGGTTCAAGCGCGACTCGAATTCGCCCAGTACGGCGTGGAGCAAATAATACGTATTCAACGTCTCCAGATCCCGGATGGCCGCCAGGGCTTCGAGTCCCGCTTTGGGACCGCGCAGGTTGGCGATCACAATGGCTCGGTTCAGGGCAACCACCGGCGAACCATCCAGTTCCACCAGCCGGTCGTACAGCGACAAAATCTGCGTCCAGTCCGTGGACGCGTAGTCCCGGGCCGAGCAATGACAGGCGGCAATGCCGGCCTGCAAATGATACACGCTGATTTCCCCGCCCGCCGCCGACTGCGCCAGATGAAACATGCCCCGGGCAATCATCGGTTGATTCCAGCAGGCCCGGTCCTGTTCCTGGAGGCGAAGCAAGTTGCCCTCGTCATCCACCCGCGTCGGGATCCGCGCAGTGTTCAACAACATCAGAGCCAGCAAGGCATGGGTTTTGGGCCGGTTGCCGGCCGGATGCTCCACCAGCAAACCGGTGAGCCGGATCGCTTCCTGACAAATGTCCTCGCGGACCAGTTTGTCACCGCCCGACGCTTTGTAACCTTCATTGTACATCAGGTAAAGCGATGGCAAAACCCCGTCCAGTCGTTGCCCCAACTCGGCGCCGGTGGGAATCTCAAACGGAATGCGGGCCTCGCGGATTCTTTGCCTGGCGCGGGTCAACCGTTTGGCGATTGCCGCATCGGTCGTCAAAAAGGCCCGGGCAATTTCCGTCACACTGAAACCGCACAGTGTTTTCAAGGCAAGCGCGACCTGGACTTCCGCCGGAATGCCCGGATGACAACAGACAAACATCATCCGCAACGTGTCATCGGTAATTTCCGATTCGGGAAAAATCGCCGTGTCCGGGGTGGGATTTTCCCGGTCCATCAGGCGGATGATTTCCGCTTCCTTGTCCCGGAAAACTTTTTCGCGTCGGACAACATCCACCGCCAGGTTGCGGGAAGCCCGCATAATCCACGCTGCGGGATTTTTCGGCACGCCATAAAACGGCCAGGTCTGCAGCGCCCGGGCCAGCGCCTCCTGGACCACGTCCTCGGCCAGGCTGAGATGTTCGATGCCGAAAATGCCCGTCAGCGTAGCCACCATTTTTCCCGATTCATGCCGGAACAGGTGTTCCACCACCCGGGAAATTTCCGTGGGTTGGGCCTTTTCCATTTCGGATCCGGTTTCCATTTCAACCTCCGGCCATGGCGCCGACGACCAGGAACGGCTCTTCGCCGTTGGCGACGGCGTCCGGCAGTCTCGTCTCCGGCGGGTCGAGAGACACGTCCTCTTTGCAGGCAAAAAACCTCACAAACGGCCGCCGTTTCAGCGTCTCGTGATCGCGAATCGTTCCGCGCAGGACCGGATACCGGGTTTCGAGCGCGTCCAGCACGGCGCCCAGCGTCACCGGTCCGGTGACCTCAAGCTGCACTTCGCCGTTCACGCGAGCCAGGTTGCGCAAATGATGGGGCAACACCACCCGGATCATGGTCGTGGGACAGGAATCGCGCCTGTCTTAAAGTAAATTTCCCCCTTAAGCGGAACCGAAAAGTGAGGGACAGGCGCAACGCCTGTCCTACGCAAGTTGACGTGCGCTCCGAAAAATCCGTGTTTATCCATGTTCATCCCTGGTTTATTTCAGCGTTTGGACCTCGACCGAATAAACCGCCGGCAGGTCGCGGACGATGGCGTTCCATGAATTGCCACCATTAGCCGAGGCATAAACCTGCCCGCCGGTCGTGCCGAAATAAATGCCGCATGGGTCCAACCGGTCCACGGCCATCGCGTCGCGCAGCACGTTCACGTAGCAATCCTTTTGCGGCAGGCCCTTCGTCAGCGGTTCCCATTCGTGGCCACCTGTCCGGCTGCGATACACGCGCATTTTGCCGTCCGGCGGATAGTGTTCGGAATCGCTCTTGATGGGCACGACAAAAATGGTTTCGGGCTCGTGCGCATGAACGTCAATCGGAAAGCCAAAGTCGGACGGCAGGTTGCCGCTGACTTCGGTCCATTGCTCGCCGGCGTTGTCGGTCCGCAGCACGTCCCAGTGTTTCTGCATGAACAGCACATCCGGACGTGAAGGATGCAGGGCAATCCGATGAACACAGTGGCCGACCTCCGCATCCGGGTCGGGAAGCTCATAAGGAGACTTCAAACCATGGGTGATCGGCTTCCAGGTCTTGCCGGCATCGTCCGTGCGAAAGCATCCGCCGGCTGAAATGGCGACGTAAATCCGTTTCTCATTTTTCGGGTCGAGCAGAATCGTGTGCACGGCCATGCCGCCTGCTCCCGGCTGCCAGAGGTGGCCCTTGGCGTTCCGCAAGCCGGGCAGTTCCTGCCACGTTTTGCCGCCATTGGTCGTCTTGAAAATCGCCGCGTCTTCCACACCGGCATACGCCGCGTCCGGGTTCGTGAGCGACGGTTCAATATGCCAGACGCGCTTGAATTCCCACGGATGCTGCGTGCCGTCATACCATTTGTGCGTGCCGGCCTTGCCGGCGTAGACAAACTTGTTGCTCTCGCCTTTTGGAAAACCCTCCGGGCTCTTCAACTCCTCTGGACCGCTGCCGGGCGTGTTCCAGGTCTTGCCGCCGTCATCGGAGCGCTGGATGATCTGGCCGAACCAGCCGCTCGTTTGTGACGCATAAATCCGGTCCGGATCCGCGGGTGAGCCTTTAACATGGTAAATTTCCCAACCCGCGAAATGCGGATCGCTGACCTTCCAGGCTTTGCGCCGGCCATCCGAGGTCAGAATGAACGCGCCTTTTTTCGTGCCGACGAGGACTCGGATTTTGCTCATAGTTTTTCTCCCATTGATTAACGACGGCAGATTATCTTCCGGCCGTGGTTTCGGCCAACAACTTTATCTGTGCCAGTCCTTTCTCGAACTGGCCGCCAATCATCTTGTCGAAATTCATGACCAGGCCCATCGCCTTTCCCATGAAATTATTTTTTCCGGACATGCTCCAGGTCACCGCGGTTTGAGCACCCTCCGGCTTAAACATGAATTCGGCGGTGTTCGTGGCTTTGAACGGTTTGAGAAATTCGAGCTTGATGCGAATCCGTTCCCCGGGATGGCTTTCCATGATGGTCATGCGACCCGTACCGACCTTGTTGTTGCCGGCCCATGAATAACTCGCACCGGTCCCCGCCGGCGGGCCGGTAAAAGTCTTTTTGAGCGCCGGATCCATTTTTTCCCACGGCGACCAGGCCTCCCATTTGTGCAGGTCGTTCACCTGGGCAAATATCATTTCTGCCGGCGCGGCAATGGCATTCGACCGCGTCACGCGGAAGTCGGAAGGCCGCGTGGCAACGAGGATCAGGAGCAGCACGACGATAACCGCCAGACTGATCAATATGGTCATGAGCATAACTTTCCTCCGTTTTAAGTTTGCTGGGTGGATAGTTTCGGTTTTTTGGTAAAATGGTCAAGGTCCGGGCCAGCCCGGCCCAAGGCCCTTCAGCCGCCTCCCGGTTTTGCCCACAGAACCAGCATGGGCCGGAACGCGCTCCGATACGACCACGCGAGATAAAGTTCCAGGACCAGGACCACGATGCCCGGCACGATGGTGGCAGGCATGAGGAAAATATGGAAGGCGATGATGTTGACGATCACCGGGGCAATCAACGCCAGGGCGAGCGGCACAAAACAGTTCAGTAGGAGCAAGGCGCCGACGAGCGTCTGGGTGCCAAAAATAAGTGGCATCATGTAGCCGCTCTTCATGAATCCGCTCATCAGTGCCATGACCCCGTCCGGCATAGGTTCCTTGGGCTGCGGGATGAAATGCAGAAATCCATTGAGGCCAAACACGAAAAACATCAGGCCCATGAGAATGCGAGCGACGGCTGGCAGGTAACGGGTGGGTGATTTCATGGATTGTTCCATTCTGGTTCGCGTGGGATGGTTCTTTCGATGGGTGTTTTATACGCTAATTCATCCGCGTCTCCGGCGTTGGCCGGAAGCCGATCCTTCCCGATATGCTTGGTTCAATTTCTTGATGTCCAGTTTGACCATTTTGAGCAGGGCTTGCATGACGCGTTCCGATTTCGCAGCGTCCTTGTCGCTCAACAACTCGCCGAGAACCGCGGGCACAATCTGCCACGAAATCCCGTATTTGTCCTTGAGCCAGCCGCACTGCACCTCTTTGCCGCCGGCGGAAAGTTTTTTCCAAAAGTAATCCACCTCCCTCTGCGTCCGGCAGCTCACCACGAATGAGATGGCCTCAGTAAACTTGAAATGCGGGCCGCCGTTCAGGGCGATGAATTTTTGACCTGCCAGCTCAAACGCAACGGTCATGACCGAGCCCCTGGATTTGCCGGACGCTTTTTCCGATGCCTCACAGTAGCGGGCGACATTCAGGATTTTGGATTTCTTGAAGACGGAAATATAAAATTTCGCCGCTGCCTCGGCCTGGTGGTTGAACCACAAAAATGGGATGATTTTTTGCATGACTTATTTCACATCTTCGCCGGAAGCCGGTTTGAACTCCTCTGTTTTCGGTTTATGTCACAGAGCATGTCTGAATGGATGTTGAGACCGATATTCGTCATATTGTAAACATGCTCGGTAGCCACCAGCCAGACGATCTCGCAAATTTCGCGTTCCGAATAATGGCGAGCCATGTGGGCGAAGGTATCCGGATTGACTTTCTTCTCCCGGGTTAATTCCGTCACATAATCCAATGCGGCGCATTCGGCTTCGCTAAAAAGGTTGTTTGTACGGTAGTTCTCCAGCGCTTCAAATTTAGCCTCACTCATTGATGCTTTGATTATGAACGCGCGGCCGATATCCATGCAGAACAGACAAACGTTCAGGCGCGCTACCTGTTCGCGGATAAGCAGGGCCAGCTCGAACGGCAACGTCAGCTTCTTGTCGAGCTTGCTGATTTTCGCATAGAACAAACCGAACGCAGACGGCAACCGCGCGGAATGCACCTTCAATGGCGTCAGCACCTTGCCGAATTGTCGTTGGGTAAAGTAATACGCCAGCTTCATCATCAGCCCCTGGGGGTGTTCGATGGGTGGAAGAAAGGTATCCATAGGCTTGTATCAGTTTGAATTTCTCCAGTTCAGGCTTTTGCCAGGTACTCGGCAAGCTGTTCAAAAGTGCCGCCCCAACCCTGCTTCATGCCTTCGTGCGCGGAATCAAATGTCTTGCGCTCCTCGTCCGTGGGATTCAAAGGCACCCATTGCACGCTCAGCAAGGTTTTTCCGTTTTGCTCCCCAAAGGTGACCGTGGTCAGCATTTGCAGCGGCCAAGCCGGACTGAAGGGATGCCGGGTGACTCTGCCTTCCCGGTCGGAAAAATGCTGAACGTAAACCAGCCGCTCCGGAGCCACGATTTCACGGTAGATAAATTTACCCCACATTTCGCGTCCATCCGGAGAGCGCAAACAGGAATGGCAGGTTCCGCCCGGACGTAAATCCATTTTGGCCTCCGGCATCGTGGACCCTTTCGGCCCGAACCATTGCATCAGACGCTCCCGCTCCGTCCACGCTTTCCACACCCGCTCACGCGGCGCGTCGAACGTGCGCGAGATGACAAAAGGTCGTTCAACGGATTTATTGGGTGTGGTCGTCGTTGTCATATTTGTTCTGGCGTGGGTTTGTGTGGTTTTGCATCGCCCTGGTTCAGCTCTGGTCAGTTATTCGGTTGCGATACAATAACCATCCACATCACGCCGAAGCGGTCGGCGACCATGCCGAAACGCGGCGAGAAAAAGGTCTTCGTCAGCGGCATCTGCACCTTTCCCCCATCCGCCAGGGCCGTGAATCGCCGGTCCGCTTCCGCTTCCGTGGACACCGTGAGGGACAGGGCAAAACCGTCGAAATTTGTTTTGCCCGTACACCGTCCGTCACTGGCCCTGATTTGGGTGTCACCAACGCGGAAACTGGCGTGCATCACCTTGTTTTCCGAACCGGGCGGAACCATTCCGGGTTGATGCGGTTCCGGGCTCTCCTTGAAGCGCAGCAGCATGTCCACCTCCGCGTCGAGCGCCTTTTTGTAAAATTCGATGGCTTCCTCGCAACGGCCGTTGAAAAACAGATAGGCTTGAACCAGGGAATTGTCTTTGGTTGCAGTCATACTTTTTAGCTCCCGCTTTTTGAAAGGCCGGGCGGACTTTCCACGCCGCCCTGCCTTCCGTTGATCTTGATTCTTTCAGCCAGAATTACGCCGTCGCCTCCGCGAATTGCGATTCGGGCAGGGCTTCGCCGGAAAGAGCACATTGGTCCATGACCGGCCGGACCTCGACCTTGGCACCATACGGCAGGCCCGGACATTGCCGGGCGATGGCCACGGCCTCATCCAAACTGCCCACGTTCAGTAAAAAATAACCGCCGATGGCCTCCTTGGATTCGGCAAACGGCCCGTCGGCAACGACCCGGCCGTTCTTCCCGGAAACAATTTTACCCTCGCGTTCCAGCGGGTTCCCTGCGACGACCTTGCCTTCCTGGGTCAACTGCTTGAACCACGCCATCCACTGGCCGGCGACCTGTTGCATTTGTTCCGGCGAAAGGCCGTTATGCCAGTCGGTTCCACGGAAAATCAGCATGTATCCATTCTTCGTTTGTGTGCTCATAATGTTCTTTTGGTTGTTGTTGGATGATTGTTGCTCATTCAATAATACGACGAATGAGGAATTGCAATCAGGACAAGCCTTTTTGCATCCGTTTTACGCTCATTCCTCGCTTAAGCGGGCAAAAAGGGAACCTATTTTGCCTTGTCGTTCCGTTCCCACAGGGCGAATGCGTTGCCTTCCGTGTCCTGGCAGACGGCGAAAAAGCCCATCTCCATCACGGCAGTCCTGGGGACGCAGACTTTGCCCCCGAGTTTCTCCACCCTTGCCATGTATTCCGTCACCGACGGCACGTTGACGTAATTGGTGATGGGCTGCTGCGGGTGCATGCGCTTCATCAGGCCGCCGTCGGGCGAAGCGTCCTCGCCACCCGTGTCAATGTGCAGGTAATTCTGCGCGGCGGGACCCGACATGCCGGGAAACGGGTTGATTTTCCAGCCAAACAGCTTGCTGTAGAACGCCTTGGCGCGTTTGAGGTCGTCCGTCGGGATTTCGAACCAGATGATGCTCGCCGCCGTCTTCTTCCTGGATGTGCTCATGTTTGCCTTTTTTGTTGAATTGTTTCTGTCCTTTTCAATAAGACGACGAACGGGCGGAACTGTTCAGGACAATGGCGTGCAAATATTTCACGGTTAACTGCCAAGTCCCGTGGTAAACAAGGATTGTCATCGGAATTTTGCCTGCTGGTAACAAACAGGCTATATTGATTGCGGCGGGAGGGGGTGAACCTCCACGCCTTTTATGTAAATATGCACCTGACTGAACCAGACCTGAAATTCGTGGTGGAAACCGTGGCGACCAAGAGGCGGGACCACGACCATATTATCGATTTGGTCCGGGACAAGGACGACCTGTTGGAACCGATGCTGGAAGACCCGAAACTGGCGGAACGGCTCATCAACGAGCTGGAAGTCCTCGTCCGGATTTCGCCCTACTTGATGTTCACCGTGTTGTTGCGCCGCGTCCGGCGCGACCTCGAGGGCCGGTCTTTTGTGTTGGAACGCGACGAGCGCGGGAATCGTATCCCGGTTTTTGAGGCGGCCCGCGCCGGCGAGTTGCTCAGCGACCCGTCCTTGCGCGAATATCTTATCGAGATGCTCTGCTCGTTCGTCCGTACCAACATCGCTGTGCTGTACCGGCAGGAAGGCCGCGGCTGGCAAAAACGCAAATTCAGCGACATGGACATGGACGACATGATCGCCTTGTGCCAACTGGCGGAGTCGGAGCTGAAACCGCGCTTTTACAAACGCATCGCCGACATCGCATTGTTTCTCACGGGCGTTTATCCCGATCATGCCTCCTTTTTCGTTCGACGGCCCCGGAGCCAGGATTGGCGCAGGGTACCCGATTACGAGCGGGAAGGCCGGCGCTTCTACACACTGGCGGCGCAGGAAACCGAACCGCCGGGGCCGGCATCCGTTTTCGAGAAATTGGCGGAACAATTCACGCTGGCGCGCGGGGTGTTGAATACGTTGAGCGACCACTACCTAAAACCCATCGGGGCACGATACTTCAATCAGTCGGACGGAATGTAAACGCTCAGCGGGCTTCTGCGGTCAGCTATTTCGGTTCTATTGGGCAACTACACGGCCACCTTTCCTGAACGCTTCGTACAAAAGGTTGTTGGTACAGCGTATACCCAAGCCACTAACCGCCTTTTGACTTTGAGTTGCAGAAATGGTGGATTGAAAGGTTCCCTCAAAGTGGGCAAATTGCATTGGGTCGTTACAGAAACCGCAATGCCATGAAACTTCTCACGTTACTGCTATCATTGACTCTACCTGCAGTAGCGCAAGCCCAATTCACTTACACGGTAACCAACGGGACGATTACGCTCACGGGTTATACCAACACTCCCCCAAACAATTTCGTTATCCCTAATACCATCGCGGTCAACGGCACTAACCTACCCGTCACTATCATCGCCGACTGGTCGTTCGCATATTTTTACAATGTGACCAGCATCACGATCGGCACCAATGTTACCAGTATTGGGAACAACTCCTTTCAGGAGGCGTACGCTCTGGCTAATCTCACAATTCCCAACAGCGTTACCAGCATCGGGGACTATGCCTTTTATGGGTGTGGTTCAGCAAACGTCACGGTTCCTGATAGTGTAACCAATTTGGGTGCCGAGTGTTTCTGGGCGAGCAAAGTGACAGGCGTTACGATAGGCAGGAGCCTCACCAGTATCGGGAACGATGCTTTTCAATACTGCTACGGGTTGACCACCGTGACATTCAATATCGGCGCTACGACCACGGGGAACGGGATGTTCTCCGGCTGCTACAGGATAACCAGCGCGACGATTCCCAATAGCATTACCAATATCGCGGATGGCACGTTCAGCGGTTGTTCGGGTCTAACGAGCATTTCGATTCCGACAAACGTCGTTTATATCGGAAGCGGCGCGTATGGCAGTTGTTCGGGCCTTACCAACATCACCATTCCCAACGTACCCATCAGCTTTGGCAGTGGTGCGTTTTCCGGCTGTTCCGGCTTGGGCAGCATAACGCTTCCCAGCAGCCTGACGACCATTGAGGGTTCCATGTTTTCATCCTGTTCCGACTTGACCAATGTTTCGATTCCGAGCAGTGTCACCAATATTGGAGATTCCGCATTTCAAAGCTGCGTTAGCTTGACTGGCATTGTAATTCCCAGCAGTGTCACCAGCATAGGGGGCTCGTCATTTCAAGGTTGCACGGCTTTGACTAATTTCATCATCCCTAGTAGCGTCACCAGTATCGGAAATTCTGCATTTCAGGGTTGCTTGGATTTGAACACGGTCATGCTTCCCGACGGTTTGGATGTCATTGGAAGTTCAATGTTTGCCTCATGTTCAAGCTTAACTGGCGTTTCAATTCCAAACACCGTTACCAACATTGGAAGTTCTGCCTTTCAAGGTTGCACGGCCTTGAGCAGCATCCTCATTCCGGCCAACGTGATCACCATCGGCAGCTCGGCATTTTCGGGCTGCACGGGACTGACGGACTTCCAGATTCCTAACAGTGTCACCAATATTGGAAGCGGCGCATTTCAAGGCTG
>Ga0335083_10009536_pt1 | contig 11768 bp, 9 predicted proteins | sample Lox_Sample_42_FD_206716 | JGI IMG/M metagenome (GOLD analysis project Ga0335083, IMG submission 206716) | Soil microbial communities from Loxahatchee National Wildlife Refuge, Florida, United States - Lox_Sample_4.2 | ecosystem: Environmental > Terrestrial > Soil > Wetlands | place: USA: Florida... | reverse complement strand
CCCGTGATATTCCGTTATGTCCGGATCTGAGATTGGGGCATATCGGGCACGGGCCATGATCGTGAACAGCAGGGCATGAGGGGGTCTCGCTTAAGAAGAGGATGCGCGGCTGCGCCGGCGATACCCGGGACGTAATCGGGCGGGGGCTGGGGTCTGCGGGTGGTTGTGCTGGTGGTTGTGTCCGGTATGGCGGGCGTGGAAGGTGCACGATGGTCCTGGCGTGCCGTCCGTCGTCGCCGGTTAACTATGGACCGTCCGGGGCCGTGCTTAAGACTGGCGCGAGGGTCCCGTTGCGGGTCATGCCCGTTGCTGCTGCGAGCGCGCGTGTCAGTTTCCTGATTGATGTGAGGGATCCCGGCGGGCGGCGTGCCTTCTGTTCCCGGTTCAGTTCTGAGATGCCGGTTCAGGAGGTGGCGCGTTGCGAGTGCTGTATGACCGGGTGGCCGGGATCGATGTGCATAAGGACATGATCAAGGTCGCGGTGCGGGTGCCGGGCAAGAAGCGCGGGAGCCGCACGACCGGTATGCTGGAGTACCGGACGTTTTACGGGGTGCTCCAGGCGATGGCCCGCGAACTGCGCGGGCGGGGTGTCACGCATGTGGTGATGGAGGCCTCGGGGGTGTACACCGAGCCGGTGTACTACGCGCTGGCGGAGCTGGATTTCACCGAGGTGCTGGTGGTCAGCCCGGCGCACGTCAAGGCGCTCAGGGGCCGCAAGACGCCAAGGACGCGGTGCGGCTGCTGGACCTGTATGAGTGCGGGGCGGTGATGCGCGGCTCGTATATCCCGTCGCCGGACCTGAAGGAGGTGCGGGACCTGGTGCGGTACCGGGTCAAGACGGTCCAGGCCCGCACCTCGGAGATCCAGCGGCTGCAGAAGACGCTGGAATCGGCCGGGATCACGCTCGATTGCGTGGTCAGCGATATTACCGGCATGTCGTCCACGGCGATGACCGGGGCGCTGGCCGGCGGGGAACGGCGCGGCGGCGTGCTGGCGGACCTGGCGCTGGGCCGGATGCGGACCGCCGGCAAGCTGGCGGACCTGCCGATGGCGCTGGCCGGCCGGTTCACTGATCACCACGCGCTGATGTGCCGGCTGCACCTGGACCGGATCAGCATGTCCGGCGCCGCCGCCGGCGGCCTGGATGCCAGGATCAGCCCGCTGGCCGCCCGGTACGCCGCCGAGGCGGGACTGCCGGGCACGCTGCCCGGGTTCGGGGACGTCGTGATGTCCGGGTGGCCAGGGGCGATCGGCCCGGCCCCGCACCAGCACTTCGGCACCGCCGGGCGGCTCGCCTCCTGGGTCACCTTGTGCCCGGGCAGCTACATCAGCGCCCGCAAGAGCCGCAGCGGCCGGACCGGGGACGGCGGCAGCTACATCAAGCCGCTGCTGGTGCAAGCCGCCTGGGCCGCGATCCGCGTCCCGGGCCGGCTGCAGGCCCGGTTCCACCGCCTGGTCCGCAAGTTCGGCGGCCCGAAGAACAAGGGCGCGAAGAAACGGGCGATCATCGCGATCGCGCATACCCTGCTCAAGATCGCCTGCGCCGTCCTCAAGGCCGGCAGGCCGTACTGCGAACCCGGCGCCGGCTTCTGCACCCGCCGCGAGTCCACCCAGGCCAGGCAGGACTACCTGCTGAGGCAGCTGCAAAGGCTCAACCCCGGCTGCGTCATCACCATCACCCCCGCGGAGGCCGCCTGATAGCGCAGGCCAGCCGAGTCCAGACCCGCGCCTGCCCAGGAGCCGCCCCGCCACCTGCCCTCAACCCCAGCCGACGGCACAAACCGCCACCGGCTGCTGCCGCGCGCCCTCAGAGCACCCGATTACGTGTCAGTTCCTGGCATTGGGCTGGGACCGGTACAGAATCACATCGTGCCGGCCGCAGCCTGCCTGAACCGGACCCGGCCCGGGACAGCCGGGCCGCAAGTGACACCCGGGACGCCAGGAACCGGTTCCCATCAGGTACACCCCGCCGATGTGCGGTGACGGGCACGGCCGGCTGCCGTCAGGCGCCTGCGCCCCTCCCGGACAGCCAGGCGTAGGCGCGGTCGGCGCCAAGGACAGGTGAGCGTGGGCTGCCCGGCTTGAGTCGACTCAAGCCGGGCAGCCCACGACGCAGCCGGTCAGCGAGGCTGGATCTCGCCCATCGGGCCGAAGCCGTCATGCGGGGTGTCGATGTAGATGATCTGCGGCTGCTTCGCCACCAGGTCGGGCGCGGTCTCGAAGAACTTCGCCACGTAGGGCTGCTTGACGTGCGTGCCGCCCGCCTCGGCGTCCTTGAAGCCCTCGATGCAGACGAACTCGTTCTCGTCCGTCAGGCTCCGGGCGAACTGGAAGAACAAGCAGCCGTCCTCGGAGTTGACGTCCCTGGTGTAGGAGTCGGCTAGCGCCAGCCACTCGTCCATCTTGTCGGGCCGGATCTGCATCTTGATATTGATCAGGATCATGGATCCCCTCCTGCTCGGTGACCGTCGTCATAATCGTGGTGCGCCTGTCAGCGGCCCGTCAACTGCGGCGGCGTGCGCGCGCAGCGCCGCGAGCAGTCGTCCGGCGGCTGGGTTCGGCTGGTGGCGCCTCGGCAGGTAGGCACCTATGTAGCGGGTGGGCTCGGGCGCGATCTGGAGGTCGCGCACGTCCGGGCGGCCGGTGAGGGCGAGGCTGGGGACGAGCCCGACGCCGACGCCGGCGCCGACGAGGGCGCTCATGAAGCGGTAGTCGCTGGAGCGGCACGCGACCCGCGGCTGGAAGCCGCTGACGGCGGCAAGCATGTCGAGGACGCCGCCGGTGTCGCCCCACCCGTGGATCCAGCGTTCGCCGGCGAACTCGGCCAGGCTCACGGCCGGCCTGCCGGCCAGCGGGTGGCCCGCGGGAACCAGCAGCCGGAAGTGGTCAGCGGCCAGCGGGGTGTAGGCGCCAGGCCCGGCGGCGGCCGGCCAGGCGCGCGGCGGCGCGGCCGTGTGGAAGTGGTAGACGAGCGCGAGATCAGCCCGGCCGTCGCGGATCGCGCTCAGCGCCTCGTCCGGCTCGGCCTCGATCACCGTGACCTCGACGGACTGACCGGTGGTGGCGGCGCCGGTGGTGGCGGCGCCGGCGGTGGAGGTGATGGTCAGCGCGGTGAGCGCGGGCGCGAGCAGCGGTTCCCCGCCGCTGGGAAACGTGACCACGGTCAGGGTCTGCGGCCCGCCGTCCCGCAGGGCGCGCAGTTGCTGCGCGGCTACCTCCAGTTCGGCGTGGATCGCGTCGGCGGTGGCGAGCAGGACCCGGCCCGCGTCGGTGAGGGTGACACCGCGCGTGCTGCGCTGCACGAGCACGGCGCCCGCGCCTCGTTCGAGCGCGGCGATCTGCTGGGACACCGCCGACGGCGTGTGGCGCAGCACCGCGGCCGCCCCGGCGAAGCTGCCGGCCCGCGCGACCTCCCGCAGCACGGCCAGGCGATGCGCGTCGATCAACAGTTCTCCTAATGACGTCATCTCCATTCTGCCACTTCCGCTAATGTCAACCTGGTCCGAGGCTGGTCCCATGACTCACATGAACAGGCAAGAGCGCATCGGGGCCGGGCTGGCGGCCGGGGCTGTCCTGCTGGTCGGCGGGTCCGTGGCCGCGTCCAGCCTGCTGGGCGGCTACCCGGTCCTGGGCGGCCAGGGAATCCGCTACCTGGTGGCCGGGCTGCTGCTGGTGTCCTGGGCGCGGCTGCGGGGCCAGCCCCTGCCCCACCCGGCGGGCCGGGAGTGGGCGTGGCTGGCCGGCCTGGCCGTCATCGGGCTGGCCGGGTGCAGCGTGCTGCTGATCGAGGCCACCCGGGTGGCCGGTCCCGCCGATGTCGGGGTCGTCATCGGGGCGGCGCCACTCGTCATCGTCATCGCCGCCGCCGTCGCCGCGGGCCGCCGCCCCACCCGCCGGGTCCTGCTCGCCGCGGCCGTGGTGGCCGCCGGATCCGCGGCCGCCCAGCTCGGCGGGGCCACCGGGCACACCTGGAGCGGCACCGGGCTGCTGCTGTCGGCCGGGGCTCTCGCCGGCGCCGCGGGCACGTCCCTGCTGGCCGCGCCGGTCCTGCCCCGGCTCGGCGCGCTCGCCGTCACGATCTACGCCTGCGGCCTGGCCGGCGTCCTGCTGCTGGCCGCCGCCGTCGTGGCCAGGTCCGCCGGCGGGCCGCCGGTCCTGCGCATGCCCACCGCGACCCAGCTAGCCGCGCTGACCTACCTCGCGGTCGCCATCACCGCCGTCGTGTGCATCGCCTGGTACGCGGCCATGAAGCGCCTCGGGGTAGGCCGCACCGGGCTGTTCAACGGGCTGGTCCCCGTCGCCTCCCTGGCCGCCGTCGCGCTCGTCGGCACCGGCACCATCACCCCGCTTCAGCTCCTCGCCGCCCTCACCGTCCTGGCCGGCGTGCTCCTCGGCCTCGGCCGTACCCCGCAAATTCCCGTCAGCACCGCGAACCGGGCCGGTCAGTGCGCTCAGCCCGCTGCCGCCGGGCCTCCCGCGCCACCGAGCGGTAACGTGAACGCCTGATCGAGCCCGGCCGAACGGCGAACGGCGAGCGGCAGCACCTGTCGACTTATTTAAATCAATAAGTCGAGGATGTGGCGATATTATCGGTTTCGCTTGCGCATATCCTCTTAGGGTCTTGTGCAATTTTCAGGATAACGGTCCCGGTCCATTGATCCGCCTCCCACTGGGAACCAACAGTAGCCGCACTGGTAACGTGGATCCGGATATCGATCGTACCGTTTTCGCGATTATTGGGATGAACGCAGTAAGTGTAATTTTTCAGCTGCGCGGTCCCGGTGTACATCGCCCCTGAGCGAGTGAGGGAAGTGGCGAAAGGTACGCCGTCGAGTTCCCCGGATACCTTCACGTCGCATGGACCGGCGGAGCAGGCCGAAGTAAGGTTCCAGTCATCCGACCAACTATTTCCGACCTTGTACAGAGGTCCGTAAGCGGTTCTTACTCCGGTCACCTTCGATGTGACCGACCAAATTCCGTCCAGCACGGCCGCGGATACGGGCGGAGTAACAGTATTCAGATTCAGGGCAGATGACTTCGGGGACCGCTTACCCTCGCGAACTGCGATGACCTGGAAATGGTAGGAAGAATCGGGAGCAAGCCCGTTGTCCCGGTAGAAGGTGATGTTTCCCGGGACGGAGCCGACCCGGTGAAGGTCTCGCACGATCTCGTACCGGTCAGGTGCCGGGCCTGTAACCGGCCCGGACCAGCGGAACGATACCGAAGTTGGGGTCGAAGAGTCGGCCAGAAGCCCCGTTGGCCTCAAGACAGGAGGTGGCGGGCTCTTCCACGGAGCCGCAACGATCAAGCCGGCCACGATGCCGAGCGCCGCCGTAGCCCCGATAACCGGCAAGGCCCATGGACGCCGTAGCTTACTGGTAATGATTCCAGCGGCAGTGGTGAACCGAGCGGGAAAATTTATCTTCGGCGTCGGTCGGCTTAGCCTGGCAAGACCGGATCTCAATGGGGTCCTGGGGGCTGGCGGCGTAGCAGGATTCCCGTCCCCTGCAACCTCGGGCGCTGAGGCCACATCACCAGCGGCCTTCTCCTCGGTTGGATGTGCCGGATTCCGGGACTGATCCGTGGCCGCGGTTAGAGTCGGTGACCAGGCCTCGTCGGACGAGAGCGCTCCTAGCGGGATCTTGGTCGGTGCCGGAGGATGTGCCGGATCGGCAAGTTGAGGGATCATGGGCGATGCCGGAGCCGAGGTGGTCGGCTCGTGGGGTTGACCTGTCGTTCTGTGAAGTGAAGGTGCCAGCGGAAGGACTGACGCCGGCAGCCAGTCGACGAGGTTTGCCGCTGCCGGTTGTGTCGCGATCAGTTCGGCTAGGAACTGTGCTGCGGTAGGCCGCTGCGCTGGATCCTTTGCCATGCAGCGCTCGACGAGCGGACGTAGTTGGTTGGGCAGTTGGCCTAGGCGTGGCATGCTGTGAACCACGCGGTACAGTTGAGCGGTAGCTGTCCCGACTCCGAACGGCCCCTCGCCGGTCGATGCGAATACAAGGACAGCGCCGAGGCTGAAGATGTCACTTGCGGGCCCTACCTCCTTTCCCTCGGCCTGCTCTGGCGACATGAATCCGGGCGAGCCCATGACCGTACCGGTATTGGTCATTGCCGTGATATCAGCAGTCTGGGAAATTCCGAAGTCGATGACCCGCGGGCCGTCCTCGGCCAGCAGGACGTTCGCCGGCTTCAAATCGCGATGCACCACGCCTGCGGCATGAACTGCGCTTAGTCCTTCGGCAAGCCCGGCTGCGAGGGCTAGCACCGAGAACTCGGGCAGTATTCCGTGATTGTCTACCGCCTCCGCCAGCGACGGCCCGTTCACGAAGCTGGTTACCAGCCATGGGAGCGGCGCTTCGGGATCGGCATCTATCACGGGAGCCGTGAACGCGCCCCCGACCCGGCGCGCTGCTACGACTTCCCTGGCAAATCGTCCGCGGAAACCCGGGTCCCGGGCCCGCTCGGCACGGATAACTTTGACAGCTACCAGTCGTCCGCCTGGCGATCGGCCCAGGAACACTTCACCCATCCCGCCAGCGCCCAGGCGGCCCACCAGCAGATATGGTCCGACGCGCAGTGGATCGTCTGCCTGCAGTTCCTCCAACCCCACCCACCCCACCCCATGGCATGGCATGTACCGCAAATAGTAAGACATGCTCCAATTCCAAATCTAGCGAGCCTTTGATGGAAAATCCCGAGCGAGTCGATGGGGCTCTCACGCGCAGGCCCGGTCATGACAGGAATTGATACTTCTGGTCTGGCTGGCGCTCCACGATCGGGCGGCCAACCTGTCAGCGCCATGGCAGGCCGCCTGGCACCGGCCGGGTTATCCTGGGAGCCGCCGCTCTGACAGGAGGCCGAGATGACGGTCGGGCCGGGCTAGGCGATGGCGGTCAGGCGCTATCCCTGCATGCTGGCGTCCACAGCGGACCGGGATCGCTCGGTCAGGGTCGTCAAGGAGTCCTTCGTCGAGGGCAGGCTGACCGCGGAGGAACTGGACCAGCGGCTGGGAAAGGTCCTGGTCTCGCGGTATTTCGAGGAACTGATGGCACTCACCGCCGACCTGCCGGTCGGCCCCTTCGGCAGGCTGCCCGCCCACCCGGTCACTCCTGCCTTCCCGCGCCTGAACCGGCTGGCTGTCGCGGCCCTGGTCTGCGCGGGCGCCGGGCCGGTAAGCCTCGGGATCACCGCCATCCCGGCCGTCGCCCTGGGGGAGATGGCCCGCCGCCGGATCCGCCGGACCGGTGAGCGGGGATTCGCCGCCGCGACGGCGGCGGTGGTGCTGGGCTGTCTCATGATGCTGATCGCCGCGATCGCAGTATTGGCCACCGCCTAGCCCCCGCCCCGAACAGCATCGATGCCACTCTGATGCTGTTCCCGCGACATCAGAGTGGCATCGATGTCGTTACCGGAGACCACGGATGGGGGACCGGCGAGATTGCCGGGACCCGTGCGGCAGGTGGGACCTGAATGACCGCAACCCCACCGTGGAAATCGTTCGCCCGCCAACGAGCGGCCCGCCGCTGCGCCTAGGCGCATGCTCCCGCGGGACCCGCTTCCGCCTACCTCCTCCGGAGTAGGCCGTCGGCCATCCGTATCCGCGATGACCAGGAAAAACTCACTTCCCTCGCCCGACGACGAGCCCCCCGCGGCCCCGGCATGATCGGCGGGTTAGCTCAGGAACCTGCCGAGAGGGAAGCTCACCATGTTCTCACCTGCTGACGTGCTGATGGCCGGGGAGGTCCTCACACCAGGACAGGACGGTTACGAGGAGGCAGCGGCCGCGGCGTTCGCGGTCGGCACGCCAGACCTCATCGTGCGGCCACGCGACGCCTCCGGGGTCGCCGTGGCGGTGCGCTACGCGGTCGGCGCCGGCCTGCCCGTGTCGGTGCGGTCCGGCGGCCACAGCCCGGCCGGGCATAGCACGAGCGACGGGGGAGTGGTCATCGACCTGCGGCACCTGCGCGAGGTGCGGGTCCTCGATCGCGGTGCCCGGCGGGTCCGCGTCGGCGCCGGCGCGACCTGGGGAGCCGTCGCCGCCACCCTCCAGCGGTCCGGGCTGGCGCTGACCTCCGGCGATACGACCAGCGTCGGAGTGGGCGGCCTCACGCTGGCCGGCGGCATCGGCTGGATGGTCCGCCGGTACGGCCTGGCCATCGACGCCGTGACCGGGGCCGACCTGGTCACCGCGGACGGGCGGCTGGTGCGCGCGGACGCCGCCGGGCACCAGGACCTGCTGTGGGCACTGCGCGGCGGGGGCGGCAACTTCGGCGTCGTGACCAGCCTCGACTTCACCGCCCAGCCGGTCGCGTCCGTCCACTTCGGCCCGATCCTCTACCTGCTCGATGCCCAGGCAGGCCGATCAGAAAAGGATGAAACGAACGGCCTGGCGTGCCTGATCACCGGCTGGCATGACCTCATGGGTGCCGCTGACGAGAACCTGACCACAGCCCTGGCTCTGCTGCCACCCGCGATGGGACGGCCGGCCATGGCCGTGTTGCGGTGCTGCTACGCCAGCGCGGACCAGGCCGCCGCGACGGCGGCGCTGGCCCCGTTCCGGCGGCTCGCCCCCGTCGCCGCCGACGAGATCCGCGTCGTCCCCTACGCGGCCGTGCTGGAAGAAGCCACCCTGCCGCCTGGCACCCGGGCGGAACTGCGCAACGCCTTCTTCCGCGCGCTGGACCACGACCGGGCCGGCGCCATCGCCGGGCTGTTCCGCGCCGGGGCCACGGTGGAACTGCGCAGCCTGGGCGGCGCGTTCGGGCGCGTCCCGGCCGACGCGACGGCGTTCGCGCACCGCGACGCCCAGGTCCTGCTCGTAGCCGCGGCGATGCCGCCCGCCGGCGCGCTGCCCGCCGGCACCGCGTCGACGGCCAGCGCGCCGACGGGCACGGCGTCGACAAGCAGCGCGTCGGAGGTGGCGAGCCGGGCGCTGGCCGGCTGGCCCGCGGTCGCGGCCCGCGCCAGCGGCGCCTACACCGGCTTCCTCGGCCCGGCCGCCGAAGCCGGTGCCGAACCCGGTGCCGAAGCCGGTGCCGAAGCCGGTGCCGAACCCGGCGCTGACGCCGGCGTCGCGGCGGCCTATCCGCCGGCGACATACCAGCGCCTCGCCAGGGTCAAGCAGTGCTACGACCCGGGCAACGTGTTCCGCCGCAACCACAACATCCGCCCCGCCGGTGCCGCCAGCGCGTCCGCGTTACCGCATGTTTTCAACCCGGCGTCACAAACCGGCGTGCCGCTGCGTCTTAACTGGTGACTGCGATAGAACAGGGGCGCCCAATGCGTACGATCCTCATCGTCGGCGGCGGCTACGCCGGTTTCTACACCGCCTGGAGGCTGGAGAAGAAGCTCAGGCGGGGCGAGGCGCGGGTCGTGGTGGTCGATCCGCGGCCGTACATGACGTATCAGCCGTTCCTGCCCGAGGTGCTGGCCGGCTCGGTCGAGCCGCGGCACGCCGCGGTGTCGCTACGTCGGCACCTGCGCCGGACCAGGCTCGTCGCGGGCACGGTGACCGCGGTCAACCACGCGCACCGGACCGTCACGGTGCAGCCGGCCGAGGGGCAGGAGTTCGCCCTCGGCTACGACATCATCGTCGTCACCGCCGGCGCGGTCACCCGCACGCTGGCCGTTCCCGGCGTGGCCGAGCAGGCCATCGGCATGAAGCATGTCGAGGAGGCGGTGGCGATCAGGGACCGGCTGCTGACCGCCTTCGACCGGGCCGCGACGCTCGAACCCGGGCCGCTGCGCCGTCGCCTGCTCACCGTGACCTTCGCGGGCGGCGGCTTCTCCGGGGTCGAAGGCTTCGGCGAGCTGCTGTCCCTGGCCACGTCGCTGATCCGCGTGTACCCCGAGCTGCGCCCGGCCGAGCTGGAGTTCCACCTGGTGGAGGCCAGCGACCGGATCCTGCCCGAGGTCTCCGACGAACCCGGCCGGTGGGTGGTCAGGTCGCTGGAGAAGCGCGGGGCACGCGTCCACCTCAATGCTCAGGTACTCTCCGCGCGCGATGGTCACGTGGTGCTGTCGACCGGCGAGGAGTTCGACTCCGGCCTGCTCGTCTGGACCGTCGGCAACGACGCCAACCCGATGGTGCGCAGTCACACCGACCTGCCCATCGACGGTCGCGGCCTGCTGGTCGTCCGGGCCGACCTGCGGGTCGGCACGGACTGCGAACCGGTGCCCGGCGCCTGGGGCGCCGGCGATGACGCGGCGGTCCCCGACCTGGCCGCGGGCCGGGCCGGCGCCGTGACCGTGCCGAACGCCCAGCATGCCGTGCGGCAGGGAAAGCTCCTGGCCAGGAACATCGTGGCCACCCTGCGCGGGCGCGAGGCCAAGCCGTACGTGCACCACAGCCTCGGCGCGGTCGCCACGCTGGGCCTCGGCCGCGGCATCTTCCAGTACCGCCGCATCGTCATCACGGGGTTCCCAGCCTGGCTGATGCACCGCGGATACCACGTCCTGGCCGTGCCGACCTGGGAGCGGAAGCTCCGGGTGCTCGCCGTCTGGCTGACCGCCGCGGTGCTCGGCCGCGACATCGTCTCGCTGGCCGCGGCGCAAGAGCCCCGGCGCGCGTTCGTCACCGACGGCGAGCCGGCCGGGCTGCCCGCGCCGCTGCTGCCCGCGCCGCTGCTGGCCGCGCCGCCGCTGGCCCCGGCCGTCCGCTAACCGCCGGCTTTGTCCAGGGCCCGGTCGAAGTCGCCGATCAGGTCCTGGGCCCCCTCGATGCCCGTGCTGATCCGGACCAGGTCCGCGGTGATGCCCAGCCGGTCCCGGGCCTCGGGGCTCATGCCCGCGTGGGAGGTGGCGGCCGGCCTGGTGATGAGCGTTTCCACCCCGCCCAGGCTCGGCGCCGCGTAGGCCAGGGTCACCGCGTCCACCAGGGCCTGCGCGGCCTGCTCGCCGCCGTGCAGCCGCAGGCTCAGCATGCCGCCGAACCCGGACAGCAGCGAGTCCGCGTGCGCGTGATCGGGATGCGAGGTCAGCCCGGGATAGTTCACCGCGGCGACCGCGGGATGGCCCTCGAGGAACCGGGCCAGCGCCAGCGCGTTGGCGTTGTGCGCCTGTACTCGCAGCGCGAGGGTCTTGATGCCCCGGGCCAGCAGGAAGCCGGCGTGCGGGTCCAGCGAGCCGCCGAACAGGTTGAGCGTCTCGCGTACCCGCTCGATCATGTCCGCGCCGCCCATCACCGCGCCGGCTACCAGGTCGGAGTGGCCGCCCAGGTACTTGGTCGCGCTGTGGAAGACCACGTCGAAGCCCGCGTCCAGCGGACGGAAGTTCACCGGGGACGCGAAGGTGTTGTCGATGACGGTGACTATCCCCTCGCGCCGGCCGAAGTCCGCCACCTGGTGCAGCCGGCCGACCCGCATCAGCGGGTTGGTGATCGTCTCGACCAGGAAGACCTTGGTCCGCTCGGTGCGCGCGGCTGCCCAGGTCTCCGGCCGCCCGGAATCCACGAAGCTGACGGACCAGCCCAGGTCGGCCGCGCGGCCGGTCAGGAAGTCATGGGTCCCGCCGTACAGGCAGTCGCCGGCGAGCAGGTGGTCCCCGGCGCGCATGAGGCTGAGCAGGATCGTCGTCACCGCCGCCATCCCGGACGACGTGGCCACCGCGGCCTCGGCGCCCTCGAGCGCCGCGAGCTTGTCGTGCAGGTACTGCTGGGACGGCGTCGAGTTGAGCCGGATGTACTTGATGTCGTGGTAGCTCGTGCCCGGCTCGACCTCGTACACCGTCCCCTGGTAGATCGGGAAGACCACCGAGCCGTCGGGCCC
>Ga0335083_10009535_pt1 | contig 11769 bp, 12 predicted proteins | sample Lox_Sample_42_FD_206716 | JGI IMG/M metagenome (GOLD analysis project Ga0335083, IMG submission 206716) | Soil microbial communities from Loxahatchee National Wildlife Refuge, Florida, United States - Lox_Sample_4.2 | ecosystem: Environmental > Terrestrial > Soil > Wetlands | place: USA... | reverse complement strand
GAAGGGCTTGACGCCGGCGCGCCTGAGCCCTGCACAGCCCCACAATTGCAGCTGTTGGGCAGTCCTCTGCCCAACACTACTGCTGATTTTTTCGCGTTTGCGCCCAGACTGAGGATGTAGCAAACAGGGCGATCACGGCACTCGGCGAAGCTCACGATCGGCTCGTGCGCATCGGGGTTGACGTTCTGTCCACGCCTTGCCTCCCCAAGGTAGACGCGGTTTTTGATCACCCTGTCGACCATTGGCCGCGTCCACGACTGGCATTTCTCGGGGTCAGGCGGCTACTCATCGCACGTGCAATATGTCGCCGTCATCTGCGCTTGCCCCGACGAGTGCCCGGGCGCGACGTCGGTCAGCAGCCGGCGCGGCCGACGGTGGACGCGGCTTGCGGGCGGCGCGTGCGGCTGGAAGGCCGCACCGCGACGAACGTGCCAAGCCCGGAGTGGCGCGGATCGTCGTCGGGATATACGGGCGAGAACGTCAGCAAAGCCATCGGTGTCCCGTTGAACGTGAATTCACGCTCACCACATGTTCTCGCCATAGAGGCCGCCGTTGGCGCCGTCGGGGCCAGCGGGTCGTGGCCGGACAGCGCCGAGAGCAGGCCTTCCAGCCATCGGGACAGGCGGTCCTCGGAGTCGAGCTCGGGACCGGGAACGATGTACGCGTCCAGCCGCTCGCGATCCGCGGCGCGCGTGAAGGCGGCCAGGCCCGGGGCCATCGCCTGAGCGTGGGCGCCGGCCGACCGTCCGGACCAGTCCGGGGCGCCCCAGAGCCGCGCCGCTCGGCCCAAGCCCAGCCTGGAGGCGTCGACCTTACGGAAGCTCGCGAGCGAGGGAGCCGTGCTCGGGTCCTGCGTGAGCGCGGCGAACCGTCCCGCGTCGCGGACGGCGACAGCGTCCAGCTTGGCGGCCACGGCTGGACCCAGGTCCACGCCGCTGGCGGACGCCAGGCGCGCGAGCGCCCGATGGAACTCGGCGACGGCATCGCCGAGCGAGGGGAGCGCGTCTACCGAGCGCGGAGTCTTCGGCCCGTCGTAGTAGTTGACGATCCTCGCCAGCACCCCGGCGCGCGACACGAGACTCTCGAGCGAGCCTCCGCCTGCGCCCGGTCGCGGGCTCGTGGAGCTGGGCTCCTCCACCGCGGCCAGGAACTGGTCCGCGAGCACGGTGGAGATGATCCAGAGGTCGGCAAGCTCCGATCCGACATCGTTCTCCGGTTCGACATCGTCCTTCGGTTCGACATCGCTCTTCGGTTCGACATCGTCCTCCGGTCCGACATTACCCCCAGATCCGGCTGTGGGCAGGGTCTCGGCCAGCTCGCCCAACTCCTCCAGCAGGCGCGCGAGGCCGGCCAGCGGGCGCCAGTATCCGCCGACCGCGGCGAGCGTCGCGCGAACGCGACGCTGCGTGGGTCCGCCGTGCTCGCCGACCGGGCTCAGGTCTGCGTCACGGGCTCGGGGCATGTCTCGTCGGTCACCTGGATGATCGTAAGTCCGGCCGCTTCGAGCACGTCCTGGCCGTCGAGAACGGCATAGCCCGTGCTGAAGTAGAGCGTGTCGATCCCGGCGCCGGCGATCAGCTTTGCGCATGGCGGACACGGAAAGTCCGTGACGTACAGCGCGGCGCCCGCCGTCGAGATACCGTCACGGGCGGCGCTGGCGATCAAGCGGGCCTCGGCGTGCATCGCCGTCGAAAGCTCGAGACTTACTCCTTTGTAGAAGTTGGCGCGCGGGTCGCCGGCGGCGTAGGCGCTCAGACGGTGTGGCTGGTGCTCGTTTCCGGCACAGGCAACGCTGCCGTCGGCGAAGCGGATCGCGGCGCCCACCTGTCGCCACCAGTCGATGCTCGCCGCGCCCCGCGCTTGGGCGGCAGCCGCGATCTCCGCCAGAGCCGGTTCGCCCGGCAGCGCTGGTCTCGCGGCCGGGATGAGCATCTGCGCGGTCCGCGTCTTGTCCCAGCGCAGGAACACGGTGTCGTATCGGACCTCGCAGCGACCAAAGAAGCGCTCTACGATCTGGTAGCTGACGTCCTCGGCCGGCAGGACGATCTCCGGGCCTTCCGCCGCCAGGCGTTCGGCGCCGCTCTCGTCGAGGACCGACACTTCGGCGCACACGTCCCACGCCGCGATCGCCCGGGCCGCCAGCTCGGCGTCGAGGCAGCGAATGTCCTTCGCCAGGGGCCGATAGTCGGCATAGAGCGTCTGGCCGATCACGAACAGCCGGCGACCGGCCGCGTGCCTGTCCACGAACCGCCGATAGCCATCGTGGAGGACCGGTATATATGCGATCGCGACCTTCTTCACGACTGCTTCAGGATGCCGTCGATGAGGCCCGGCAGCACCTCGGCCAACTTGGGGCCGAGCTTCTCACCCAGGTTCATGTACATCTGGCGGATGCGCTCGCTCGTCGTCACGGAGGCCTGGCGCTCCACGACCTCGATCTCTCCGCAGAGATCCGCGAGGGCGGCGAGCTCGTCGTCTGAGTAGGAGTGATCGGCCGTCAGCACCAGGATGTCCGGGCGCACCGCCTTGATCAGGGCCCATTGCGCTTCGCCGTCCTCCTTGAGGAAGATCAGATCGACCGGGCGCTGGTAGGCGAGCATCTCCAGGCGCTCTCGCTCCGGGACCATCGGCCGGTCCGGGCCCTTGCGGCGCCTGATCTTCTCGTCGCTGTCGACTCCCACGGCCAGGATGTCGCCGAGCTGCTTGGCCCGCGCCAGGTACTTGACGTGGCCGACATGGATCAAATCGAACGAGCCCGACGTGAGCGATATGCGGTAGCCGAGGCCCTTCAGATGCGCGACGGTGCGCGTCATCTCCTCGAGCGTCGGGATCAGACGAGCCTCGAAGTTGATGTCTGGACTAAGGATTCCGCCGCTGGCTGCCATCTGCTGTGTCGTCGGTGCTCTCGCCCGCAACGATATCGGCGCGAGCCGTCATGAGCCGGCTTCGGCGACGCGCGAAGCTCTGGGGCCCTCATGAGACGGCTTCGGCGACGCGCGGAACTGTGGGGCCATCCATCTGGCCGAGCCTTCAGACTACTGGCTCGCCAGCGCCGACGGCGATCACGATCATGCCCGCATACCTACCTTACGAGGAGCGCGTCCCGAGCACCGCCTACGCGGACATGTTGCGGGCGATCCGCGACACGGGAACGGTCCTGCACACCAAGCAGGGAGAGGACGCGATTGCCCTCGCCGGGCACTGCATGCGGTTTCCGATGGCTCACGGCGCGGCCGTGATCGCCGAGCGCTCGATCAAGGGCTTCGTCGGCAAGGCGATCGGCGAGCTGTGCGCGTTCATCAACGGCGCCCGGACGCTCGACGAGCTGGCGCGGTTCGGTTGCGACTGGTGGGACGCCTGGGCGACTCCGGAGAAGTGCGCCTCCCGGGGTCTCGAGCCCGGCGACCTCGGTCCCGGCTCCTACGGGCACGCCTTCAGGAACTTCACGACCGACCTCGACGGCGACGATCCCGGCTTCGACCAGCTGCCCCACCTGGTTCGCAAGCTCCGCGACCTGCCGCTCGATCGCACGGCGCTGCTGAGCCCGTGGATCCCGAACGCCAACCACCGCGAGCACGGGGTCAAGTCGCGCAACACGATCGCCCCCTGCCACGGCTGGATCCACGCGCTCGTCTTCAACGACCAGCTCCACCTCGTCCACAACCAGCGCTCCGGCGACACCCCGATCGGGGTCCCCTCGAACATGGCCCAGTACACCGCCCTGGGCCTGATGCTCGAGCAGCTCACGGGCTACGAGTTCGTGGAGTACGTTCACTGGATCCAGTACGCCCACATCTACGTCAACCAGATGCCGGCCGTCGAGGCGATGCTCGCGCGCGAGCCGCGCGCGCTGCCCACGCTCCAGCTCACCGCCGCCGGCCGCCGGATCGATGACATCCACGACTTCCGCGCGGAGCACTTCGAGCTGCTCGACTACCATCCGCACCCGGCGATCCCGGGGATCCCGGTGGCCACCTGACATGATCTCGATCGTCGTGGCTCGCAGTTCCAACGGCGTGATCGGGCGCGACGGCGCGCTGCCGTGGCACCTGCCCAGCGACCTGAAACGGTTTCGCGAACTCACCACGGGCGCCAGCGTGGTCATGGGCCGCCGCACGTTCGAGTCTTTGCCGGCGGCCGTCCGCCCGCTGCCGAATCGGCGCAACCTGGTCGTCAGCTCGAACGCCGGCTATGCGGTCGAGGGCGCGGAGGTCTTCGACGACCTCGCCGTCGCGCTCGAGGACTGCGGCGGGGACTGCTTCGTGATCGGAGGCGAGGTCACCTACCGGCAGGCCATCCCGGTCGCCGAGCGCGTATACGCCACCGAGGTCGAAGGCGAGCTCGACGGCGACGCGTTCTTCCCGGCGCTGGCGCCAGACGAGTGGCGCTGCGTCGAGCGGGCCGAGCCGCTGAGCGAGAACGGCCACAGCTTCGCCTTCTGTGTGTATGAGCGCGCCAGCTGAGCCGCTCTACAACCTGCAGGCGGCGCGCAGCGAGCAGCAGCGGCGCTACATGGAAGGGCTGGCCGCGGCGGAGATCTGCATCTTCTGTCCCGAGAACGTCGCGCGCGAGCAGCGCGAGCCGGTCGAGCACCGCGGGCGGCACTGGTACGTCAAGAAGAACGACTTCCCATACGAGGGCGCCCTCTCTCACCACCTGATCGTTGCGCAGCGTCACGTCGTCTCCTTCGACGAACTGCCCGACGAGGCCGGCGCCGAGCTGTGGGCGATCAAGCGAATGCTGAAGGCTCGCCTGCGGCCGCTCGCGCTGGCGACGGTCGAACGCAGCGGCAACATGCTCTACAACGGCGGCAGCGTCGCGCACCTGCACGTGCACCTGGTCGTCCTCGACGCCGCGCCCGCGGCCACCGTCCGCTTCCGTGTCAGCGCCGACGCGCCACCACCTTGACCTGGCCCGCCGTCACGCCCGCAGGTGCGCTGGGTTCGACTTCTTGCGCTCCTTCTGAATGCCCGGAAATACTACGTTGAAGTCGCGGAACAGCGCCTTGTAGCGGTCGGGCTGCCGGTAGTTCTTCTTCTGGTAGTCGTCAGGGAGTTCTTCGAGTTCGCTCACATCCGACCAACCGCCGGGCAGCGCGTAGGCGTAGTACGGGTGCTCCGAAGAGACGCCGCGCACGAGTACGACCGAGATCGGCAGCCCGAGCGTGCGGGCGGCGAACACGCGATGAAGCCCGTCGTTGACCAGCAGCACGGTGCGGCCGTCCGGCTCGCTCGACTCCTCGACGACCGGCGGCGTGACGGGGATCGTCTCCTCGGGGTCCGCGGACGTGCGCATGTGGAGGCCTCCGTCGAGGGCGAACAGGTCGACGCCGTGGGCGAGAAGCGCGCGGCGGAGCGCGATCATCGCGCGGACTCGAGGCAGCAGGACATAGCGTTGGGCGGGTGTCAGCAGGTCCGTCCGAAGCGGCGCCGTCAACTCGAGCGTCGCGTTCGCATAGGGCCGCAGGTCGGCCTGTCCCCGCAGCGGTGTCTCGCGCAGCGCCCCCAGCAGCTCTTCGCGGCCGAAGCGCTGCAACGAGACGATCTCCAGCGACTCTTTAGCCACGGCGGAGCACGGCCTCCTTGCGCGCCAGCTCGCCGCCGAGCCAGATCGCATGCGAGACGAGGCTCACCGACATGTCCGCGAGGATCTCCGTCGCCATCCTGTCCGCGCGCTCGCCGGTGTATCGCTTGAGCAACACTCCTTCGTAACGGTGCTCGGCGACGATGCACCCTCGCTGCTCGTCCACACTCACGACGAAATAGCCGTTCGGGTCCTCCCTCAGCGAGTACTTGGCCGTCTCGCGGTCCAGGTCGTCGTCGCGCTTCCACCGCTCGGCGAGCCGCTTCGCGCGCACGAATCCGGTGTTGCGCGGATCGATGCCCAGAGAGTGGCTGATGACGGTGATGGGTCCCACCGGCATGCCGGCGCCGTCGGCTACCTGGCGCTGTATCGCGATCAGCCCGTACACGTTCTCGAGCCAGGCGATCAGCAGGTTGTGCGAGCGGTAGGTCGCGGTCAGCGCGAGCGCTCCACCACGCTTTCTGAACGCAAGCGTCACCAGGCACGGCCCGCCTCCGGCTCGGCTGGAGCTCGGATCCAGATCCTCGCTCGTGTCCCACAGCGAGACGAAGGCGTGGCGCGTCTCCGGGTTCGAGCGAAGCAGCTCCGTCACGGCTCGCAGCGTCTGCGTGCTTCCGTCGTGCAGCTGGAAATGCCCGCCGAGGCGGTTGCCGTAGGTGTACGTCGCGTCATCCGGGAGCTCCGCCTGGAACATGCGTCGCTGGTATTCCTGGAAGTCGGCCAGCGAGAACCCGTAACGACCGAGCAGCTCGACCGACTCTTCCGCCGGTTCTGTTATCACGGCCTTCGCGTTGAGCAGCTCCAGGCGTGGACCAGAGCGAAGCGCGACCGGCCGCCCGAATCGTACGGTGCGGACGACGAGCTCCTCCCAGCAGTCCAGCGGCCTGCGCCTGACGACCTGGTGGGCGCCGGGATTCGACGGGCGGTAGGTGTGCTCCGTTTGCTCCGGGGCCGGAGCGCCCGCGATGTCCACCCGCACCCGCGGACCGACGTCGTCGGCCTCGAAGCGAGGCAGCTCGCGCAGGCAACTCGTCAGCTCGACGCCGAGGGTCTCAGCCGAGAGCTTCCCCAGATAACGGAAGCTGAGGCGTTCGCGCAGCCGCTGCTCGTCGAAGCCGGGGTCGGCATGGAGCACGCGCCCCGACCCGGCGATTCGCCGGATGGGCATGCCGAGCATCTCTCCATCTTCGAGCCCATGCGCCAGGAAGGCCGCGATCTCCTCGCAGGTCGGCAGGCCCAGATCCTCGCCGATCGCGACCAGGTGACGCACCTGCGGATTGAACAAGAGGTTGCAAAACATCGCGTACATGCCGTCCCCGTAGAGGTTTCCGACGACCGCGATACGGCTGCGCGAGCCGTCGAGAATCTCCGGCGAGATCGAATCGAGTCTGCGTGTCACCGCGCTCAACGGAGACCAGAGCGTCACCAGGCCGACGTCGCCGGCCGGGTTGACAGGATGGAGACGATCGCGGTAGTAGAGTGCTTCGAAGGTCTTGCCCATTGCCCTGGAACTCAGCGAATCGGGGTAGCTTGCCGCAGCCGGACCCCGTTCTGCTGGCAGGCTCAGGAGGGAGCGCGACGCCTCCGGATCACATTACCTGGATCACCGGAGCCGTCGCCCCCTACACTGGCCCATCCATGAAACGCCACTTCCTGACCGGGGCCGAGCTGACGCCGGCCGAGCTGGACGCGCTGCTCGATCGCGCCCTGGAGTTGAAGGCCGCGCCGCTGTCCTCGAACGCGCTGGCCGGCAAGAGCGTGGCCCTGATCTTCCAGAAGCCTTCCACGCGCACGCGCGTGTCGTTCGAGGTCGGGATAAGCGAGCTGGGCGGCCACGCCGTCGTCCTGCGCTCCGACGAGCTGCAGCTCTCGCGCGGCGAGCCCCTGCCCGACACCGCCAAAGTCCTCGCCAGGCACGTCGCCGCGATCGGGGTCAGGACCGGGCCCGACGCGATGCTCGAAGAGCTGGCCGAACACAGCGACGTGCCGGTCATCAACATGCTTACCTCGCTACACCACCCTTGCCAAGCCCTCGCCGACCTGTTGACCCTGCGCGAGGCTTACGGCGCGCTCGCGGGCGTCAAGGTCGCCTATGTCGGCGACTCCAATAACGTCGCGCGGTCCCTGGCTACGCTCGGCCTGCTCGCCGGCATGCACGTCGCGGTCGCCTCGCCCGCCGGCTACACCTTGGACGAGCAGGAGCCGCTACCGGACCCACCGGGCGCGACCGGCAAGCTAACGCTGCACGCCGATCCTCGCGAGGCGGTCGCCGGCGCGCAGGCCGTATACGCGGACGTGTGGGTCTCGATGGGCGACGAGCAGACGGCCGCGGCCAGGCGCGAGGCGCTCGCCGACTACAGGCTCGACGACGGGCTGCTGGACCTGGCCGCGCCAGGCGCGTTCGCGATGCACGACCTGCCGGCCCACCCCGGCGAGGAGATCTCAGCTGAGGTTCTGTACGGCGAGCGCCAGCGCATCTGGGACCAGGCCGAGAACCGCCGGCACGCCCAGAAGGCCCTCCTAGAGCTGCTGGTATGAGCGCGCATGGCGGCGCTGGATCTGCGTCCTCGGTCGCTCATGTGCAGAAGAGCACACTTCGCTCCCTGCGTCCTTGCCCAGCTTGCCCTGCGCACCCATACCAGGGCGTTCTGTAAGAAATGAGCGCTACCCATACTGTGCGCCCCGAGCGGGGCGATGAGATCGAGCTGACCGTCGAGTCGTTGGCCTTCGGCGGCGAGGGCGTCGCCAGGTTCGGCGACGAAGGCTATGTCGTGTTCGTCGCCGGAGCCGTGCCCGGGGACCTGGTCAAGGCCTTCGTCTACAAGCGCAAGCGGTCTTACGCGCACGCGCGGGCCGTCGAGATCTTGAAGCCCAGCCCCGAACGGATCGCCCCGAAGGCCGACCATCCGGGCGTGCCCTGGCAGGTTCTGCCGTACGAGCGCCAGCTCGAGATCAAGCGCGACCAGGTAGCAGAGGCGCTGCGCCGGATCGGGCATCTCGACGGTTTCGAGCTGGAGCCGATCGTGCAGGCCTCCGAACAGTGGCGTTACCGCAACAAGCTCGAGTACTCGTTCGGGAACGCTGGGACCGGCGGTATGGGTGGGGGCGTGGGAACCGGCGGGGACGTGGGGACCGGCGGGGGCGTGGGGACCGGCGGGGGCGTGGGGACCGGAGGGGGCGTGGGGACCGGCGGCGCCGGCGAAGCAGGTGGGGGGGGCGAGCTGGTCTGCGGCTTTCACGCGTCCGCCGGCGCCAACCGGGTGACCGATCTGAGCGACTGCCTGCTCGCCTCGGAGGTCGGCAACCGCGCGAGGCGGCTCGTGCTCGACTGGTGTCGTGGCGAGAAGCTGTCGGCCTGGGACAGGGGCCCCAGACGCGGCCGTTTGCCGCCCGCCGCCGAGGGGGAGCGCGCCGAGCCGCCACCGCCCGCGCCGGACGGGCGCGTGCGCCTGCGCAACCTCGTCGTACGCGAAGGGCGCAGGACGGACAGGCTCCAAATCAGGCTCGTCACCACCGACGGGGAGCTCGAGCCGGGCGGACTCGCCGCCGCGCTGCACGACGCGCTCGGCGATCGACTGTCAGGCGTGCTGTGGACGCGCTCGCGGAGCCCCGCCGAGACCACGGCCGGGGGAGAGACCGACTTGGTATGGGGCTCGGCTGAGCTGCCCGAGCGCCTTGGCGACCTGGAGCTTCAGATTTCACCGGAAGCCTTCTTTCAGACCAACACCGAGATGGCCGAGATCCTGTACGGCGTCGTCTCCGAGTACGCCGGCCTCAGCGGCTGGGAGCGGGTCTTCGATCTCTACTGCGGCATCGGCACGATCGCCCTGACGTTGGCGCCCAAGGCGGGCGAGCTGTTCGGGATCGAGCTGATCGAGCAGGCCGTCGCCGACGCGATCGCCGGCGCCGAGCGCAACGGCGTCACGAACGCCAAGTTCTTCGCGGGCGACACGCGCCTGGCGCTGCCCGAGCTGGTCGCGAAAGCCGGGCGCCCCGACGTGCTCGTCGTCGACCCGCCGCGCGCGGGCCTGTCCAAGAAAGTGGTGCGCCGCATCGTCGAGGCTTCGCCCAAGCGGATCGTCTACGTGTCGTGCAACCCGACCACCTTGGCCCCGAACGCCGCCGAACTGGTCGAGGCCGGCTGGACGCTTCGAAAGGTGCGGCCGGTCGACATGTTCCCGCAAACGCACCACATCGAGGCTGTGGCGTTGTTCGAGCGAGACGCCGGTTAGGGTTCCGCGAAATGAAGGCCGCGACGATCAGAGACGGCAAGATCGCTATCGAGGAGCACCAGGACCCGGAGCCGGGCACCGGCGAGGTGCTCGTACGCGCGCGCGCGGCGGGCTTGAACGGCGGCGACATGATGCAGCTGAGAGGGCTGTATCCGGCGCCGCCGGGCTGGCCTCCCGACATCCCGGGAATGGAGCTTGCCGGAGAGGTGGCGGCGCTCGGGCCTGGCGCGACCCGTTTTCAGGTCGGCGACCGCGTGATGGCGATCGTCGGCGGAGGCGGCCAAGCGGAGCTGACCGTCGTTCACGAGCGCTGCTTGATGCCGGTCCCGGACGCGCTCGACTGGCCGGCGGCCGGCGGCTTGCCGGAGGTTTTCACGACCGCCCACGACGCGCTCTTCTCTCAGGCCGGGCTGAGGCCCGGCGAGCGCCTGCTGGTACACGGCGGCGCTGGCGGCGTCGGCTTGGCGGCGATCCAGCTGGCCCGCGCGACCGGTGCCCGCGTGACGGCGACCGTCCGCGACGAGGCCCTACGCGCGCGCGTGGCAGCGCTCGGAGCGGACGCGATCGCGCCCGAAGGCTTCGCCGAGCACGGCCCGTTCGACGTCGTCTTGGAGCTGGTCGGCGCGCCCAACATGCCGGCCAACCTGACGGCGCTGGCGACCGGCGGGCGGATCGCCGTGATCGGCGTCTCGGCCGGCGTCAAGGCCGAGCTGAACCTCTTGGCCGTGATGGCCAAGCGCGCGCGCATCCACGGCTCGACCCTCAGGGCAAGGCCCCTGGAGGAGAAAGCGCTCACCGCGAGGCTGCTGGAGCGCGAGGTCCTGCCGCTGTTCGAATCCGGCGCTTTGACGGTGCCCGTGGCGGCCACGTACCTGCTCGACGATGCCGCCGCCGCCTACGAGCGCTTCGCGCAGGGCGGCAAGCTTGGCAAGGTCGTTTTGATCATGGATTGAACCCGCACATGTGCGGGTTCACCGGACGGTGCATGCACCGTCCGGCCCCCTGGCGCATGCGCCAGGGGGAACAACAAGGTGAGCAGACGCGTCCCGTCAGTACGGCGGCTGCGCCGCGTACCAGTCGCCCAACGCCCGGAAGGCCGACCAGAACGTGCGCTTGGCGTCGGTCTCGTCCAGAGAGTCGTCGATGTTGGGCACGTAGAGGGCGTCGATCGTCGGTGTCAGCTGCTGGATGACGCCTTCGCGGGCCTGCAAAGGCCTGGCCAACGGGATCTCCAGCTCGCCGATCGCCGCCAGCGCGTCGGCGCCCATCGCGACGACGATCTTGGGCTGCACGATCGCGAGCTCCTCGACGACCCTCGACACGCACGCGAAGTCAGCCAGCGACGGGTCGCTGAGCGGGCACTTGACGCACAGCGTGCCGTAGACCGCCAGAGGATCGATCGAGAGGCGCTTCAAGGACTTCATCAAGGCGCCGCCGGCCCGGCCGTAGAAGGCGACGCCCTCCTCGATCTCAGAAGGCTGGGCCGCGTACTTGACGAGCATCACGTCGGCCTGCGGGTGCCCGGACCCGAGCACCGGCATCAGGTTGCCGCGCGGGCAGTGCGGGCAGGCCTGCAGCTCCCGCGTAAGCGTGTTCAGCTCGCGGATCGCCCGCTCCAGGTACTTCTCCTTGATCTCGTCGTCTGTGATCGGCATCGACCCGGTTGGTTTTGACGGATCGGGCGGTTGTCCTTGGAGCTGCACCCTTACTTGCGTTGCGTCCGGCTCGCCGGCGCGGCCCGCGCGGGCGCGGTCCATGCGGGCGCGACCGGCCCGGGAGGATTCGCCGGGCTCGCCCGCCATCGCGCCGGCCATCACGGCCGCCTGGAGCCCCCGAGGGCGCGCCTGACCCTGCGCGCTCTGCTGGATTTTCGCGCCGCGCGCGGGGTGGCCTTGGTCTGCAGGAACTTCAGAGCCTGCACATACAGCAGGCTGGTCGGCTTCGTCAGGATCTC
>Ga0335083_10009534_pt1 | contig 11769 bp, 9 predicted proteins | sample Lox_Sample_42_FD_206716 | JGI IMG/M metagenome (GOLD analysis project Ga0335083, IMG submission 206716) | Soil microbial communities from Loxahatchee National Wildlife Refuge, Florida, United States - Lox_Sample_4.2 | ecosystem: Environmental > Terrestrial > Soil > Wetlands | place: USA: Florida... | reverse complement strand
CGGAGGGATCACCCGCTGAAACCCGCCAACCGCCCCCCCGCGCCAATGGGGCATCCTGCGTCGTCAGCGTGGTGACCCTGGTTGGCCGCGGTGGTTCCACGGTCGCCGACGCTACTGGATGGTATTAGCGGTGATGAAGGGTGTGTCCAGCGCCGAGGCGATTGGCGCGGCCGCCCACGTTGCCGGGCACCTGTGATCCCAAAATCGTGCCAAGCTCCGCGCCGCGTGATCCACGAACCAACACCTCGAAGAGAGGTCCGAGTTATTTGCCTACGTCGGGCTGACAGTGTCTGTTTCAGGCCATCGCTGACAGTTGTCTCGGGACATAGTTGGCACGTCCGCTGGCGAAAAGCTCGGTAATCAGAACCCGACAGCCAAAATCGACCCCTAACCACCCATTCGCGTTGAGTCTGTGGCGCTGCCCAGCGGCACGTCGGCGTGACGCTTGAATCCGAATCGCCTTGTGATCCGAACGGCCGTTGCGCAAGGGCAGCTTCTCGTGGCGAGAAGGAGTGCCAACGCTGAGCCATGAAAATGACTCTGAGTGTCAATGACCATATAGAAGTCCCCGATTTTGGCCGGGAAATGTCCCCACTCCTGTGCGGGTGATTGGCTAACTCAGGGGGTGCCGCAGGCGATGAGCATACGGGACTTGCGGGCGCCTGGCGGGCGTATGATGGCTAGATTCTGTTGGGCGCGAATCCATTCCAGACTGGCCAGATAATCGAAGCTGGCTTGGGTGATCGTGGATCCGGTGAGATCGAACCCATCGAGGGGGCTTGGCCACGGGGAACGCGGCGGCCTTGAGCCGGTTGGCGGTGTTGGAAGCATCCCGAGCGGCGATCTCGGCCTCCACGGGCGTGCGTAGCACTTCCTCGGGGGTCCAGCGCTGGGTCTTGGCGACTTGCAGGAGTTCGGCGGCCTTGCGGCGCACGGTGGTCAACTTCAACCGGCGCAAGGCGGTATCGAGATCGGCGGCCAGCGGTGCCTGCGATTTGGGGGCCACGGGCCGTGCGTTGGTGGCGGCGGTCATGACGCGGTCCCGTCGCACCGACCAGGAAGTCTTGGGCCCCGTGCCCGAGGGCGCAGAACGCCGGTACTGGGAAACGCCCGCAAGGTCAACACCAAGGGCGAGACCGTCACAATCGACCCCAACAGGCCTCTGGCAGAAGCGAATTGGGCCAAGCAATGGCTCGGCCGCGTCACCCAGGGCCTTGCCCAACGGCTACTGCGGGCTGCCGATCCAAACGACGTGTCCGCACGCCGATGCTGCCTGACATGTCCGATGTTCGTGACAACGACCGAATTTCTGCCACCGCACCGCGACCACCGCCAGCAGGTACTGCAGATCATCTCCGGTGCCAACGCCCGTGGGCACCAACTGGGTCGAGATGAAGTAGTAGGTCCTCGGCAACCTCGACAATCATCACCGCACTCGAAAACGAGATCGACACAACGGAATCCGCGGATGGGTGCTGAAAATTGCCGGCACATCATCGCCGCACCACGGCAACGCCATGAACTCGCCCGCGCTAAAGCGATCCAGGCACGGCGCGGACCCAGAAAACGACGGCGCCGTGATCACAATCGATACCGTCGCCCGATCAGCCAGAGTGTCGCGATCCTGACTCTGCGCCCAACCCGACATCCGCGCCGAGATCGAACGCCTCCGCGCCACCAGCCCCAGGGCCCCAGCCATACCGACCCCGTCCCGGCAACGCAGCTCGGACGCTTGGCAACTGAAACGGTTGGAAGCCGCGCACCACTGCAACGGAGACTCTGCGACGAAAACGACGCGCTGCGTCGACAACTCGCGGAGGTCCTCGGCCAACTCCGCGCTGTTAGCCGTAACCCTTCATAGAGTGTGCAGGACAGCTACCAAGCGTAGTGTCTCTGGCCGCCGGTTCGTTTTCGTACCCGGTGAGCCGTGAGGTGACACCATATTAAGGGCCGTGAGGTGACACCATATTAAGGTGAGTGATGCTCGGCTGCCCTGCAGCGGAGACGGCGACGTCCGCCCGCAGGGTGAGGCGTCGATTGATGAATTGCTGGATCGCGCGGTGACGGCGATTAACCGTGGTGACCGTGCGGTTGCGACGGCGCTAGCGGGGCAGGTATTGGCCACTGACCGCGACAACACCGAGGCCGAGGACTTGCTGGCAGCCGCTCCAGCTGTGGACGGTGAGATCCGGCGGTTGACGATTTTGTTCGCCGACTTAGTGGATTCCACGGCGTTATCCACTCGGGTCGAACCCGAGACTTATCGACTGCTGGTGGGCCGCTACCGCGAACTGGTGCTGAAGATCGTGGACCGCTATGAGGGGCATATCGGCTCCACTAAAGGCGACGGGCTACTGGTGGTGTTCGGTCACCCGATCGCGCACGAAAACGATGTGCGCCGCGCGGTGCAGTCCGGACTGGAGATCACGCGGGACGTGCAGCGGCTCAGTGAACAGGCGCAGCGCCAGCTCGGCGTGGACATCACGGTGCGCGTTGGGGTTCATCGCGGCCTCGTATATCTGGACACCGCCCAAGATGACGTGTACGGCTTAGCGGCGAATCTGGCCGCACGGGTGTCGGGACTCGCCCCGCCAGGGAGGGTGGTCGTCTCCGGCGCGGTCGAGTCGCTGGTCCGCAAGCATTTCGACTTAGAGGATCGGCCCGCCGCGCCGGTGAAAGGTGTAGAGGGATTGATCGCCCATTACCGAGTGGTGGGTGAGCGGACTGGGTCCTCGCGGGTGGGGCGTGGTCCGTTGGTGGGCCGAGAGCGCGAGACGTCACATCTCGAACGGAGCTGGGTGCGCGCCCAGGCAGGCACGCTCAGTGCGCCGGGGCTCGTCTTTCGGGGTGAAGCCGGGATCGGCAAGAGCCGACTGGCGGCCGCCGCCGCGCATATCGCGGAACGCTCGGGCGCGGCCGTGCTCGAATTGGCCGGGTCACCCTTCCACACGGATGTGGGTCTACACCCAGTGCGGGCCCTGATCGAACGTCGATGCGGCATTGACCGCTCCACCGAGATGACCGAGCGGTTGCGCTTGTTACACAACGAGATTGGCGCCTGCGGTCTCGATCCCGCAACCACCGTGCCATTGTTGGCGCCGGTGCTGGGCATCGCATCGGAGCACGGCTACCCACCGGTGCCCGCCGAAGGTCGTAAATTGCAGGAGCTGATCGCCGCGGCGGTGCATGAGTATCTGCACGCCTGTCTTGGTGACGCATCGGCCCTGGTCGTTGCCGACGATGCGCACTGGTTCGACCCGTCGACCTTCAACGTGCTGGGTGCGCTGCTCGACGCGGATCCGGGCAAGTTGCTCGTCGTCATTACTGGCCGGCCCGGGGGATGGCTATCCGAGGCTTGGCCGGTCAAAGTGTTCGACCTGGCACCGTTGACCGATGAGCAAACCGACCAACTCATCGCCGCACTAAACCCCACGATCAGTGCCGAGCAGAAGGCGGCGGTGCATGCCCGCTGCGACGGGATTCCCTTCTACATCGAACAGATCGTGGCCGGACTCGATAATCACAGCGGTGATGAGCCTTCGGTTCCCGAGGCGCTGTATGAGCCGCTGTTCGCCAGGCTGCGCACCAGTGCGAACGTGGTCCCGGTGGTCGAGGCGGCCGCTGTCATCGGCCGACACGTCGAGCGGGGCTTGCTGACCGCGGTGTCCGCTCTCAGCGCCGACGAGGTCGACGACGCCATCGACGAACTCGAACGCGCCCTCGTGCTCGAGCCATGCGGAGTCGACCGATGGCGGTTCCGCCACGAGTTGCTGCGCGAGGTCGGCCTCGAACTCGCACCACTGAGCGTCCGACGCGAACTGCACGCTCGGGTAGCCGACGTGCTCGTCGACGATGCGGCCGGTGGCCAACCCGACTGGCGCGTCGTCGCCGGCCATTACGAACGCGCCGAACGGTACGCCGCGGCTGCGTCGGCCTACCAGCAGGCGGCAACCGACGCCGGGCGCCGCGGCGCCGTGGCGGAGGCGCGTGATTACCTCACACACGCACTGGCCGGACTTGATAGGACCGCACCCGGAGTGGACCGCGACCGCCAAGAGCGGGCCTTGCGGCTACAACGCGGTTTCTTCGCCGCCGCAGCCGAGGGCACCGGATGCCAGGCCGCGGCCGCCGACTTCGAACGCTGTCTAGAGCTGTGCGGCACGGACCTGTGCGACGACGAATTTGTCGCCACGCTCATCGCGGTCGCGGGGTATTACTTCACCCGGGGAGATCTGCGCCGTACCGCTCAGGTGTTCGAGTCGTTACGCGCCGCGCCAGAGGTAGGCCGACCGTTTTTCCGCACCGTCGTCGAAGCAATCCTGGCGATATTGGCGTGGTTCCGCGGGGATATGGACGCCGGCCGACGTCGCGTCGAGGAGGCGATCGGCGACTTCGCTGCGTCGGACGGCGAGGAGATCTACCTGGCGTGGTGGTTCATACCTGCGGATCCCTTCGCGCTGGCGTTCCAAGTCCTGGGGTTGGATTGCCTTGTTCATGGTGATCTGGCCGGCGCGCAAGCACAGCTCTCCCGCGCGGCGGCCAGGGCCGATCGCCTCGGCTTTCCGCAGGGCCCCTGGAGCCGTGCCTACGCGGGCTTCTTCCAGGCCTGGGCGTGCATCGAGGCAGGCCAGCTCGAAGACGCCGCCACGCTCGCGGCTGATGCGATCGAATGGTCCGATCGTTACGGCATCGATGGATGGCGACTGATGTGCGCCGCCGAGCAGGTGGCTGCGGGCGCGCTGACGTCATTGGCGCAGGCAACAAGCGCCGACCGTCCTGCTTTGTTGGCGCACGTCGCCACCATCACCGAGTCGCTTGACGAGGCCTGGCGCATCTCTGGAATCGTTATCTACCGGGGCTTCCTAGAGTGCATACGAGCTCGATTGATCATCGCCGCCGGAGAATGCGACGACGCGCGCCGCATCCTCGACGACGCGCTGCAAAGGGCTGACGACAGCGACGAACACTACTACGACGCCGAACTGCTGCGGATTCGCGCCCACACCCTCGCCGATCTCGACGCACGCACAAGAGGGTTGGCGGACGCCGCCGCGTTGGCCCGCCGCCAGGGCGCGTTCTTGTTCGAACTGCGCGCGGCGCTCGACGATTTCGAGTCGCGTGGCGAGTTGGCGCGTGCCGCACTCATCGACGCGGTCAACCGAATGCCGGCCGACAGCACCATGCCCGAAGTGGCGCGGGCCCGCCGCATTCTCACGTGAGCCCTCGGCCGGAATCATTCCGAATCGATAACAGTCGGCCCTGTCGAAAGCCGCCACCATGCAGACGTAAACAGCGACGACGACATCGTGCCCGACACACGGCCGCTGGCCAAAGCCTCGGATAACGTACGGCATCGCCGACGCGACGGGTGCGCCGCGTTCGGTGTCAAAGAGCGTGAAGCACCTCTGTTTACGGCATTTTCACGCTGCGGATCGTGGTCGGCGCGGTTACAGCGCTCGCGCACGGCAACCTCATCGCCCTCGTCATCAACGCCCAGGTACTGAACGGGCTCATCACCCCGATGCTGCTCACCTATGTGCTGATCCTGGCCAACCGGTCGAACGTGCTGGGCATGGCGAAGAACGGCCTCACCTTCAAAGCGGTCGCCACCGCATGCGTCGCCGTGGTCGACATCCTCTCGTTCGTCGTCCTGCTCGAAACCGTCTTCGGCCTCGGCCGACAACTTCGGGCGGCTCGCCCCACACCCGCCGACGCACCTGACCGTCGCCGAGCCCCACGAGCTGGGCAGATCGGCACGAACACGACTCCCGCGGTCGTCCCTCGCCGATGACGTCCCGCGTATGATCGCCCGGATCCGGGGTCGTTGCTGGAAACTCAGGTGACCACACGGGTGCCCATTCGGTACGGCCGGATGCTGGCCTCGCCGTTCTCCTTTTACCTGTCAGGCGAACGCGCTCTGCCCGGTGATGTGCCTGCCGACGATGAGGGACTGGATCTCAGCAGTCCCTTCGTAGGTGACCAGCGCCTCCATATCGCAAAGGTGGCGCATGACATGGAAGTCGAGCGTGACACCGTTGCCACCCAACACGTCGCGGGCCAGTCGACACACGTTGCGGCCTTTGACCGTGCAGTAGTACTTGGCGAGTGCGGCCATCGTCTCTTCGACCTTGCCATCGTCGATGAGCCGGCCCATACGGATGCTGTACAGCTGCATCGCGGTAAGGTCGCCAAGCATCTCCACCAGCACCGACTGGATCATCTGGGTCCTGGCGATCGGCCTGCCGAACTGCTTGCGCCGCAACGAGTAGTTCAACGCGATTTCGTAGGCTGCGACGGCGTGCCCGGTTGCGGACCACGCGACGAAATTGCGGGTACCGGCGAGCACCTTGCCAACGTCTTTGAAGCTGTTGCAATTCTGCAACCGGGCATCTTCGGACACGCGGCAATTCGTGAGGGTGATGTCCGCGTTCTGCACGATCCGCAGCGACATCTTGCCGCCGATCTTGGTCGCCGCGTAGCCGGGGTTCTCCTTCTCCACGACGAACGCCTTGACTTGGTTGTCTGAGGTGTCGCGGGCGTACACGACGATGATGTCGCACCACACGGCATTGCCCGGCCAACGCTTGCGACCGTTGAGCACCCATTCATCGCCCTGCCGCTCAGCGCTGGCCTCGAGGATGACGGCGTCGGAGCCGTGGTCGGGCTCGCTCAGGGCGAACGCGCCGATCTTTTCCAGGCGCGCCATCGCCGGGAGGTAGTGCTCCCGCTGCTCCTCGGAACCGAGGATGTTGATCGACTGCATCGCCAGCCCGAGATGCACACCGAAGAACGTGGATATGCTCCCGTCGATGCGGGACAGCTCGTAGTTGACGAGTCCGTTGGCGACGGCGGTCATTGGTGTGCACCCGTGGTCGCCTAGGTTGTAGTCGCCGACAATGTTCAGCGCGCCGAGTTTCGGAACCAGCTCGAACGGGAATTCGCCGCGCTCCCAGTAGTCGTTGACGATCGGCAGGATCTCGGCCTCGCCGAACGCGCGGACCTTGGCCATGACCTCCTTTTCTTGGTCGGTCAGCTGTTCCCTCATCAGGAAGTAGTCCGTCCCCCGGGCACGGGCGATGTCCTCGACGAGCGCGGCGGTTGTCGGATCGGCGTCCTTGGCCGAACGTGTCTCAAACGAGCTGAACGGTATTGGCATCGTTGTCATAGTCGTTCTCCGGGTGTGCGTAGGAGGGTTTCTTCTTTCGCGGCTGTTAAGGGCATGTGCTAATAGAGGAATGACTCATGGCCTTTCTCCCGGTTCGGTCAGGAATTGCTCGATGACAGGCGCGAGCTCTGGCGCGTTGTGCACCAGGTCGATATGGCCGCCGGAGTGCAGATGCAGCCGCGAATGAGGCAGCAACGCATTCAGAATGCGGGCGTTGATGGTCGGGATGATCGGGTCGTCGGTGCCCTGCACGATCAAGGTTTGCTGCCGCACGGCGGGCAGCGCAAACAGGCTGGTCCACACCGCGCCGGCGAGCAGTTGATGCAGGTAGCCCATCTTCGATCCGGCGTGCAACTGCCGCACGAACAGTTGCGCCACGTCTTCACCATGCGCGCGGACGGTGCCACCGTAGAGCTCCCCGGCAATGGTGGCGGCGTAGTTAGGATCCGAGAATCTGCGCGGGGTAATCATTTTCGCCAGAATCCTGGGGTGGGCCGGCACCATGATCGCGCCGGTGCCGGTCGCCACCAGCACCAGGCGCCGGCACCGGCGCGGATTCTGAAAGGCGAACTGCTGCGCCAGGCCGCCACCCCAGGACAGCCCGAGCACATCCACCACGCCGATCCCAAGCTTGGACAACAGCCGGCCCAGTACCCAGGCAAGGTAGGGAAGTCCGTACGGCAACGGCGATGTGGGTGATCCGCCGGTGCCCGGGACGTCGAATCTGACTACCGTGCAATCCAACTGCTCCACCAACGGATCGAGCACTTCCAGGCTGGCACCGATGCCGTTGCACAGCACCAGCGGCACGCCGCTTCCGTGGCGCACATTGACTCGGATGCGCTGCCCGCCGACGTTGACGTAACGTTCCTCGCCAATCGCGCTGGGCGCTGCCGCCGTGAAGTTCCTGCGACGTTGCGCGCTGCTAGGCATGGCTCACTTCTCCATCACGTAGGTGCCAGGTGCCGGACCGAGCGGCGGAAGGTCTTCCCCACCAAGGGCTTTCGGAGCGTCGACCTCCGGACCGCTGCGTTCGGCGAGCCAGGCCACGTAGTCTGGCCACCAGGAGTCGGCGAGCTTTTCCGCTGAGCTGAGCCACTGGTCTGGATCTTCGGCGTCGACCGGACCCTTCCGGAATGAAGCTTTCGGGTTACCGGGCGGGTTGACCAGCGCCGCGATGTGACCGCTGCTGGACAACACGTAGCGGTTGTCCTTGCTGCCGAGCAGGCGTGCGCTGCGATAGGTGGCTTGCCACGGGGAGATGTGGTCGTTGACGCCGCCGACGACGTAGGCGTCGGCGGTGAACTTGGACAGGTCGACCGGGGTGCCGAGCATGCTGACACCGCCGGGGGTGACTAGCGCGTTTCGCAGCCCCATCAGCACCATGTCGCGGTGCAGTGCGGCGGTCATTCGGGTGGTGTCGGCGTTCCAGAACAATAGATCGAACGCGGCGGGCTTACGGCCCTGCACGTAGTTGTTCACCACATACCGCCACACCAGGTCGGTGGGCCGCAGCCAGGCGAACATCTCCGCCATATCGCGGCCGTCGAGGAAGCCCTTGGCGCCCGAAACGCGGATTGCCGCCTGTGCCGCGCGTTCGCTCATTGCGGCAGCAGCGAACCCGGCTCGGGTCTCGTCCAGGATGGTGACCGCCAGGTTGAGACCCGCGACCCGGTCGCCCTCGCCGATCTCGGCGAGGTGGGCCGCCACCATCGCCGCGAGGATGCCGCCCGAGCAGGTGGCCAACAGGTGGGTGCGGTCGGTCCCGGCGATTTTCTGCACCGCGTCCATTGCCTCGATGATCGCTCCGCCGTAGGCATCAAAGCCCCAATCCTTGTGGCGTGCTTGCGGATTGCGCCACGAAATCACGAAGACCTGCTGGCCTTGCTGGACGAAGTACTCGATCATGCTGCGTCCGGGCGCGATGTCCATGATGTAGTACTTGTTGATCACCGGCGGCACCATGAGCAACGGAACCGTCTGCACCTTGTCCGTCTGCGGGACGTACTGGATCAATTCGAACATCGAGGTTTGCAGCACCACCGCCCCCTTGGTGAGAGCCACTGTCTCCCCCACCACGTAGGCGTCGGGCTCGACCATCGCCGGCACGCGAGGCTTCGAAAGCATGTCTCGGGCAAAGGCTCTCATGCCCCGTATCGCGCTCAGACCGCCGGTGTCGATCAGCGCCTTCCAGCCCAGCGGACTGATCAGCGGGTTGTTGCTGGGCGCCAGGCCCTCCACAAAGTTGTCTATGACGAATTGCATCTTCTCGTTGTCGCGCCAATCCAACTCGGCGTCGTCGAGCAGCCCCTCAGCGGTCTCGGCACCTGCCAGATAGGCCTGCATGATTCGGTGCAGCAGCGGATTCTCTTGCCACGCAGGATCGCTGAAGCGCTTGTCGGCGCGTGCCGGAGCGCGGTGCGACTTGCCCACGGCGATATTGCCGAGTTCACGGGTCAGCGTGCCAACCCGGTCGGCCACCGCGCCGGGGTGCTGTGCGAGGTTGCCGGCGAAGCGGGCCCAGGTGGCGTTCGGCATCATTCGGCTGGCGAATGGTTTCGTGGCGCTGGTGAGCAGCAGGTCGAGCGGTGCAGCCAGCTCGTCAACTTTGGACGTAGAGCTCGAGGGAGTTGCCATGGTTATCGTGTCCTTTCAGTTGTAGGAACGTTGATATAGCGCTTCTGGACGTTGCCGGTGGGACCCTTGGGCAGTGTGTCGATGAGCCAGACCTCGCGCGGATATTGCAAGCTCCCACCCGGTCCTTGACGTAGTCGTGCAGCTCTTCCGGGAGAAAAGGGCGTCCGCCGCCGACGCGGCCCAGATTGCCGTGCGTGAACGTCGCACCCTTAGGCCTGCCACCTCGATTCAATGAGTTGGCGCTCATGATGGGCACAATGTGCCTCCCGGAAATCTGCTGGTTATGCGTAGTCCATGGTCATCTTGCCCCTTTTGCATCCATCCGCACCATGTCCCGAGCGAACGGAAAAGAATCTTCACGACGCGGTGCAGTAAGGAGGAGCAGGTTTCACTGTCACCGCCGGTGACGATGCCGCCGGAACTCATGTTTGGAGGAAGGCCTCGATCTTGGGCCCGAGTCGGGGCGCGGATGTGAGTAGGTCGACGTGGCCACCGGGGTGTCGCAGTATCTCCGCGTTCGGCAAGAGCCGCTGCATGATCCGCGCATTGACAAAGGGAATAAGGGGATCATCCGTGCCGGCCACGATGAGCGCGGGTTGCCGGGTGAGCCGCAGCGTGAACGCGCTTGTCCATACTGATCCGGCGAGCAACTGGTAGACGTAGCCTCGTGCGGTCGCCGGAGAGCGATGGTAATTGAGCAGGGCGGCCACGGAGGCGTTGCTTGCGTCGGCGTCGCCACCGTAGATCGTGGCGGCGATACTCGCCATGTATTCCGGGTCGTTGAATCGACGCGGTGTCACCATTTTGAGCAACACGTCCGGTTTAGCCGGGACCATGACCACGCCCATCGACGTTGCGGCCAGCACGACCCGTCGACACCGCCGGGGATTATGCAGCGCGAACTGCTGGGCCAGCGCTCCACCCCACGAGTAGCCCAGGACGTCCACCCGCTCATACCCAAGCTGGTCGAGCATCCTGCCAACCGCTCGGGCAAGCGACGGAAACGTGTATGGCCGCGTTGGCAGCGGTGATTCCCCGGCGCCGGGAACGTCGAACCTGACCACCGTACGGGCGGGCGCCAAGTGCTCGACCAGAGGATCGAGCACCTCGAGGGTTGACCCGATCCCGTTGCACATCACCAACGGGATCCCCTGACCCTCGCGAACCCTGACCCGAAGCCGCACGTCCCGCCGGCCGAGGCGGACTACCACCATTCGGTCGGACATCGCGGTCCGGGCATCACCGGTAGAGGACGAGAGACTCTGCGACACAGACCGGTTTGGTCGCCGCATCGGATTCAAAGCGGACATTGAACACAACCTCGATTCCCGAAGGTTTCTGCTGCGCGGAGGCAAGGCCCACCGCGGCAAGGACATTGGATCCGACCGGCACCGGTGCCGGGAATCGGACCTTGTTGAGCCCATAGTTCAGCGCGGCTTGCATGTCGTCGATCTGCAGCACGTCTGCCACCACCTTGGGCGTCAGCGACAAGGTGAGAAAACCGTGCGCGACGGTTCCCCCAAACGGCCCAGACGCGGCGCGCTGTGGATCCGTGTGGATCCACTGGTGATCGCCGGTGGCATCGGCGAACTTATCCACCTGCGCCTGAGTGACTTTCGTCCATTCCGTGACGCCCAATTCCGCTACGACGAGCGCAGGCAATTCGTCTAGGCTCTTGATATGTTTGGCCATTTCACCTCGCAGACATGTCGGCTCATGCAATTCGGTTGGCGCACTTCACTTCTCGCTGACATACGATCCGGGCGCCCGCATTAGCGGCGGCAAGGCCGATGCACCCAGTGCTTTCGGGGCCTTGCGTTCGGGTCCGCTTCGCTTGGCCAGCCACGCCACGTAATCAGGCCACCATGAATCCTGGTGCTGTTCGGCGATTTCCAGCCATTCCTCGGCACTCTCGATGTCCGGCGGTCCGAATCGATACGATGCGCGTGGGTTTCCGGGCGGATTGA
>Ga0335083_10009531_pt1 | contig 11772 bp, 7 predicted proteins | sample Lox_Sample_42_FD_206716 | JGI IMG/M metagenome (GOLD analysis project Ga0335083, IMG submission 206716) | Soil microbial communities from Loxahatchee National Wildlife Refuge, Florida, United States - Lox_Sample_4.2 | ecosystem: Environmental > Terrestrial > Soil > Wetlands | place: USA: Florida... | reverse complement strand
ATCGCGCTGCTCGCGCTGTTCGTGGCCTGGGAGGCGCGGACCGCGTACCCGATGCTGCCGCTGCGGCTGTTCCGCAACCCGCGCTTCACCGGGGCCGGGCTGTCGATCACCGTCCTGTTCTTCGCCCTGTCCGGCGTGGTCTTCCTCAGCTCGCAGATCTACCAGTTCGTGCTGGGCTACAGCCCGCTGGCGGCCGGCGTGAGGGCGCTTCCGTCGGCGGCCGCGCTGGCCGTCATGAGCCCGGTCGGGGCTTTTTTGGCCAAACGAGCGGGCGTGCGTGTCCCGGTGACCCTCGGACTGGTCATGCTGGCGGCCGGCATGGTGTTCTTCGCCACCGCTTCCGGTTCCTCTGGTTACGGCCACTACGTGCTGGCCATGGTGATCGACAGCGCCGGGATCGGGCTGGCCATGTCGGCCGCGACGTCGGCCTCGATGCGGGAGCTGCCGCCGGCCATGGCCGGAGTTGGTTCGGCGGTGAACGACACCACGCGGAATATGGGCAGCGTGCTGGGGGTCGCGGTGTTCGGCAGCATCACGGCGTCGGTGTTCGCGGGCCGTATGGGCGGGGTCTCACTGGAGGCGGCCGCGGCGGCGGGGCACAGGGCGGGCGGGGCCTCTGGGACTGCGGTGCTGCACGCGGCGGCGGACGCGTTCGTCTCGGGTGCCGACCGGGCCGTGCTGGCCGGGGCGATCGTGGTGGCGGCCGGGCTGGTCGTGGCCTGGCGCGCCTTCCGACCGGCGCGGGTGGCGGCTCAGGTTCCAGCTGCGGCTGAGACTCCGGCTGCTTCGGCTCCGGTTCCGGCTGCTTCGGCTCCGGTTCCGGCTGCTTCGGCTCCGGTTCCGGCTCTAGCTGAGGTTTCGGCTGGAGCTCTGACTCTGGCTGCCGGGGTGCCGGTGCTGGAGGCGGCAAGCAGCTGACAGCCCCGCTCGCCGCGAGTACCGCGCCACCTCGAAACGGGTGGTGCGGTATTCATGTTCGACGACGTGAACGCGCATACTTCGTCACATCAGCACCAATAGTCTCACCAGTCGTCAACTAACGTGGTGGATCCGGGTTGTGCGGTGGATTAGGGGGACTGGGGTACACCGGATCAACCGCATAGCCCGAATCAACCGCGCTATCCGACCAGAGCGTCGCGCAACCGGCCCTATGGGTAACACGCGAGCCAGGAATGTCGGCTGCCGCGGATCGCGGCGACCTCCGCAGGGCACGCTGGCGGCTCAAATCATCTGAAAATACGTCGTGTAAAACTGATGGGCGGCGCGGCCGATGGGGAGCAGGGTGACGGGCTGGCGGTTGACGACGGCGTCGAAGGTCAGCCGCGGGGCGGATGCCGGGCTGATCGAGTCCATCTCGAGCTGCGGCGTCAGCGAGCCCGGGTTGCGGGGGTGGACGGCGCTCAGCACGACCGGGCCGTAGGTCAGCGCCTGCACCTCGGGGTGGTCGGGCGTCGGCTCGACGGCCAGCTGCATCGGCATCGTGACCTCGAGCAGATCGCCCGCCTGCCAGTGCCGTCGCACCACGACCCAGCCGCTCGGCCAGTCCCGGGGCAGGCCCGTGGCCGGCGCGCCGTTGAGCCGGACCACGGGCGGCTTGGCCACCCACTTGCCCACCCGGACCCGCAGGGTCAAGCTGGCGGCGCCGGACACCACGGACAGCCGGACGACCGGGTCGTCGGGGAAACCCGTGTCCTGGCGCAGCGTCATGGTCCCGAGGGTCACCTCCGACGGGACGAACAGGTTCACGTACACGCCGTCCGCGTCCCGGCTGTAGATGGTGTCGGCGAACTTGGCCTGGGTCTCGAGCCCGGTGGCGGTGTCGCAGGTGAACGTGTCCCAGTCGGTGGCGTAGACGCCCGGGTTGCCCTGCGGGAAGTAGTTGAGCGGCTGGCGCTTGTAGGCGCCGGCCGACAGGCCGGTGTAGTAGCAGTTGAAGCCGTGCGGCGAGGCCGGGTCCTGCTCCCCCAGCATCTGGTTGTGCAGGGTGCGCTCGTAGTAGTCGAGCATGTCCACCCGGTGCGGCTGGTGGAAGTGGAGCAGCCTGGTCAGCTTGAGCAGGTTGTAGCTGACGCAGTTCTCGCAGGTGAAGTTGGACAGCTGGGCGGCCACCGTATCGGGCTGCTGGAAGTGCTCATAGTTGCCCGCCCCGCCGATGACGTACACGTGGTGGCCGGTCACGATGTCCCAGAAGTTCTGGGCGATGTCGCGGTACTTGCCGCTGCCGGTCTCCTCCCACATCCGCAGGCAGGCGATGATCTTGGGGGTGGTCACGTTGGCCTGGAGGCCGGGCAGGACGTCCAGGCCGTCGGCCAGCGGGTCGAGGACCGCGGCGTGGTAGAAGCGCTGCGCGGTAGCCAGGTACCGTTCCCGGCCGGTGATCGTGTAGAGGTTGGCCAGGGCTTCGGGCAGCCCGCCGAACTCGGTGTTCAGGACCGCCTGCATGTGGTCGTACGAGATCCTCTTCGGGTTCGTGCGCCACTGCACCCAGTCGGCCAGCTTGACCGCGACGTCCAGGGCCTGGTCGTCGCCGGCCAGCTGGTACTGGTCGATCATCCCGGCCAGGTACTTGTGGATCATGTAGTACGGCGCCCAGACCGGCGCGCCGCCCTGCTCGAGGGTGTCGAAGTAGTGCTCGGGGAAGCCGGACAGGTAGCCGGGGTGGAAGCCGGCTGCGGTTGCCTTGGCTTGCAGGGCGGCGAGCTGGCTGACTAGGTAGCGGCCGCGGGTCCTGGTGGCTTCGTCGCTGGTGCTGGCGTAGGTCAGCGCCAGGCCGGACAGCAGGTGGCCGGTCATGTGGCCGCGGATCAGCGAGTCCGGTTTCTCCCAGCCGCCGAGCGGCTCGGCGGTCGAGGTCTCGCCGTAGTTGAGGCGGAACGAGCGCAGCATCCGCTCGGGGTCGAGGAACATCAGGTAGGTGGTGTTCCTGGCCTGGTTCTGGCGGAAGGGGCTGTCGAGGAGGTGCACGTCGTTGAGCGGGAACGCGGCGGCGCGGCCCGCGGTGCCGTCGGGGGCGTAGCCACTGGGCTGGGGCGGGGCGCTGCGGAACACGGCCGGAGGGCTGCTGGCCGGAGGGATCCCGTCGCCGGTGAGGGCCTGTTCGGTGAGCAGGGCGCCGGCGCCGATGCCGAACGCGGTCAGGACCCGCCGCCTGCTGATGCCCCGGGGGGACGTCAGCGTGGGCGGGGATTCCTGGGCGTCGGGTTCTTCCGGTTCTTCCGGCTCCTCCGGTGCTTCCTGGGCAGCGCTGTCTGGCGGCGACTCCGGCTCTTCCGGCGGTTCGGCGTCCGCGGAGGTCTCGCCGGGTTCCGGGGGGTCCGACGGGGCCGAGGGGTCCGGGTCTGCTGAGGTCTTCTGGGCGTCCAGGCCTGCCAGGGTCTTCTGGGTTTCCAGGGCTTGGGGGCTCCCGTTCGCTAGCCGGCCAGCACCAACATGTTCGTCTACAGGGCTACCTGTCCATGTAACCGTCCCCGGCTTGGCCTCGGTTCAACTCCACGGGAGGAAATTCTTACCGACTGCTTACGCAGGGCCTTCTCGGTGAGCCGCCGCGAGCCGGCCTTCGTAGTCATGGGTAGTGGTCAGTGCACACGGCGGCCGAGATCACTGAGCCAACAGATCCAGACGCTCCCAGGCTCAGTGGTCGCTCGTCTCCCCCAATCCGTGCAGGCGGTCGGGTGCACTGGCCACTTTCGCGTCTACCGGCTCAGGACGAGCGCGGTGAGGGCGGCCAGCGCGAAGGTCACCGTAGCGGCCCCGCCGTGCAGGACGACAAGACGAAGGCCGAACGACGGCGGCGGCTCGCCCTGGTCCCGCCGCTTCGCCTTCGCCGCGCGGGCGTTGGCCGTGAACCAGGTCAGCCCGAGGCATACCGTGGCCGCCACCAGCCCGAACGCGATCCAGCCCAGCACCCGGTCGTGCACCAGCGTGAAGCCCAGCCAGAACCCCAGGCCGATGGCGGCGAACGCGGGATGCGCGAACTCAAGCAGCGACCGCAGATCCGGCATGATCGGCGCGTTCTTGGCCGCGGTCAGGGAGGGTGGATCGAACCGGTCCCTGGCTGCCCGCCGCAGCTCCCGCTTCGAGGGTCCTGGCGCCGGGGGTGCGGCTGGAGCTTCGCGTGCCACGGAGGCGGGGGCTGCTGTGGCTGTGGCAGCGACGGGTGCGGGTGCGGGTGCGGGTGCGGGTGTAGAAGGTGCGGGGGCGGGGCGGGAGCGGCCGAGGTTGCTGGATACCAGCAGGGAGAGCCCGGCGCCCGCGGTGAACAGCCAGAGCACCAGCACCACGATGGCCATCCTCACTCCTTTCCGCAGGCCCGAATGTACCCGAGCCACCTGGACGCGTCCGCGAGCCCCGGGCTTCCCATCGCTGTGTTGACTTACCACCCGCGAAATGGGGGGTAAGTCAACACGATCAGGATGATCGTCCGATTTGCCCTCGGGGGATGCTGGGCACAGCCTCTCGTCCGCCACATGGTCAACATTGGGCACAAGAATTCGGTTGGCCCACAGGTGGTGAGCGGACAGCATGATCGTGGGCCTTCACAACCCCGTATGAGGGGTGTTTTGGCCCACGATGACTCGCCGCCAGGGCACGTGAGCTGTGTTGTTGGCGGTGCGCAGGTGAACTGAGCCCGGGCCGGAATGGGGCGAGGCCGGGGCCGGGCGGGGAAGGGAAACTCCCGGCGCCGCGGGGTGAGGCGGCGCCGGGAGCGGCTGCGGGGCGGAGCAGGCGAGATGGGACAGACGAGATGGGACAGACGAGATGGGGTAGGCGAGATGGGGTAGGCGAGGTGGTGGGGTCAGGGGGTGCGGCGGTTTTCGATGAGGTGGGTGATGGCTAGGGCTATGCCGACGACGGCTAGGGCGGCCAGGGCTAGGAAGGTGATCGACTGGGCGTGGGCGGAGGCGTGGCGGAAGGCGGCCAGGGCGGACGCGGGCAGGGCGTGGGCACCGGTAGCGGCTGCGGCGGTGGACAGGTGGGTGGGGGTGGCCGCGGGGGTGGGGAGGTGGCCGGCCAGGTTGAGGTAGAGGGTGCCGAAGGTGGCCACGCCGACGAGCAGGCCGAGCTGGTTGACCGTGACGACGACGCCGGTGGCGTCGGCGGCCAGCTCGACCGGGACGCGGAGCAGGACGCGGGTCATCAGGGGGCTGAACGCGGCCGCCATGCCGGCGCCGCTGAGGCCGGCCAGCAGGCAGATGCCGGTGGCTCCGGTGCCGCCGCCGCTGACCACCCAGGCCAAGCCGGCCATCCCGGCGGCGAACAGGACGAAGCCGCCCACGATCACGGCGCCGTGCCACCGGGCCGGGAAGCGCCGCCAGTTGAGGCTGACCAGGCCGAAGGTGGCCGCGGCGGGAGCGAAGGTCAGGCCCGCCTGGAGCGGGGTGTAGCCCAGGGCGTCCTGGAGGTGCAGCGCCAGGGTGAAGAAGAAGCCGCTGAAGACGATCATGACGGTGAACAGGGCGGCGATCGCCACCGGGATACCGGGGACCCGCAGCACCTGACCGGGGATCAGCGGGGTTGCGCCGGCCCGGGCCATTCGCCGCTCGACGGCGGCGAAGGCGGCGGCGAGCGGGATGCTCGCGGCCATCATGATCCAGCCCCAGAGCGGCCAGTGCTCGGGCTGGCCGAGCACGAGCGGGAGGACGAAGGCCAGGACCGCCGGGGTGAGCAGGGCCAGGCCGGGCAGGTCCAGGGTCCGGCCGGGCTCGCCCCGGCCGGGCGGCAGCGCCCGGACGCCGACGGCGAGCAGGGCCACGCCGATCGGCACGTTGACCAGGAATACCGGACGCCAGTCCGAGCCGAACAGGTTGGCGCTGATGAGCAGGCCGCCGGCCAGCTGGCCGACGACCGCGCCGCCCGCCAGCACGGCGGAGTACCTGGTCATCGCGCGGGCCCGGTCCGGGCCGGTGTGGGTGCGCTGGATCAGGCTGAGCACCTGCGGGATCATCACCGCGGCGCCCGCTCCCTGGGCGAAGCGCAGCACGATCAGCAGCCCGGCCGAGCCCGCCAGCCCGCAGCCGAGCGAGGCCAGCGTGAACAGGACGAGGCCGGCCAGGAACATCCGGCGGTGGCCGAGGATGTCGCCGAGGCGGGCGCCGGTGACCAGCAGCACGGCGTAGGTGATGATGTACCCGGCCACCACGAGCTGGAGTCCGGTACCCGAGGCGCCCAGGTTGGCGTGGATCGAGGGGGCGGCGACGTTGACGATGGAGGAGTCGAGCAACGCCATGAACTGCCCGGTGAGCACGACGGCGAGGACGAGACCGGGACGCACCGGGCGCTCACGGTCGGCGAGCAGGCCACCGCGGGAATTCCGGGTCAGGATGTTGGTCATGTACCTAGCCTGGTCCCGTTCTTATCCAGGTACCTAGACACCAGTTATCCGGGTACTAGTACCACCTGGAACAGGGCCGGGGTGCGGGGAAGGTGGGGCGCGTGGGAAGGTGGGAAATCGGGCGTGGTGACGGGGGCGGCTGGGGTCTGATCTCCCGCGAGCCGAAGGGCGCGTCGGTGTCTGGACTGAGGAGTGACGACCGAGGAACGAGGGAGGAGCGACGAGGGAAGACGCCGACTGCGGGCGCCCGGAGGCGAGCGGGAAAGCACTGCGCAGCTGGCCGGGGTGGGCGTGACCTGGTACACCTGGCTGGAGCAGGGCCGTCCGATCCGGGCCAGCGCCCAGGTGCTCGAGGCGGTGGCGAGGACGCTGCGGCTCGACCCGACCGAGCGCCAGCACCTGTTCCGGCTGGCCGAGGCGCCGGACACGACAGCGCCCGATCACGCCAGCCCGTTGCTGCGGCCGCAGGTCCAGGTCATCCTGGACGGCCTTAACCCGCTGCCCGCCACGGTGGTGACCGAGCGGTTCGACATCCTGGCCTGGAACGCCGCCCACGCGGTGCTGTTCCCCCGCACCGCCGAGGTCCCGCTCGCGGAGCGGAACACGCTGCTGTACTGCTTCGCCAGGAACAAATGCTGCAACGCGATCGAGAACCGGGAGGACCAGCGGGCGGCGCTGGTGGCCCAGCTCCGCGCGGCCTACGGGCACCACGTCGGGGACCCGGCCTGGACCGCCTTCATCCGGCGGCTCGAGGCGGCCAGCCCCGAGTTCGCGGCCATGTGGGCCACCCAGGACGTGGCCCACCCGCACGTCCACCGCAAGGTGTTCCGGCATCCGCTCTACCCGCGGCTCGAGATGACCTCGACCAGCTTCGCGGTGCAGGCCGCCCCCGGCACCCGGATGGTCGTCTACACCCCGGACAACGAGGCCACCCGCGCGGCGATGGAGCGGCTCGTCGCGGATCCGGTCGAGCACCACTTCGCGTGCTGGCCCGCCCACCAGGCGCGGGCCCGTGAACTTCTTACGATCTAAGAACCTACCGGGTTAACTCCGGACAGACCCGCTCAGGGTACTCCAAACTAACTCTCAGTTACCGATTTCGCTGTTCGGTGGGCGAACCGCCGATCACGGCCGTACAATCGATATTGCTGTAAGCGCAGGTTGTTACTTGCATTAATACCCGGAACGCCGGAGTAAACACTGCTAACCTGACTTCCAGAACCGCCACCTGTCACTCCGTCATCGCCGCGGGCCGCGTGCACGGATAGTGAGCGGAAACCATAACCCGTTCGGTATGAAGGTTGTGGTTTTCCTGTTTTTCCTGGGGTAGCGGGGCCACGGAGGAGCAGTTCAAAGGGGAACTATGACGCCGGTTATTGGCATTACCACATACGAGGATCAAGCGTCCTGGCGAGGCTGGGCGGCCCGGGCGGCGATCCTTCCCTATGTGTACGTGGACGCGGTACGGCGCAGCGGCGGGCGCGCGGTCCTGCTGCCGCCGGGCGGTGACGACGCCGAGGCCAGCGCCACCGTCGCTGACCTGGACGGCCTGGTGATCACCGGCGGTCCCGACATCGATCCGGTCCGGTACGGGGCATCGCGGCACCCGCGCACGCAGGCTCCCGTGACGCTCAGGGACAGCTGGGACCTCACCGTCGCCGGCCACGCGCTGCGGCAGGGAGTTCCGCTGCTCGCCATCTGCCGCGGCATGCAGATCCTGAACGTCTGCCGGGGCGGCACGCTGCACCAGCACATTCCCGACCTGGTCGGAAACGAGCGGCACGGCGGACCGCCGAACGGGTTCGGCCTGCACCAGGTGCGGATCAGCCCGGACAGCACGCTCGCCACCATCCTCACCGGGGGCGAGGTCTTCGAGGTGCCGACCAAGCACCACCAGTCGGTCGACCTGCTCGGCGACGGCCTCAAGGCGGTGGCCTGGGAGGAGGACGGCACGATCGAGGCGGTCGAGCCAGGACCGTCGGCGCTCGACGATTTCTCCGGCTTCGTGCTTGGCGTGCAGTGGCACCCTGAGCAGGGCAGCGACCTGCGCGTGTTCGGCGCCCTGGTGAACGCGGCGGCCGAACGGGCGGCCGCGCGCGGCACGGAACTTGCGCCTATGATCTAATCTTTGTGCGTTATGTTGCCTTAGAGTGGCAATAACCTTTTCTCAGGAGATAAGAACCGTGCCGGGAGGGTCCCCCGCCATCACTGCGGCGGTGTTCCGTGCGGTTCGGACCGGGAACGCCTTCGAAGAGACCGTCGAGCGCCTGCTCGAAGGGGTCAAGCTGGGCGTCTACGCACCGGGCGACCGGCTGCCCCCGGAAAGGGAACTCACCCGCAGGCTCGGCATCAGCCGTATCACCCTGCGGGAGGCGCTGCGCGAACTGGCCGCCGCTGGGTACGTCGAGACCAAGCGCGGCCGGTTCGGCGGCACCTTCATCCTGCGCCAGCCCGAGCCGATGGTGCGTGACGAGCTCACCAGGACCGCGCGGGACATGGGCGCCCAGCTCGATGACGCGCTGACGTTCCGCCGGGTGGTGGAGACCGGCGCGGCCGAGATGGCGGCCCGGGCCAGCCTGACCATGCAGCAGCGGGAGAACCTGGCCGAGTGCCTGGCCGCGGTGAACGCCTGCGAACCGGGCGGCTACCGCCCGGCCGACACCCGGCTGCATCTGGCCATCGCCGACGCGGCGGGCTCCCCGATGCTGACCGCGAGCGTGGTCGAGGCCCGGGTCCAGCTGGTCGACCTCCTCAACGCCATCCCCATGCTCCAGCGCAACCTCGAGCACGCGAACGTCCAGCACGCCAGCATCGTGCGCGCCATCTTGGCCGGCGATCCCGAGCACGCCCGCCGGGCGATGGAGGAGCATGTGGCCGGCACCGCCGCCCTTCTGCGCGGCTTCCTCGGCGATATCGCCGTAACGCCCGCGTAGCGGGCGTGTAACGCCGCCGCGCTTACTCTTGACAGCCTCCCCAGGCCAGTGGGTGAATACGTTCATTCAATGGATCACTTCCATCCATATGTGCTGGTTCCCCTAGGGAGATCGCATGGCCGACGACATTGCCGCCGCCTCGACGGCAAGCGAGGACGAGCAACGCCTGCACGAACTCGGCTACGCACAGGAACTCATGCGGCGGATGTCCGGGTTCTCGAACTTCGCCGTCTCGTTCACGATCATCTCGATCCTGTCCGGCTGCCTGACCCTGTACGGGTACGGCATGAACACCGGCGGCCCGGCCATCATCGTCTGGGGCTGGCCGATCGTCGGCCTGTTCACGCTGATGGTCGGGCTGGCCATGGCCGAGGTCTGCTCCAGCTTCCCTACCGCGGGCGGCCTGTACTACTGGGCGGCCAAGCTGGCCCCCAAGAACGGACCGGCGTGGAGCTGGTTCACCGGCTGGTTCAACTTCCTCGGTCAGGTCGCGGTCACCGCGGGCATCGACTTCGGCTGCGCGTTCTTCATCAACGCGTTCCTGAACCTGATGTGGGGCGTGAGCACCGCGCACTGGGTGACGATCCTGATCCTGGTCATCGTGCTGTTCGTGCACGGGCTGATGAACCAGTTCGGCATCAAGCTGGTCGCGCTGCTCAACGACATCAGCGTGTGGTGGCACGTCATCGGCGTGCTGATCATCGTGGCGGTACTGATCTTCGCGCCGTCCAAGCACGCGTCGGCCAGCTACGTGTTCACCGGCTTCGTCAACAACACCGGCTGGGGCAGCGCGTTCTACGTGGTGCTGCTCGGCCTGCTGCTGGCCCAGTACACGCTGACCGGCTTCGACGCCTCGGCGCACATGACCGAGGAGACCCACAACGCCGCGCGCAGCGGCCCGCGCGGCATCGTGATGTCGATCGTGGTCTCGCTGGCCGCCGGGTGGGTCCTGCTGATCGGGGTGACGTTCGCGATCCAGAAGGCGCACTACGCGGACTACACCGCGGCGCTGGTCCCGCCCGCCCAGATCTGGGCCACCGCGATCGGCGACACCGGGGCCAAGCTGCTGCTGCTCATCGCGATCGGCGCCCAGCTGTTCTGCGGGATGTCCTCGGTCACCGCGAACTCCCGGATGATCTACGCGTTCTCCCGTGACGGCGCGCTGCCGGGCTCGAACTTCTGGCACCAGGTGAACAAGCGGACCAGGACGCCCACCAACGCGATCTGGCTGGCGGCGGGCGGGGCGCTGATCCTGGCCCTGCCCTACCTGTGGAACGGCGCGGCCTACGCCGCGGTCACCTCGATCGCGGTCATCGGCCTGTACATCGCGTACGTGCTGCCCACCTTCCTGCGGCTGCGCCAGGGCGAGAACTTCAAGCGCGGCCCCTGGCACCTGGGCCGGTGGAGCTACGTGGTCGGCTGGATCGCGGTGGTCTGGGTCGCCTTCATCACGATCCTGTTCATGCTGCCCACCGCGAACCCGATCCACTGGGCCAACTTCAACTACACCGTGTTCGCCGTGCTGGCCGTGCTCGGCTTCGCCGGCATCTACTGGCTGGTCTCGGCCCGGAACTGGTTCAAGGGCCCGAAGGTCCAGGGCTCGGCTGAGGAACTGGCCGCGATCGAGAGGGAGCTCAACGTCTGATGCCCGCTGATGACCTGCGGGGGGGTATGGGGGGGTCGTCCCCCCGGGCTAACACTGTTAGGCGGAAAGGCCTGCTGACCCTGGAGGAACTGCGGGTTGCTATCGGTGAAGGCGTCATCGACACGGTCGTGCTCGCCTTCACCGACATGCAGGGGCGGCTCCAGGGCAAGCGCCTGTCGGCCGAGTTCTTCCTGGACGAGGTGGCCGAGCACTACTCCGAGGGCTGCAACTACCTGCTGGCCGTGGACGTGGACATGAACACGGTCGACGGGTACGCCATGTCGTCCTGGGAGCGCGGCTACGGCGACTTCGTCATGGCGCCGGACATGGGCACGCTGCGCCTGATCCCGTGGCATCCGGGCACGGCGCTGGTGATCGCGGACCTGACCTGGCTGGACGGCGCGCCGGTGGTGGCCTCGCCGCGGCAGATCCTCAAGGCGCAGACCGACCGGCTGGCCGAGCGCGGCTGGACCGCGTTCGTCGGCACCGAGCTGGAGTTCATCGTCTACCAGGACACGTACGAGCAGGCCGCGGCCAAGGACTACCGCGACCTGGTCCCGGCCAACCAGTACAACGTGGACTACTCGATCCTGGGCACCTCGCGGATCGAGCCGCTGCTGCGCCGGATCCGGGTGCAGATGGACGGGGCCGGGCTGTACGTGGAGTCGGCCAAGGGCGAGTGCAACCTGGGCCAGCACGAGATCGCCTTCCGCTACGCGGACGCGGTGACCACCTGCGACAATCACTCGATCTACAAGACCGGCGCGAAGGAGATCGCGGCCCAGGACGGGAACAGCATCACGTTCATGGCCAAGCCGAACGCCCGCGAGGGCAACTCCTGCCACATCCACCTGTCGCTGCGC
>Ga0335083_10009526_pt1 | contig 11774 bp, 12 predicted proteins | sample Lox_Sample_42_FD_206716 | JGI IMG/M metagenome (GOLD analysis project Ga0335083, IMG submission 206716) | Soil microbial communities from Loxahatchee National Wildlife Refuge, Florida, United States - Lox_Sample_4.2 | ecosystem: Environmental > Terrestrial > Soil > Wetlands | place: USA... | reverse complement strand
AGGGGGCCCCCTGCCACCCGGGCCCGTGCATGCTAGATTAGGGCCCCAAGCTGGAGGGCCCCCGCCGTGAACGCCGTCGAGAAGAGCCTGGCATCGAATCCGCAGCGCGCCGCGCCGCGCCCGCCGCTCGGGGATCCCGAGGGCGGGATACCCTCGACGCCGGCCGCCCCCGGAATCGATACCTGGCTGCTCACGCGCCTGCGGGCCGTCCTCGGCGACCCACCGGTGGAATTCGCCGTGCGCGACCGGGCGCTGGTGGGTCCGGCCGACGAGCCGGCCGTGTCGCGCGTGACCTTCGACACGCGTCGCACCCTCATCAGCATCCTTCCCGACCCGCCGCTGCGCTTCGGCGATGCGTACAGCGAGGGCAACGTCGCCATCGAGGGCGACCTGGTGCAGCTGCTCGAGACCATCTACCGCTCCGGTGCCAGCAGCCGCAAGGCCGACTCCCTGCTGCGCCGCGCCCGCGGCGCGCTGCGGCGTCCGAACCGCAACACCCTGGCGGGCTCACGCGACAACATCCACCACCACTACGACATCGGCAACGAGTTCTACTCGCTGTGGCTCGGCAGCACGATGGCCTACACCTGCGCCTACTACCCGACCCCGGCGGCGGGCCTCGACGAGGCCCAGGTTGCCCAGATGGACCACGTCTGCCGCAAGCTCCGGCTGCGCGCCGGCGAGAGCGTGGTGGAGGCCGGCTGTGGCTGGGGCACCCTGGCGCTGCACATGGCGCGCAACTACGGAGTGCGCGTGCGCGCCTTCAACATCTCGCGCGAGCAGGTGGCCTACGCGCGCGAGCGGGCGGCGCGCGAGGGCCTCACCGGGCAGGTCGAGTACGTGCTCGATGACTACCGCAACGTCAGCGGCCAGTACGACGCATTCGTCTCGATCGGCATGCTCGAGCACGTGGGCGTGGCCAACTACGAGGCGCTCGGCGCGGTTGCGCGGCGCTCGCTCGGCAGCCGCGGCCGCGGGCTGATCCACTCGATCGGCCGCAACTTCCCGGCGCCGCTGCAGCCATGGATCGAGAAGCGCATCTTCCCCGGGGCCTACCCCCCGGCGCTCAGCCAGATGATGGGGATCTTCGAGCCCTGGAACCTCTCGGTGCTGGACGTGGAGAACCTGCGGCTGCACTACGCGCAGACGCTGCGCGACTGGCTGGCCCTGTACGAATCTGCCAGCGACAAGGTGCGCGCCATGTTCGACGAGCGCTTCGTGCGCATGTGGCGGCTATACCTGGCCGGCTCGGTCGCCGCCTTCACCACCGGCACCCTGCAGCTGTTCCAGGTGCTGTTTGCCCCCGGCGAGAGCAACGACGTGCCCCTGACCCGCGCGCACCTGTACGCGGGCTGAGCACATGCGCTCGGTCGAGGTGCTGATCGTCGGCGGGGGACCCGCCGGTTCCACCGCCGCCTGGCAGCTGCGGCGTGCCGGGCGCGAGGTGCTGGTGCTCGACCGCGAGCGCTTCCCACGCCTGAAGCTGTGCGCCGGCTGGATAACGCCCGAGGTCGTCACGGACCTCGGCATCGACGTGCGTGCCTACCCACACAGCCTCATCACCTACCCGCGCCTGCGCATGCACGTCGGCCGCTGGCACGTGCCGGTGCCGTGCGTGCAGCACTCCATCCGCCGCGTGGAGTTCGACGCCTGGCTGCTGGAGCGCTCCGGCGCCGAGGTGGTCGAGCACAACGTGCGCGACATCCGCGCCGACGGCGACGGGTTTGTCATCGACGAGGCCTTCCGCTGCCGCTACCTGGTGGGCGCCGGCGGCACGCGCTGCCCGGTCTACCGCGGCCTGTTCCGCGCGGCCAACCCGCGCGCCAGCGAGCTGCAGCTGGTCACCCTGGAGCACGAGATCCGCTACGACTGGCGCGAGCGCGACTGCCATCTGTGGTTCTTCGGGCACGGACTGCCCGGGTACTCGTGGTACGTCCCCAAGGAGCGCGGCTGGCTCAACGTCGGCGTGGGCGGCATCGCCGCGCGCATGAAGAACTCCGGCCACGACATCCGCGCGCACTGGGGCTTCCTCACCGGGATGCTGGGGGCGGGACTGGCGCCCGGCGCCGAGTACGACCCCACCGGCTACAGCTACTTCCTGCGCGGCAACGTCGACACCGTGCGCCGCGGCAACGCCTTCATCACCGGTGATGCGGCCGGACTTGCCACCCGCGACATGGGCGAGGGAATCGGGCCCGCGGTGCGCAGCGGCCTGCGCGCCGCGCGTGCCATCATCGAGGGCGTGCCGTACCAGCTGCGCGACCTTGGCGGCACGAGCCTCAGCGGCATCGTGCGCAGCATGTTCGACCGGCGCGCCCGCGCCGGGGCGCTGGCGGGCGTACGCGGACACGCCGCCGGCTGAAGGCCCGGATTCGCGAGGAGCTGCTCATGGCCCACGTCACCGTCATCAACGAGCACGCGCACCTGCAGCAGGTAGTCTCGGGACACCACCACCTCACGGCCGACGAGCCGGTGGCCGCCGGCGGCAGCGACGCCGGGTTCGCGGCCCGGGAGCTGTTGCTGGCGAGCCTGGGCTCGTGCACCGCGGTCGCGGTCCGGCGCCACGGCGCCGCCAACGGCTGGAACCTCGGCCGCGTAACCGTGGGCGTGCGCTGGTCGCGCGACGAGCAGGGCGGCGAGCACATCGAGCGCCGCCTGTCGTTCGCGCGGCCGCTGAGTCCGGAGCAGAAGATCGAGCTGCTGCGCGTCGCGGAGGAGGCCCCCATCGGGCGCATCCTCGCCCATGGCCTGCGCATCCAGTCGGCGATCGTCGACTAGCCGCGTTACTTCAGGCGCAGCGCGCCGACGTCGGCCTCGGTGCGGTCGCGCGTGCCCACCTCGACCTCGCTGCGCCCCGACTCGTTCAGCGTCCACGGCAGCGGCAGGTTGTCGCCCTGCACCGTGATCACGTGGTGCCCGGCGGCCACCGCCGGGAAGTCGTAGCGGCCGTTGGCGTCGGTGCGCACCGAGAAGCGCCCGTCGAGGATGACGGTGACGTTCGGGACCCCGGTCTCGCCGGCGTCGTAGCGGCCGTTCTCGTTGGCATCCAGGTACACCACCCCGCTCAGGCGTCCCGAGCCCGCGCCGGCGCTGCCGCCCAGCGGGATGAAGTGCGCGCCGCGCGCCTCCTGGAAGCGCAGGGTCAGGAAGATGCCGCGCTGGCCCTCGGCCGCCTGCGGCTGGGGAACCGGCGGGCTCAGGGGCGAGGTCACGACCAGCGGCGTCCACGAGCCGATGCGGTTCTCGTAGTAGCTGAACAGCAGGCCCCAGCGGCTGCTGACCTGGTAGTCGAGGGTGACGTCCGCGAAGGCCGACGGCGCGGCCCTGCCGGAGACTGCGTCCGCCCACTGCACGCTGCCGTCGAGCGACAGCCGGGCGGTGAGGTCGCCCCCGCCGTAGAGCGCGAGGCGCGCGATGGTGCTGTCGGACTGCGCCAGGCCGGGCTGCGCGCCGGTGTGCACCCGGTCGATCGCCGCCGAGGTGGCCAGGCGCAGCCCCGGGCGCATGTTCCAGGTTTCCTGCACGGTCAGCGTCGAGTCCTGCGCCGTCGGGTCGGTGGCGTAGTCCAGCTGCACGCGCCCGGTGCCGTAGCCGTTGACGTCGTCGAGGTAGCCCTCGAGCGACCAGGCGGTGCTGCGCGTGCCGTCGCGGGTCACGAGGAAGTTGCCGACCGCGCCGACGCCGGTGTCGCGGCTCAGCTGGTAGCGAGCGTCGCCGTTGAGGAAGGTGCTGTCCGCGCCGTGGCCGTCCACCGACGCGACCTCGTCGACGCCGAAGTCGGCGGTGACGCGACGGCTCTGGTAGCCGACCCGGTAGTAGCCGCCCTGCACGTCGCTGGTGATCAGCTGGTTGCCCCAGGCGAGGTTGGGGTCGATGCGGAACGCGCCGAAGCTCTGGGTGACGGCCCCGTGCGTGTGGGAGCCATCCGCCCACACGCCGAAGGCGTTGCTGTTGCCATCGAGCGTGCCGTCGATGAAGTTCAGCTGCGCGCGCGTGCCGGGCTCCTGCCAGCCGGCGCTCAGCAGCGTCGTGTTCGAGGAGATGCGCTGGCTGGAGACGTCCGGGGGCAGCAGCGTCGCATCCAGGGGCTGGTAGTAGATGTTCGCATCGCGCGCGCCGGCGTACTCGCCGCCGATGGTCCAGGCCGGCGCGGGGGACCACTGCGCGCCGAGGGTAGCGGTCGAACCGCCGAGGGTCTCGAAGGTCGGGACCTTGATGCCGTCGTAGATGCCGGGCTCGCCGCCGCCGGCGACGATCTGCAGCCCGGAGGGCCCGCGCCACTCGGTCTCGGCGCCCAGCATGGTGCCCGAGGACAGGAGGAAGCGCGGCTGGGCGCGTGCCAGGCCGATCAGCGGTGCGTTCAGGTCGCCGAGCCCGTTGTCCGCCTGCCAGCCGTCGTCGAAGGGCATGGCGCGCTGGTGCAGGGCGAAGGACACGTTGTCGCTGGTGACGCCGCTGATGCGCTGCGGGTCGCCGCCGATGCGGCCGGCGACGTCCGCGGACCAGTCGCCGTAGGCGGCCGTCTCCCACTGGGCATCGGCGACGATGCCGTTCTCGCGGATGGTGTTGCCGGAGTTGGCGCCGGTGCCCTGCAGCACGCTGGCGACGGCGTCGATGCGCACCGAGCGCGCCAGCCCGCTGGTGTCGGAGGTGCCGGCGTCATCCCCGAGCGAGACGTCCGGGGACAGCGTGCCGCCGCTGATGAGGCGGTCGCTGTATGCCGGCCCGGTCGCCTGCTGCGAATGCGCCGGCAGCGCCAGGAGCGCGAGCGCCAGACCGCACAGGCATGCCGCCAGCAGCGGCATGCGCGCGGCGCGGGCGTTCATTTGAAGCGCTCGTCGAGCGGGGTGCTCTGGTTGGCCCATTCGAGCGTGCCCTGCACGCTCACCGGGAAGGTCAGCGTCGGGTTCGGGTTGTCGGAGGTCGAAGGCGAGAGGAACACGTAGCGCACCTCGCCCGGCAGGATCGGCAGGTCGGAGGGCGTGAAGTCGTACTTGCGGCCGGCCGCGTCCTTGCCGCTGAGGAAGCCGCTGAGGCGGGTGTGGGCGTTGCCGGAGTTGTGGACCTTGATGGCGGGCACCTGGCGGCCGTTGAGCGTCACGGTCTGCGGCCCGAACACCTCGAGCAGCGGCGCGGCATCGCCCACCTTCACGTACACGATGACGCCGATGCGGCCGACGATTGGCAAGGACACCTCACCGGCCTTGGTGAGCTGGGGCTCGTCCGCCTCGATCATGACCGCGAACCGGCACTCCCCGGCCGGGGCATCCTGCGGGACCTGCACCTCGAAGCGGTAGCGCATGGTGCCGTTGGCGGGCAGGCTCACCAGCGGGCGCTCGATCGCCACCCACGGGCGGCAGCTGTCGGCCAGCAGCTCGTCGTGGAAGGTGACGCCGTAGTCCGAACCCAGCACGAAGTCGGCCGTGTGGATGCGGTACCTGGCCGGCTGCGCGCTGCGGTTGGTGATCTCGATGACCTGGCGCAGCGTGTTGCCGGCCTTGGCGTCGACTTCGAAGCGCGGCGGCGACACGAGCGCGGCAAAGCCGTCGGCGTAGGCGCCGGTCGCGCCGCAAGACACAAGCAGCAGGGCAGCGGTGTAGAGGTGACGTCGCACGGCATTAGTCCTCGTCGATCTCGAAGCGGAAATTGACCGGGCAGGCGCCGGTGAGACGCCGGCCATCCACGGTGAAGGTCAGTTGCACCGTGTCTTCCATGAAGGGGCTGGTGATCGGCCCGGCGTACACCAGCGTGCGGCCGCCGCTCGCGAGCTGCCCCGGCAGCAGGCGTCCCTGGGTCGTCCAGGAGACGTTCATCGCGCCCGGCTGCTGCATCGGCAGCACCAGGTAGATGCGCCCGGTGTGGCGCTGGTACGGCGCGAGGTTCAGGTGCACCCGCAGCTGCAGCGTGCCGACCATGAGGTTGCCGCCGGCACCGCTCGGGGAGGCCTGCTGCCAGCGCAGCGCCAGCGCTGCGTTGTAGGGCAGCGTGCCGGAGTCATCGACCACGGCGCTGGTGCGCGCCGGCAGCGGCGCGGCCAGGGCCCAGATTATGCAGAACCCGAGGATGCGGAAGCCCGACATGGCGTTGCTGCCCTGGGGTGCCATCACGGGGCCGTCAGGGTGTACAGCACGACGCCGGTGTAGGTGCCGGCGGCCGGGATGACGGTGTTCTTGTAGGAGAAGGTCCAGCAGCTCTCGGCCCAGGTGTTCTGGCCGATGCTGCCGACGTTGATGGAGGTGCCGCTGAAGCTCCCGGCCGGGAAGGGCTGCGCGGTGGTGGAGCTGTCGCCGTTGCCGCTGCTGGTCCAGCTGATCTGCGAAAACGGCAGCGTGTCGCCGGCGCCGTCGGTGAGCGAGGCCGGCACGGTCGCGATCACCGAGACCGAGCCGTTGCCGTTGCCGGTGGTGCGGTAGAAGCCGCCGATGTAAAGCTGCTGCGGCAGGTCACAGAAGGCATAGCCGTCCCAGAAGCTGTCGGCGGCCGTGCTGTTGGTGGTCATGGCCTGCGCGGTGCCGTTGCCGACGCTCGCCGCCGGGACGCTCACGCTCACGGTGTTGATCGTGGTGTTCTTACCCGGGGTGCCGGTGGGCTGGCCGTTGTTCTTGATCGGGGTGTAGTTGCCGCCGGTGAACGTGCCGTTGCCGATCTGCAGGTAGATGGCCTTCGGCGAGGCGGCGGTCAGCGTCGCGGTGAAGGCGTAAGCGGCGCCGCCGGCTGCAAGCAGCGGCGCGACTAGGAGCGCGCGGCCCGGGCGGCGGCTGGCGTGCGCAGATGGACAGGACCCCGGGAGGCGCGGCGCGCGCCCCCCGAGGGGGTTCCCCGGCATGACCGTTGGGCCTTACGGCACCGACGCGGTGTAGGTCACCCGGCTGCCGTTGGTGTTGACACCACCGTAGGTGCCGGCCGGCGGCGTCCCGGTGTTCAGGTACGTGTACGCCCACTTGGCGTCCTGCTGCACGATCTTGTTGACCGGCGTCAGCGTGGTCGTCGTGGTGGTACCGTCCGCCAGCGTCGGCGGGGCGAGCGTGGTGCCGGTGGTATTGGCGGTGGCGGTCGTCTTGATCTGCGCGTAGCTGATCGTGTCGCCGTTGCCGTCCGAGAGCGGGCCGGTGGTGGTCGAGCTCAGCGTGACGATGCCGTTGTTGGCGACCACCACGGCGGTCTCGACGCCGCCGCTCAGGTCACCGCCGGTGCCGGCCAGCGCCGTGCCGTTGCCGACCTGGGCGGCCGTGGGCGCCCAGGTGATCTGGTCGACCGTGGCGTTGGTGGCGTAGCCGCCGGCCGCTGTGCCGGTGCCGGTGCCGACGCGCAGGAACAGGAACTTCGGAATCGTGATCTGGAAGTCGACGTGCGCCGTGGCGCTGAGGCCGGTGGTGCCCGTCTGGTAGTTCGATTCCGCGTTGCACAGCAGGGGTACCGCAACGGCCGCAGCCGCGAGGATGCCCTTAACGACAGTAGAAGTCCGCATGTTTTGAGTTCCTAACTGAGAGAGATACGGTGAAAACGCCGCGTACGGTGCTACGGTGGGTACGACAGCTACGGTGAAAACTTGAGGGCAATCTTAGGCAGCGACTCCCCCTGCAACCGTGCTTATGTCACGCTTTCGGTGACGACATGCTGCGCCGCGCCGCCTGGTCGCATGAGCTGCCAAGCCCATCGCATCGCGGACTGTGACGCGCGCCGCAGGCCCTCAAGAAAATCTTGAAAGGATCTTTGTGCCCGCCAGCAACGAATTCGCACTGCGCTACGGACCCGCAGCACTGGTGATCGGTGGCTCCGAAGGCATCGGCCGTGCCTTCGCCGCATCACTCGCCGGCCGCGGCCTGGATCTGGTTCTGGTGGCGCGCCGGGCCGCACCGCTGGCGCAGGCTGCCGACGAGCTGCGCACCGCGTACGGCATCGCGGTGACGACCTACGCGCGCGACATCACGGCGCCCGGGATCGAGCGCTTCGCGGCCGAACTCTGCGCCGCACATGACATCGGGCTCGTGGTCTGCAACGCCGGTGCGACTCACGGCGTGGGCTGGTTCCTCGATCAGCCTCTGGACAAGGCGCTGCAGCTGGTGCGCCTGAACTGTCTGGCGCCGGTGACGCTCGCGCATGTCGCGCTCGCGCGCCGGCGTGGCCGCGCTGGCGGTCTCATCATGGTGTCCTCGATGTCAGGGCTGTGCGGCAGCGGGCTGGTGGCGACCTACGCGGCCGCGAAGGCATTCGAGATCACGCTGTGCGAGGGCCTGCACTGGGAGCTCGCCCGCGAGGGGCTGGATGTGCTGTGCGCGGTTGCCGGCCTCACCGACACGCCGGCGATGCGCGCCTCGGGCCTGTCGTTCGAGGCCGCCGCCGCGGGCGGCTTCACGGCCATGGAGCCGGCGGCGGTGGCGGACGGGGCGCTCGCCCACCTGGGGCGCGTGCCGGTGTGGTATGCGGTCGGGGAGGGGCCGGTGACGGCCATGCGGGCGCTGCCGCGCGCGCAGCTGACGCAGTCGATGAGCGCGGCGTCGGCTGCGCTCTACGGGGCGCGCATCTAGCGCGCGAACAGTTGCCCGAGGTCCGCGAAGGACTTGAACTCCAGCGCGTTGCCCGAAGGGTCGAGGATGAACAGCGTCGACTGCTCGCCCGGCAGGCCCGCGAAGCGCACGCACGGCCGGATGACCCACTCGACCGGGTGCTGCCCGAGACGCGCGGCGAGCCCGCGCCACTGCGCCGGCTGCAGGACTACACCGCAGTGGGGCACCGGTACCCCGTGCCCGTCGACCGGGTTGAAGTGTGCCCCGATGCGCCCCTCGGGCCCGAGGCCCGGGTTCAGGTGGCACACAAACTGGTGGCCATACATGTTGAAATCCACCCACTCGGGGGCGCTGCGCCCCTCGCTGCAGCCGAGTATCTCGCCGTAAAAGCGGCGTGCCTCGGCGATGTCACGCACCTGGACGGCAACATGAAACGGCATCAGCTCCACGGATCGGAACCTCCCGGGCGGCAGCGCCCCTGGCGCGCGAGCATAGCAGCGGCGGCGCCGCTGTTCGCGCTGGCGGCGGGGGCGGCGCACGCCGACGGCGAGTTCCCCGAGCCGCCTCCCACCTTCCTGTCGGTGGGCCCGGCGGTCGAGGTCACGCCGAGCTATCCGGGCGCCCGCGCCCAGCGCACGTTCGCACTGCCGGACATCGAGGGCCAGTACCACAACTGGCTCTACGTGAGCGGCACCGACCTGCTGGGGGTGTACGCCTGGAACCACGACGGCAACAAGGCAGGCGCTGCCATCACCTACGACTTCACGGAACGGCTGCAGAATGACTCGCGGCAGCTTGGCTCGCTGCCGGACGTCGAGCCGACGGTGCGCTTCAAGCTGTTCCTGGAGCAGCGCATCGCCATGTTCGCGCCCGGGGTGCGCATCGCCACCGACATCGGCGGACACGACGAAGGCACGGTGGCCCAGGGCTACGTGAACCTGCTCCTGCCGCTCACGAGCCACGGGTTCGTGAGCGTGGGCCCCGGGTTCACGTGGTCGGACCGCCACTACATGCGCGCCTTCTACGGCGTCGATGAGCAGCAGAGCGCGCTCGCGGGGCTGCCGCAGTTCGAAGCGCATCCGGGCGTCTCCGACATCTACGGGGAGCTGCTGGCGGGCTACCAGTTCTCGAGCCGCTGGGCCGCGGGCCTCGACCTGGTGTACGCGCACCTGCGTGGCGATGCGGCCGCCAGTCCCTTCATCGAGCAGCGCGGGCAGGCCACCTGGTTCGCCTCCATCCTCTACAAGATTCTCTGACGCCGCGGCGGCTTCAGGCCTGCCCGGGGCTGCGGCCTTTGCCGGCCTTCGCGCTCACCTTCGCGGCCGCATCCTGGGCCGTCGCCATGCTGCTGGCACGGGCCGCGGCGGCGCGCTCGCGCACCCGCGCGATGAAGGCGCGCCGCTCGCGGATGCCGCGCAGCGCCCCCACGAACAGCGTGCTGAGCGTCACGATGCCGAGCGGCGGGGGATTGATCGCAACCCGCAGCGACCGCGCGTAGTCGAGCACCAGACCCGGGGTCCAGGCCATGGCGCGGGCGTGCTTGCGCAACTGCGCCGCTACCCACAGCTCGGGGTTGCACAGCGAGCTGAGGAATGCCGCGATGCTCGGGCCGTGCCGCCCGAGCGTGCCTTCCAGCGAAGCCTCCAGTGCCGAGGCGACGGTGCTCGAGCAGTTGCGGTTGGTCAGGTTGTAGGTCGCATCCCGGCTGTAGACGCTCCAGAAGGCACGCAGGCGCGCGTGGTCGTAGCGCTCGAAGCGTACCTGCGCGGTCGAGGGGCACCAGCTGCCCGACTCGAATGCGTAGCTCGGCTGGAAGCGGCCGGCGACGTTGTTGTCCTGGGTGGCGCGCAGCAGGTGCCGGAAGTCATCGGGCGAGTGGTCGATCTCCCGGTCCGGGTAGTGGCTGATGTACAGGTCCGGGCTCACCTCAAGCGCCGCGTGGCCCGTGGAGATGACGCCATGGGCGTCCACCGCGGCGATGTAGCGGTCGACCAGCGGCTGGGGCAGCACGTCCTTGGCGGAGCCGACCGGCGTCCATACGTGGATGGTGAGCGGCGGCCCACCGGACACCGGGCCCTCGTGCTGATGCAGGGCCTCGGCGGGGGGCATGACGATGTCGCGCCCCGAGACCTCGCCGCGCGCGAACAGCAGCGACAGGATCGTGCCGCGCGGGAGCCGGCGCAGCCGTAGCGCCATGAGGAACGCGCCCACCCCAGACATCAGCATGCCCGCACCCAGGCAGTACGGGATCGTGCCGATGTAGACCAGCGGGTGCGGGAGGAAGATCAGTACCGCCGACGCCAGCTCGAACACCCCCATGAGGAGCGAGACCCGCCAGTGCGGGAAGCGCACCACCCAGGCGGCGCTGATGCGCAGGCCGCCGTCGACCAGGAACAGCAGTCCGAAGATGATCGCCACGATCACGTCGGTGACCGGATGCGGGTCGATGATGAGGATGCCGACGACGAGGAACACCACGCCGCGCGTCTTGCGCAGCACCGTCTGCGTCCCAAGGTTCGAGGTCGTGGCCGCGAGCGTGACCAGCGCCTCGAGGATCAGCAGGTAGCCGAACAGGTGATAGGGGAACCAGGTCGCCTGGTCGAAGGCGTCGTACACCAGCGCGATGCCGAACAGCGACCACACCACGCCCATGACGGCGAGGGTCCTCCAGTGGGTGCGGATGAATTCGGGGCCGAGCAGCAGCAGCGCCAGGCGGATCATCTTGGGGAGCGTCCTTGTAAGCCCGCTTTGCAGAGGGCGTACGCTATTTTGTGGCTTTCCCGCCCGATTTGGAAACGTCGGCCGCCGCGGCCCGTGCCCGCATCCGGGCGATGAACTCGCGCCGGGCGCGCAGGCCACGCAGCGCATTGGCGCCGGCGCGGCTCAGGGTCACAAGACCCAGCGGCGGGGGATCGATCGCGACCCGCAGCGCGCGGGCGTAGTCGAGCACCAGGCCGGGCGTCCAGGCCATGGACTCGGCGTGCCGCCGCAGCTGGGCCGCCACCCACAGCTCCGGGTTCACGAGGGCGCTCAGGAACGCACCGAAGCCTGCGGAAGCCCCCAGAGTCCCTTCGAGCGCGGACTCGAGTGCGGCCGCGACCGTGCTCGAGCAGTTGCGGTTGGTCAGGTTGTAGGTCGTGTCGCGGCTGTAGACCGACCAGAACGCCCGCAGCCGCGCCTCGTCGTAGCGCTCGAACACCACCCGGGCGGTCGACTCGCACCAGCCGGCGGCCTCCTGCGCATAACCGGGCTGGAAGCGGCCCGGCA
>Ga0335083_10009525_pt1 | contig 11774 bp, 10 predicted proteins | sample Lox_Sample_42_FD_206716 | JGI IMG/M metagenome (GOLD analysis project Ga0335083, IMG submission 206716) | Soil microbial communities from Loxahatchee National Wildlife Refuge, Florida, United States - Lox_Sample_4.2 | ecosystem: Environmental > Terrestrial > Soil > Wetlands | place: USA... | reverse complement strand
TGCAGAGTCGGAGTCGCCACCGACGCGTACAGCTGCATGTTCTCGGTCACCGCGGCAAGGCCGGCCATCAGCGTGAACGACTCAAGCGCGTAGTCCCAGTGCTCGGTGAGGCCGCCGTAGCCGCGCAGCTTGATCATCGACAGGGCGAACTTGAAGCCGTACTTCTCCGCTTTCTGCACGATCTGCCTGTTGAGGTCGAACGTCGGCATGTATTTCGGAGAGGTTGTCGAGGTGATCCAGCCGTCGTTGGCGATGGGAATGAAAAGCCCGTAGTCCATCATTCTTCCTTTTCGCTGGCCGCTTTACCGGTAAACAAAGCGGTGGATATCAGCGGGCGGGCGGTCGCGGCCCATTTCGCCACCACCTCAGGGAGCCGGGCGATGTCCTGCTCCATGACGTACAGGGCCCGGGCGGGGACGGTCGCGCCAAGCTCGACGAATAGCGGGCGCAGGTAGACCTCTGGTGCCAGGGCGTGGATCGGGGCGGCACCGACCATCACCGGCACGGCCACGACGCCGCGCAGTCCGTCGTTGCCGTAGCGATCGAAGAACGACTTCAGCAAGCCGGTGTACGTTGCCTTGTAGGTCGGCGAGGCCGCCACAAGCAGCCGGCACTGAGCGACCTCCGCGGTCAGGCCCTGCATCGTCTCGCTGCCCCAGTCGAATACCGATCCGGTGTACTCGGCGAGGTCCACCACCAGCGGGCCGGCGCCGGGGTCGGCGCTGGGGTCGGAGGCGCTGGGGTCGGAGGCACTGGGGTCGGAGGCACTGCCCAGGCAGCCGCTGAGCTGGCTCATCACTTCCATCGCCACCGTCAGGGTCCGGGACCCGGCCTTGGGGTTGCCGACGACAATCGCGGCGCTGGCCATCAGGCCGCTCCCGCGGTCGCCGCCAGCGCCGCGGCGACCTCGGCCGGGGTGGTGGTCCACACGCCGTCCATGGCCGTCACGGCGGCCAGCGCTTCCTTGACGTAGTGCGAGCGCGCGGGCTGGCCGGAGATGAACGTGTTGAGCGTGAAGCTCAGCAGCCGGCCGGCCGTTGCCCCGTCGGCGACCAGCTGCGCCGCGGCCTTGACGATGGAGCTCGCGTAGCTAGCGTTGTACAGCCCCCGCGCGTTGATGGCCTGGTTGTCGGACAGGTCCAGCAGCGGCGGCAGGCTCAGCAGCGCCGGAGTGGTGCCGAAGTAGTACGGCTGCTCGTCGTTGGGCCAGTCCAGGCAGTACTCGAAGCCGGCCTCGGCGAGCAGCTGGAGGGTGTGGCCCGACTCGCTGCTCGACGCGCCCAGCCATCCCCTGGTCGTCACGCCGAGTGCGCCGTCGATCCGGGACTTGGCGTCGGCGATGTAGTCCCGTTCCTTGTCCAGTTTCATCCGCGAGCTGATCGCCTGGGTGACCGACCTGCCGTGGGCGATGACCTCCACGTCATGCGTCCGGATCCACTCGGCGATGGCCGGATAGGCCTCCGCCGACATGGCATCGATGGCGATAACGGGGCGGATCGACAGCTCCGCCAAGATGCCCATCAGCCGGAAGAATCCGACCCGGTGACCGTAGTCACGGCTGCCGACCCGGGTGATCTGGGGGTGCCGTACGGCACCGCCGGGGCCGAGGCCGCCGTAGACGTCGCCGGCCACGACCGACATCGGCGGAGGCTCCTCCTCGAAGTGCTCCACGATCACAATCGGGTAGAAGGCCACTGCGGCGTCATCAGGCCAGCGCAGCGGCACTCGGTCCGGCAGCGGAGTGAAGCTGTATAGCCCGTCGTCATAGCCAACCGCGGTGATCGGATCCGTGACTGCCATTACTGAACCTCCTCAACGGCGACGAGACTCTGCTCGTACTTGACCTGGGCGTCGTAGGCGTTGTCGATGTAGTAGCTGGCGATGTCGTCAGCGGTGGCCCACCACACGCCGGCGGCTTCCCGCATGAAGCCGAGCAGCTCGTTCAGGTAGCCGATCGCGTGCGGCTGGCCGATGGCGAACGGGTGCGTGGACAGGCACATGATCCGCGGCGCGGTCTGCGCGTCCGCCAGCAGCACCTTGAACTGCTCCTTCGCCGTTTCCAGGTAGTACTCGGCGTCGAAGTGGCTGCCGAACAGCACTCCGGTGTTGAGCTCGAAGGTGTAGGGCACCGTGAGGAACTTCTGGCCTCCCGCGACCCGCAGCGGCACCGGCTGGTCATCGTTGACCCAGTCGGCGTGGTAGGTGAGCCCGGCGTCGGCCATGAAGTCGGGGGTGTCGTAGCCGGCGGAGATCGCCGGGGTCAGCATGCCCTTGAGGTCACGTCCGGTGAGGTTCTTGACCGTCTTGACGCTCCACTCATAGAACGCCCGCTCATCCGCTTCGGACAGGCCAATGATGTTGCGCGTGTTGAACACGCCGTGGCTCATGATGGCCCAGTCGCGCTCGACCAGCGCCTTGCGTATCTCCGGTATCTGCTCGAGGATCCCGATGTTCAGCGATGCGGTAGCCGGGATGCCCAGATCACCGAGGAGATTCGCTAGCCGCCAGAAGCCGACGCGGTTACCGAACTCCCTGAAGGAGTAACCCTGCACGTCGGGCTGCGGGATCCGCGGCCAGGCACCGGGAGACGGGGCGAGGAACTCGTAGTGCTCCGTGTTGACCGCGAACCACACCGCCAGGCCCGCACCGCCCGGCCAGCTGAACCGCGGGCGCTCGAGGATTGAGGAGTACACGGTTCGCTCGGCGATAGTCATGACCATGATCGCTTGACTTCCTTCCTTCCAGTAATGCTCTCGTCATATGGCAGGTCTCGCTGGGGTTAGTCGAGGAGCGGCATTACCTCGCGGCCGAAGACCTCGGTGCCCTCAAGGAAGTCATCGAACATCAGCATGATCCCGCCGGTGCCGGAGACCGATTGCAGCTCGTTGAGATGGGCCGCGATGGTGGCCGGGCTGCCAATGAGCGCCCCGTCGTGCACGGCCTCCACGGGTGCGCTCACCATCCCGGCCGAGGTGCCCACGGACTTCTTGTCGAGCGCGGCCTGGCCCTTCATGAACCCGATCGCCTCGGCGTCGACGCCCTCGTTGTACAGGTCGACCTTGCGCTGCGCGTCCCGGTCGGTCTCGCCCATGATGACCATGTACAGCGGATAGGACTCGACCCGCCGCCCGGCCTTGCCCGCCGCCTCTGCGAGCAGCCCGTTGACATAGGCGAGGCCCTCGCTGCCGTTAGGCGCCCCGGTGAAGTTGTAGTCGCAGTGCTCGGCGGTGAACTGCCGTCCGCGCGGGGAGCTGCCGGCGGAGACTATCTTGATGTCTCCGGTCGGCTTCGGCAGCAGGTGGCAGTCGTCGAGGGTGAAGAACTTGCCCTTGAAGTCGCTGCGGCCGGTCTCCCACAGCTCCTTCATGATGGTCACGTACTCGGAGGCGTAGTCGTAGCGGAACTCGTAGAACTCATCCCCCGGCCACAGGCCCATCTGCTGGTACTCGCTCTTGTTCCAGCCCGCCACGATGTTGATGCCGAACCGGCCCGGCGCGATCGAGTCGATCGTCACCGCCATCCGCGCCACCATCGCCGGGTGCAGCGTCGGAGTCGCCACCGACGCGTACAGCTGCATGTTCTCGGTCACCGCGGCAAGGCCGGCCATCAGCGTGAACGACTCAAGCGCGTAGTCCCAGTACTCGGTCTCACCGCCGTAGCCGCGCAGCTTGATCATCGACAGGGCGAACTTGAAGCCGTACTTCTCCGCTTTCTGCACGATCTGCCTGTTGAGATCGAACGTCGGCATGTACTGCGGCGAGGTCGCGGAGGTGATCCAGCCGTTGTTGGCGATGGGAATGAAAAGCCCGTAATCCATCGAGGGTGCCTCGTTTGCGGTCGGCGGGGAGGGAAGGGAAAAGGGAGGGAAGGAAAGAGGGCCAGCCCGGGTTACGCTTGCATCCCGTCGGGGTGCAGGCGCCGGTACTCGCGGTTGAAATAAAGCAGCGGATCCTTGCCCAGGTCGGCCGCGAGGTCCAGCACCTTGGCGACAACGATGGTGTGATCGCCGGCCGAGTACTCGGCCCACGGGACGCAGTCGATCCACGCCAGCGCGCCGTGAACGCGGACCGCCGCCCCGGCAGCGCCCTCCGTCCAGCCGACCTTCGCCCACTTGTCCGGGTCCTTGGACGACAGGACCTGGCTGTGCCCGGCCTGGTCGGAGCCCAGCACGTTGACGCAGAACGCGGGGGCGTGCTTGAGCCTCGGGTAGCTGGTGGACGTATGCGCGACCGAGAACGCGACCAGTGGCGGGTCCAGGGAGACGCTGAAGAACGACTGACAGGTGAAACCGACCGGTCCCTCGTCGCCGAGGGCGGCAACCACGGTGATGCCTGAGCAGAAACGTCCCAGGACTGAGCGGAAGTGCCCGCTGTCGATGGGCCGGGGATCAGCCTCGCCGGGCATAACACGACCGTCTCGCCCTGGCGGGCCGCTAATCGGGTGCGCTTCAGCCGCGACCATCGTCGGCAGCCTCCTTTCGCGGGGACAAGCAGGTCCCGTTCAGAGGAGATCATTTCAGTACTACTGAAATCAAAGTTTATGGAATCAGGGAAGACGGGCGAATATCCGTCTCATTAAAGCTCTGTTACATCCCCACTGTAATCAGCTCTGTTACAGCCGTGCAGTAACGGAGCGTCCAGTTCCGCTGTGGGCACCTCGAGTTCGGCTGCGCCCGCGACGTCTCCGGCGGCGCCGCCCTCGGGCTTGTTCAGGCCCCGGACCCAGGAGGCGGCGGCGGCCAGCAGGCTGGCGACGACGCCGAAGTCCAGCGCGGTATGCAGGCCGGCACGGAACGGGCCGGAGATGATCGACGGGAAGAAGCTGCGGCCTAGCAGCACCGACTGCTGGGCGGCCGGCAACTGCCCGAGGATGTGCGCCCCGGCTAGGTGCAGCACCGGGTTGTAGCCCAGGAAAGCGGAGAAGATCGTGGATACCGGGGGCAGGTGCGAGATATGCAGCGCGGCAGCGCCCGGCACCCCGTGCGCGACCAGGCCCTGGTAGAGCCCGCTGGGCAGCGCCCCGGACAGGCCGACCGTCATCAAGGTGAAGAAAAGCCCGGTCGAGACCACCTGACCCGCGTTCTGAAACGTGTTGTTGAGCCCGGCTCCGGCCCCGCGGTCCGGAGCCGGCACGCTGTTCATCACCGCCGCCCGGTTCGCTGACCCGAAGCACGCCATCACCAGGCCGGTGGCGAACAACAGCACCGAGAACACCCAGTAGGAGAAGTTGGTGGGCAGCACCTCGAAGAGGCCGAAGGCCACCGCTGTCCCGAGCATGCCCAGGGTGGCGAAGACCCGCGCACCGAACCGGTCCGACAGCACGCCGGACAGCGGCCCGGAGACCAGGAAGCCGAGAGTGAGCGGAACCACGGCGACGCCGGCCCGCAGCGGGGTGAGGTCGAAGGGAACGCCGTGCAGCGGCAGCCAAATCCCCTGCAACCAGATGACCAGGATGAACATCAGGCCGCCGCGGGCGAGCGACGCCAGCAGGGTGGCGAAGGCGCCGGCCGTGAACGGCCGGATGCGGAACAGCCGCAGCGCGATCATCGGGTGATCGACCCGGGACTCGATGAAGACGAAGAGCGCCATCAGCGCCACGCCCACGGCCAGGCAGGCGAGCACGGCCGGGTTAGTCCAGCCGAGCGCGCTGGTGCCGTAGGGCTCGATCCCGTAGGTGATGCCGATCATGATGAGGATCAGCCCGGCGGCGAAGGTCATGTTCCCCGGCCAGTCGATCGTGGCGTGCTGGCGAGGGCTCAACTCGCGCAGCTTCAGGTAGCCGAACACGGTGGCGAACAGGCCGATCGGCACCGATACCAGGAAGACGAGCCGCCAGTTGACCGGGGCCAGGATCCCGCCGAGGGCCAGGCCGATGAAGCTGCCGCTGAAGCCCGCGGCCTGGTTGATCCCCATGGCCATGCCGCGCTGCCGCAAGGGGAAAGCGTCGGTGAGGATGGCCGCCGAGTTGGACATCAGCATCGCGGCCCCGGCCGCCTGGAACAGCCGCAGCACAATCAGGAAGATGGCGGCGGCCCGGCCCGACATCCAGGTCACGGTCAGCAGCAGCGAGAAGAGGGTGAAGAGGGCGAAACCCAGGTTGTAGGTGCGGACCCGCCCGTAGATGTCGCCAAGCCTGCCGAAGGTAGTGGTCAGGACGGCCGTCACCACGGAGAAGCCCAGGATCAGCCACAGCAGGAAGAAGCTGTTACCCGGGTCGAGCGGGTCGATGTGGATGCCGCGGAAGATGTCGGGCAATGCGATGAGGGTGATCGTGCTGTCGATCGTCGCCATCAGCATCCCCAGCGTGGAGATAAACAGCGCGATCCACTTGTACCGGGGACCTGCGATGAGCGCGGCACGGCCCGCCGGCCGCTGGTATCTGATCACGATATTTCACTGTAGCTGTAACGACATTAATACAGTGTGGCTGTAACGCAGCTTTAATACGTCGGATATTTTGCCGTCTCAGCAGGGATCATAGACTCATGTTGCAGTACTACTGAAACATGAGCAAGCGGGTAGCAGCCGGCCTGCTAGCACGTTGGAGGCCGCCGATGAGGGCCGTCGCCGAAGCATAGCCGGTCCCCCGCTTATCCCCCGCGCGGCGGCGATGACGCCTGCCTGCGGTCTCTTCACGACAGCGCCGCGTGCCGGGACCGCCTCAGAGGCCTCCGGGTTCGCGCCCTCCATATCTTCACCAGTTCAGCTTCTTCACCAGTTCACCAGTCAGCTTCGAATGACCGCTGCACAAGGAGCGATCCGATGCGCAACTCATGCACGGGAGGGGCGGGAAAATGACGACACTGTCGGAGGCACCGCCCGGCCGTCCCTCGCTACCGCCCGGCCGAGCACGCCTCCTTACCCCCGGTACCCTGGAAAGCCTCGGCAAGAGGTACGGCGTGGTCGGGGTATGGGCCGTTCTCATCATCGTCTTCGGGGCGCTCAAGCCCAGCGAGTTCCTCACCCTGTCGAACTTCCAGACCATGTTCGACTCGCAGGCTGTGCTGCTCGTCTTGTCTCTCGCCTTCGTGGTGTCCCTCATCTCCGGGGACTTCGACCTTTCCATCGCCGGCGTGTTCAGCATCGACCTGGTGATCATCGGGATCATGAACATGCAGGACCACATCAACCCGCTCTACGCGTTTGCCGTGGTCATCGGCGTTAGCCTGTTCATCGGAATAGCCCAGGCGTTCCTCATCGTGCGGCTCGGGCTGAGCTCGTTCGTCGTCACGCTCGGCACCGGCACCGCCTTCATGGGCATCGCGTACGGCATCGACAACGAGTCGCTGTCGGGCGTCAGCTCTGCCTACGGGTCCTTCATGACCTATCCCCTGCTGGGCTTCCAGGTGTCCTTCTGGCTCGCGGTCGTCCTCGTCGCGGTGCTCTGGTACGTCTACGGCTACACCCCGCTCGGCAGGCGGCTCTTCTTCGTGGGGGCATCCCGCAACGTGGCCAGGCTGGCCGGCATCAATGTGAACCGGCTGCGGGCAGGGTCGCTCATCACCGGCAGCCTGCTGGCCGCGGGGGCGGCCATCATCACAGCCGGGTACCTGCAGGAGGCCGACCCCACGGTCGCCTCTAACTTCCTGCTTCCCGCGGTGTCCGGAGCGCTGCTCGGCACGACCTGCATCTGGCCGGGCCGGCCCAGTCCCGGCGGCACCTTCGTCGCAACGTACTTCCTGGTGACCGGCTACACGGGGCTTGAGGAGCTCGGGCTCAGCGGGTGGGTACAGCAGGTCTTCTACGGCGTGGCGCTGGTCGCCGCCGTGGGCGTGTCGGCACTGGCCGCCCGCAAGAGCGGCGCCCAGGCCGCGGAATTCGCACCTCAGTAACCCGGAATCCAGCACCCTCAGCACCTTCAGAACTGGCAGCCCCAGAACCAGCCAGCAGCTTTCAGCAACACCCGAGAGGACAGCATCAATGATCAGCGCAGAGCACAACGTCAGCCGCCGTGCCGGGACCGGGCGGCAGGAACAGGAGCGCGGCCCCAGACGCCGCCTGCGGCCGGCCGCCATCGCCACGGCCGCCGTCGCGGGCTTCGGCCTGCTGCTGGCCGGCTGCTCGTCATCCGGGTCGTCGTCGTCAGCGACCCCGACCGGGTCATCATCCAGCTCCGGCTCGCTATCGGCGGCGACGCTCAGCCAGATCAAGGCCGACCTGACGACCGCGGCGGCCGTGCCTTCCTGGAAGGCCCCCGGCGCGGCCTTCAGCGCCAAGAGCCTCGCGGGCAAGAAGGTCTTCCTGCTCGGCACCAATGCCAACCAGTTCGCCACGTCGTTCATCAGCGGTGTCACCGCCGCCGCGCAGTCAGTGGGGATGAGCGTCAGCGTCGCGGGCAGCGCCAACAACGTGGCAAGCGAAAACGTGCAGGACATCGAAAACGCGGTGACCGCGCACGCGAACGTGATCATCTTGATGGCGGTCGCCCCGGTGACGATCAGCACGGGCCTCGCCAAGGCGAAGGCGGCGGGCATCCCGGTCATCGAGACCTTCATCGGCGACCCCCAAGTCCCCTCGGCCGCCGACAAGGCGCTCGGCGTGTACGCCGATGCCACCTACTGCTACTCGTGCACAGGACAGCTGGCCGCCGAATGGGAGATCGTCCAGACGGGCGGCAAGGTGAAGTCGGTGCTCCAGCAGTTCCCCGGGCAGCCGCCGTCCGACGCCACCGCCAAGGGGTGGATCGACACGCTGAAGAAGTACTGCGCGTCGAGCTGCACGACAACTGAGGACAACCTGACCTTCGGCGCGCAGACGGTCCAGCAGATCCAGAGCGGCGCCCAGGTGGCGGCGCAGGACTCGTCGGTCAACGCCATCTTCCCCGTCTACGACTACCAGATGGCCTACATGCTCCCCGAGCTCAACGCGGCGTCGGCGCAGAAGCGGATCGACCTGCTGAGTGAGAACGCCGACCTGGCCCAGATGCAGGAGATGAACCAGGGCACCTCGGTCAAGGTCGACGTCGGCAACCCGGTCGCCTGGGACGGCTGGGCCGCCATGGACGAGGCGCTGCGAGCGCTGAAGGGGCTGCCCGCGGTCGAGGACGAGCAGTTGCCGGTGCGGCTGTTCGACACCGACAACATCAAGTCGATCAACCTCGGCGCCAACCCTGCCACCTGGTACGGGGGCGCCGCCTACCAGGCCGACTACGACAAGCTGTGGGGTGTCTCATGACGCGCCCGGCGATCCGGGTAGAGCACCTCACTAAGAGCTTCGGCTCACGCACCGTCCTTGAGGACGCCAGCTTCGACATCCCTGCCGGGAAGATCGTCGCCCTGCTCGGCCAGAACGGCAGCGGCAAGTCCACCCTGATCAAGATCCTCACCGGCTTCCACGACCCCGATCACGGCAGCGGCGCCGCGATCGTGGTCGGCGATGAACGCCTGCCTCTCCCGCTGCACCACGGGCTGCTCCACCACGAGCTGGCGAGTTTCCGCATCGCCGCGGTCCACCAGGACCTGGCCCTGCTGCCCAGCATGTCGGTGACCGAGAACCTGCTGATCGACCGGCTCGGTCCGCGCTCGCTCGGCAGGCTGTCGTGGCCGGCGGTGCACCGCCGGGCGCAGCAGATGCTGGACCGGGTCGGTGCCGTCGGCATCGACCCGCGGGCCGAGGTGTCCGAGCTGAAGCCGGTCCAGCGGGCCATGGTCGCCATCGCGCGGGCCATCGACGAGCTGACCTCCGACCAGGGGCTGCTGATCCTCGACGAGGTCACCGCGTTCCTCACCCAGGACGGCATCGACCAGCTCTTCGACCTGGTACGGACCGTGGCGGCGCGCGGCATCGGCGTACTGTTCGTCTCGCACCGGATGGAGGAGATCTGGCGGATCTGCGACCGGGCGGTCGTGCTGCGCGGCGGCCGGCTGATCCGGGACGTCGACCTCATGGCGACGACCGAGGACGACCTGATCGGCGATATCGTCGGCCAGCGCCTCGACTGGCTCTACCCGGACAAGCACGCCCACAGCGACGAGGTGCGGATCAGCTTCAGCGGGGTCCGTTCCGCCCCGGTCCGCGACTTCAGCCTGCAGGCGCGGGCCGGGGAGATCATCGGCCTGACCGGATTGCGCGGCATGGGTCACGAGCGACTCGTGTACGCGCTGTACGGCGACGCGGCCCACTGCCTGGGTGAGCTGAGCATCGACGGGCGGGTGATCGACCTGCAGACGCTGCGCCCCGGCGCGGCCTACCAGCTGGGCCTGCGGCTGGTGCCATCCGAGCGGCTGCTGAACGGCGCCGTCGGCGAGGCCACCGTCAGGGAGAACGCATCCCTGCCGTTGATCACCCAGTTCGTCCGTAACGGCGCCCTGAGCCCGCGCCGGGAGCGGACCTGGGCCCAGGAACTCGTCACCAACTACGATGTCTCGCCAGCGGACTCGGAGATCAATTACGCCCGGCTCAGCGGCGGCAACCAGCAGAAGGTGCTGATGGCCCGCTGGCTGGAGACGGCGCCGTCGGTGCTGCTGCTTGACGAGCCCACCCAGGGCGTCGACGTCGGCGCCCGCCGGGACATCTTCCAGCGGATCGTGGCGGCCGCGCAGTCCGGCACCACCGTGCTCTACACCACCTCGGAAACCCAGGACCTGGCCGAGCTGTGCCACCGGGTGCTGGTGTTCCGTGACGGCATCGTCTGCGGCGAGCTGGCCGGCTCTGACGTCACTGAAGACGCCATCAGCAGGATGTGCTGGGGCGGCTCCGCCCGGCAACTCGACCCCGTAGTGGAGGCATGACGGTGACGGACACTGTACGGCTGCTGACGGTGGCCCGGCCGACCCGCTGATCCGCCGACTAGATACTCAGACAGGAGCAACAGCCATGGCACGGGTATGGGACAAGTTCCTCACCGAACGGGACAAGCAGCACCTGATCGCGAGCGGGTGGGGGAACCGGCCGCCCAAGGGTCTCGGCACTAAGCCGGCGATCATCGTCGTCGACGACTACTACGCGGCGCTCGGCACCGTCCGCGAACCGATCCTGGAGTCGGTGAAGACCTGGCCGGCCTCCTGTGGCCTTGAGGGCTGGGAGGCCATCGACCGTACCGCCGAGCTGCTCGACGCCGCCCGCCAGGCGGGGGTGCCAATCGCGTATGTGCACGGCATCATCGAAGAGCCCGGGCTGTGGAACCCGGCAGCCAAGGACTCGGTTTTCGCCATGTCCCCCGAGCAGCTGGCCATCGCCTACCAGACCGTCAAGGAAGTCGAGCCGCAGCCCGGTGACCTGGTGCTGCCCAAGACCTCCGCGAGCGCGTTCGCGGGCACGCCGCTGGCTTTCTACCTCAACAAGCTGGGCATCGACACGCTGATCGTGGTCGGCGAAACCACCAGCGGCTGCGTCCGGGCCACCGTGCTTGACGGCGCGAGCTACCGGTACAAGATCGGCGTGGTCGAGGAGTGCTGCTTCGACAGGACCGAGTCGGCGCACGCCATCAACCTGTTCGACATGCACCAGAAGTACGCCGACGTGATCAGCGTGGAAGCCGCGATCGGCTACCTGCTGACCGGCTCGACTGAGCCCGCTGCGGCAAGCCCCGAGCCAGCTACCACAGTGCCGGCCACCACAGTGGCCGGGTAAGCCGTGCAGCCGTGGCAGCTGGGCGCGGCCGAAGCCGCCGACCTCATCAGGAACAAAGAGCTGTCCCCCGTCGAGCTTACCGACTCGTGCCTGGCGCGGATCGACTCACTCGACGCGGAACTGCGGGCGTGGGTGACGGTCGACGCCGACGGCGCGCGCCTGGCTGCCTCGGCATTGCAGGAGCGGATGGCCTCAGGCGATCCG